>Ga0210044_10007797_pt1 | contig 13524 bp, 15 predicted proteins | sample CryGey13umfilter_2_FD_183959 | JGI IMG/M metagenome (GOLD analysis project Ga0210044, IMG submission 183959) | Groundwater microbial communities from aquifer in Utah, USA - Crystal Geyser 4/9/14 3 um filter (SPAdes) (version 2) | ecosystem: Environmental > Aquatic > Deep subsurface >... | reverse complement strand
CACTCAATCCGTTGGTCTTAAAACGACGAATTGATACACTGGTCACACTGATTCTTAAACTGAACTCGCGCCACGAGTAATCGTTCCCTCCTCCCTGATTACGGTAACCGTTTTTAATGGCCTAGAGGAGGAATACAAATAAGAAAAGCTCACGTTGCCACACTTACTTGGAAGAAGTGGTAAACGTGAGCGTGCGTGTGGGTCAGAAGACTTCGACCAGGAAGTAGGTTCCAGCCGGACAGGCATAGAGCCTGGAGGGGTCATCTGGGGTGTAGCGGACGAGGGAGCCGTACGCACCCATGATTCCGATGAGCTCGATGACTCCGTAGGTGATGCCACATTCCTCTCCGAAGTCGAAGGAGCTTTCGGCTCCCTGGATTCCTTCCGGGTTGAGCACAACGGTCCAGTCATGCTCGTTCTTGAGGACCGTGCGGCTCTGGGGATTCTCGACGCCATGCGCAAGAGATGCGCGCACGAACGACTGCTCCCAGAGCTGCTGCGTACGATCCCATTCGGTTGATTCAGAATCCGAGGTGGTAGCCGTGTCGGCACATTCTTCGGTTGAGGGAGTGGGCAGCACATCTACGGGGTTGGCACAGGCCAAGATCAAGACGAGGTACATGAGTGCTCCTTTGATCAGCTCAGGTTTCTTCATTGACAGTCGAAGATATCTTAACATGTCTTTCCTGTCAATCCTCTTAAGGAGACCGTTGAACCAGTCAGTGGATTCAGTTAGTCTTGGGTCATATGCGTACTGATTTATTTGATTACGACTTACCCGAGAAGTTAATTGCTCAATATTCTGTTGAACCGCGAGATCATTCACGGCTAATGGTTTTAGATCGTGAGACTGGGAGAGTGGAGCATAAACGGTTTTATGAAATTGTCGATGAGCTTCACGAAGGGGATGTCCTCGTCATGAACAATACAAAAGTGTTTCGTGCACGTTTAAGAGGCGGGGTGGGGGAGCGAAAGGTAGAAGTATTTCTCTTGCGTGAACGTGACGGACTTTGGGATGTGTTGATGCAACCTGGGCGTCATGTGTCGGTTGGTGATGTTGTGAAGATTGGAGACGTAAGAGGAGAGGTGGTGGAGAAGGCGGATGTGTTTCGTGTGAAGTTTGATCGGCCCGCGACGGATCTCGTTGTCTTTGCAAATGCACATGGAGAGATTCCGATTCCACCGTACGTCCATGAAGTGCCAGAGCATCTTGATCAGTATCAGACGGTTTATGCGACAGAGATTGGATCTGTGGCTGCACCAACATCAGGATTTCATTTCACTGAAGAACTTTTAGAGAGGATTCGTGCCAAGGGCGTGCAGATCGAATACGTCACACTGCATGTTGGGATTGGAACGTTTAGGCCGGTCAAGACAGATATTCTTGAGGAGCACGAGATGCACGCAGAGTTCGTGGCTGTTTCAGAGAAGGTGGCTGAGAGAATCAATCTGGCAAAACAAGAAGGTCGACGGGTGATTGCTGTTGGGACGACAACGGTGCGGACACTTGAAGGCATTGCCGCCCTGCATGAGGGGAAGCTGGTTGGGTATTCAGGCGACGTGAATCTCTTTATCAAACCCGGATTTGAGTTTCACGTGATCGATGCGCTTATCACCAATTTTCATCTACCGAAATCTACGCTTTTAGTCCTCGTTTCTGCGTTTGTTGGTCGAGAGCATGTTCTGTCTGCTTACGAACAAGCTGTCACAGAAACGTATCGGTTTTTTTCTTTTGGTGATGCGATGTTTGTTCGATACGCCTGATTGACAGGCTACTTTGGCTATGGTTTTATGCGGCCGCTCACCACAGAGGAGGAAGAATGCCACTCATCCGCATTCACAACTGGCCCGGCTATGACCACATCATCTTGGTTTTAGCCCGTGCGCCCAAGGACGACGCCGAGCGTGTGCTCTGTGCCCAGATGCACATCGGTGAATCGCTTTGCAAGGCTGCGGCCAAGGCAGAGGTTCCGGTTTTCGAGTATCCCGTCTGCGACACCAAGCAGATTGGTACGCTCACCGCCGAGAACTTCATTCCGGAGTTCGGTTCCACCCGGCTTCTGCCCGAGCGTAAGACCGTGCTCATCTTCGTCGACGGGCTCTACGAGCACCCGTACCGTACCCCAGCAGTCCTAGACGAGCTGAAGTCTCGTCTCGAACAGGAGGCAAGGCACCATCTTCCGAAGGGAAACGATGTCATGGTCCTCATCTCCCAGGCACCGCGCCCCTGAATCACGCAAGTCTGCTCACGGCAGGCTTTTCTGATCCTTGACTTATTTAAGCTGTTTTTCTATACTCCTGTCCGTAATTAATCTCTCAAGCGGATCATTACATGATTTGGATCCTCCCTGTAAACAGGGCCCAAACGTGCCGCTGACGTAAAAAGGAATTTTATGCCAAACGTCCCATCACTCGTCGACATGCTGAAAGCCGGCATGCACTTCGGCCATAGCACCTCTCGCTGGCATCCTAAGATGAATGAGTTTATCTTCGGAGCTCGGCAGGGTCGACACATTATTAATCTCGAAGAAACTCAGACGCGTCTTGAAGATGCGCTTGAGTATGTGAAAGGCATTGCCGCACGCGGTGGTGTTGTTTTGTTTGTTGGTACCAAGACCCAAGCCAAGGATCTCGTCAAGAAGTATGCAGACATCTGCGGGATGCCCTACGTCAACGAGCGCTGGCTTGGAGGAACGATTACCAACTTTGGTCAGATCCGAAAGTCGCTGAAGCGACTTGGGATGCTCAAGGATCAGCGTGATAAAGGAGAGCTCAAGAAGTACACGAAGAAAGAACAGCTCATGCTTGAGCGTGAGATTGAAGAGATGGAAGAAAAGCTTGGTGGAATCCAGTACATTACCAAGGTGCCAGATGCGTTGTTCGTTGTAGACGTCCGCACTGAGAAGACGGCGATCGCTGAGGCCAATACCGTGAATACAAAAGTGATTGCGATCTGTGACACCAACGTGAATCCACGTGGGATCACGAAGGTCATTCCTGCAAATGATGACGCGGTCAAGTCCATTGAGCTCGTGTGTGCGCTCATGGCAGATGCGATTAAGGAAGGAAAGGCAAATGCGGCTCAGGTTTCTGCGCAGAAAAAGCAGGTGGTCAAAAAAGACGACAACTAACTTTTTACCAATCGTTCATTATGGGTATCGACGCAAAAATGGTTGCAGAGCTCCGCGCACAAACCGGAGCAGGAATGATGAATGCCAAGCAGGCACTTGAAGAAAGTGGAGGAGACCTCACAAAGGCGGCGGAGATTCTTCGTGAAAAAGGAATCGCCAAGGCAGCGAAGAAAGCAGATCGTGAGACCAACGAAGGTCGCGTGCATGCCTACATTCACTCAAATGGAAAACTTGGTGCGATGGTCGAGGTGTTGTGCGAGACAGATTTTGTTGCGCGCAATGAAGCCTTCATTGCGTTCTGTCATGATCTTGCCATGCACGTGAGTGCAACCGAGCCACTCTACCTCACACGTGAGGATGTACCAGAGGAGGTGCTCTCTAAAGAGAAGGAGATGTTTCTCAAAGAGATGGAAGGTGAGAGCAAGCCGGCTGATGTCTTAGAAAAAATTATTGAGGGAAAACTCAATAAGTGGTTCTCAGAAGTCGTGCTCATGGAGCAGCGCTATGTGAAAGATGAAGATCAGACCATTGAGGAGTTTGTGAAGTCTAAGATCTCAAGTCTTGGAGAGAACATGCAGGTTCGTGGATTCAAGCGTTTCAGTATTTAGACACTGATACACACAAAAGCAGACCCATGGGTCTGCTTTTGTGTTAGAATGTCGGTACTTAACCCTTCTTTTATCCCCCTATGCTTCGAGTCGCAATTAATGGCTTTGGTCGCATCGGTCGTTCCACGATGCGTGCCATGTATGAACGTAAAGGCATCATGGTCGTTGCTGTGAATGACCTAACCGATCCTGAAACGCTCGCGTATCTTCTTCAGTACGATTCCGTGTTTCGGCGCTGGGATCATGAGGTCAAGGCCGGGAAGGGGTTTATTGAAATCGACGGAACAAAGATCCCCGTCTACGCTCAAAAAGATCCAATGGAACTTCCGTGGAAGAAGCACAACGTCGATGTGGTGATTGAGTCAACGGGATTTTTTCGTAAAGAGGCAGATGCGCGCAAACATATTGAAGCAGGGGCAAAAAAGGTGGTCATCTCTGCGCCGTCTGATGATGTGCCGACATTTCTGATGGGGGTAAATCACAAGACATGTAAGAAGTCGAATGATGTGGTGAACAATGCTTCGTGCACCACAAATTCCATTGCGCCGGTTGCTCAGATTTTGACCGAGACGATTGGGGTCAAGAAGGCCATGCTCACCACCATCCACTCTGTGACGGCAAGTCAGAATGTAGTCGATGGACTTCCGGCAAAGAAAACAGATTTTCGTATCGGTCGTTCCGCCTTAGTCAACATCATCCCCACCTCAACAGGAGCCGCCAAAGCAACAACCCAAGTTGTGACAGCACTGAAGGATAAGTTTGATGGCATTGCTGTACGTATTCCCACCCTTGATGTCTCCCTGACGGACTTTACCTTTGTCGTAAAAAAGAGGACGTCTGTTGAGGAGGTGAACAAGCTGTTTACACAGGCAGCGCGGAGTGCACGATGGAAGGGGATCTTGGGAGTGACAGACGAGCCACTTGTTTCCTCAGATTTTATTGGATCTCCTTATGGGTCCGTGGTTGATTTACAGATGACACGTGTGGTGGATGGGGACCTGGTGAAGGTACTTGCTTGGTATGACAATGAGTGGGGATACACCCAACGCTTGATTGATATGGCCGAGTACGTGGGGAAACTTTAAGCTATGTGGTGGGTCTTTGAGATCATCATCTTTTTCTATCTCATTTCCGTCGGAGCTTTTTTGATTGAGGTCGGTACGCAATGGAAGCATTTTAAGCGTAAGTGGTTTGTTGGTTGTCTGGCTGTGATCCTCGCTCTTGGGTGGTTGACGATTTTTTATGGCAGCTTTATTGAGGTGAAGACACTGGTCGTCACGGAGGAGACCATTGTTCTGAGTGAACACCCAACCGAATCGTTGACGATCGCTGTTGTGGCGGATTTTCATCTTGGCCCTTACAAACAGGAACGATGGGCACAGACGGTGGTTGATACGCTGATGGCACATGAACCTGATCTCATTTTGATCCCTGGCGATTTTATTTTCCACAAAGCAACGGATGCAGACATGCTTGATCCACTCGCTGAGCTTTCAGCCCCCTATGGTGTGTATGCGGTCACCGGCAATCACGACTATGAAGATCAAGCGTCACAATATGTGATTGACACGTTGATGGGTCTTGGAATCACCGTTCTTGAAAATGAGCGCGAACGGATCATGATCGGAGAGAAGGAGCTTGTTCTCGCTGGGATTTCTGATCTTTGGTATGAGGGTGATACCCATCGTGCAATGACAGGGGTCACACGGGAAGAGGTTTCCATCCTGCTTTCGCATAATCCAGATGCCGTGTTGTATTCGAATGCCGACCTTGCAGATCTTGTGATCGCCGGACACACGCATGGAGGTCAGATTCGTCTGCCGTGGATCGGGTCGCTTGTTCGGGTTCCAACAGAACTTGGAAACGCCTATGACAAGGGTCTGTTTGAGTACAACCAGCAACAATTGTTCATCACAGCTGGAGTGGGAGAGACAGGTCCGCGCGCACGTTTGTTTAATCCTCCAGAAATTAATCTCCTAACCATTTCTTTATGAAACAGAGAACGCTTTTTGATGCCTTTAGTGAAGGTGCCTGCACGCAGTGTTTTCCACGGGCTGCTCTTTTGTTGAGGCTTGCGATGGGTTACGTCTTTCTTGCTTCAGGTCTTTCTAAATTGTTTCAAGCAGATTGGTCCGCTGCTGGATTTCTCGCAGTCTCGGACGGGCCGTTCTCTGAGATGTTCCAGGCGTTATCTGGGAGCATGGTTGTTGACCAGTTAAACATCTGGGGACAAATCCTCATTGGGGCAGCGCTGATCCTTGGTTTTGGTGTGCGCACAGCTTCGTTTTTCGGAGTGATCCTGATGGGGTTGTATTACATGGCTCAGTTTGAGACCAATACCGCCCATGGGTTCATTGATGAACACATCATTTATGCACTTGTTTTCTTGCTCTTTCTTGTGGGTGGTTTCGGACATGTGTACGGCTTGGATAGTCTTATTGAACAACGTCTTTCAAAAAAGATGGAGTGGTTCAAATTTTTTCTTGGTTAGTGGGACTGTTTCCAAATGGGGAGAGTCCATTAGTGGAAGAAATGTGGATGCGGGTCTTGGGTACGCATGATAGGATAACGATGCTATGAAGTTAAAAAGGGTTCGATCGGACATGAATCTGAAAGGAAAACGGGTGTTGGTTCGGATTGATGCGAATGTGCCTGTAAAGCATGGTCGCGCACTCGATGGTCCTCATGGTCGGATTGCAAAGGCAGCTGTGGGACTGGACTGGTTGTTGCAACGGGGAGCCCGTGTGATTGTCATGACCCACCTTGGACGTCCGAATGGTCGGCGCCTTGCTTCTGGGTCTGTGGCCCCAGTTGCTAAACGTCTCTCGAGTCTTTTGAAATTTAAAGTGAAAACCACCAAGGGGGTTACGGGAAAAGACGTTGAGCGTGCCGTGGAGCGACTCCAGGATGGGGAGCTACTTCTTCTTGAGAATCTCCGATTTGATAAACGGGAAAAAGAGAATGACGAATCGTTTGCAAAGGAACTTGCTGTGCTTGCTGATTTGTATGTTGATGACGCATTCGGTGTGGCCCATCGGGGGCATACGTCGCTCGTGGCGATCACAAAGGAACTTCCTTCTTATGCAGGACCGCTTCTTGCAAACGAAGTTACGACACTTGAGAAGTTAGATCGAGAGATCAAGCACCCATTCCTTCTCATTATTGGGGGAATGAAAATTGAAACAAAGCTTCCCGTGATTCGTCGGTTTGCAGGGCAGGTGGATCACGTCCTTGTGGGTGGGGCACTCGCGACAACGTTTTTTGCTGCACAACAAAAACAGGTCGGGAAATCTGTTCATGATGAGGGGGCGATTCATCTTGCGGCCAAGGAGCTTATGTTACTCAAAGAAAAGATGGTGCTTCCTGTTGACGTGGTGGTTGCCAAATCTCTCCGTGCGGATGCCCGTCATCGGGTGACGGATCCGGATTCTGTGAACGCTGATGAGCGCATTATGGATGTGGGGCCTGAAACCATTCGGCAGTACCAGGAGCTCATCGAGAGCGCCAAGACGATTGTTTGGAACGGTCCCCTTGGCTACTGTGAGATCCCCGTGTTCTGTCATGCCACTCAGGAGATTGCAAAAGCGATTGCGGACAGAACCGGAAAGGCAACGACGATTGTTGGTGGGGGGGATACAGGACCAGCCCTTGAGTCTTTGAACCTTGCAGATAAATTTACACTTCTTTCAACGGGGGGTGGGGCGATGCTCCAACTGTTGGGAGGGAAACCGCTTCCCGCTGTGGAGGCGCTAAGAGGATAACTATGTCAAACAAGATTGCCTCTATTCACGCACACGAGATTCTCGACTCACGAGGGAATCCAACACTCAATGTCACCGTGCTGCTTCAAAGCGGTGTTTCTGGAAGTGCGTCTGTACCGAGTGGGGCTTCCACAGGGACACATGAGGCGCTCGAACTTCGAGATGGAGACATGAAACGTTATCACGGAAAGGGGGTGCAGAAGGCGGTACGTCATGTGAACACCAAGATTCAGAAGGCATTGGTTGGCATGCTGGTCACACGTCAGCGAGAGATTGACGAGATAATGATTCGTTTGGATGGAACCGTGAATAAGTCCAAACTAGGGGCAAACGCTATTTTAGGTGTGTCTCTTGCCTGTGCGCATGCGGCCGCTCGTGCAAAGAAGATGCCGCTTTTTAAATACCTGCGTTTTGCCTACGACCTACCATTTGATCGTTTTGAACTTCCTGTGCCAACGATGAATGTGCTCAATGGCGGGGCTCATGCGGGTTGGATCCTCGATTTTCAAGAATTTATGATTGTGCCTAAGCAGCGTGCGTTTAAAGAACGTGTACGTTGTGGGGCGGAAATTTTTCACGAGCTTGGAACGCTTTTAAAGGCAAAAGGTTATTCAACATTAAAGGGAGATGAAGGGGGCTACGCCGCCGCACTCTCTTCAAACGAAGAGGCGTTCAAACTCATCATGCAGGCGATTAAGAAGGCGGGGTATAAGGCTGGAAAGGAAGTGTTTCTCGCCATGGATCCGGCGGTGTCTGAGGTGTACGAAAAGAAGACGAAGACCTACAAGCTCCGTGTCGATAAGAAGTCTCTGACCAGCACACAGATGATTGCGATGTGGGAGCGTTGGCTCAAGAAGTATCCGATTATTTCTTTGGAGGATGGACTGGATCAAGATGATTGGGAAGGTTGGGTGGAACTCAACAAGCGTCTTGGAAAGCAGGTCACGCTTGTGGGGGATGATTTTTTGGTGACGAACACCGAGCGTTTGGCGAAGGCCATTGAGCTGAAGGCTGGGAATGCAATTTTGATTAAAGTGAATCAGATCGGGTCACTCTCAGAGGCGATCGATGCCATCATGCTTGCCAAGCAGTATGGATGGAAGGTGAGTGTGTCTCACCGTTCTGGAGAAACGAGTGACACCACGATTGCTGATTTGGCTGTTGCGGTAAACGCCGATTTCATCAAAACAGGATCACTTTCACGTTCTGAGCGTCTCGCAAAATATAATCGACTCATGGAAATCGAGGAGGAGCTTTCATAGTTAGAGCCTTTATGCCTGATACACAGAATCTCATGCCGGACTCAAAGACGCTCAAGGCACCAACCGTCCTTGTGGTCATTGATGGTTTTGGCGTGGCACCAGACGGGGAGGGAAATGCGATCAAGCGTGCGAACACGCCAAATTTTGATCGCTTTGTGCGAACCTATCCAGCGATGACCCTCCGCGCCTCCGGTGAGGAGGTGGGGCTCTCTTGGGGGGAAATGGGAAATTCAGAGGTAGGGCATTTGGCTATCGGGGCTGGGCGCGTGTACTACCAAATGTTTCCGCGCATTAACCGTGCCATGGCGGCCGGTGAGTTTGCAACCAATGAGGCACTCTTGCACGCGGTTGAACACGTCAAAAAAAATAACAGTCGTTTACACTTGATTGGCATGGTTAGTCAGGGGCGTGTGCACTCGATGGACGAACATTGTCATGCGCTCCTTGAGTCTGCAAAAGCGCAAGGCGTGAATGAGGTGTATGTTCAAGCCATTACGGATGGACGTGACACGGTTTACAACGCTGGAATCGATTTTTTAACGACGCTCCAGGCCAAGATGGATGAACTGGGTGTGGGAAAGATCGCATCTCTATCGGGACGTTACTTTGCCATGGATCGTGATAATCGATGGGATCGCATACAGAAGGCCTATAACGCCATGGTTCTCGGAGAGGGGGAGCAGGCGGAGAATGCGCTTGAGGCATTGAAGGCATCGTATCAAAAAGAAGTGTACGACGAAGAATTTGTTCCAACCGTGATCACGGAAGGGGGACAGCCAGTGGGTCTTGTGCAAGCAAACGATGCCGTGATCTTTTTTAACTTCCGTCCAGACCGCATGCGTCAATTGGCGAAGGTATTTGTGTTGCCTGATTTTGACGGATTTAATCGGACGAAGGTCGAGAATCTTTTTTCTGTGACGATGGCGGAATATGAGAAGGGTTTGCCTGTGGAAGTCGCCTTCCCTCCAGAGCGGATTGAACAGTGCTTGGCTCAGGTTATTTCGGAGGCAGGACTTAAGCAGCTCCATATTGCCGAAACAGAGAAGTATGCGCACGTCACGTTTTTTTTGAATGGTACAAAGGAAGATCCGTTTCCGGGAGAGGAACGTGTGATTATTCCATCTCCCAAGGTCGCTGCCTATAATGAAGCCCCTGAGATGAGTGCGAAGGCACTCACGGATCGTGTGCTCAAAGAAATGCAAGCCAATACGTTTGATTTTATTGTGATGAATTTTGCGAACCCAGACATGGTGGGGCATACAGGAGATTTTGAGGCGGCAAAGATAGCCGTGGAGACCGTGGATGAGGCACTCGGAAAGATTGCAGAGGCAACGCTTGTCCGTGGGGGGGTGATGTTTGTCACAGCGGATCATGGAAACGCCGAGGAGTTAAAAAACTTGCGAACCGGAGACATTAACAAAGAACACGCGACAAATCCTGTTCCGTTTTTGATGATCGGAAAACAGTACGAAGGTCAGCCATCCATTTCAGGTGAGGTACCCGATGGGGATCTCTCCCTCGTCCCTCCCATTGGCATGCTTGCCGATGTGGCACCAACCGTGTTGGCCGTGATGGGGCTTGAACAGCCGGCAGAGATGACGGGGCAGCCGTTAGTTTAGTATGAGAAAAAATCGAAAACGCGTATGGAGTCGTGAACATATTGCCAGGCATTTTAAATGGGCTGCGTTATTTTTTGTTATGGTGTTTGTGAGTGGATTTGTGTATTTGGAACTTTTATCGTTTCAGTCATAACAGTCTTACGTTTGAATCATTTGGTCATGCACACAGACATCATTCATACGCTCAAGCTCTTAAAGAAACGCTGGAAGAATCCGGGGGCGATGGAGATTGGGAATCCTTATCAAAATGTTGTTGGGGTGCTGTTGAGTGCGCGCACACGTGATGAGCAAGTGCTGAAGCTTATGCCGAGATTCTTTAGGGCGTTTCCGACCGTACAGAAACTTGCTGAGGCAACACCCAAGCAAATCGAGACCAAGATCAACACGATTGGGATGTATCGACAGAAGGCAAAGAATTTGAAGGGGCTTGCCGAGCGTGTAGTTTCCGTTTATGACGGAACGATTCCAAGAACCTTGGAAGAACTGATCACGCTCCCTGGAGTCGGTCGTAAAACAGCGAGTGTGGTCTTGGTCGCTTCGTTCAATACACCAGCCATTGCCGTAGACACCCACGTTCATCGAGTCACAAATCGCTTGGGGTGGGTCAAAACGAAGACGCCGGAGAAGACGGAACAGGCGTTGCTCAAGATCGTTCCTGACCCATGGAAGAAGACGGTGAATCAGGTGTTTGTGAAACATGGGCGCTATGTGTGTATTCAGAAGCCAAGATGTTGGGCCTGTCCGGTGAAAGACCTGTGTGCATTTCAGAAAAAAAATCTTGAGGCGCCAAAGAATGCACATGCGATTCTTGAAGACATTGAACAACGTGAGGCATTTTTAGAAACATTAAGAGAAGACGCGGTATGAATCCTTCATTCGATAAACGATGCTCACGGCAATTATTTGAACTCGTCAATGGTTCATGGATCCTGCGTCATGCGGCTGTCTTCGCGGCGGATGATCTTATCTGGTTGTTGTTTGGGTTTTACGGGGGCGTGATCGTCTGGGAGAAGTCCCTTGTTCAGAGTTCGCCTCTCTTACCTGTGCTTCAGACAGCGCTCGCACTCCTCATGGCTTATGCCGTGACAGCGGTTTTGGCGCGCCTCGTCAAACGTCCGCGTCCCTATCAGGAGGGGCAGTTTGAGCCCGTGATCAAACCGTTTATTGAAACACATTCTTTTCCGTCTGCGCATGCGACGTTTGTGTTTGCGCTTGCCTCCTTGACCTACGCCTCCCCAGAATTGTTTGGTTATTTCTTTGCGGCGGCAGTCATTGTCGCATTGGCTCGTGTGGCTGTTGGTGTTCATTACTTGAGTGATGTCTTCGCAGGAGCCGTGGTGGGTCTCCTGTTTGGCAAAGCGGCTGAGATCGCTATACTACTCGTACTGACATTTGTTTAAAACGAATTAAGAAAGACTGAGGCAAACAACTTTGAGTCGGCTCAGTATTGAACAGCCGATCTCATAAGTTTGTTTGTCGAAGGGCTTTCTCGACTAGAATCTATGCCAAAAATTATTGCCGTTTCAGGGGGGTTTGATCCCATTCACGTTGGACACATCCGCATGATTCAAGAAGCTGCGGCTCTTGGGGATGAGCTTGTGGTCATTATGAATAACGACAATTGGCTGCGGAAGAAAAAGGGGCATGCGTTTATGCCAGAGGATCAGCGTAAGGAGATTCTCGAAGCGATTGCGGGGGTGACACATGTGTACGTTACAACGCACGAGCCTGACTGTGAGGACATGAGTGTGTGCGATGCCCTACGGGAGATTCAACCGCATGTATTTGCAAATGGTGGTGATCGATTCGCAGACAACATTCCAGAAGCCGTCCTTGCAAAGGAGCTCGGCATCGAGACGGTGTTTCAAGTGGGTCGGGGGGGAAAGGTTCAATCCAGCTCTTGGCTCACTGCGGAAGATCGCAATGAGCGCGAGTGCTTCTGCGCCTCCGGTAAAAAATATATCAACTGTCACGGGAAATAATGTATGGCAAAATTTATTGGATTAGTCTTTGGAGTCGTTCTTGTCCTCGCTGTGATCCTTGGTGGGTCTTTGTTCTGGGATAGCTATGTTATTTCCCCAGCGTCGGATGCTGAGAGTGTTGAATTTGTCGTGGAACCTGGGGCTTCGGTTGGGGAGATCGCTGCTTCTCTTGAGGAGGCTGGAATTATGGATGGAAGCTTTCTGTTTAAAGTGTATGTTCGACTTTCTGGTCAGCAGTCTTTCCTTCAAGCTGGGAGTATTTCTCTCACACCAGGCATGAACTATTCGTCTATTGTGGACGAGCTTACACATGCAAATGCGTTTGAGATTGCCGTCACATTTCCAGAAGGATTAACGGTTCAGCAAATGGGTGAGGTGATCGCGGAGGCGTTTGAGGGAGTGGGCGATGGTGATTGGGCAGAAGTGACGGGCGAGAACGGGAAACAACTTCTTTCGTCCACAGAGTTGTTTGCGGGTATTCCTCAGGGTCATAGCTTGGAAGGCTATCTGTTTCCAGATACCTATCGGTTTCGAGATGATGCCACCGCCACGACGATTGCGGATACCATGGTGCTGACCTTAAAGCGCCGGATGGCAGAAAATGACATTGTGATTCCGGAGACACTCGTGTTCGACAATGGTATGACCCTTCATGAGATCCTCACCCTTGCCTCGATTGTTGAACGAGAGGTGCGCTCCGGGGAAGATATGGCGATTGTTGCAGGGATCTTCTTTACCCGTATGCAGATCGGTATGGCGCTTCAGGCCGACTCAACCGTGAACTACATCACAGGGAAGGACACACCCTCCATTTCACTCGAAGACTCGCAGATTCAATCCGCATACAATACCTATCAAAATCTTGGGCTTCCACCAGGGCCTATCAGCAACCCAGGCATGAATGCCATCATGGCTGTGCTCAACCCAACTGATAGTGATTACCTCTACTTTTTAACAAGCGAAGAAGGGGAAGTGATCTATGCGACGACGTTCGATCAGCATATTGCGAACAAGTACAAGTATCTGTATTAACAACTTGGAGTCAACAATCTAGCGCAACGGGGTGATACCATTCCCTCGTATGCAATCATGTAAGTATTTACGCCTTTCAGACAGTGAACGTGAAGAGATAAGTCTCGGTATCGCATCTGGCAAGAAGCT
>Ga0210044_10007795_pt1 | contig 13526 bp, 12 predicted proteins | sample CryGey13umfilter_2_FD_183959 | JGI IMG/M metagenome (GOLD analysis project Ga0210044, IMG submission 183959) | Groundwater microbial communities from aquifer in Utah, USA - Crystal Geyser 4/9/14 3 um filter (SPAdes) (version 2) | ecosystem: Environmental > Aquatic > Deep subsurface >... | reverse complement strand
CAGCTGAGCTACACGGGCTGGAGCTGCCTTTACAAAAAAGTTCGGACTTATTTTGAGCAAAACTCCTGACCGCTCGGGCGGGGCGGGAAAGAAAGGGGGTTGGGGGGAAAGGAATTCCCGCCCCGCCCTCGCTTTCGCCGCCGCCGAATTTCGTGCCAGTAAAACTGGCGCGCCGCCTAAAATCTTATTGCAGTAGCTTATCTATTTTGCTATCCCAACCTTCTCTGTGGATAATTCTATCAGTTTGTAGGTTTTGATTCAATATTTCAGCTTTAGTTTTTTTTGATAGTTCTTCCCATTTTTCACCGAAAATATAAGTCGCATTTCCATAATAAAGACTTTCAAGTGTATAAATATTTCTCAGATTAAACCCTAAAATAATATATCCTCTAAACCCACCCTCGCCAATCGCGGCAAAATCCGGTTTGTATTTGTTTATTTTTTCAAGTCTATATTTAATAACAGCTTGATTCCCTTTTGGCGCAACATTGACCAACGGTTTTATTTCTTCTCTTAACTTAGCCCACGGCATTTGCCCGGGCGGTAAAATTCGCCAGTTCAATCTCTTTATTGGAAGCTTAATAATTTCCTCTAAATTTTCAGTAAAGAATTGACACTCTCCAAAAATTTCCAAAAATAAATTTATAGTATGAATTATTTTTTCTTTATTGACCTCATTTAATTCAAAAATTGGGCTAATTATAGCTTGTTCTTTGTTATCCATTAAGTAGGCTGTAATTTCTATGCTCGGCGGTTCAATAAAAGTTCTCGGGTATCGTTTATATGGAACGTCTACTAACTTTGATTGTTCTACTGTATCATAGCGACCCCGCCACTCCTTCCAATGCCATTCTGCTGTTCGATAGGCCGTTTCCATCGGCTTGTCTTTGTGTATTTTATTTTTTCCTTCTGCGTTGTAAAGGCTTATTGAACCAAAAACAGCCGGAGGCAAAATGGATTCTCCTGAGTGGAAATTTTTGGAAAATCCAATCTTTGGCAGAACATCACTAAATTTGGGTTGATTTTTAATCCCCACGAAAAATTTACCACCTTTTTTGATTAAGCCTTCTAAGGCTTTGATATTTCTGATTCGTTTTTTAGTTAAAATCATATTTTTGTTAATTATTCTGTTGTATGAGAAGCTTTTTTGTAAGCGTAAATGAATTTTGTTGTATTGTCCCCTCCGCCTGTATCGCCACTTGTTCCAAGTGTATTTACAAAATAATCCTCAACCAAACGGGTTGAATCCGAATTGAAAGCCTCCCTGTAAATCCAACCATCACTTTTTTCATTTACACCATGATCATTAAATAATCTTTGCCTTGGGTCCGAAGCTATACCCACATACCAATCAATATAACGCCCACCCCATTTTGCCATAAATGCTTTTATTTCCGAGATTATTATTTCGTTTGTCTTTGCCATAAGAGTAAAAGTTAATTTTTAATATATTTTAGTTATTGCCGACTACGCCATAACTATATCCAGTATAGAACATAGATTAGAACAAGTCAATATGTTCTTGACTTCATCTTTTAAATAACCTATACTGGAAATAGGATAATAATTGTGGATAACCTATGAAAAACAATCTACACCCTATACAAAAAAAGCTTTTGGATTTGTTGATCAAAAATATTGATGAGCCTCTTACAATCCGCGAAATGCAGAATATTTTAGACGCTTCCTCAACAAGCGTTGTTGCTCACCATCTAACCCAGCTTGAGAAAAAGGGTTATTTAAAAAAAAATCCTGCAAACCCCAGAGATTATCAAGTTTTAAAAGACGCACCGGAAAAACAAATAACTTATTTAAACCTGTACGGCTTGGCTCATTGCGGACCAACCGGTTCTGTCTTGGACGGCAACCCAATAGAAAGAATACCCATATCAACAAGGGTGATTTCTTTTCCGTCTTCCGAGGCTTTTATGGTTAAAGCTAAAGGTGATTCAATGGAGCCGAAAATTAACGACAGTGATCTTATTATTGCAAGAAAAACTAATGACGCGGACAACGGCAGTGTTGTTATCTGCGTGAATGACGGCGAAGCCTTAATCAAAAAAATAAAAAAGGACGGGCGAAACACAATTTTAATTTCCTTAAATCCCAAATACCAGCCCTTCCTTGCTGATAAAAATTTTAGAATAGAAGGAGAAGTTAGAGGGGTAATAACGAATAAGGTTTTCTAATATGGACAACCTAACAAGAGAGCAAAGGAAATTATGCATGACAAAAATTAAAGCTAAAAATACGAAGCCGGAAATCGTAGTCAGAAAAATTTTATCAAAACTCGGTATAAAATATAGACTGCATAATTCAAAATTAGCCGGAAAGCCTGATATAGTAATTGCAAAAGCAAAAAAGATAATTTTTATCAACGGCTGTTTTTGGCACCAGCATAAAAATTGCAAAAAACAGGCAATGCCGAAGGCAAATAAAAAATATTGGGAGCCAAAATTGCAAAGGAATATTGAAAAGCAGGCGCAGGATATAAAATTATTAAAAAAGCAGGGGTGGGAGGTTTATAAAATTTGGGAATGTCAAACGAACAACGAGGACAAGCTAACTCAAAAAATTTCAAAAATATTATGAAGCAAGACGAAATATTTAAACTAGCAGAATTGTTTTGCGGCCCTGGCGGTTTATCGCTTGGGGCAATGACCGCTGTTGTGAATAATCCGAAAAGCAAAACATACAAAATAAAACCTGCATGGGCTAATGATATAGATATGGACACTTGCAAAACTTATGCCCGCAATATTCACGGGGGCGATTTAACAAATGTTGTTTGCGCACCTGTTGAGACAATAGATTTTGAAAAAGTGCCTGCTTTTGATGTTTTGGCTTTTGGATTTCCCTGCAATGATTTCAGCATTGTTGGAAAACAGAAGGGGTTTAACGGAAAATACGGCCCCTTATACACCTATGGAGTAAAGGCAATAAACACACATAATCCAAAATGGTTTATCGCCGAAAATGTCAGCGGCCTGCAAAGCGCAAACAATGGTTCTGCATTTACAAAAATTCTTGAAGATTTAGAAAATGCAGGTGAGGGCTACCGCTTGACCACCCACTTGTATAAATTTGAAGAATACGGAGTGCCTCAGACGCGCCACAGGGTGGTTATAATCGGCATTAGAAAAGATTTAGGCTTGGAATTTAAAGTGCCGGCTCCTACAACGGCAGGCAATTATGTTTCTGCAAAATCAGCTATTGAAAATCCGCCTATACCAAAAAATGCGCCTAATAATGAAATTACGGCGCAAGCTAAAATAGTAGTTGAAAGATTAAAGCATATACCGCCGGGCGAAAATGTTTGGTATGAAGGAATACCAGACCACTTAAAGTTAAATGTAAAAGGTGCAAGAATGAGTCAAATTTATAAAAGACTGCATCCAGATAAGCCGTCTTATACAATTACTGGAAGCGGTGGAGGCGGCACGCATGGCTACCACTGGAGCGAAAACCGCGCCCTAACGAATAGAGAAAGAGCAAGGATACAAACTTTTCCTGATGATTTTATATTTGAAGGCTCAAAAGAAAGCGCACGAAAACAAATAGGAATGGCCGTGCCGCCAAGGGGGGCAAAGATTATTATTGAGGCTGTTTTGAAAACCTTTGCCGGTGTTCCTTACGATTGGATTTATCCAAAATTAACCAACGGAAACGGGAGTGGAAACGGCAACGGACAAAATTGTCTTTTTGATTTTTAATTTAGAGTTTCTTTAAAAGTTCCTGCCAATCTGCTTTGTCTTTATGCAGAAGTCCTGATTTTTTTACATAACGCAAACCGGTAAATTCTTGCCCCGGAATGCTGGTTACTTTTTCTAATTCATCAATTCTGCACCAGCCGGAAATTTCGCAGTACATATTTTGAAAATCCGGCATTTCGTCTTTGTATTTTGGAAAATGCTGTTGATTTTTCACCACTTCAATTACTCGTTCTTTTGTCAGTCTCAATAAGTGATCGTCTGGAATATCGGGGCGGCAAAAAATATAATAATCAGACCTTCTTTCTTTAATCGTTATTTCATTTTCGCCTAAGACAAGATAGGCGCTTTTTGGTTTTGATGATTTTATGCCAATTCCTATTTTAGGCTGTCTGATTTTTCCGTTTTCAATAACTCCAATAATATCCTGCGGGACAATTTTGTCATATATTCTAAAATCAAGCTCAACATCAATATCAAACTCTTTTTTGAAAAATTTTTTTACCGCCACTTCGGCAAACTGTCCTTTTATCCAGTTTGTAATTTTTTGTCCAAACTCTCTTTGCCTTGCGGTTCCCCAATCTGACAAAACATATCCACGGAAATGCTGGGCTAAAGCAAAATCCAAACAAAGAGCGTAATCTTTGAAACTCAACTCCACCGTCCGCCATTTGAAATCATCAAGCCATTTCTGCAAAACTTTTTGCTCAAATAAATATCTGCCTCTGCCGTTCTGTCTTTCAAGGCATTTAAACTCATCTGCGTTTTGAAAATAATTATCAAAAGTCTTGTCATCAAGACCTAAAAATTTGATTGCCTCTTTTTTCGTGAGAATTTTGTCCATAATAAAATTTATTTTTTGATAAAAAAGTCTACTTCCTTTTTATAGATTTTTGCAAATTCTTTTAATTGAACAACATCAATCCGTCTTTGGCCCGATTCAACCTTTGAAATATAGGATTGAGTCTTGCCTAAAAGTTCGGCGGCTTTTTCTTGGTCCAATCCAGACTCAAGCCGAGCCTTTTTTAACTGCTCAACTACGAATTTATGATCTTTTGAATAAATTGTTTTAGTCATATTTGCACTACCTTTATTTATATGATATATTCCATAGTGTAATATGCCAAATCGGAATAAGGTATCATTCCAAAATAAAGGGAGTAAATCTGTTGTGTGCGCACGGGAGGGCGGGGCAAACACAACATCTTTTCTTTTGGCGGCGCATTTCGCAAAGCGAAATACGAAATTCGGCGGCGGCGAAAGCGAGGGCGGGGCGGGAATTCCTTTCCCCCCAACCCCCTTTCTTTCCCGCCCCGCCCGAGCGGTCAGGAGTTTTGCTCAAAATAAGTCCGAACTTTTTTGTAAAGGCAGCTCCAAACAAGAAATTGCGATTTTTCAGCCGACCAAATCCACGGTTTTGCCAGTTGGATTGCGGCTTTCTGCCCGACGATATGGAAGTCCGTTTGAGCGAAGCTCAAGGTTGTGCAAAAACACAACAGCCAATTTTTTGCTTTTCGCCAACGGCGAAACTTCTAAATTTCCACTCCGCCGCAGGCGGAGCAAGAAAGCGACAATTTTTCTGTCCCGCAGGGGCAGTTGCTCAAAAGCGATGACAATAAATTTATGAAATATTTTATATACGCCAGAAAATCAACAGACGAAGACAACCGCCAAGTTCTCTCTATTGAGGGACAACTTACGGAATTAAGAGAATTCGCCCTCAAAGAAAGTTTAGAGGTTATAGAGGAGTTTGTAGAAAGTAAAACCGCTAAAGTTCCGGGGCGGCCGATTTTCAACAAGATGATAGAAAAAATAGAACTTGGCGGGCCTTTGGGAATTTTAGCATGGCACCCCGATAGGTTAGCTAGAAATTCAATTGACGGCGGGAAAATAATTTATCTTGTAGATACAGTAAAAATCGGATCGCTAAAATTCCCCACCTTTTGGTTTGACGCAACGCCGCAAGGAAAATTTATGCTCAATATCGCTTTTGGGCAAAGCAAATACTACATTGATAATCTCGCCGAGAATATCAAAAGAGGCATACGCCAAAAATTAAGGAGGGGCGAACTGCCCGGACTTGCTCCACTTGGCTACCTAAATGAATTAAGACATCACACCATCGTCAAAGACCCAAAAAGATGGCAAGCAGTTCGCCGACTTTTTGAAGCGTATGCCAAAGGCAAATACACTTTGGACAGTTTGCAAAAATTGTCGCTTTCTTTTGGCTTAGTGAGCCGAAGGACTGGAAAAGCTATCGTCTTTTCTAAACTTCAGGAAATGCTCAAAAATCCATTTTATTATGGCGTTTTTATACACAAAGGCGAAATGTATCAGGGAAGCCATGAGCCGATTATTTTCAAGCAACTTTTTGAAAAGGTGCAACGGGTTTTAGAGCAAAAAGGCAAACCCCGAAAATCAAAAGAATTAAAATATTACGCCTTCAGAGGAATTTTTAAATGCGGCGAGTGCGGCAGAGCTATAACCGTTGAAACTAAAATTAAACCATCGGGGCTTGCCTACACCTATTACCGTTGCACCAAGAAAAACAGGGTTTGCAGTCAAAAATATGTTGAGGAAAGAAAACTGATTGAACAGTTAAACGAGGTTTTTCAAAAAGTTGCTTTAGGCGACGAGTGGAAAGAGAAATTTTTACAGCAATGGGCAAAAGATTACAAAGAGCTTTCCACGAAGTCGCACGCTTCCGCCCAAAATCTAAAAACAGAGCTTAAAACGCTTGAGGAGAAACTAACAAGACTTTTAGACGCTTACCTTGACCAAGCCATCACCAACGAAGAATACACCGCCAAAAAACAAAAAATCATCAACCGTAAAGTTAAGATTAACGAGGAACTTAATAATTTTGGGCGGAAGGGAAATAATCGGCTCGAACTCTTTAAGAAATGGATTTTTGAGGCTCACCAAGCCAATTCCGTAGGAATTTCTGGAAATTTAGAAGAGAAGCGAAGCTTCTTGCAAAAAATCGGCTCGGACTTCCATATCGTTGGGCAAAAAGCCGCAATCCAACTGGCAAAACCGTGGATTTGGTCGGCTGAAAAATCGCAATTTCTTGTTTGGAGCGGGTAAGGAGAATCGAACTCCTGTCGTCTGCTTGGGAAGCAGATGCTTTACCACTAAGCTACACCCGCAAATCAATGAGTGTCAAAAAAATATTCCCACCAGAGCCAATAATTGTCCGTTCCTTCGCTTTTCTTTATCTCCGGCGCGCCGAAAGCCGTTGGCGCCGCCTGGCTGGCGCCGGAATTATCATCAGAAAGATCGCTGGCGCGGTCGGAATAAATGACGACTTTTTCGCCCGGCCTTTTCAGATTAAGTTTGAGCCGGGCTTCCTGTTCAAGGTATGACTCATCCTTGAAATATTCAAACATGTCGGACAATTGGCGATTTTTCCCTTCCAATTGTTTCATTTCCGCCTTCAGCCCCTGGATTTCCTTGCCTAATTGGTACTTGCGGTAACTTTCCCGGCCAAGATTAACAGTCAAGATAATCAGGACGATAGCGGCTAAAAAAAGAAAAACTCTTGAACCCAAGATTTTTTTAATGTTTCTTTTTGTCTGGCTTGATTGGTTCATCTTCTTGTTTTATTGCTCAATTTTTGCTACGCTAAAAATATATGAAGGCGTTAAAAACAAGAAAAATAATCAGGATTTCCTGGATTGTTTTGTCTTTCTTAGTCATTCTTTCGATGCTGGCTTTTCTTGTTATTCCCCTTTTGTGATTATATCAGTAAATTAAAGAATGTAAAATCCCGCTCCGTCCCGCGCTACTGCGGGACGACTTTTTACTTTTTCAAAACTTTAAGAAAGACCTCAGAGGGAATGTTGATTTTTCCCAACCGCTTCATTTTCTTTTTGCCTTTTTTCTGCTTCTCCAGAAGTTTTTTCTTCCGAGTGACATCGCCGCCGTAAAGATAGCCGGTGACGTCTTTTCTTAGCGCCCGGATATCTTCGCGCGCGATGATTTTTCCCCCAATGGCCGCCTGAAGGGAAACGGCAAAGAGCTGGGGCGGCACGATTTCTTTCAGCTTTTTGACCAGCGCCCGGCCCTCCGCCGCCGCTCTTTGGCGATGAATGATTTTTGAAAACGCCTCCACTTTTTCGCCGGCAATCAGAATATCCAATTCAACCAGATCGCCCGGCCGATAGCCGCTCATTTCATAATTCATGGAAGCGTAGCCGGAAGTGATATTTTTCAGCCGGTCGTAAAAGTCAGCGATAATCTCATTAAGCGGCGCCCGGTATTTTATCAAAATTCGGTCGGCGCTCAAATAGACGGTATCCTGGTATTCTCCCCGCAAGGTTTCCAAAAGCTTGAGCAGGATGCCTAAGTACTGAAGGGGCGAAATTACTTCCAGGGCAACCCAGGGCTCCCTGATTTCTTCCACTTGACTAAGGTCGGACAAATCGGATGGCGAAGAAATCAAAACCGGACTTTGGGTTTTTCCTTTGGCAACAACCTGATAATTGACCGAGGGAAAAGTGATAACTAAATCAAGATTCTTTTCCCGCTTGAGCCGTTCAGAGATAATTTCCAAATGAAGCATGCCTAAAAATCCGCAGCGGAACCCCCGGCCCAATCCTTCTGATGATTCCGGCTCGTATTTAAGCGAGGCATCGCTCAGTTTCAGTTTGCCCAAGCTCTCTTTGAGCAAATCGTAGTCGCCCGAATCAGCCGGATAAAAACTGGCGAAAACAACCGGCTTCGGCTCTTTATATCCGGCCAGCGGTTTGGCCGATGATTTTGACAAAGCAATAGTGTCGCCGACCCGACACCTTCCAATGTCTTTCAGGCCGGTGGCGATATAGCCGATTTCGCCAGTTCTAAGACGCTCGGTTTTAACCGAATTCGGCTTGAAAATCCCGACTTCCAGCGTTTCGGCTTCGGCGCCGGAAGCCAACATCAATATCCTGTCTCCAGCTTTGACTTCTCCGTCAACAATCCTAACATAGGCAATAACCCCTTTGAAATCATCGTAATCAGAATCAAAAATCAAAGCCCGGAGAGGTTTAGTCAAATCGCCTTGAGGCGCCGGGACTCTTTCAACAATCGCCTTCAAAATTTCTTCCACGCCGCTTCCTTTTTTGGCTGAAATTTTCAAAATGTCTCCCGGATTTATCCCCAGCAATTGCTCCATTTCATTGGCGGTTTCCCTAATCCGGGCATAAGGCAGATCAATCTTATTAATCACCGGAATAATGACCAAGCCCTGTTCTCTGGCTAAATGGAGATTGGCCAAGGTCTGCGCCTGGACTCCCTGGCTGGCGTCAACCAATAGAATCGCGCTTTCCACCGCCGCCAAACTCCTTGAGACCTCGTAGGTGAAATCAACATGGCCGGGAGTGTCAATCAAATTTAAGACGCCTCCCCGATACTCCATCCGAACCGGCTGGAGTTTGATGGTAATTCCCTTTTCCCTCTCTAACTCCATCATATCCAAAAACTGTTCCTGCATTTTTCTTTTTTCCACTGTGCCGGTCAATTCCAAGAAACGGTCGGCCAAAGTTGATTTGCCGTGGTCAATGTGCGAGATAATACAGAAGTTTCTGATATTTGACTGACTAATCGGCATAATTTATTTTTCCTCCATTTCCAACGATTTTGCCTTCCGCCAGGGCAAGCGGCCGGCCATCAGCGACAAAAACAAATTCAGTTCTTTCACTCTTAAAAGCCAGGCAAAAAAGAGATAGCTCAGTCCGCCGGCCAGGACGGCAAAAGCGGTTTGGACCAAAATACTTCGGCTGGAAAAATATTCCAAAGAATAGAACAAAACCAATCCGGCTAAAAGCGAAGACAGAACGACTTTGGCAAATAAAAGAGGTGTTTCTAAAAAATTAAATTCCCCGAACTTTCGCCGGAACGAGGCAAAAAGAAGAATCAGGTTAATAACACTGCCGATTGAAAAGCCAAGCGCCAGGCCCGGCGCGCCCATAAATCCGGAAAAATATTTAGCCAGCCAAATCCTCAATCCGACGGCCACCAGCCCGATTAAAAACGGACGCCAGGCGTCCTCCCAAGCGAAAAATCCCCGCAAGAACAAGAGAATGAGCGATTCGGAAAAAAGAGACAGGGAGAAAAAAGCCAAAGTTTGACTAGACAAAACTATATTCGCTTCCGAAAATTTGCCGGCGCCTAAAATAATCTGGACGATCTGCAGGCGCAAAACAACAAAAAAAACTCCGGCCGGCAGAGTGAAAAAGAGGATTTGGCGCAGGGCCGAAGAAAACGTTTTAACAAAGCCGGTTTTATCCTTTTTTTGGGCAAACTCGGACAATTTCGGGAAAGCCGCCAGGGCGAAAGAAACCCCGAAAATCCCCACCGGAAAACTCCAGATGTTATTGGCCAGGTTATAGACCGCGATACTGCCGACAGATAAAAATGAGGCCAGGGCTGTCATCACCCAAAGATTCAACTGGGACAACCCCAAACTCAAAACTCGCGGCGGCATTAGCCGGAAAATCCGGCTCACTCCCTCAAGTCCGAAATTAAAAACTGGCCGCCAGCGGTAGCCGCACAAAACCGCTGTTGGAATCTGGACCGCCATATGCAGAAACGCCCCCAGGACCACGCCATAGGCCAGGCCCAACAGCCCGAAATATTTGACTAAAACCAAAGCGCCGAAAATAATCCCTAAATTGTACATAATCGGCCCAAAGGAATAGACCAAAAAACGCTTGAAGCTTTGAAGGATTCCTCCTAAAACGGCGCTTAACCCCAAAAACAGCGGACTGAGAAACATCACTCTGGTCAGATTAACAACCAGAGCCAATTTATCTTCTGGAAATCCGGGCGCGACCAGTTTTATCAGCCAAGAAGAAAAGATAATCAGCAGAGCGCAAACGGCAATAAGCGACAAAGTCATCAGATTTAAAACATTGTTCGCCAGCCGCCAAGCGCCTTTTTTATCTTTTTCAAGGTAATTGATAAAAACCGGAATAAATCCGGCTGAAATCGCGCCCATGACCAAAAGCGAATAAACCAAGTCCGGAATCCGAAAGGCGGCGTAATAGATGTCCAGTTCGTCTCCGGCGCCGAATGTCCCGGCTAAAATCCGGTCGCGGACCAAGCCCAAAAAGCGGCTAATCAAAGAAGCCGCTCCTAAAACAACGGCGGCGGCGGCGATGGTCTTTGATTTGTTATTCAGAACCCTTTTGAGCATTAAAATTTAAACGTCGCCCCTAAAAACTTATCCGTTTCCAAATCAGCCGCGTAATTAAAGGCGCCCGCTTCCGGATACTGCCACAGAATCTCCCAGTCCTGAGGAAACTTCAATTGTTCGCTGAATTTGCTTCCTAAACTGCCCGATTGTTTTTGAATTAATAAACTATAACTATCGCTTGGTTTGGTCAAGTCAATTTTAAATGGCAGTTTGTATTTGTAGGTCAGCGTAACGGTCTCGCCCGGGCTGACATAGACCCAGTTGCCAAAAACCGTTTTGCCGTTCTCGGCAGAAATCCGGGTACCGGTCTTTTGGTCAATGGCCGTCTTGCTTTCAATGGAGTCAATTAGCGGGTCATTTTTAAATCCCTGTTCTTGGTAGTTTACCGGCGGCTGATATGATTCTTTGGTCTGGCCGAGAGCGTAAATCAATTCCGAACCAAGCGGCAGATAGACCCGGAGATAGTTGGCGTTGACCCGATTCCACCAGTCATAACTGGTCTGGCCGCCCTGATGTTTTCGGACAACCGTTAAGGTGTCAACGATGCCGCCGTCCGGCTGTATTTCGGCTTGATGGGAAATTGTTTCTTCAATCATTTTGTCGGTTTTAAATCCGTTAATATTGGAAGAAACCACGCTTAAATAATCTTTATCCGTTGATTTGAGTTCTCCCGCCCAACCTTCTTTGACGGCAAGATTTTCCAGAGAACCGTCTTTGAAATAAATCAGGATGTGCTTTTGTTCCAGACAGTCAAAAATTATTTCAACCGCTTTCTTTTTGCCGTCAGAGGATAATTCAGCTAATTTTTCAATGAATTTCGGCGCGAAATCGGCCAATATTTTCTTGGGCTGGTTAGCCGTTTTGTCGTAATCAACTTCCGTTTCGTATTGAACCAGTTCAACAAAATTATTTGAGTCCAAAACCACGCCGTATTCCGGCATGGCAATCGGGCCGGTCAATCTTAGAAGCCGCTCCGCCGCGGTCGGCGTCAAGGAAAAAATCCCGTCCACGGTCGGACCGCCGGTCTTTTCGTAAAACCAAGCGATTTTTCCGGCTGAAGTCGGCCAATCGGCAAACCAGTTGGCGTCGTGCATGGACCAGGCCGTGCTGATTTTCTGAATCGGCTGAGGAGGAATGATTTTTTCGCGCAACTGGCCGTCGGCGTTAAAAATGCCGTCAATAAACAAGCTGGTCATTTCTCCCCGGTCCAGAGTCAACAGCCCATAAGTCCCGATAAATCCGCCGGTCGCCCGGGCTTCGCTGTTGTTCTGAAAAATCAGCAGGTATTGGCGTGGATTGTCTTGGCCTAAAATCTTAAGGAACGAATCCGAGTACTCCTCCATTCCCTGAAGCATTTCTTCAATCAGCGGCAGTTTTTCTTTCAGCGAGAAAACCTCGTCTTGAATTTCAGCCGGCAGGACGCTGGTCTTTATTTGGCCTAATTCCTGATTGGCGGTCGCAATTCTATCCAAAGCGTTCTTGATCGCGGCCTGGCTAAGAGCGATTGAATCGGTTAGATGCCCGGCTTGTCCGGAAGCCAAAACATTGCCGTTTTGAGCGGCCGCTGATTTCAAAGAATCAAATAAATTTTCAAAAGAAAACAACTGGACTGCCGAGACAAGCGATTCGCCCGCCTGCGAAAGACTGTCCCCGACTTTGACCAGATGACTGCCGAAAGAAACCAAGGCCCCTCCCGGAAGTTTCTCTAATATTGACAGCGCGACTTCGCCCACCTGGTTAATTGACTGATGGATTTTTAAAAAGTCGGCGTGGGCTAAACCGAAACTTTCTTCCGCCGACTTAAAATCGGCGCTCTCGAGGGAGCGCTTGGCGTTAAGAAGGTTTTGATAAGCGGCGGAGCCGCTGCTCAAAACATCGTTTTTAATATCCAGCCCCTGATTAAGCCAGGCCGCCGCCGGAACAAATAAGGCGACTAAAAAACCGGCGACTAAAAAACCGGTTAACGGCTTCAAAAAATTTCCGGGCCGGAAAGTTTTTTCTTTGATTGGCTGGACCCGCCCGAACGACTGTTCCGTCGGACGGACAACCGGCTTGAAACTGCTTAATTTAAACGCCGGCTCAGAATACTCTGGCAAAGCGACTTCGGGAAAATAGTATTGCTCTAAAATGGCGCTTGATTCCCCGTTTAATTTAAGCGATTCTTTTTTTGGTTCCGGCGTGGGCTCTAATTTTGGTTCCGGCTCGGATTCGGAATCTCTCTCATCCTTGTCAAAATCATCGTCTAAATCCGCCGGCTCCATTTCCTTTCTGTTTTGCCCAATCAGCGTCGGCGAAACGCTTTCCAAAAATCGGCCGAACTCTTCAACGTTTGAAAACTCTTCCATTAATTCGTTCAGAATCTTCTCGCGCGCCAAGGCCTCGTTTTCCACCGAAAATCTTCGGCCAGAATAGGATTTTTCTTTTCTTTGTTTAATGCCGGACCCGTTAGGGAGGGTTGGACTGCCGTCTAATCTTTTATCGACGCCGTCCGGGCTGGCCGAAGGCAATTTTCTCTCGGTCGTCTTTTCTTTCAACCGCATCCGCTTAACCATCTCTTCTCTCCTTCTTCTGTCTTCGGGAGAAACTCCCTTTAAATCCAGTATGCCTCTGGCCCGGCTAATTTTTTCAACATCTAAATC
>Ga0210044_10007794_pt1 | contig 13526 bp, 13 predicted proteins | sample CryGey13umfilter_2_FD_183959 | JGI IMG/M metagenome (GOLD analysis project Ga0210044, IMG submission 183959) | Groundwater microbial communities from aquifer in Utah, USA - Crystal Geyser 4/9/14 3 um filter (SPAdes) (version 2) | ecosystem: Environmental > Aquatic > Deep subsurface >... | reverse complement strand
ACAATTTTCAAACCGAGTTATTATTCGGCACCTGCTCCGGCACCAACTGCACTTATCACCAAAATATTACCGACATGCTTTTAGAAGTTAAGGTTAATTTAAAAACCGGCAAAACCCTTACCCAGCATTACCAAGTCAATCTTTAGTCATCGCCTTCAGTTTTAACTTAAGGGGAAGTTTTTCGATGGCATAGCGCAGGGCGGTCCGGGGCATTTTAGTTTTGTGTTTCATCACAAAAGCAAACACTTGTGGTTGATTATATTTACTGGCTTCTTTTAACATCCAGCCATAGCCTTTCTGGACCATGTCATCGGTGTCAGTTAACAGTGTCTCGGCAGTCTTAAGAATTTGCGCTAAGTACTTTTTTTCTTTTCCGAAGGGATGGATCAAAGTGACCGCTGCCGCCCGCCTGGTCCAGCGGTTGTTCGAATCAGTCCACTTCAATAATTCTTTAGTTAATTCCGGACGTTGGTTTACTAAATAACCCAAACTGTGGGTGCAAAAATCATCGATCTTGGCCCAATTGTCAAAATATTTATCCACCCATTTGGCAAAAACCCGGAAATCTTCCTGCCGAAACTTTTCCCGCCTGTGCCAGATCCAACTGCCGGCAATGGTTGTCAACTCGTTATACCCTGATTTAAACATTTTCTCGGCCAGTTTAAACAAATCTGCTTTATTTAATTTTTTCACTTCCGGCCAAAACTTAGCCGCAATTTTTCGCCGGTTCGGTAAACGGACGCCGAAGTTTTTAATCGCTCCTTTAAAAAACCGTCTTTCCCCTTCGCAATACTCAGGGTCAATATTGTTAATTAATTCTCCTTTTATCTGTGAAATGAGATTCATAGTTTAAGCGAAAAAGCTGATTAGAAAAATTCCGGCGATCATCAATATTGCCCCGGTCAGTCTTTGTTTGATTTTTTCTTCTTTTAACACCAGCCAGCCAAGCAGGATGGAAAATAAAATACTGGTTCTTTTAATTGCCATGGCGTAAGTTGCCAAGGTCAAACTCAAGGCTTTGGAAATGAAAAATTGTTCTGCACCGCCAGCTAAGCCTATTATTAATAAAATTAACCACACTATTCGGGTATACTTTTTCATTTCTTTTAGTTTAAAAATTATGACGAGTAAAAAAGTAAACGCGACTACTGTTTTATAAGCAATCGACCAAGTAATTGCCGAAGAATAATTAATTGCCAGTTTGGCAAAACTGCCGGTAATTGCCCAAATTATTGCTGTTGCCAGCATATATTTAGCGCCCGGTTCATGAAACAGTTTTTTTATCGTATAAACGAATTTAGTATTGCCAAAATCAATATTTAGCCAATAAGTCCCTAAAACAATTAAAAGTATCGCTAACCCTCCGATAATAGAAGGAATTTCTTTAATAATCAGCCATCCGGTCAACCACATTAAAAGCGGGGTAAATGACAATAAGGGGGACACCAATGAAATATTGCCTTTTTTCAATGCCTGCAAATAAAAATACATTGCCAGCATATCTAAAGGGAACACAATTAAAACTACCAGCCAGAAATTTCCTGGAAGTTGCGTAAGGGGAATTTGGTGTAATTTATCTATAGGGATTAAAAAACCCAAGCTGATTAAATTCGTCCAAAAAATCAGGCTGACTTTGCTGATATTTTTTAAGCCGATTTTTATTAACAAAGCTTGTCCTGCCATTAAAAAAGCAGCCAAAATTGCCAGAAAGTAGCTCATTGGCAGATTATATCATGAGAAATTTGTGTTAAAATCGCTGGTATGGCTAGATATGTTCTCTCAGAAATTATTCTTAAGCGCTATGCCGATGTTTTGGTCAATTATGCCCTTAATTCCGGAAAAGGGGTCAGGCCGGGCGAAGTCGTCCAGTGTGTTGTACCGGATGTGGCCAAGCCTTTGGCCTTAGCTTTGCAAAACACTTTGCTTCAAGCCGGGGCTCAGCCTTTAATCCGTTTGCTCCCGACCGGTTTTTCCAAAGACTTTTTCTCTCTGGCCAATCAGGACCAGCTGACCTTTTTTCCGGACAAATATTTAAAAGAAAGAGTAAACTTAATTGACCACAATATTGCTATTATCGCCGACCCAGACCCCTTTGAACTGAAAACCATTGCTCCTCAGAAAATTATTCTCAACCGTGACTCGCAAAAACCCTACAAAGATTGGCTGACCGACAAAGAAGTCCAAGGCAGATTTACCTGGGTCGTTGCTCTGTGGGGCACTGCCGCCAAAGCCAAGCTGGTCGGTTTAAGCTTAAAAGCTTATTGGCAGCAGATTATTCAAGCCTGTTTTTTGGATAAAGTTGATCCGATTGCCGAATGGAAACAAATCAGCGTCCTGCAACAGAAAATATTAGTTAAACTCAATACTTTAAATATTCAAAGTATTCATATTAAAGGTCAGGATGTCGATTTAATTATTCAAATTGGTCATAATCGGCAGTGGATAGGCGGGTCCGGCCGCAACATTCCCAGTTTTGAGATTTTTACCTCGCCTGACTGGCGGGGGACCAGCGGTTGGATGAAGTTTAATCAGCCGGTTTACCGTTACGGCAACCTCATTCAAGACATTTATTTAGAATTTAACCAAGGTATTGTTGTTAGGGCAGAAGCAAAAACCGGCAATAAGTTACTGCAAGCGATGCTCAAAAGTCCCAATGCCGATAAATTAGGCGAATTCTCTTTAACCGACAGCCGCCTGTCCAGGATTACTCATATAATGGCCGAAATTTTATTCGATGAGAACATCGGCGGTCCTTACGGCAACAGCCATGTGGCGATCGGTATGGCTTACAAAGATTGTTACCAGGGCGACGGGAAAAAATTAACCGCCAAAGATTGGGACAAGTTAGGCTTTAACGACTCATCTGAACACACTGATTTTATTTCCACAGCTGATAGAACAGTCACCGCTAAACTGTCAAACGGCCGGGAAAAAACTATCTACCAGGATGGGCAGTTTACTTTATGATCATTCAAAACGACCAGCAATTGAGAACCTACCAAAAGGGCGTGGACTTGGCCATGAAAATTCTTCTGCAGCTCAATCAAAGTTTAAAGCCGGGAATTTTGCCGATCGACATTGATCAGTTGGCCTTTAAGCTTTGCGATCAACATCACGTTAAGCCGGCTTTTTTGGGCACCGGCGGCAAACACTCGGTTTACCAGCATGCTACCTGTATTTCCGTTAATGACACCGCTGTTCATGGCATTCCCAGTAGCACGGAAGTTTTTAAAATTGGGGATATTGTCAAAATTGACTTTGGGATTATCTATCAGGGTTTTTACACTGATTTTTGTGTTACCGTCGGCCTGAAACAGTTAACCCCGGCTCAAATCAAATTAATTCAAGTGGCTAAAAAAGCGGTCAGAGAATCGATTAGGCAGGCTGTTCCCGGCAATACTACCGGTCATCTTGGCAGCGTCATGCATAGTGTGGCTAAAAAATCCGGCTTTGATGTTTTAAAGCATTATACCGGCCATGGTATTGGTAAAACCTTGCATGACAGTCCGGTTATTCCCGCCCATGGCATTCCCGGGCAGGGTGAACTGCTTCAGCCGGGCATGGTGGTTTGTTTGGAGGCGCAAATAGTCAGCGGTAGTGATCAGGTGGAAGTCGCCGACGACGGTTGGTCAGTTAAAACCGTTGATCACGGTTTAGTCGCCATGTTTGAGTACATGGTCGTGGTCCGGGATAAACCCTTAGTTTTAAATCCTACCTTTGATTGGCCGATTGTGGTTTAACTTGATAGACCGCGCCACGGGTAGAGCCGATTTTAATTACCAACTTCTGTTCTTGAAGTTTTTTTAAATCGTAATGTAGGGTTTTCGGATTGACTGACAAAAACCGCCTCTGAATAAGATCAAAACTAGCGTAAGGGTGGTCCTTAAGAACATTTAATATTTCCCGGCGGCGGAGAGGCAATAAGCTTAGCAATTCCTGATTTAGGAGTTTCTTTAGGGCTTTAAAACTCATTTTATTTCTCTCGATTTTTGCTGAATAAAACGCACTTTTTAATAACCCTTCATTTTTAAGGCGTTCGATTAAATCATCATTGATCACACTTCCATTTTAGAAGATATTGGAAGATACTAGAAAATATTAATTTGCTTGCTGCGGATAATGACATTTTTTCCATTTTTTGCCGGAACCGCACCAGCAGGGATCATTCCGGCCGATTTTTCGCTTGCGTCCCTCCGAAGCCTCTGGTGAAGGGAGATTACCTACAAGGTCCGTCTTTGTAGGCTCTGCCCGTCGTGAGCCGGCGCTGGCAAAAGCTTTGGCAAAATCGCTGGTGAGCGCGGCAGCGGCGGCGGGCGCCGGCGTTTCCGGTTTGGTTTCTTGGACTTGAGGGATGGGTTGAGGCTGCTGGGTTACCTGGACCCGGAAAATTCTTCTGGCGACTTCAAAATCAATCGTGTGGATTAATCGCTCAAACATAGTAAACGCTTCAGCCTTGTATTCCACTAAAGGATCTCTCTGGCCATAGCCGCGCAGGCCGATCCCTTCTCTTAAATCATCGGTCGCGTCCAAATGATCAATCCACAATTTGTCAATCGTATTCAGCATCACTAATTTTTCCACTTGCCGCATCAAATCTTGGCCAACCTGTTTTTCTTTTTGCTCATAAGTTTTATTAACGATTTCTGCCAGCATCTCTTTCACTTTTTCCGTTTCCTGGATTGGTTCCAATTGTTTTAAAATCCGTTTTTGCGAACCGGGATCAAACGGTACAATCATGAGAAAATCAGCCATTACTGTTTCATGATCAGGCATTCTGGTCAGGGGATTAATATTTTTTTCTACCAATTGATCAACTTCTGCTTTCAAAATTCCCTGCATTTTTTCTTTTACCTGCCCTTCAAGGACTTGTTTCCGCCGCTTATAAATCACTTCTCTCTGCTTGTTCATCACATCGTCATATTCCACCAAATGTTTCCGGGAATCAAAATGGAAGCTTTCCACTTTTACCTGCGCCTGTTCGATCGCTTTGGAGACCATCGGATGCTCCAATGGCACATCTTCCGGCATCTTTAAAGTCGTCATTAACTTACTGATTTGTTCTCCGCCGAAAATCCGCATAATATCATCTTCCAAGGACACATAAAAGCGGCTGGAACCCGGATCGCCCTGCCTGCCGGCCCGGCCCCTCAGCTGGTTATCGATCCGCCGGGATTCATGCCGCTCCACCCCAATCACATGCAAACCTCCCAATTTAATCACCTTGTCATGTTGTTTTTGCCACTCTTTTTTATCCATGGCCAGCGGATCGCCGCCCAGAACAATATCCACTCCCCGGCCGGCCATATTGGTCGCGAGCATCACCGCTCCGACCTCACCGGCTTTGCTGATAATACTGGCTTCTTTTAAGTGGTTTTTCGCGTTTAAAACCTCATGGGGGATTTTTTTCCGCTTCAGCATTTCGTCAATAATCTGGTTTTTTTCAATTGAAGTGGTCCCGATTAAAATCGGCTGGCCTTGAGTATGCCTTTCCACTACTTCCGCGACAATCGCCGCGTACTTGGCCCGGGTGGTTTTATACACCATGTCCGCCGCATCCTGTCTGATCATCGGTTTATGAGTCGGAATAACCACGGTTTCTAAATTGTAAATTTTTTTAAATTCTTCCGCTTCTGTCGCCGCTGTTCCGGTCATCCCTGATAATTTATCGTACATTCGGAAATAGTTTTGAAAAGAGATCGTCGCCAAAGTTTTTGACTCCTGCTTAATCGTCACATTTTCTTTTGCCTCTATTGCTTGGTGTAAACCTTCAGAAAATCTCCGGCCGAACATTAGTCTGCCGGTAAACTCATCCACAATAATTACTTCATCATCTTTAACCACATAGTCAATGTCTTTTTGGAAATGCTCTCTGGCTTTTAAAGCCTGTTCCAAATAATGGATTGTATCAAAGTCTTTTTCGTATAAATTTTCTATTCCCAGTTTTTTCTCAATTTTTTTAATGCCGTGATCGGTTAAATTAACCGTTTTATGTTTTTCATCGCTTTCGTAATCAGTCTCTTTGGATAACTGGCCGACCAAGGCCGAGAACTGGTAATACTTGCTGGTCGGTTCCGTATCCGGCGCCGAGATAATCAAAGGCGTTCTGGCTTCATCAATTAAAATCGAGTCCACTTCGTCAACAATCGCAAAATTGTGGCCTCTTTGCACCATTTGATTAAGCTGCTGTACCATATTGTCCCGTAAATAATCAAAGCCGAACTCATTATTCGTGCCGTAAGTAATATCTGCCCGATAAGCCTCCTGCCGGCTGACTTCTTTTAAGTGTTTTAACTTAGGATCTGCCATCGCTTCGTCAGTAAAATCAGGCTCATAGCGATAAGCTTTTTCATGCACAATCACTCCCACGGATATACCCAAGCAATCAAATATCGGTCCGTTCCAGCCGGCATCTCTTTGGGCCAGATAATCATTGACCGTCACCAAATGGCAGCCTTTTTCGCTTAAAGCATTTAGATAAAGTGCCGGAACGGCCGATAGGGTCTTTCCTTCTCCGGTTTTTTGTTCAGCGATTTTACCCTCGTGAAAACTAATCGCCGCCATCAGCTGTTCGTCAAACGGTCTTAAGCCGATGGTTTTTTCCGCCGCCGCCCGGACTAAGGCGAATGCTTCCGGTAATAAATCATTAAGCGTTTCGCCTTTTTTTATTCTGTCTTTAAATCCTTCTGTTTTTTCCCTGAAGGCCTTTGGCCTTTCCACTTGGTTGATTTTTTCCGCCAAAACCCTAAGCTTTTTTACTTCCCGTTCATTAGTATCCAAGAGCTTATTCAAAAATTTAAACATCTTATTCTAAAACCAGCCAAAAATGAGCAAGTTGCTGCGCGTCCTCATTAAAGTGATTTCTCCGAATACTTTTTCTAATTCTTTAATAAAGCCTTTTGCTTCTTCTTTATGTTCTTTGAAAAATAAATGGTTATAGATTACTGTCCCATTATGGGTCAGCAGTTTAGTTAAAGCCGTAAAAAATTTTTTACTTTTAAAGCCTTTCGGTATCTGATCGCCGATAAAAGCATCAACAATAATTAAATCAAATTTTTTCAGCCTTTTCTGTTTAGCTAATTTGTCTGCATATTTATCTCCGTCATCAATGGCTATTTTTAAATTTTTAATTGTCGCCAGGTTAAAATAGCACTGAGCGGCATTAATTACCTGTTCATCAATTTCCACCCCGGTCATTTGTGCCTGGGGGTAATATTTTTGAATGGCAAAACCCACATCGCCGCAGCCCAAGCCGATGATTAACACCTGTTCCACCTTTTGCCCTCTTTTTTTAACTTGGCCGATGGCTTTATTCCAGACTTTTTGCATTAATCTGCCTGATTGCAGCATGCCGCCTATAATCAGCCGCGGCCGGTTAAATGCCATGATCACTTGGATTAAACCATTGTGCGGCGAGCGGTATTCTTTAATCGTTTGCATGGTTAAATAGTTTTTCAGCCAGCATTTCATATTTGTTTTTTCCCGATATATTTTTGTAAAACTTTCGGAATTTCGATATGCCCGTCTTTAGTTTGGTAATTCTCCATAATGGCTATCAGCGTCCGGCCGATGGCGAAACCCGTGCCGTTTAAGGTGTGGACATACTGCCGCTTATCTTTGTCTTTAAATTTAATATTTAACCGCCGGGCTTGGAAATCGGTACAGGATGAAGTCGAGGTTAATTCCCGGTATTGATTCTGGCCGGGCAGCCAGGCTTCCAAATCGTACTTTCTGGCTGCCGGCGCTCCCAAATCACCGCTGCACATTTTCACTACCTGGTAGGGGATTTCCAAAGCCTGCAGCAGCTCTTCTTCAGTCTTCAGTAAAAACTCGTGTTCTTTATCGCTGTCTTCCGGTTTGGTAAACGAAAACATCTCCACTTTATCAAACTGGTGTACCCGCAAAATTCCCCGGGTGTCTTTACCGTAAGTGCCGGCTTCCCGCCTGAAACAAGTGGACCAGCCCATGTACCGCCTGGGCAAATCTTCCGCTTTAAAAACTTCGCCGCTGTGCAGCGGCCCGATCGCTTGTTCCGACGTGCCCACTAACACCTGGTTATCTTTATCAAAAATATACATTTGTTCATCGCCCCCGTGTTCCAGATAACCCATGGCCTGCATCATCTCGGTTTTAATCAATACCGGCGGCACCACCGGGATAAACCCTTTTTTGGTTAAGGTTTCCAAGGCCAGATTAACTAAAGCCATTTCCAACCTGACCCCGTCGCCTTTTAAATAGGCAAACCGACTGCCGGAAACCTTTGCCGCCCGGCCAATATCAATCATGCCTAATTTTTCTCCCAGCTCCGCGTGATCTTTGACTGCAAATTCAAACTTTCTGATTTTGCCCCATTTCCTGACCACTTCATTTTCCGCTTCGTTTTTACCCGCCTTCACGTCTTTGGCCGCCGGATTGGGAATTTGTACCATCAACTCTTTCAGTTCTATTTCAATCTGTTTCAGCTGCGGCTCGAGTTTTTTTAACTGTAATTTTATTGCCTTACCTTTGACAAGGTCCATCCTTGTCAGCTGATTTCTTTCTGCCCTTAAGCTTTCGATTTGTTGCAGCCGCTCCCGCCGTTTTTTGTCCAACCTTAAAACTTCGTCCACAATTTTTACATCACAGTTTTTATTTTCTGTCGACTTTTTAACTTTGTCCGGATTATCCCGGATAAATTGAATGTCCAGCATAGTTTCCTAATTTTATACCAGCTTAGAGTGCCTGTCTATTTAATAAAGACTTAATTCGATTCAAATGAAAGTTTTGGTTTAAGCTGATTAAACAATTAGGTTCAAAACTGACTGTCGTTATGCCGCCGTTATCTAGGGTAAACCTCCAGATATGTTTCAACTTATGCTTCAAAGCCATTATTGTCATCACCCTGATAATGACATCGTGGGTGATTACTGCCGTCTCCTGCCCGTCCGGCAAAGATTGAATAAACCGCTGGCATCTTGAAGCGACATCCTTTAAAGTTTCACCTTTAAGCATCTGGGCTTGATCAGGGTGTTTTCGCCACTGGTTTAACAACTTCTGTTCTGTCTGATTAAACTCGTTGATTTTTTTACCCTCCCAGCTGCCGTGATTTATTTCCAGCAGCTTAATGTTTGTCAATATTGGCAAACCGGTTTGGTTGCCGATCATCTGCGCGGTTTCTTTAGCTCTTATTAAAGGGCTGGTGTAGATAGTCTTAAATTTCAAACCGGTCAATGCTTTCGCGGCCGCCCGGGCCTGTTTTATACCCAGTTCGGTTAAGCCGGTATCAATGCTCTGACCCTGGTAAATTCCTTGTTTATTAGCCACCGACTCGCCGTGCCGGATTAAATAAATTGTCTTAGTCATATATTTAAATTCCTGCATAGTTTTTTAATCATTGCTAAAGAATGAGCCGGGAAATTCGCAATTCTGATTTGCTTGCCTTTATTTTCTCCATAGCCATCACTAACCGCTAATCCTGCATCATTCAACTTATCCAGTAATTTTTTGCTGGGAAAATCAATATCAATTACTATTGTCGTTTTCGATCGCCACCGATTTGTTCGTATTGCCGGGCGGCAATCGTGACACCGCCTCAATGTCTTATAAATCAAATTGGCTTTGATATTAGTGTCTTGGCGGATTTTTTTAATCCCGTTAGCAAGCATTTTATTTGCCACTTGGCCCAATAGAAAAATAGCCAGAACATTGGGAGTTTCCGGAGTTTGGTAATCAGTCTCTTTTTCAGCTAAAGTCAGCAGATTATGAAATCCTGGAGCTGTTTGGCCGCTTTTTACCAGCTTTTCCGCCCGCCTAATGGCTTTTTGGCTGGCAATTAATACCGCCATTCCTGCCGGCAAGCCAAACCCTTTTTGGACTGAAAAAAATCCTAGATCAACCAACTTCCAATTCAGGTTAACATCCGGCGCTGAAGACACGATATCTACAGCCAAAAGCGGTCGGGGATTTAATTGTCTTAACTTATTAATGGCCGCTACTGGTATTGCCATGCCGGTACTGGTCTCGTTTTGCGTTAAACAAATCATTTCTGTTTCTTTGGGAAACCGTAGTTCTTCTGCTTTAAAACCATCATCGCCGTAATTTATTTTTCTCGCTTTTTTGTTGAAAATTCTAGCTGTTTCATAGAATTTTTCTCCAAAAGCGCCGTTAACCAGATGAACGCAGTTTTGTTTCACGCAACTAGTGATAATTTTTTCCATGATTTCTATCGACGAACCCAGAAAAAAAATGTGATAAACAACCGGAATGTTTAATAAGTTAATCAAAGCCTGCTTGGTTTGTCGGTAAATTTTTCTGAAATCGTCGCTTCGATGGGAAATTGAGGCGACATTATTTTTTAAAGCCTCATTCATCATTTTTGCCAACCCTGGATATAACTGGCTTGGGCCGATGGTAAAGTAAGTTTTTTTTATTGTTTGCATAAGTATTCAATGATTTTATTAGTCACTCTTTGAGCAATTTTTTCTTGGGCTTCGATAGTGTTTCCGCCCACATGCGGCGTTAATAAAACATTAGTCAGCTTTTGTAGGGGACAGATAAAAATATCTTGGTTATTTTTCGGCTCATCAGGAAAAACATCGATTGCCGCTCCGGCGATTCTGCCTTGAATTAAGCAGTCAGCCAAAGCCTTGATGTCTACCACAAACCCCCGGCTGGTATTGATTAATATTGCCTTGGTTTTCATCAATAAAAATTCTCGCTTGCCAATTAGTTGTTTATTTTCCGGACTGCCGTCGACATGCACAGAAATAACATCGGCTTGGGGCAGTAATGTTTCTAAATTTTGGCATCTTTCGGCTCTGCCATAAGCCAATTTTTCCTCTTTATCATAAAAAATAACTCTCATTCCCAAGTTTTCTGCGAGTACCGACAATTGAGTACCGATTCGGCCATAACCAATAATTCCTAGAGTTTTACCTCTAAGCTCGCACCCATCGGTTAATTTTTGCCAATAACCTTCATGGAGCAGATTATTTTTTTCCGTTAACTTTCTTAACAAAACAATCATTGCCCCCACCACCAGTTCTGCCACACTCCTGGTGTTGCTGAACGGATCATTAATTACTTTGATTTGCTTGGCTTCACAAGCCTTAATATCAATTTGATCAGTTCCCACGCAATAAACTCCTAAAACTTTTAATTGCTTGGCCTTTTTAATTAACTGTTTATCAATCCTGGTTTTCGATCTGATGCCCAAAATTTCTACATTGGCAATTTTCTTTAATAGCTCGGCTGTTGTCAGGCTATTATTTATTGCTTTAATTTCAAAACCAGTTTTTTCCAGTATCAACTTAGCCGCCGGATTAATATTTTCCAACAGCAAGACCTTTCTTTTTTTATTAGTTTGTATCACAAAAAAACACCTCCTTAATTCAGGACGGTGTTTAGTCGTGGTGCCACCTGACTCTATCTTTCTGTTGCCGGAAAGACCTTTTAAACTGTTCAGTCGGCTAAACAGCCGATGACACAGTTTTTATCTGTAACGGGAATGCCCGGATCAACTTCACCATGTCTTTTATCATGTTTTCGCTGATCAGCTTTAGCGAGGGAAAGTTCGCTGTTCAAACGCCTTTATTAAATTATCAAGAAAATTAATTATATAACTTAATGCAACAATTTGTCAAACAAAATTTTTAAGCCGGGTCCTGGCTATATTTGGTATCGTTGATAATCGACGCTTCTGCCCGCTGTAACTCCATCCCGACGTACATTGAGTGTGCCGCTTGAGTTAAGTAGCCCGCGTCGGTAATCTGCCATGCCGTTTCTTGGGCCGTCCTGCCTTCAAATATCTTGACTACTTTACCGCCATCAGGGGAAAATAAAGTCGCCCGGATCATTCTGTTTTTAGTACGAATTTTTTTTAAGATACGGGCCACGGCTAAAGCGTTAACCTTAGGCCAAACTTTATTTTTAGGCATTTTCACAACCTCAATTACCATATTGCCTCTAGGGTCAAACTCAAAATGCACCGAAGGAGTAAAACCCAATTCTTGACAGTAATGTTTAGCTAAAATATCTTTGACTAAAATAAAATCGTCGCTGTAAATGTGGGCCGAATGGGTAATCAAGGTTAAAGGTCCCAGTCTATAGCCGCTGTTTTGGGCAATATCCTGCTGTAATTGACGCAGAGCGAGCGCATTTCTTGGCCAGCCATGGACCATATCCTGGGAGCGAAAATGAGCAGTCAATAAAAACTTGTGATCATAAATGCTTCCTAAAATTTGCGTCAAGCAGGGAGTATCACCATTATTGGTTTGGCTCCAATCCAGCTTAACATCAGTAGTGACTCCCAGCATTTTTTTAGAATCAGGACGGGCCTTAATTAAATTTTTAATGTTTTGAATTTGATCAATGCCGAAATGCTTTCTTAACCGATGGCCGTAATTGTAAGCCGTACCGGGAATTTGCCGGCTGGTTAACAGTTCGGCGTAGTAGGCTTTAAGTTCCGTGGCCGAAAACGGCAAATACTGGGGAAAATAAACTTGCTTTGGATTTTCATTAGTCACCACCGCTGTTAAATTTAATGTTTCCCGGATCCGGTTTTTTTGCGAGTAGCGGCTGTGTTTAAGTAAACCGTAATTATTAATCAAGTTTAAAATTTTCAGCCAGGTAGTGGCGACTTTTTGTCCTTCGATACGAAAACCGACTGTTTCCGATGGCAGCATAGGCGTTGACACTTGTGCCGGTTTAAAAATTCTGGCTTTTTTGGCAAATGGCGGTTTCGCTGGCAACGTTTTTAAAATTTTAGGCAATTCATTCATGTTACGGCCGCGTAAATCAATTACTTCCACATTCTGACGAAACTCATCGATAATTTCTTTGGGGATTTCTGCTTCGATTTCTCCCCGGCCGTTGATAATTTTTCGTTGCCCATCAATTCCCTGTTTAATTAATTGCAGGAGGCTGTGTCCGGACAAAGATAATTCAGAACCCCACAGGATCAGGTAACGGATTCGGGGGTTGGCCATAATATTTCTGATTATGGCGTTAATTCCTTGGGCGCTGTATAAGTTGCCGATGACTGCATAGCGTGAACGATCATTGATGATTTTTTCCACAACTTTTCTTTGGGTCCACAAACTGCAAACGCCGACACAGGAATCAAAGCGACCCTTTAATAAAACGTCTTTGTATAAAATGGGCCAGTCTTTTGAAAAAAAATTATCCATGACACCTCCAATCTTTGAAAATCTTTTCTAAGCGGTGAAGTAGAAAATCAAACCATGATAACTAATAATAACAAATTTTTAATATTCTATTTTTTGATTTTTAATAAGGCTTTCTGACCACTCAATTAAATAATTGGTCTCATCAAGTATATGCCGAAGGTACTCTTCAGGTAATCTGGACATATTCTACCTCTTTTTCAATATGTGGACCAATGTACGGGCTAAGAGATTCAGGGGTGAGAAGATCAACATTTCTCTCCAATAAAGTTTCTGTTAAATTGGCTGTACCCATAAAATTACGGAATTTTTTTTGTCCTTTTTTAAACTGAACCAAAAGGTCAATATCGCTGTTATTACTTTGCG
>Ga0210044_10007792_pt1 | contig 13528 bp, 12 predicted proteins | sample CryGey13umfilter_2_FD_183959 | JGI IMG/M metagenome (GOLD analysis project Ga0210044, IMG submission 183959) | Groundwater microbial communities from aquifer in Utah, USA - Crystal Geyser 4/9/14 3 um filter (SPAdes) (version 2) | ecosystem: Environmental > Aquatic > Deep subsurface >... | reverse complement strand
AAATAAAAAGCCATCTCAGAGCCTATTGCGTCGGCATCCGGGTTAACATGCGTTGTAAGGAGAAATGAGTTATTCTCTTGAATGATTTGTTTTAATAATTTGTAATTCATAGGGCAACAGTTTCAAGAATAAAGTATAAAGTATAAAGTAAAAAGTTGAAAGTAAAAAGTAAAAAGTTAAATGTAAAAGGAACAAAGTTCAGATATTTGGTCATTAGTCAGTTGTCATTATTATTAACTAAAGTTACGCAAGAGTTGAATTTTACGAATTTTTCTTAGTGAAACATGGTGACTTGGTGCTTTTGTGGCTCAATTTCTTTTATTTTTTGTTGCCGCTAAGTCACAATGACACTACGTTTTTCCCAAGACCCTGCTTGAGAAAAAAAAGCTAAAGGAAAAAACAAATAATGAATATCGAACAAGGAATTTCGAATGATGAAGTTGTAAGACAATCTGCATTCACTTCGATATTTTATTATCGTTAACATGTTAGCAATAGTGATTCTCTAAGTGCCTAAGAAGTCACAAAGTGCGTAACTTCAATTATTAATTCATTCTTAAAACCAATGACGATTGACCATTGACTAATGACCAAAATAAAAAAAGGGTCCGATGCGCTATTGGCAAACATCAAACCCTGTTTAAGATTTATTTTTCTTTAATTTGAATAGCGAATAGAGAACAACGAACAAAGAGTAATGAAGTTTTTTTCACTTCTAAATTCTGCGTCCCTTGTTCGCTATTCATTATTTGGTGTTCCGATTTATACGGATCATCCAATATTTACGCGACTTCCCATGTGTTACCACTGCGGAAAAGTTTTGCTAAATCTCCTTTCCCTTTCATTTTGGTAACTTCATCTAACTGTGCAAACAAATCGCCGTCATAGGTTGATTTTTGAATTTGCCTAAATACTCCAATTGGAGCAGGGAAATCTTTCAAGTCAGAGAAATGCGCGAGCACAAAACTTCTGCCCGGATTAGAATCAAATTCATCATGGACCCAAAGATCACTCACTGAATATTCTCCTTTTGTGAGATCAACAATAATTGGATTCATCCCATCCAAACGAATTCCTTTATCGTTATTCTTTCCAAAGATCAAAGGTTTTCCATGTTCGAGCACAACAACATGATCTGGTTTTGTTTCTTTATTTGTCAGAGGTTCATAAGCTCCATCATTAAAGATATTACAATTTTGATAGATCTCGATAAACGCTAATCCATGATGAGCTGCAGCACGAAGCATCATTGCCTGCAAATGTTTTGGATCTCTATCTATAGAACGGGCAACAAATGTAGCTCCTGAGGCAACCGCCATATTCACCGGGAGAAAAGGAAAATCAATGCTTCCGTATGGAGAACTTTTCGTCTTCTTTCCTTTTTCAGAAGTTGGTGAGTACTGTCCTTTCGTTAAACCATAAATTCTATTATTGAAAAGAATTACTTTCATATCAATATTTCTTCGGCAAGCATGAATAAAATGATTTCCACCAATGCTTAACAGATCACCGTCTCCGGCAGCAACCCAAACTGAAAGATCAGGATTTGCAAGTTTAACTCCGGTTGCAATAGCCGGGGCTCTGCCATGGATGCTGTGAAAGCCGTAAGTATCCATATAGTAAGGGAAACGGCTTGAACACCCGATGCCTGAAACCCAAACAAATTTTTCTCTCGGAATCCCTAATTCTGGAGAAATACGTTGTGCCTGAGCGAGTATTGAGTAGTCTCCGCAACCCGGACACCAGCGCACATCTTGATTAGTAGCAAAATCTTTTGCGGTTAATTTTACATTTTCAGTTTTTTCCATAACTTCCTTAGTTGACATTATTACCTCCAAGGATTGAGATAACTTTATTTTCAATTTCTGATGATTTAAAAGGTGATCCTTGCACTTTATTTAATTGAATTACCTCCCGTAAAAATTCCATTTTTAACATCTTAGAAAGTTGACCGAGATTTCTTTCAGGAACTAAGATTTGTTTATACTTACTCAAAACTTCTTCTGTATTCTTAGGGAAAGGATTTAAATATTTGAAATGAACCTGAGCAACTTTGAATCCTTTTCTTCGAAGATTTGAAACAGCTTCTGACACCGATCCATAAGTTCCTCCCCAAGCAGCGATGAGTAAATCAGCATCTTTATCTCCCAAAACTTCAAGGTTCGGGATGTCGTCTTGAATTTTCTTCACTTTTGCATCACGCATGCGAATCATGAACTCATGATTCTCAGGAATATAAGATACCGTTCCATAGATATGTGCTTTTTCCAATCCGCCGATACGATGTTCTAATCCGGGAGTTCCGGGAATTGCCCAGGGGCGGGAAAGGTTATCATCTCTTAAATAGGGTTGATAAGTCTCTTTATCTTTCCAATAGTTCACCGGAATTTCAGGAAGCGAATCTACATCCGGAATTTTCCATGGCTCGGAACCATTGGCTAAATATCCTTCGGTAAGAAGAAAGACCGGAGTCATATATTTTATAGCGATCCGGCAGGCTTCAAATGCCATCGTAAAACAATCTGAAGGAGTTGAAGCAGCAACAATAGGAACCGGGGACTCACCATTTCTTCCAAACATTGCTTGAAGCAAATCTGACTGTTCTGTTTTAGTCGGTAAGCCTGTGCTTGGTCCACCACGCTGCACATCAACGATGACCAGAGGAAGTTCCGTCATTACCGCAAGACCGATAGCTTCAGTTTTAAGCGCTAAGCCTGGACCGCTAGTAGTTGTAATTGCAAGATTACCGGCAAATGAAGCGCCGATTGCAGAAGAAACTCCGGCAATTTCATCTTCAGCTTGAAAAGTTTTAACACCATAATTTTTAAATTTAGAAAGTTCATGCAGAATTTCTGTCGCGGGAGTAATCGGATAAGAACCGAGAAATAAAGGGATTCCCGCTTTATGTGAAGCAGCCACAAATCCGATTGCCGTAGCTTCGTTTCCTGAAATACTTCTGTATGTACCTTTTTCTAATTTTGCCGGATTGACATGATACCTGGTGGTGAAAACCTCTGTATTTTCTCCATAATAGTAACCGGCGGTTAAAGCTTTTTTATTCGCCTCAAGATAAACCGGTTTCGATCCGAATTTTTGTTCAAGCCATACGCTCGTTGGCTCCAAGGGGCGATCAAACAGCCAGTACATTAAACCTAATGCAAAAAAGTTTTTTGTCCGCTCAATATCTTTCATTGATAATTGTAAACCTTCTAAAGCTGCGGCTGTTTGTTTTGAAAGAGGAACTAAAATAACATTAAACCCTGCAAGAGAATTATCCTCTAGCGGATTAACATCATAATGTGCTAATTTTAAATTCTTTGAATCGAAAGCATTCTCATTAACAACTATGGTAGCGCCAGGTTTTAAATCTTTTAAATTAACTTTTAGCGCCGCGGGATTCATTGCGACTAAAACATCAGGGCTATCACCGGGTGTCTGGATCTCTAAACTACTAAAATGTAATTGAAACCCGCTCACACCATAAAGGGTTCCGGCAGGTGCGCGAATTTCTGCAGGATAATCGGGAAGCGTGTTTAGATCATTCCCAAACAACGCTGTAGTATTAGAAAACTGTGAACCTGTAAGCTGCATACCATCACCTGAATCTCCTGCAAATCGGATGGTAACATCTTCAAGAACTTGAACTTCAAAATCTTTTGCCATTATTCTTTACTCGTACTAATTATTAAAAATTTTTTGTACCCAAATTTATCAAAATCTCCGACGTTAAAAAAGGATTGGCTTAAAGATTAGAAAAAAATCTTTATTTGTTAACACGTGATGATGGGAGTCATGATCATAATTCTAATCGGATTAAAAAATTGTGTGAGATTACGATTATGAGCAAGAATCAGGATTCTATGTGAAGATAACTTTGTAAGATTGCCACCGATAAGAAACACATGGAAGAAGATGTGTACTTTGTGTCATAATTCCTGTTCTTCTGAAGGTAATGTGAAGACAAATTTACTTCCCTTTTCCAATTCGCTTTCAACCCAAATACTGCCTCCGTGTTTTTCGACAAATTCTTTGCACAATCCCAACCCTAAGCCGGTTCCTTTTTCTCCTCCGGTCCCCTTCTTTGAACGTATTACATTAATATTGAATATATTAGCTTTTGTAAATTCATCCATCCCTATTCCATCATCTTGTACTGAAATGCAGAGTTTATGATCTACTTTGTTAGAGGAGACCTCAATTTGTCCCCCAGTATTACAATATTTAATAGCGTTATTCAAAAGGTTACGAAGGATTATTTCCACCATAGCCTGATCTGCAAAAGCAACAGCGCTATTATCATTTGTGTTGAGTAATTTAATCTCTTTTTTATTCGCTTGAGAAATAACAAAGTTAATTATTTTGTCGGTTACCTGTGCAATATTAACTTTATCCGGGTTAAAACTAATTCTACCGGAATGTGCCGCTGAAAGATTTAACAGATTCTCCACTAACTCATGCGTCTTAATTGCAGTTTCTTCAAGTCCGTTGATAAATCCCAATCTTTCTTCATCCGATAAATCATAGTAGTCTTCTTTTAAGATGGTTCCGAAATTTATTAAGGTATTAAAAGGGCTTCTCAGGTCATGCGCTATTATGGAAAATAATTTTTCCTTTGCCTCATTTAATTCAAGAAGTTCAACATTTTTCAGATTGATTTCTTTGCTTTGTCCTTCAATTAAAAAGTTTTTTTCTTGAAGAAGAAGGTTCACCTTTTTGCTTTTGCTGTGCAGTCTGTAAAGAATAAGCGCTACAATAATTAAAATAAAAATTGCAATAACCGTTACCCGCAGATAGATTATTTGCATTTCATTTTGATACTTCTGAGCCTGCAAACTCCGTTGGTATTTTTCATATTCGGATTTGTTCTTCAGGTCTAAAAGTCTTTTTTGCATCCCCTCATTTTCAATTTGTCTGCTATAATTATTATGCTGCTTGAGCGCAGAAAACGCCTTGTCTAATTCCCATGTTCTCTCATAAATCTCGCTTAAGCTTTCATACGAATCAATAAGAATTAACTTTAGCGTTGATTTTTCAGCTATTTCCACACTCTTTTCAAAATATTTTTTTGCTGCCGGTAAGTCGTTTTCCAATAAAAATATTTTGCCCAGGAATTTGTATGCTTGAGCTATCCTCATTGGAATATTTTGTTTTAATGAAAGGTCGAGCATTTGAAAAAAGTAAGTTTTGGAGGTAGTCAAATCCTTCAAATCAAAATAATAATTGCCAATCCCTTGAAGAGCCAAAGCCTGCCCATCGGCAAAGTTCCCCGCTTTGTAAGACTCTAAAGATTTCTCTAGATAAATAATGGAAGAATCATTGTTGAGAAGACTAAATGCCGCTCCCAAACAGCTATAGACATATCCGATGTTTTGTGATTGTTTTGAGCTAAGAGCGTAGGGCAAACTTTCTCTATAATACTCAATTGCTTTTTCATTTTGAGTGGTTTCTTTATAAACTAAACCAATATTGCAGAGACAAACAGCAATTCCGCCATTATTACCGATTTCTCGATTCAATTCCAATGAATGAAGATAGGCATCGAGGGCTTTATCATATAATGTCCAATTGAAAAAAACTGTTCCCAAGTTATTGTAGGTTGTTGCACGGAACTCTTTACTCGGAAGTTTATTCCTAATTTTCAAAGCTTTTTCGAAGTAAAAAACGGCGTTATCATAATCGGAGATCTGCCAATAAATATAACCGATGAAGTTGAGCGCAGTACCCAAACCTACAGAGTCGTTTGACTTAGTTCGAACTTCTACTGCTTGCTTTAATGCAGCAAGCGCTTCGTCCCTTTTCTTTAACTTGCTGTAAGTACTCCCGATAGAATAATATGTATCTCCTAATTCATTAAGTTCATTTGCCTGTTTGCTGACATTAACTGCTTTATAAAATTCATCAAAAGCTTTGTCATACTCCTCTTTTAAAGAAAAATATCTTCCTTTCATCGTGAGAGCTTTGGCTATACCTCTTTTATAATTTATTTGCTTTGAAATTTTGTAGAGTGAATCGCTTAATTGAAAATATGCCGTTGCAGTGACGGGAGTTTTTTCAATTTCACTAAGAAATGTTTCAGCGTTTTTTTTCTGATCAAGGGTCTTTACTTTTTCGCAACCTATAAATGGTATGATCAATAAAAATAAAGTGAAATGAATCACGTAAAATTCATTTGAATTCCTTATTACCGATTTATAATAAATTAGAAAATAATCAGTACATCGTTGCATTATGATATTTAATAATTTGACCATAGACTAACTTAATCAAACTGGAAGAAATATTCATGGAAAACTATTAAAAATATTAAAAGTTACTCCCCCATCACTTTAACGATCAATCTTTTTCTTCTATGCCCATCAAACTCGGCATAATAAATTTGCTGCCACGGTCCAAAATCGAGTTTGCCATTTGTAACAGGAACAATAACTTCGTGATGAACCAATAAACTCTTTAAGTGGGCGTCGCCGTTATCTTCCCCTGTTCTATGATGCAGATAATTTTGATTAAAGGGTGCAAGTTTTTCAAGCCATGCATCAATATCTTGAATAAGTCCATTCTCGGCATCATTCACATAAACACCCGCGGTAATGTGCATTGCAGAAACGAGAATCATTCCCTCTTTAATTCCACTTTTGTGTAAAATAGTTTCAACATCACTTGTAATGTTGATGTATTCACGTTTCTTTTTTGTGTTGAACCAAAGGTACTCGGTATAAGTTTTCATATTTCTGCTTATGCTGTTCTAAATTTCAATAAAAATGCCTTGATAAATTTATTCAAATCTCCGTTCATTACTCCTTGCGTATCGGAAGTTTCAACATCCGTCCGGTGATCTTTTACCATATTATAGGGATGAAAAACATAGGAACGGATTTGACTTCCCCATTCTATTTTCATTTTTGTTTTTTCAATTTCATCCAACGCATCTTCTTGTTTCTCAACTTCTTTTTGATAGAGTTTTGATTTAAGAAGTTTCATTGCATTCATTTTATTTTGTGTTTGCGAACGTTCGCTTTGACAAGCCGCAACCGTATTGGTCGGAATGTGTGTGACCCGCACAGCGGTTTCAACTTTGTTTACGTTTTGTCCCCCTTTACCTCCGGAACGGTATGTATCTATTCGTAAATCGGCTGGATTAATTTCTATTTCAATCGTGTCATCAATTTCAGGAATAACGAATACGGAGGCGAAAGAAGTATGTCTCCTTTTGTTAGCATCAAAGGGAGAAATGCGAACTAAACGATGAACGCCGTTTTCAGCTTTGAGATACCCATAAGCATATTGTCCGGTAACTTCAATCGTTGCGCTTTTAATCCCGGCGCCGTCACCGTCGAGAATATCAAGTAAAGTCATTTTAAAATTGTTTTGTTCACCGTACCGGAAATACATCCGCATCAGCATATCAGCCCAGTCCTGCGCTTCTGTACCTCCTGCGCCTGAATGAATAGTCATGATACAATTTTTATTGTCATCTTTTCCGCTAAGCATACTTTTGAATTCAACTTCATCAATTGCGTTTAGCAATTCATTCAATTCTTTTTGAATATCGGAAGCGAAAGAATCATCTTCTTCAGCGGCAGCAAGCTCAATTAGATCATTTAAGTTGATTGCTTTAGTTTCAAGATTATTCCAGAGATCAAACCAGTCTTGTAAAATTTTTAATTGCTGTAAAATTTTTTGGGCATTTTTCTGATCATCCCAAAAGTTTTTTCCTTCAGTCTTCGCTTTTAATTCCGATATAACGATTCCATTTTGATCTAAGTCAAAGATAACCTCGTAACTTATCAATCCGTTTTCTGTAGTCAGTTAAAGTTTTTAGTTCATCGTTGTACATCTAATGCTCCAATTTAATCTTTTTTATCGTATTTATAACTTATCACACTAAAGTCAGTTTAAAAACTTTTATGAGAAGCACACAGATTCATCTGTGGGATATTTAGCAGACGCATAGTTTTCAAACCGATTCATCGGTTTACAATTTGGAATCCATATTTTTGTTAATGAGTGCGGCAATTACTTCCTCTTTTCTAAACTGTTGAAACGGTTGTTAAATTTATTACCTAAAATTCTAAAACAAAAATCAGGAAAAGCGGTGTTTGTTTGTTTTTGGATTGATAAAAATAAAAAATCAACAAACAAACACCACTTTTCTGATGAATAAAATAAGTAAAAATCCGTTACAAAACACAAAACGTTAAGCGCTCTTTTACAGGAACAAAACTGACAAAATATGCCGGGTTATCGCCCATCATGAATTTTATCAACAAATTGAATATCGGAGAAGAATTCAACGAACTATTCCCAACAGAAAAAACAAATGCGGATAAAAAAGGGGCAAAGAGCTATCATCCGTTATTAGCATTTGTAAGTTCACCCTATGGAATAATGTAGTAAATGTTTTTGTGTTAATTTCTCTTTTTATTCCATAGGGTAAACTAAAAATCATTGTCAACAATAGATTTAGAACCGGCTCAGCCTATACTTCCAATGGGATATGCTCATTTATAAAACAAACTTCAGAAATACTTCCCAAAACAGTAAACAACGTGTTTTTCAGAGCCGACAGTGGGTTCTTCGGCGGCGAGTTGTTTGATTACCTTGAAGAATTAAAGTGGGAATATTTAGTAAAAGTAAAACTAAAGAATTTGCATTCACTTCTGTTAGCACAACAATGGACAGAAGCAGCTCCCGGGATAGCTGTTTGTGCATTTGACTATCAAGCCAAAGGTTGGAAGAAGAAAAGAACACTCAAAGCAATAAGAACGCTCACCGGATATAAGGAGTCAGATTACTTTGGAGAAACACAGCAAGTTGGAGTTTATGAATACGCTTGTTATTGTTCAAGTTTACCCCTTAACGTTGAACAAATCCATGAAAAATATAAAGAGCGTTCTATAAGTGAGAACTGGATAGGGCAAGTAAAAAATCAACTCTTAGCCGGTGGGAATCCATCCCTTTGGGAAAAAAGTTCAGGGGACAGCTACGCCCAAGTTATCCGTACACCCATTCCAATGCACAAGATCAACAAGGGAAGAGAACCTATGGTAATCAGAATTTTCACTTTGCGTATAATCGTTCAATAAAAATCCTTCCTCTATCACTATTTTTCTTTACCTATATTTCATTTTAGAATTTTAGGTATTAATTTATTTTATCCCCATAGCTGAAGCTATGGGCTGCTTCCCTCAAAACTCAAATGAAAAACAGCAGCCCACAGATTCATCCGTGGGGTATTTAGCAGAAGCATAGTTTTCAAACCGATTCATCGGTTTACAATTTGGTATCCATATTTTTGTTAAGAAATGTATTACTATTATTTTCAATCTCTATCTCCATTCTTAACAAAGCCGCCGCTAAAGTTTTTCCTTGAGCATCTAATTTAAGAGAAACCGTTCCTCCGCCCCCAAGTGTGTTGTGTAAGATAAAATTAAGCGCTTTTAAATTTGGTAGTTCATATCGTTCAACTGCTCCGAAACAAATGCCGGTAAAATGTTTTTTTACTTGTTCAGCGGTTAAATATTTTGTAATAATCTCAAATCCCTTATCGTCATATGCAATGATTCCGACATTAGCAGCATCGCCTTTATCGCCGCTTCTACCGTGTGCAATATCAATTAATTTTATTTTCATAATCTTTCCTTCACTGAGTTTTTCTTTAAAGTTAAATTTCTAACATTTCAACTTTGGGTTGAACCAATGTTTTTGGAAGTAATGCGGGCCAATAAGCGACAACTTCATTTGGTTTTGGTCTTCCACCGGCAAAGCCGGTAACTCCCGGAGGACCGGTTAAAATTAGCGGCGCTAATTCTTTTCCAAATCTTTCAACAGATTTATAATCATGTGAGCGGACGGAAATGCGCAGTTGAATTTCATTAATTAAATCTTCATCAAGTTCAAATGCAAGCGGTCCGTGGCAAGAATTATAACCGACAAATTCAGTTCTAATTTCGTCAAATGAAAGCTTGAGCAGTTCCAATCTTTTTCTCAAGATTTTGTCCGAAGTTTTTGCCTTTGTTAAAGCTTTAGGCCATGAATAAGTTAAACTGCCGGAAGCAGAAAAACCATCTGCATAAGAGCAAGAAACTTTATAAAATTCTGTTTCCGGTTTTCCCGTAATTCCATAAACGTGTACACGGTTTTCACCGCTTTGTTTTAATTTAATTGAGGTGAAATCTGCAACACAATCGGGAGTAATATATTCTTCGGGGTTTCCAATTTCGTAGAGCAATTGCTCACTTACCGTCTCAACGGTAACTTTACCTCCGAGTGATTCATGTTTTGTAATGATGAATTCTCCGTTGGGAAAAGCTTCACAAATTGGAAAACCTATCTCCGCAAAATTCGGTACTGATTCCCAATCACCCATGAAATTTCCTCCGGTTGATTGCGCGCCACATTCTAAAATATGCCCGGCTATTGTTCCGGCTGAGAGGAAATCATACTCATTTTTTCCCCACCCGAATTCGTAAATCATCGGGGCTAACGTAAGTCCGGTATCTGTTGTGCGACCGGTAATGACAATATCAGCGCCTTTTTCTAGTGATTCCACAATCGGGAACGCTCCAAAGTATACATTTGCGCTCAGTAAGTTATCTTTGACTGTAATGATGGCTTCACCGGTTTCCATATTTTTAAGTTCGGAACCTTCAGCTACTATTTTATCAATATCCTCTTTAATATTATCGCCAAGAACAATGCCAATCTTCAATCCTTTAATTCCCAAAGATTCGGCAACTTTAAGAACTGCTTTTCCACAAGATACCGGGTTAACGCCACCGCCATTAGTAATAATTTTAATCTTTTTTTCGATGCAAATAGGGAGAATTCTTTTCATCAATTCAGGAATATCTTTCGCGTAACCAAGTTCGGGATTTTTATTTTTCTGTTTTTGAAGGATTGACATGGTTACTTCAGCCAAATAATCCATAACTAAGTAGTCAATTTCTCCTTTGGTCACCTGGTAAAATGGAGCTTCAATAAGATCACCCCAAAAACCTTGACCGGATGCAATTCTGATTTTATTCTTCATAACGCAGCTTTTATTTTATTGAGTATTTCATTTTTAATAGTAATCAAATCTAACTCATTTTCAATATCGAACCAATGAATCCTCTCATCTTTTCGGAACCAGGTTAACTGCCTTTTTGCATACCTTCTTGTGTTTCTCTTTATGAGGGAGATCGCAGTCTCAAGTGAAATTTCATTTTTTAAGTAAGCAATGATCTCTTTATAGCCAACTGAATTCAATGAGTTTAAGGTTTCACTGTATCCCCTTGTTAAAATTGATTTTACTTCATCCACCAAGCCATTTTTAATCATTTCGTCAACTCTAGTCTCAATCATTTTATAAAGTATTGCTCTTTTCCAATTTAATCCAAATAAAAGAAAATTGTAATTCGATCTACTCCGAAATTGATCTGCATGAAAAGTGGTAATTGATTTTCCGGTAAGATAGAAGACTTCTAAAGCTCTAATTACACGTTTCCAATTTTGCGGGAGCATAATTTTTGCTGCTTCGGGGTCAACAGTTGTTAACTCTTTATAGAGAAATTCAATGCCAAAATTTTCTTTCTTAGCAAATAATTCTTTTCTCAAATCCTCATCAGCCTGAAGATCAACAATCCCATCAAGTAAAGCCCTGATGTACAATCCGGAGCCTCCGGTAACGATAGGTATCTTCCTTAGATTAATGAGTTTATCTATTTTCACCAAAGCTTGTTTTTCATACAAACTAACATCAAATTTCTCATCCAAATCTAAGGAATTAATAAAAGAATGAGTAATTTCTTTACGCTCTGCAGCCGATGGTTTTGCAGTGCCTACATCAATTAGTCTATAAACTTGTCGGCTGTCTGCTGAAATAATTTCAGAATGTATTTCTCTAGCTAAATTAAGTGATAATCTAGATTTTCCGGAGCAAGTCGGACCCACGATAACAACTACTAATTTTCCCAACCTTCGCGTCCGATCAATGGTACAAATGTAAATGAAGGAATTTCTTTTTGCTCAAATTTATTTGCTTCTAATTTTGTGATCACTGTTAAAGTTTGGGTGCTCTTATCGCCAACGGGAATAACTAACTTTCCTCCGACTGCCAATTGTTTTTTCAAAGAGTTTGGAATTGATGGAGAACCTGCCGTAACGATAATTCCATCAAAAGGAGCATATTCTTCCCATCCGATTGTTCCATCCCCAAGTTTTAATAATGCGTTAATATTCAATTGGTCAAACAAATACCGGGTTCTGGAATAGATGTCGAACTGTCTTTCGATACTAAATACCCTCATCCCCATATTTACCAAAATTGCCGCTTGATAACCTGAACCTGTACCAATTTCTAAAACTTTATCCCCTTTTTGAAGATTTAGTTCCTGTGTCATGAAAGCGACAGTAAAAGGTTGAGAAATAGTTTGACCAAAACCGATGGGTAAAGCCACATCGCGGTAGGCATGGGTTTCAATCGCTTTAGGTAAAAACAGATGACGTTCAACCCGAAGAAAGGCATCTAATACTGCAAGGTTGGTTATCTTCCGTTCTTTTAATTTTTCAACTAATTTATATCGTTCTGATTCAAACATAAAAATTTTATTTATTGATAAATTAAAATATAGATATTTCGTTAATTATCTCTAATTTTCAGAATAGAGAATTAATTATGAGTAAATAAAATGTTTGATGGAATTTTAGGGGCAATAGTTATAATGTCCTTGCGCATCTGCGATGTAACAATCGGGACTTTTCGTACTATCTTGGTGGTACAAGGAAGAAGATTTTTGGCTGGCTTAGCCGGTTTTTTTGAGGTATTAATTTGGGTTTTTGCAATTAGGATTGTTTTTCAACATTTAGATAACATTGCAAATATGTTTGGATATGCAGTCGGTTTTGGTATTGGAAATATTCTCGGAGTTAGTCTTGAACAACAGGTTGGACTCGGCTACTTGCAAGTAACAATTATTTCGAAATTCCTAACAGACAAAATTGTCTTTGCATTACGAAGAGCAAAAATTGGAGCCACAATAATTCCCGGCGAGGGAGGAACGGGCGGAGTTGCTATTATTATCTGTGTTGTTCCAAGAAAATTGAGGAAAGAAACCATTCATTTGGTTGACTCCATTGATAAAGAGGCATTCATTACCGTCCAATCCTCTCTCCCTTACAGAGGATTTATGCATGGTTCAAGAAAATAATTCCTCTTTTTTTGAATTGCAAAAAATTTACTTCGGTCTGACGTTCCGCATCTCACAACGACGATTCCAGATGCGCTTCGATTACGTAATATTTTTTAAATAAGTGACCGAATTCAACAGAACGTGACTAACTTAACGTTGTTTTGTAAATAATTTTATTATATTCACATAACTTTTATATCACATTCATGATAATAAAATATCACAAAAGGTGTTTCTATGCAACAACTCTTAGTCATTGGCGCATTAATAATTTTAGGTAGTTTAGTCTTAACTTTTAACCGTTCAACTCAAAATGTTAATGCTAATAATTATTTTAACATTGCCTTAATTGATGCCAC
>Ga0210044_10007790_pt1 | contig 13530 bp, 13 predicted proteins | sample CryGey13umfilter_2_FD_183959 | JGI IMG/M metagenome (GOLD analysis project Ga0210044, IMG submission 183959) | Groundwater microbial communities from aquifer in Utah, USA - Crystal Geyser 4/9/14 3 um filter (SPAdes) (version 2) | ecosystem: Environmental > Aquatic > Deep subsurface >... | reverse complement strand
CGCTATATCCTGCCCAGCACGGTGATGGACAACCTCAGCGCCATGCGCAGGGGCGCCGGCGGCGAAATCCAGCTGACCGACGCCATCGCCGACGAGATCGCCTCCGGGCGTCCGGTGCATGGCTATCGGTTCCGGGGCCGCCGTTTCGATTGCGGCTCGAAGGCCGGTTATCTTCAGGCGACGGTGGCGTTCGGTCTGGCGCGGCCGGAGTTGCACGACGAGTTCGCCGCGTTCCTCGACAGCATGGCGCCGCACAGCCGCGCCGCCGAGTAGGCGCGCGGCTTCAGCCGATGCTGACCGGCTGCGCCTTGGCCAGCCGGTCGAACGCCGCCAGCGTGGCGACCAGCGCCGCCATCTGATCCAGCGGAATCATGTTGGGGCCGTCCGAGGGGGCGCCGTCGGGCGCCTCATGCGTCTCGATGAACACCGCCGAGACGCCGATCGCCACCGCCGCGCGCGCCAGCACCGGCGCGAACTCCCGCTGGCCGCCCGAGGCGCCGCCGAGGCCGCCCGGCTGCTGCACCGAATGCGTCGCGTCGAACACCACCGGATAGCCGGTCCTCGCCATGATCGGCAGGCTGCGCATGTCGCTGACCAGCGTATTGTAGCCGAACGAGGCGCCACGCTCGCACAGCAGGATGTTCTGGTTGCCGGTGCTGGCGATCTTGGCGGCGACGTTGGCCATGTCCCACGGCGCGAGGAACTGGCCCTTCTTGACGTTGATCGCGCGCCCGGTCTCGCCCGCCGCCAGCAAAAGGTCGGTCTGGCGGCACAGGAACGCCGGGATCTGGAGCACATCGACCGCCTGCGCGACGCGGGCGCACTGGTCGGCGGCGTGCACGTCGGTCAGCACCGGGGCGCCGATGCGGGCGCGGACTTCCGCCAGCACGTCCAGCCCCGCCGCGATGCCGAGGCCGCGCTGCGCGCCCAGCGAAGTGCGGTTGGCCTTGTCGTAGGAGGCCTTGAAGATATAGCCCAGCCCGTTTTCCGCGCAGATCCCGGCCATCCGCGCGCCGATCATCAGCGCGTGGTCGAGGCTTTCAAGCTGGCACGGCCCCGCGATCACCGTCAGCGGGCGGTCGGCGCCGACCGTGACGCCGCCGATCCGCACATGTTTCACAACGGCCATGCGATGTTTCTCCGTCTCAGGGCTGCGCGCCGTGATCGGACAGAACGGCGGCGATGTCCAGCGGCGGCGCGCCTCACGCCTGCGCCTGCCGCACCACGCCGAACACGCGCCCCATCGCCAGCGCGACGATGGCGGCGCCGAACGACATCAGCGCGCCCATCTTCGCCGCGTCCTGCACCGGACCGGCCGGAAAGGCGACCCCGGCCACGAACAGCGCCACGGTGAAGCCGATGGCGGCGACGCAGCCCATCACGAACAGGTCGGCGATCCGCATCCCCTCCGGCAGCCCCAGCCCCATGGGCCGCGCCGCCAGCCAGCCCATCAGCAGGATCCCCGCAGGCTTGCCGATCAGCAGCCCGGCCAGCACCAGCCATGTGGCCGCGCCCATCGTCGAGAACGCGACGCCGGCGTTGACCAGCGCAAACGCGAGCAGGATGAACTCGACCGGCCCTTTCAACCCCTGCTGGATGGCGTTGAGCAGGTCGGGAAGCTTCGCCTCCGCCTCGGCGAAGATGCCGAAAGACACGTCGGCGTGCGGGATGGCCGCCACGATCGGCAGCAGCCCCAGCGCGGGGTGGATGCCCGCCTGCTGGAACGCATACCATGACAGCGCGCCCGCCCCCAGATAGGGCCAGAAGCCGTATGCACGCCGAACCCGCGTCGAATTGGGCCTGTCCTGCTTGTGGCGGTCCAGCCGCCGCGGCAACCAGTTGAACAGCAGATAGACCCCCGCCGCCGCGCCCAGCGACACCAGCAGCCATGCGGGCGCCAGATCGCCGGTGGGATAGAACACCGCCAGTATCAGCAGCCCGCCTGCGTCGTCGGCGATGGCGAGCAACAGCAGGAAACGGATCGCCGGGTGCCCGGCGCCGAACACCAGCCGCCCCACCAGATACGAAAACGCGATGTCGGTGGCGGTCGGGATCGCCCAGCCGCTCGCCAGCGCCGCCGCCTTGCCCAGCGCGACGGCGCCCAGCGTGTAGATCAGCGCGGGGCCCGCCATCCCGCCGACCGTCGCGATCAGCGGCGTCAGCGCCTTGCGGCCGCGCAACTCGCCGCTGCGCAGCGCCACCGCCTCCCATACTTCCTTGCCCGCCAGTGCGAAGAACAGCGCCATCAGCACGTCATTGATCAGAAAGCGCAGCGTCAGCACCCGATAGCGCTCGCCGTCTGGCCCGTGATGCAGGTGCCCGATCGGCGACGGATCGAGCAGCGTGACATCGACGACGGCCAGATAGCTTTGCGGCGCCAGATTGGCCCAAAGCAGCGCGATCACCGCGCCCGAGACCAGCAGGACCGAATACTCGATCATGATCCGCCAGACTTTATCCAAGGCGACGCCCCCCCGAGGAGATTTTTCTTTCATGTCGCATCGCGCGGCGACGGCGCGCAATGCGGCGCGTCGCTGCGGGCGGCGCATGGGCGCCCCCTTCGCGCCCATGCGGAGCGCCGCGCCGCTGCGCGGCCCGCTTGCCGGATCGTCCGCGCCGCCATAGTGCTGCGCGATGATCGCGCCCCTCGCCGCCGAGATCGCCGCGTGCCGCGCCTGCGCCGAGCGGTTCGCGCGCACCGCCACCGCCCACGCGCCGCGCCCGGTGATCCGGCTGTCGGCGACCGCGCGGCTGCTGATCGCGGGGCAGGCGCCGGGCGCGCGGGTCCACGCCTCCGGCCTGCCGTTCGACGACGCCTCCGGCGAGCGCCTGCGCGACTGGCTGGGGCTGGACCGCGCCACGTTCTACGACCCAAGCCGCGTCGCCATCGCGCCGATGGCGTTCTGCTTTCCCGGCTACGACGACCGCGGCGCCGATCTGCCGCCGCCGCCGCTGTGCGCGCGGCTGTGGCGCGCGCGGGTTGTCGCCGCCATGCCGCAGGTGGAGTTGGAGGTGCTGGTCGGCGCCCATGCGCAGAAATGGCGCCTGGGCGCGCGCGCCAAGCCGACTCTGACCGAAACGGTAAGGGCGTGGCGCGAGTATCTCCCGGCGGCCTTGCCGACGCCGCACCCATCGTGGAGAAACACCGCATGGCTGAAACGCAACCCCTGGTTCGAGGCGGAACTGGCGCCGCAGCTGCGCGCGCATGTCGCGCGGCTTGTGCGCTAGCGCTCGCCGCCACCCTTGTCGCCTGCGCGGCGGGCGGCGGTCTGCGCGCGCCCGACGACGCGCCGCCGCAGGTGGGGGCGGTTCTCGCCGTCGAGCGCACCCTGGCCGGGGCGGACGGCGCGCCGCTGGCGCTGTCGGTGTGGCCCGCGCAGGGCCGCCCGCGCGCCGTGCTGCTGGCCGTTCACGGTTTTGGCGACTATGCGCCCAGCACCTTCGGCGGCCCGGCGCCGTTCTGGGCCGAGGCCGGGATCACGACATACGCCTATGATCAGCGCGGTTTCGGCCGCAACGCCAGCCGGGGCGCCTGGCCGGGGGCCGGGGCGCTGATCGCCGATTTCGCCGCCGTCGCCGCGCAGGTGCGCGCGCTGCACCCCGACGCGCCGCTGATCGCGCTCGGCCATTCCATGGGCGCAGGCGTGGCGCTGGCGGCGCTGGGCGAGGGCCGCGCGCCGCAGATCGACGCCGCCATCCTCGCCGCGCCCGCCATCGCCGGGGGGGAGCAGGTGGGCGGCGTCTCGCGCGCCGGGGTGTGGACCATGGCGAAGGTTCTGCCCGACAAGCGCTGGACCGGCGGCGGCCTGGTGCGCTTTCAGGCCTCCGACGACATCGACGCGCTGCGCGCGCTGGCCCGCGATCCGTTCTACCTGCGCAGCCCCAGCGCCCGCGAGATCCTGGGCCTGATCCGCATCATGGACCGCGCCGCCGCCGCCGCGCCCGCCGCGCAGACACCCGTTCTGGTGCTTCAGGGCGAGAAGGACGAACTGGTCGCGCCTGCGGACGTGGCCGCCGTGACCGCAACCCTCACCGCGCCGGTCAGGACGATTCTCTACCCCGAAGGCTGGCACCTGCTGTTTCGCGACCGGCAGAAGGCGCGCGTCTGGACCGACGTGCGCGACTGGATACTGGAGACCGCCCCTTGACCCTCACGCCGCTCGACCGCGCCCACGCCGCCGCCGAGGCGCCCAGTGCGCCGCCCGACGCGCGCGCGCGCTTCTACGCGCTCATGCTGGAGAGCGCGCTGTTCTGCCCGGTGGGCGATACCGCCGCCGACGCGGCGGAGGACGCGGCGCTGAAGCCGCTGGTGTTCGCGCTTGAGAACGGGCCGGTGGCGCTGGCCTTCGACGACGACGCGCGGATGGCGGCGTTCTTCGGCGCGCCGACCGAATACGTCACCCTGCAGGGCCGCGCGCTGGCGGCGGCGCTGGCCGGGGCGGGGCTGGGGCTGGGGCTGAACCTTGGCGACGCGCCGTCGGCGACGCTGCTTGACGCCGCGACCGTGGCGTGGCTGGCGGCGGAGATGGGCGGCGGGGTGGAGGCGGCGGCGCTGGACGGCGCGCTGACGCTGGGTCCGCCGCGCGGGGCGGAACCGGGCCTGTGCGCGGCGCTGACCGAGCGGCTGTCGGCTTTCCCCGGCATGGTGGCCGAGGCCTGGCTGGTGCGGCTGGGCGCCGACGCCGCCGCCGCGCGGCTGACGCTGCTGTTCCAGCCGACCGCCGCGTTCGTGCGCGGCGCCGAGGCGCTGTCGGGCGCGCTGGGCCGCGCCGCGCAGCCCTATGCGCCCTCGGGCGAGGAGGTCGTCATCGGCGCGCTGACGCCGGAACATCCGCTGCTGCGCCCCGCCCGCGCGCAAGGCCTGCGGCTGTGGCCCGCGCCCGAAGCGCCGGAGACGCCCGCGCCGAAAACGCCCGCGCCGCCGCGCCTGCGCTGAGGCGCCGCCATGCTCCAAGAGACCCCGCCTTGCGCCGGGGCGGCGACCATGGGTTCTGAAATCGCTTGCGCTCAGCCCTGCGCGTCGCCTTGCGGCGCCATGCCCATGGCGTGAAAGCCGCAATCGGCGAACAGCACTTCGCCGCTGATCGCGCCCGCCAGCGGCGACAGCAGGAACAGCCCGGCGCCGCCGACCTCCTCCAGCGTCGCGTTGCGGCGCAGCGGCGCGGTATCGGCGCTGGCCTTGTAAACCTTGCGCGCGCCGCCGATGGCCGATCCCGCCAGCGTGCGCATCGGCCCCGGCGACAGCGCGTTCACCCGCACCCCCTGCGGCCCGAAGTCGGCGGCCAGATAGCGCACGCTCGCCTCCAGCGCCGCCTTGGCGACGCCCATCACGTTATAGTTGGGCATCACCCGCTCCGCGCCGAGGTAGGTGAGGGTCAGCGCCGCGCCGCCCTCAGGCATCAGCGCCGCCGCGCGCCGGGTGACATCGACGAAGGAAAAGCAGCTTATCTCAAGCGTTTTCAGAAAGTTGGCGCGAGAGGTGTCGGCGAATCGCCCGGTCAGCTCCGCCTTGTCGGAATAGGCGATGGCGTGCACGACGAAATCCATCGTGCCCCAGGCGCCGCGCAAGCCCGCGAAGGCCGCGTCCATGCTGGCGGGGTCGAGCACATCGACATCCACCGTCACCTTCGCGTCGATCTGCGCCGCCAGCGGCGCCACGCGGCGCCCGAACGCCTCGCCCTGATAGCTGAGCGCGACCTCCGCCCCGGCGCCGTGCAGCGCCTGCGCGATGCCCCAGGCGATGGAGTGGTCGTTGGCCACGCCCATCACCAGGCCGCGCTTGCCGCGCATGATCCCCATGCCGCTCACCCGTGGAACCGGCTGAGCGCAAGCGTCGCGTTGGTGCCGCCGAAGCCGAAGCTGTTGGAGATCACCGTGTCCAGCCCGGCGGCGTCAACCCGGGTCGTGGCGATCTCGGCGGGCAGGATCTCGGGGTCGAGCGTCGTCACGTTGGCCGAGGCGGCGATAAAGTCGTGCTGCAGCATCAGCAGGCAATAGATCGCCTCCTGCGCGCCGGTCGCGCCCAGCGAGTGGCCGGTCAGCGACTTGGTCGAGCTGATCGGCGGCGTGTTCCCCTCGCCGAACACCCGCCGCACCGCCTTGACCTCGGTCACGTCGCCTGCGGGCGTCGAGGTGCCGTGGGCGTTGATGTAGCCGACCTTGCGTTCGCCGATGGTGGACAGCGCCAGCTTCATGCAGCGCTCCGCCCCCTCGCCCGACGGCGCCACCATGTCGTGCCCGTCCGAGGTCGCGCCATAGCCGGTGACCTCGGCGTAGATCCTGGCGCCGCGCGCGCGGGCGCGCTCCAGCTCCTCCAGCACCACCACGCCGCCGCCGCCCGCGATGACGAAGCCGTCGCGGGTGGCGTCGAAGGCGCGGCTGGCCGTCTCGGGCGTGTCGTTGTATTTCGACGACATCGCGCCCATGGCGTCGAACAGGCAGCTCAGCGTCCAGTCCAGCTCCTCGCCGCCGCCCGCGAACATCACGTCCTGCTTGCCCCACTGGATCATCTCGGTCGCGTTGCCGATGCAATGCGCCGAGGTCGAGCAGGCCGAGGTGATCGAATAGTTCACGCCCTTGATGTGGAACGGCGTCGCCAGACAGGCCGACGTGGTGGACGACATGCCCTTGGTGACCATGAACGGCCCCATCCGCTTCGGGCTGCCCTTCTCGATCACGATCTGATGCGCCAGAAACAGGTTTTTCGTCGAGGGGCCGCCCGAGCCCATGATCAGCCCGGTGCGCTCATGGCTGATCTCCGCCTCGGTCAGCCCGCTGTCGGCCACCGCCTGCTGCATGGCGACGTAGCTGTAGGCGGCGCCGTCGCCCATGAAGCGGCGATGGCGCTTGTCGATCAGCGCGTCGAGGTCGATCTGCGGCTGCCCGTGCACCTGACAGCGAAAGCCGTGCTCGGCGTAATCGGGCGCGAAACGGATGCCGGAGCGCCCCTCGCGCAGCGCCGCGGTCACCGCGTCGGCGCTGTTGCCTATCGAGGAGACGATCCCCAAACCAGTCACGACCACCCGCCGCATGGGCCAGCCTCCCCTATCCGCACCGGCCCGCCGGATGGCTCAGGCCGTCCGTTCAGACCGTCTGGGCGTCCTGAAACAGGCCCACCCGCATGTCCGTGGTGTTGTAGATGGGGGCGCCGTCGGCCTCCATCACCCCGTCCGCGATGCCCAGCTTGAGCTTGCGGTCGATGATCCGCTTGAACTCCACGATATAGCGCACCAGCCGCACCTCAGGCGTGACCATGCCGGAGAACTTGACCTCGCCCACGCCCAGCGCGCGGCCCCGGCCCGGCATCCCCTTCCAGCCAAGGAAAAAGCCGGTCAGCTGCCACAGCGCGTCCACGCCCAGACAGCCGGGCATCACCGGATCGCCGAGGAAGTGGCACTTGAAGAACCACAGGTCGGGCTTGATGTCGAATTCGGCGACGATGCGGCCCTTGCCGTGCGCGCCGCCGTCCTCCTCGATCGCGGTGACGCGGTCCATCATCAGCATCGGCGGCGCGGGAAGCTGGGCGTTGCCGGGGCCAAACAGCTCTCCGCGCGCGCAGCGCATCAGGCCTTCAAAGTCGTAAGCTGTTTGCCGTTCACCCATTTCGCCCCCTGCGCACGCCCCCCGGACGCCTTTTTCAAATCCCTATCACCCCCCGCGCGCAGCGCGCAAGGCGACGCGATGCCCGGCGCGCGCAAGGCGACGCTCAGTCCTGCGCGCGCAGCGCGACGCTCAGTCCTGCGGCGGCGCGAACCCGGCGCCGGTCGCCGTGTCCCGCCCAGCGGCCGACCGCCCTTCCGCCTGCGCGCCGCTCAGCGCGCCGGTAAGCGCGCGAAACATCGCGTCGTCGCAGATCAGGGCGTCGGTCGGCGCCCCCCTGGCCGCGCCCACCCGCACCGGCCCGCCCTCGGCGACGCGCAGCCGCAGCACCTCGGCCATCGGCGTTTGCGGCGTGACCTGCGCGGGCGCGTCCGGTCGCGCCGGTTCGGCCAGATCGCCCGCGCGCAGCACCGACACCGGGTTCAGATGCGCGACGAAATCGGCCACATACGTATCGGCGGGGCGCAGCACGATCTCCTGCGGCGCGCCCTGCTGCACGATGCGCCCGCCCGCCATGATCGCGATGCGCTGGCCCAGCTTCACCGCCTCGTCGAGATCGTGGCTGACGAACAGGATGGTCTTTTTCAACTGCTGCTGGAACGTCAGCAACTCATCCTGGAGCCGGGCGCGGATCAGCGGGTCGAGCGCGGAGAACGGCTCGTCCATCAGCAGGATCGGCGCTTCGGTGGCGAAGGCGCGCGCCAGGCCCACGCGCTGGCGCATTCCGCCCGACAACTCGCTCACCCGGCACGGCCCCCACTCGGTGAGGCCCACCAGCTCAAGCTGGGCGCGCACCTGCGCGCGCCGCTCAGCCGCCGGCACGCCCGCCAGCTCCAGCCCCAGCCCCACGTTGTCCTCGACCGTGCGCCACGGCAGCAGGGCGACGTTCTGGAACACCATGGCGACATGGGCGCCGCGCAGGGCGCGCAGCGCCCGCGCGTCGCAGGTTCCGGGGTTCACCCAAGTCTCGCCGTCGCGCACCGTGCAGGCGCCGCGCACCACCGGGTTCAGCGCGTTGACCGCGCGCAGCAGGGTGGACTTGCCCGAGCCGGACAGGCCCATCAGCGCGACGATCTCGCCCTCGCCGACGTCGAGCGAGCAGTCATGCACGCCGAGGATCTGGCCGGTGCGCTCCTTGATCGTCTCGCGGCTGAGTCCCTCGTCCATCAGTGGCAGCGCGGCGCCGGGGTCGGTCCCGAACACGATGGAGACGCGGTCGAAGCGGATCATCGGCGCGAAACCGCCTTCGGCGCCGCTCATGGCGCGTCGCGCCCGCGAAACATCCGGTCGAGCACGATGGCCAGCGCCACGATCACCATCCCGGCCTCGAAGCCCAGCGCGGTGTTGACCGAGTTCAGCGCGCGCACCACCGGCACGCCCAGGCCATCGGCGCCCACCAGCGCCGCGATCACCACCATCGACAGCGACAGCATGATGGTCTGCGTCAGCCCCGCCATGATCTGCGGCAGGGCGTAGGGCAGCTCGATCTTGCGCAGGATCTGGCCGCGCGTGGCGCCGAAGGCGGCGCCCGCCTCGATCAGCTCGCGCGGCGTGGCCGACACCCCCAGATGCGTCAGCCGGATCGGCGCGGGCAGCACGAACACGGCGGTCGCCAGCAGCCCCGGCACCATACCGATGCCGAAAAAGACAATCGCGGGAATAAGATAAACGAAGGTCGGCAGCGTCTGCATCAGGTCGAGCACCGGGCGCAGCGCGGCGTAGAGGCGCGGGCGGTGCGCGGCGGCGATGCCGATCGGCACCCCCAGCCCCATGCACACCACCACCGCCGACAACACCAGCGTCAGCGTCTCGGTGGTCTCGCGCCAGTAGCCCTGATTGACGATGAACAGCAGGCCCAGCGCCACCAGCGCGGACGTAGCCACCGAACGGCGCAGCCAGTAACTGAGCGCGACGAACGCCGCGATCACCGCCAGCGGCGGCGGCGTCTGCAACGCCCAGAGCGCCGCCGCGATCAGCACTTCCAGCGCGTCGGACAAGCCATCGAAGAACCAGCCGCCGTTGGCGATCAGCCAATCGACGGCGGCCTTCGCGGTCTGGCCGACCGGGATCTTGGCGTCGGTGAGCCAGCTCACCGGTCAGCCACCCTGCGGCGCGGTCGCTACACGCGCGGTCGCCGCCCCGGCCTTGCGCCGGGGCCTCTCCGGCGTCGCCACGCCCAACCAGCGAGGCCCCGGCGCGGGGGCCGGGGCCTCGCTGGCGGCGGCGAAATGCGCGTCCGGCGTCATCGTCGCCCCTACAACCCCAGCGCGGCCTTCACCGCCGACAGTCCCTCGGCGCCGTCCAGCGTGGTCACGCCGTCCAGCCAGCCGCCCAGCACCTCGGGGTTGGCGGTCAGCCACGCCTTCGCCGCCGCCTGCGGCTCGGCCCCGTCGTTGAGGATCGCGCCCATGATCTCGTTCTCCATCTTCAGCGAGAACGCCATGTTGGCCAGCAGCTTGCCGACATTGGGGCATGCCGCCGACAGCCCGGCTCGGGTGTTGGTGTGCACGGTGGCGCCGCCGAAATCCGGGCCGAACACGGCGTCGCCGCCGGTGAGATACGCCATCTCGACGTTGGCGTTCATCGGGTGCGGCTCCCAGCCCAGGAACACGATGTGCTCCTTGCGCTGCACCGCGCGCGAGACCTGCGCCAGCATCCCCTGCTCGGAGCTCTCCGCCAGCCGGAACGCGCCCAGCCCGAACTGGTCGCCCGCGATCATGTCGAGGATCAGCCGGTTGCCGTCGTTGCCCGGCTCGATGCCGTAGATGCGCCCGTCGAGCTGATCGGCGAATGTCGCGATGTCGGAAAAATCCTTCAGCCCCGCCTCATGCGTGTAGGCGGGCACGGCGAGGGTGTATTTCGCGCCGGTCAGGTTCGGCCCCAGATCCTCCACCGTCGCCTTGTCGAGATAGGGGCGGATGTCGGCCTCCATGGTCGGCATCCAGTTGCCGAGAAACACGTCGAGATCGCCCGCGCCCAGCGAGGCGTAGGTGACCGGCACCGACAACAGCTTGATGTCGGTCCGATAACCCAGCCCCTGCAACACCGTGGTCGCGACCGCCGTGGTCGCGGTGATGTCGGTCCAGCCGACATCGGAGAAGCGCACCGTCTCGCACGCAGCGGAGGCGGCAGAGGCGGAAAGCGTGGCGGCGAGCGTGGCGGCGACGGCGAGCGGGGCGCGAAGGCGGCGGATCATGGGGCTTCCCTGTCATGTCTCGGTTTCTTGTTCTTCCAACGATGCGAGCCTGTCGCGAAAACTTCAAGCCTCGCCTGCGCCGCGAGAGTTGATTGACAAGTCAATCAACTGCTAGGCTCAGAGGGCGAAACGACAGGGGAGGCTTGGGCCATGGCGCGACCGACGGTCGAGCCGCAGCGGCGGCGGGCGATGATCGGGGCGGCGATCGAGGCGATCCACGCGCAGGGCGGCCTCGATGTCACCGTGGGCCAGATCGCGCGGCGGGCGGGGTTTTCGCCCGCGCTGGCGCACCACTATTTCGGGGCCAAGGACGATCTGCTGCTGGCGGTGATGCGCCAGTTGCTGGGCGATCTGGGGCGCGAGACGGCGGCGGGCCTGCGCGGCGTGCGCGACGGGCGCGCGCGGGTGAGCGCCATCCTCGCCGCCAGCCTCGGCCCGGCGCAGTTTCGCCCCGCGACGCTGTCGGCGTGGCTGGCGTTCTACGAGATGGCGCAGCGCAACCCGCAGGCGCGGCGGTTGCTGCGGGTGTATTTCCGCCGCCTCAACTCGAACCTCGCCGACGCGCTGGCCCGTGTTGCGCCGCGCGCGGCGGCGCGCGAGATCGCCGCAGGCGCGGGCGCGCTGATCGACGGGCTGTATCTGCGCCACGGCCTGGGCCATGCGGCGCCCGACAGCGGCGCGGCGGCGCGGATCGTAGAGGCGCATATCGCCGCGCGGCTGGGCTGATGGAGGCCGATTTCATCGTCGTCGGCGCCGGATCGGCGGGCTGCGCGCTGGCCGCGCGGCTCAGCGAGGACGCGCGCTTGCGGGTGCTGGTGGTCGAGCACGGCGGCTCCGACGCCGGGCCGTTCATCGCGATGCCCGCCGCGCTCAGCTATCCGATGAACATGGCGCGCTATGACTGGGGTTTTCGCACCGAGCCGGAGCCGCATCTGGGCGGGCGCACGCTCGCCTGTCCGCGCGGAAAAGTGATCGGCGGGTCGTCCTCGATCAACGGCATGGTCTGGGTGCGCGGCCACCCGCGCGACTTCGACCACTGGGCGTCGGTCGGCGCGGCGGGCTGGGGCTGGGCCGACGTGGCGCCGTATTTCGAGCGGCTGGAGGATTCGCACGGCGGCGACCCGGCGTGGCGCGGGCGCGGCGGGCCGGTGCATGTGACGCGCGGGCCGCGCGCCAATCCGCTCTATCACGCCTTCGTGCAGGCGGGGGCCGAAGCGGGGTTCGAGACCACCGGCGACTACAACGGCGAAAAGCAGGAGGGCTTTGGCCCGATGGAGCAGACCGTGTGGCGCGGCCGCCGCTGGTCCGCCGCCGACGCCTATCTGAGGCCCGCGCTCAGGCGCCCCAACGTCGCCCTGGTCCGCGCGCTGGCGCTGCGGGTGATTGTTGATGAGGGCCGCGCGACCGGCGTCGCGGTGGCGCTGGGCGCGGGCGAGCGGGTGCTGCGCGCGCGCCGCGCCGTGATCCTCGCCGCCTCCGCGATCAACTCGCCCAAACTGCTGATGCACTCCGGCATCGGCCCCGCCGCGCATCTGGCGGCGATGGCGATACCCGTCGTCGCCGACCGGCCCGGCGTGGGCGCCAACCTTCAGGACCATCTGGAGCTTTATATCCAGCAGCAGTGCCGCCAGCCGATCACGCTGAACGGGTTTTTGGGGCTGGCCCGCAAGGCGCGGATCGGCGCGCGCTGGATGCTGCGCCGCGACGGCCTGGGCGCCACCAACCATTTCGAGAGCGCGGCCTTCGTGCGCTCCCGCGCCGGGATCGACTATCCCGACATCCAGTTCCACTTCCTGCCCGGCGCGATCCGCTATGACGGCAAGGCGGCGGCGCCCGGCCACGGCTTTCAGGCGCATGTCGGCCCGATGCGCTCGCCCTCGCGCGGCGCCGTCACCCTGCGCGGCCCCGACCCGCGCGAAAGCCCGGCGATCCGCTTCAACTACATGAGCGACCCGCAGGACTGGACCGACTTTCGCCACTGCATCCGCCTGACGCGACAGATCTTCGGCCAGAAGGCGTTCGACGCCTTTCGCGGGCCGGAAATCGCGCCCGGCGCGCAGGCGACCACCGACGCCGAGCTCGACGCCTTCGTGCGCGACCATGTCGAGAGCGCCTATCACCCCTGCGGAACCTGCCGCATGGGCGCCGCCGACGACCCCGGCGCGGTGGTCGATCCGCAGACCCGCGTGATCGGCGTGGAGGGGCTGCACGTCGCCGACAGCTCGATCTTTCCCCGCATCACCAACGGCAACCTCAACGCGCCGTCGATCATGGCGGGCGAGAAGGCGGCGGACATGATCCTCGGGCGGCCTCCCCTGCCCCGCGCCAACCGCGCGCCCTGGATCAACCCGCGCTGGCGCGAGAGCGACCGGTAGGGGGCGGGGGCGGCGAAGCCGGGCTGACCGGCGGAACTGCGCGGGGAGGCGGCCGGTCGGCGCACGCTCTCGCGACGCCCCCAGCCGCCGGGCCATCGCCCGGCGGCCTGCGCGGCGGGCGTCGCATGGGCCCGCCCGGCGGCCCCAAAGGCCGCCGGGCGGCGACGTCCGCCCCCGAGCGGGCGTCGCCATGGGCGCCGCCCGGGCGGACGCCGCCGCCCTCTGTCGCGCTGGCCGCGCCGCAGGGATCGGCTGCGGCTTGCGCCTTCGCCGATGCGGCGCGCGCGCCCTGCCACCGGCAGGGCGCCTCTGCGCGCCGCGCGTCGCGCCGGGCGTCAGCGTCCCGCGCGAACGGCGCTA
>Ga0210044_10007787_pt1 | contig 13534 bp, 10 predicted proteins | sample CryGey13umfilter_2_FD_183959 | JGI IMG/M metagenome (GOLD analysis project Ga0210044, IMG submission 183959) | Groundwater microbial communities from aquifer in Utah, USA - Crystal Geyser 4/9/14 3 um filter (SPAdes) (version 2) | ecosystem: Environmental > Aquatic > Deep subsurface >... | reverse complement strand
CGGCCCCAGATCCCCCACGCTCCCCACGCACTCCAGGGCACCACAGGACCCCTCGAGGACCGTCCCGGTCGCGGCGCCGCCACCTCCGGCCACGGCCATCTGCCGCGCCTGACGGCGCAGGCCGGGCGGCCCCCACACCTCGCGCAGCAGCACCTCGCGCCCGTCGGGCGTATCGAGGGGGGTGGTGTGATGGCGGGGTCCACCGTCGCAGCGCTCACCCGGGCCCAGGGCGGTGCGACACTCGATGCAGATCGGGTTTTCCATCTCTTTGCATCGTGGCGCGGCGCCGCCAGCGGGCAAACGCTATTTCTGGCCGTTCTTTTCGGCCACGACCTGCATCCACCCGTGGGGATCGGCGTCGGTGCCGTACTGGATGCCGGTGAGACGGTCGTACAGCGCCCGCGCCACCGGGCGCGCGGTCACGTCTGCTCCGCGCCCGATCTCGATCCGCCGGCCGCGGTAGCCCAGCGCGCCGATGGGCGTCACCACCGCAGCGGTCCCGACCGCCATCATCTCGCTCACCCGCCCGGACTCGATGTCTCGCACGAGCTGCTCCATCACCAGCGGACGCTCCGACGCCGGAAACCCGAGCTCGGGCCCCAGCTCCAGCAGCGACCGCCGGGTGATGCCGTCCAGGATCGTACCGCCAGCGGGCGGGGTGACCAGCTCGCCATCCTGCACCACGAAGACGTTCATCGCGTTGAGCTCCTCGACGTGGCGGTGCTCCACCGCGTCGAGCCACAGCACCTGGTCGTAGCCCGCCTCCTTGGCCCGCTTCTGCGCCGGGATCCCGGCGGCGTAGTTGCCCCCGGTCTTGGCGAACCCCACCCCTCCGGGGGCGGCTCGCACCTGCTGCTCCTCCACCATCACCGCGATGTCGGCGAACCCCGCGGTGAAGTAGGGCCCCACCGGCGAGGCGACGATGAAGTACAGGTGGGTGCGGGATGTGCCGACGCCCAGCGCCGGCTCGGTGCCGATGAGGCACGGTCGGACGTAGAGCGCTCCCGGTCGTGGGGGGACCCACTCGCGCAGCAGGTCCACCAGCAGATGCGTGGCCTCCAGCTGCAGCTCGGGCGGGATCTGCGGCATCCCGAGCCGTTCGGCGGAGCGATTGAACCGTCGGGCGTTGAGCTCCGGCCGGAACAGCGCCACCTCACCACCGGGCCAGCGATAGGCCTTGTGGCCCTCGAAGATCTCCAGGCTGTAGTGCAGCACCTTGGCCGCCGGTGAGAGGATGATGGGCGAAAGCGGGCCCACCACCGGCTGGTGCCAGCCGCGGTCGGCGTCGTGCTCGATGCGCAGCATCAGATCGGCCAGCACCTGGCCAAAAGGAATGGGTCCGGCCAGCGCTGCCCGAGCGCGGGAGGGGTCGGAGGGGCTCTCGATTCGGATGTCGGTCATGGACGACTCCTGCAACGGGTCAGACTATACTCACTCTCGCGCCGAAGACCATGGGGACTTGGGGGTGTCAGCCGGTTGTAATTGTCCTTCGGCGCCGGGGCTGGTAACTTGCTCATCTGGGAGCAACGGAGACAATGTCGGACCAATCATTCACAGAGCCCGAGCTGGAGATTCTCGCAGACATCCTGACCGCCGCCGCGTACGCCGACGGTGCATTCCAGCTGGAGGAAGACGCCGTCGTGCGGCAGATCCTGTCCAACGCGCGGGGCGGCCAGCCGCTGACGCCAGAGATCACCGAACGTCTGGACGGCTTCGAGCCCGAGACCTTCGAGCTGGCCCCCGCCTGTCAGGCCCTGCGCCTGGACAACCCCGCCCGTCGGCGCCAGCTGCTGACCATGGTGGCCCAGGTCACCGAGGCCGACAACGTACACGACGCGGACGAGGCGCACTTCATCCGCCGGCTGGCCCGCTGCATCGGCGCCAGCCCCCGGGAGTACCGCAACCTGGTGTTCGAGCTGACCTCCGGCCCGGAGGGTCGAACGGTTCCACCGCCGGCACCCCGGCGGCGCGACGACGACGACCGCTGACCGCTAGCGAAACCAGGCCAGGACCGGTGGCACCAGCCACTGGATCCACGTCGCGATCCACCCCCCACCCAGCAGGTTGGCCAGCGCGCCGTTCTTGAGGAACACCGACAGCGAGACGTCGCCGATGCCGGCGAAGGCCAGGGCGTTGACCGGGGTCGCGACGGGGGTCATGAAGGCGCAGGTGGAGGCGAGCGAGACCGCCAGCATCAGGGTCAAGGGGTCGAGGCTCACCCGCGTGGCGATGACCCTGGACAGCGGGAACAGCACCGTGGCCACCGCCGTGTTGCTCAGCACCTCGGTCGCGTAGATCGTGATCAGCACCAGCACCAGCAGGGTCAGGAAGGGGCCCGCCGTACGGGGCACGATGAGCTCCACGATGAACCCCAGGAGGTCCACCACCCCGCTTCGCGCCAGCAACACCAGCAGCACCAGCACACCCACCCCGAACAGCACGCCTCTGAGCGGCACCTCTCGCGCCAGATCGCCCGGGCCCAGCAGCCGGCGTCGCGCGGCTTTGTGTTGGCCCACGGGCCAGCGCACGAGGAACAGCATCCCCGCCAGCAGCAGCGTGAAGCCCAGACCGAGCAGGTCGGCGGTGCACAGCGTCAGGCTCGCGCCCCACAGCTCCAGGCGCCACCGCGGAGCCAGCCCCACCCGCGCCACCAGGGTCGAGAGCAGCAGGGCGACCCAGAACCCGCCCCACACCAGGCCCAGGCCACGCGCCAGCGGGAACAGCGCATCGGGGGTCGGTCTCGAGTGCTGGGCCGCGACGCTGGCCTGCATCGTGCGCCGTTCGGTGAGCAGCAGCATGCCCCAGCACAGCAGCAGAAACGACAGGGCCAGGGGCATGCCGAACGTGAGCCACGAGACGAAGTGCAGCGCCTCGCGACCGGCGACGTGGAAGATGCGCAGGTTGGCCAGCAGGTAGAGGTTGGCCGGGCTCCCCACCACGGACCCCAGCCCGCCGATGTTGCCGCCGTACACCACGGCCATGGCCAGCAGCGTGGGGAACCGCGGCGGCGCGTCCTGTCCCGCCGTACGACGGATGGCGGCCACCACTGGGATCAGCGCCAGCACGGTGAGCGCGTTGGGCACGAAGGTCGAGAGCGCAAAGGCGCCGAGCATCACGCCGAGCACGATGCGCGAGACCCGCCCCACGCTGCGCCGCGTGAGCCACGCCACGAACAGCTCGTGCCCCTGCGCCCGCAGCAGCAGCCGGGAGACGAGATATCCCCCGATAAAGATGCAGACGGTCTGGAGCGTGGTCACAGCAGCTCGAACTCCTTGCAGAACACCAGCTCCTCGCAGCCCGGATCGTCGTATCGTCGGCGGCGGTGGAGCGCGGTGGGCCAGCCGTGGGCGCAGTGATCCTGCCCGCGATCGAGGTGCACGCAGTCCTCGCAGCAGAAGCGCAGATCGAACCGGCGGATCTCCTCGCGCGTCTCGGGTGGCAGGGGCAGCCGCATACCGAGGGTTGTATGACGTTCAGGATATACCTGACAAGCTCGGCCCAACGGGTCTAACATGCGCACCCACCATGAGCAGCATCCTGCGCAACCGATACCGCGTCCTGCGCCGCCTCGGCGCCGGCGGCGGTGGGTCGGTCTACATGGTGGAAGAGTTCCACGGCGCGCAGCATCGGGTGCAGCTGGCGCTCAAGGCGCTGTTCACCGAGCAGGGGCAGGAGGCGCTGCTGGCCTCCCTGCGCCAGGAGTTCCGGGTGCTGGCCACGCTGCGGCACCCGCTCATCGCGCGAGTCTACGATTTCGGCAGCCTGGCGGCGGACAGCGGGCTCGAGGGGTCCCGCAAGCGCCCGGGCTACTTCTTCACCCGCGACCTGATCGACGGAGAGGACCTGGAGCATCACTGCCGCGACCAGTCGCTGGCGCAGATCTGCCTCACCTGTCAGCACACCGCCGAGGTGCTGGACGTGCTGCACCGGGCGGGCATGATCCACGGAGACCTGAAGCCGGCCAACGTGATCGTCGGCGCCGACGACCAACGCCCGCACCTGATCGACTTCGGCCTGGTGCGCTCCGAGGGCCAGATCACCTCCGCCAGCGGGACCGCGGCCTATCTGGCCCCGGAGATGCTACGGGGCAACGAGGTGGACCGTCGCGCCGACCTGTATGCGCTGGGGATATCGATCTATCAGCTGGTCACGGGCCGGCTGCCGGTCCCCCTCGCCTCCCTGGGCGAGCTCATCACCTGGCACCTGGAGGGCGATCCGCTGCGCATCAGCCCCGCGCGGGAGGTCCCCGAGGAGCTGGACGAGATCGTGCTGCGGCTCACCGATCGCGATCCGGACCGACGCTATCCGTCGGCGGCGGAGGTGGCGCTGGCGCTGGCCGAGGTGGTGGCCCGGGCGGGCGGCGGCCCGGGTCCGCCCCGACCGCTCATCTTCGTCCCGCCGGCTCCCGGCGAGAACCTCACGGCGCCGCTGGTGGAGCTGGAGCAGGCGACGCAGGAGCGGCTGCAGCGACGCACTCCCGGGGCCCAGCTGATCGCGGTGGAGGGGGATCCGGGGTCGGGGAAGTCGACGCTGCTGCAGGAGCTGGCCTGGCGCTGTCAGCTGGCCGGGATCGAGGTCGTGCGGCGGGAGTTTCGCCAGGGCGATCCCCGGGCCCACGGGCCCTGGATCGACCTGCTGTCGCAGATCGCCGGCGTGGTGCAGATGCCGCACCCGCTGCAGGGCCCACGGCCCGTGGAGGTCCAGCTCGAGCGCTACGCCCTGCACCAGCAGATCAGCGACTACCTCTCGGCGGCGGCCCGGAAGACCCCGCTGCTGCTGCTGCTGGACGCCGTGGAGCAGGCCGACGAGGAGAACCGCGCGCTCCTGCGCTTCGTGGCGCACACCCTGGCGTCCGACGTTCCGCTGATGCTGGTGCTGTCGTACCGCCGGGACGAGGCCCTGTACCGCGAGCTGGGCTCACCGCCGAGGAAGGTGCTGGATCCGCTGTCCATCGACGATGTCCAGCGCATGGCCAGCGACGCGGCCGAGCGTACGATGGACGAGCTCGCCGTGCGGATCCACGAGCACACCGGCGGAAACCCCCAGTTCGTGATGCAGGTCCTGCGCCGGCTGGGTGAGGCGGGCTGGCCGGCCAGTCCGGACCTGCAGCAGCTCGCTCCACCACGGGGCCTGCAAGAGATGCACGCGCAGCGCTTCAACGAGCTCCAGCCGGCGGAGCAGCAGGTCTTGCTCGGCCTCGCCGTGCTGGGCCGCCCGGCCACCGGCCGGCTGCTGCTGGAGATGCTGGCGGCCACCCGGGACACACCCGACGAGGGACAGGTCGGGCTTCCCATGGAGCATCTGGAGACGCTGGAGTGGATCGACCGCAACCCCGACGGCGCCTACTTCTTCCGCTCAGGTCCGGCGGCCCGCCACATCTACGACCACAGCGATCCGGACCTCAGGCGTCGGGTGCACCTGGGCGCCGCACAGGTGCTGCAGCGGGAGACCGATCTGGACGCCGTGGAGCTCACCCGGCACGCCATCGGAGCCGGCCGGCGGGACATGGCGCTGCAGACCCTGGACCAGGCCATCGCCGTGCTCCGGGGCCTGGGAGCGCTGCGCAGCGCGATCCAGCTCCACGCCGACGTGATCCCTCTGCTCACCCTGCCCGACGACGGCGAACGGCTGCACCGGATGCACCGTGAGCTGGGCGAGCTGTACCACACCGTGGGAGAGTACGATGTGGCGGTGCGCGAGCTGCAGCTGGCCTGCGACAGCCTGACCGGTGGCGCGGAGCTGGACGCGGCTCGCATCGCGCTGGCCCGGGTGCACCGCTCGGCGGGACGGGCAGAACGCGCTCTGGAGCTGGCCCAGCAGGTGCGGGCCACGAGCTCCACTCCCCGCAACCGGGTGGCGGCGCTGTCCGAGGAGGCCGCGGCCCACCTGGCGCTGGATGCGCTGGAGCAGGTGATCCAGTGCGTGGACCAGGCGCTCGCGATCATCGACCAGCAGTGCGATCCGGTGTCGCCGGCGGACCTGGTGGTCCGGGCCGAGCTGCGCGGGCAGAAGGCCGCCGCGCTGGGGTACCTGCAGCGCCACACGCTGGCCGCCAGCGAGTTCGAGCAGGCCATGCGCGACGCCCGTGTCAGCGGCGACCGCCACGTGGAGGCCGCGATCCTCAACCGCCGGGCGATCCTCGCCACGCGCCAGGCCGACTTCGCCCAGGTACCCGAGCGATACGGCGAGGCCCTGCGATGCGCGGGGGAGACGGGTGACATCGAGCAGGTGGCCACCATCCGCCAGAACCTCGCGGCCTACCACATGCAGCGCGGTGAGTATGGGGCGTGCCTGGAGCACCTGCCACAGAGCGTTCGACTGCTGGAGGCGATGGGCGCGCTCAAGTCCCTCGCCGCGGCGCGCTGCAACATGGGCTACATCCAGCTCAAGGTCGGGCTGTACGAGCAGGCGCGGTCCACGCTGCGGCTGGCGCTGGAGGAGACCCGCCTCGTGGGCCGGCGCGCCGGGGAGGCGCTGGCCCTGCTGCTGCTGGCGCTGGTGGAGAGCGGACGCCATCGCTTCGACCAGGCGCGGGAGGGGATCGCGCAGGCGCACGCGATGTACCTCGAGCTGGGGCAGACGCTGGAGGCAGCGGACGCGCTGCTCGATCTGTCGGCCGTGGAGCTGGCCTCCGGCAACCTGGATCGGGCGGAGGCGGCGATTGCGCGCGCCGCCGAGCATGTCGACCTGGACCAGGTTCCCAGCCTCGCCATCCGGGCGGCCACGCTGCGCGCCCGGGCCGCGGCCGCGCGCGGCAGCGACTCCCCCAGGGGAGCGTTTGCGGCGGCGCTGACGGCGGCGCTGAATCGCGCCACCCAGCTGGACTCTCCCGACCTGCTGTGGGAGTGCCATGCGGCAGCGATGGAGCTGTGCGACGCCTCCGGCCGCGGCGCCCGGGCCGGCCAGCACGCCGTGGCGGCCGAGTCGATCCTGACGCGCATGGCCCAGGCGCTCCCCACGGAGGCCCGCACCGCGTTCTGGCAAGACCCTCGTCGACGAACCGTCCGGGACCGCTCCCGTCGAGATCGTCCGGCGAGAAAGGAGGGCACGATGCTCACGCCATCGGATGGTCGGGGTGACCCCTCCACCGATATGACCCTGCCCGTGATCTCCACCGCCGAGACCGTGCGAGACTCGGTCATGCCGCCGGTGAGCGGTGTGACCGTGGTGGAGGAGCGCTTCTACCGCCTGCTCGAGATCTACCGCCAGATCAACTCCGAGCTGGACCACGAGCGGCTGCTGGGGCTGGTGATGGACACCGCCGTGGAGCTCACCGGGGCCGAGCGCGGGTTCCTGCTGCTGGGATCCGATCCCGACCAGCTGACGGTGGAGGTGGCCCGCAACATCGACCCCGCACAGCCAGCGGGGGCCTTCAGCCGATCCATCGCCGAGCAGGTGTGCTCCAGCGGGCAGCCGGTGATCACCGTCTCGGCGCACAACGACCCGCGGTTCAGCCAGATCATGAGCGTGCATCAGCTGCAGCTCGAATCGGTGCTGTGCATTCCGATCCACGCGCGGGACCACACCGTGGGTGTGCTGTACATGGAGAGCCGCTTCCAGTCGGGACGCTTCACCCCGGCCGACCAGCGGTTGCTGTTGGCCTTCGGCGATCAGGTCGCCATCGCGCTGACCAACGCCCGCCTGTTGGCGGACAACGTGCGCAAGGCGCGGGAGCTGGAGCGGGCGAAGCAGGAGATCGAGGTCCTGGCCGAGGAGCGCGGCCGATTGCTCAACCAGCGCACCGCACAGCTGGAGGAGGCCCGGCGCGACCTGGCCGAGACGCGGCGCCGGCTGGAGACCCGCGTCGGCATGTTCGGCATGGTGGGGCGCAGCCCGGCGATGAACAAGCTGTTCGAGCTCATCGAGCGCGTGGCGGCGACCGAGGTGCCGGTGCTGATCGAGGGGGAGAGCGGTACGGGCAAGGAGATGGTGGCCCAGGCGATCCACCAGTCCAGCGATCGCAAGAAGGGCCGACTGGTATCGGTCAACTGCGCCGCCATCCCCGAGAACCTGCTGGAGAGCGAGCTGTTCGGCCACGTCCGCGGTGCCTTCACCGGCGCCGACCGCGAACGCAAGGGGCTGTTCACCGCGGCCCATGGCGGCACGCTGTTCCTCGACGAGATCGGTGACATGCCGATGCGGATGCAGGTGGACCTGCTGCGCGCGCTGCAGGAGAAGACGATCCGCCCCATCGGGGCCCAGCAGGACATCAAGGTCGACGTGCGCGTGATCGCCGCATCCAACAAGCCGCTGGCTGATCTGATCCGGGCCAAGCAGTTCCGCGAAGATCTGTACTACCGGCTCAACGTGGTGACGCTGAAGCTCCCGGCGCTGCGGGAGCGGCGGGAGGACATCCCTCTGCTGTGCGACCACTTCCTGTGTGCCATCTCGGCCCAGATGAAGAGCGACAAGAAACGCCTGACCCGCGGGGCCCTGGCCACGCTCACGGACTATTCGTGGCCCGGCAACGTACGACAGCTGGAGCACGCGTTGATGAACGCCTCGGTCCTGGGCGACCGGGAGGTGCTGGACAGCGACGATTTCCGGCTGGAGGCCCCCACCGCCCCGGCAGCGATCCCCATCAGCGCTGCCCCCGCGCCCAGCGCCACGGCCACCGACCGCCGGCAACGGGAGCATCAGCAGATCGTCGAGGCGCTCCAGGCCAGCAACTGGAACAAGACCCGGGCGGCCGAGATTCTGGGCATGCCTCGGCGGACCTTTTATCGTCGGCTCAAGGAGCACGGGATCCAGTAGAATCGGATCGGGCTGTCACGGGTTTGTGCCAGACTGTGCCAGCACGGGGTCGTCACCCATCAAAGGGTTTCCGAAGATCAACAGCTTGCGCTACCATGAGGTCGTGACTGACTGGCATGCGGCTTGCTGCCTTCACCTTCGGGAGAACAGGTGTCGATGATGCGTCGAGCATGGAGATCGAGCCTCGCGGTCCTGCTGTTGTGGGTCGCATCGGGATGCAATGCCATCCCCATCACGGTGCCTCACGACGACAAGGGCGTCGACGCTCCGATGGTGCTGGGCGACGGTGGCATGACCGATCGCGGGCTGATCCAGGACGCACACCTCAACGGCGACATCCTCTGGCCCAGCGGTGACCTGAAAGGCACGGACGCGGGCATGGACGCCGCGGGCATGGACGGGACGACCGATGCGCTGAGCGACGCGCTGAGCGACGCCGTGGGGGAGGGTGTCCCGCTCCTCGACAGCCTCGGCGAGGGGCTGCTGGACACGGGGATGCTCGACTGATGCCGCGCTGGCCAAGCTGGCTCCTCTGCGGCCTGCTGCTGTCGGCGTGCAACGCGATCCCGATCACCGTGCCCGACCATCTCGACGGGCCAGGCGCTTTCGGCCGCGACATGGGTGGGGCAGACGCGGGCGCGGTCGACGGGGCGTGGAACCTGGGCTTCGACGGACCGCAGGGGTTCGCCGACGCCACCGCCGACGCGGTGCCAGTCCCCGCGCTGGATGGTCTCGGCATCGACGGCCCGGGCGACGGTGGCCCCAACACCGACGGGCTCGACCTGAGCCCCTCCGACGCGGCCCACGACGGCACGGACCTCTGCGCCGACGACGCAACCAGTCGAGACTGAAGCGGCGCTTGTCATCCCCGGCGCTTGTCCGGTACCGTTCCCCCGTGAGGTTCCTCGTCCTGTCGCTGTGCGCCCTGGCAACCCTGCTGCAAGGCTGCCGGGCCGATCCGCCCGCCGTGTCCGACGGCAGCGGGATCCCGCCCGTCCAGGGCCCCTACCCCTCCCTCGCCATCTGCACCCCGCCCACGCCCTGCCCCGGCAGCGCCTGCGCCACCCGCGCCATCGGCAAGGCCGACGGCCAGACGGTGGACATGGCCGTGTGCGAGCTGCTGCAGCTGACCTTCACCACCGGGACCATCGTGCCCAAGGTGGGCCAGGCCGACCTGGCGTTCGACGTGGCCAGCGTCGCCGGCGTGACCCGTATCGAGGCCAGCAAGCCCGGCGAGCCGTACCAGACCATCGGCTTCCTGTGCGGCCAGTTCTGCTCCCGTCCGGCCGAGTGCCTGGCGCAGCAGTCACAGGGGCGGCTGCTCCTCGACGTCACTCGTTGCAACTACACCCTGTCCGACTTCAACGTGCTGCGGCTGGTGCGGGAGCCCGGATCGTCGGGCGGCGTGGTGCTGGACGCCGTGGAGGCATTGCAGTACAAGGAGATCAACCAGCCATGAGCCCGCGCCGTGGCATGGAGGTGCACATGTTGCTGTCGCGCTCGACGCTGCTCGCGGTCCTGCTGCTCCCGGTGGTGGCGCAGGCCCAGCCGGCCAGCGACCTGACCGAGGACCAGATCCTGGCCCGCTTCACCCACGAGCCGTTGGTGCAGCAGATCCAGGAGGCGGCCATCACCTACTACCAGGTGCACCCCGACCGCATCCGCTCCCTGCGCCGCAACGCCCAGCTCAAGGCGCTGATGCCCACCATCAGCGGGAACTTCTCCAACTCGCTCACGAGCTCCAAGCGCCGGATGGATGACGGTCTGTATATCAACGCCCTCCTGCCGTTCAAGGAGAACGAGCAGGTCAACGCCGACAGCCTGGGCTTCTCCGTCAGCGCCACCTGGAACCTGGATCGTCTGGTGTTCAACGCCGAGGTGCTGGACGTGCAGTCGCTGATCGGCATCCTCGACGGTGTGGTCCGCGAGGTGACGACGACGTACTACATCCGCCGTCGGCTGCAGATCGACATGGTGCTCCGCCCGCCCACCGACGTGGCCTCCAAGATCAGCCAGCGCATCCGCGTCGAGGAGCTCACCGGGCTGCTGGACGCCATGACCGGCGGCTTCATGACCCGGAGCATCCAGCGCGCGGAGCGGGCGCGAAAGAAGGCGCGCTAGAGCTAACGCGATCTACTGGCACTTGTCCGGCGGCGGCGGCGGCACCGCGTTGGGGTCCTGGCCCCAGACCTCGAAGTCCCCCAGCGCGAAGGTCTCCGTCCAGCCGCTGGACCGGTTCTCGTACAGCAGCAGCGCCGCCCAGCGTGCGGCCGTGGGCACGGTGAGGATCACCGGATCCTGCGGCGTGCCGTTGGACTCCTGCTTGACGGTCTGCCAGTCCTGGATCTGCGCCGGGTCCGGGTCCACCGGCGCCGAGTTGGGGCTGAGCAGCACACTGTAGCAGGTGGCGTAGTCCGATTGCACCGACGCGGGCCAGAAGATCTTGATCTTGGTCACGGTGTACACCTTGCCCAGATCCACTCGGACCCAGGCGAAGGCGTCGCAGGTGCCGCCCAGATCGAAGTCCCAGAAGGACAGGGTCACCGAGGAGTTGGCGTCTCCATCCACGGCGTAGCTCAGATCCCCCTTGTCCGGCTTCTCGTCCGACGTCACCGGCTGGCCCTTGGCCACGTTCAGCAGCGTGGTGACCCCACCGTCGAGCACGGTGGTGGTCTTGTGGGTCAGGGTGATGACCGTCTCCTGCCCGGGGCAGGTGTTCTGATCCCAGGGCGTGAAGGTCACGGAGTTGACCGCGTCGGGGATCAGCTGGACCTCGATGCAGAACCGACCGTCGCTGCCCACGTCCACCGGCTTCGCCGTCGCGGAACCCACCCGCGCCGTGATCTTCTTGGCCCCCACGGCCACGCCCCTGAAGGGCTGCAGCGCATACACCGTGGGGTTGGGGTACGGGTCCAACTTGGGTGGGCTCAGCTTGGGAGCGTGCTCACAGTCGGCGGGCAAGTCGGGCGGCACCCAGATGTCAGGCACACCGCCGTGGTCGAACTGTCCCTGAGGAGGGTCGCCTGCCTGGCACGCACCGAAAATGAGACCGCACAGGGCGGGCAGCAGCAGGGGTCTCACGTGTTTTTTAATGATATTCAAGTACTTGCACATACAAAGGTAGCAGCAGGGTCCCTGGCGTGTCAAGCGGCCACCTCCTGTCGATGATGAACGACCACCTACGCCCAATCATTCCGACGGGGTGAACGGATGTCCGCGTGCAAAACCGCTGACGGCAGCCTCAGGTCCCTGCATCATGGTTACTCGAGTCGCCATGCCCACCCGATCGCGCACATCGCATGCACCGTATGCAACTGGAATAACAGGTATAATTAGCCGTCCGCCATCGGGCAATGTGGTACGGTATTTGTAGGTATCCACGGTGAACCCAAAACGAGGACTCCATGAACGCCCGATGTACAATCCTGAGCGTGGTGCTGCTGGCAGGGTGTGGTGGCGACGGGGCCGACTCCATCCCTCCGACCGTCCCGGTGCGGGAGCTGCCTCAGCCAGCGCTGCGGATGATCGCTCCCACGGCGATCCGCGTGGGTGAGGAGATCACCATCTTCGGCAAGGGCTTCGCGGACGCCGGCGTGGGGCAGACCCGCCTCACCTTCGAGGGCGTGTTCCAGGCCAGCTCGGGCAAGACCAACCAGGTCCAGCTCGACGTGACCCCGACCTACGACAACCAGGGGCTGTTGACCTGGAGCTTCGGACCAAACATCCCCTTCACCGCCGAGGAGGACACGGGGATCTTCCGCGGCATGCTCAAGGCCCAGAACATCGGCTTCGGCGGCGAGGTGAAGCAGGCGCCCCAGGCCATCGGCGTCGAGATCCAGGTCCTGCCCTCGATCCTCATCCGCCAGATGCGCCCGCTGAACGCGGGCTGCCCGGTGGGCATCACGGCCACCACCGACGAGACCCCGTTTCTGTTCGAGGTCAAGGCCATCGGCCTGAAGTCCGGTTCGCAGAACGCACCGCTGCGCTTCGTCTACACCTTCCTCAAGGAGAACTTCCAGTTCTCCGGGTACCTGTCCAACCAGGCCGGCATGGACCCCGAGGCGCTGTTCCCCCAGCAAGGACCCGTCTCGGTGGTGGATGACGTGTACAACGGGACCATCAGCACCCTCGGTAGCGGCGCGCCGAAGAACGTCTACGTGTTCAAGGGCGGCGTCACCGGCAGCATCGCCTCCCTCGTGCCGGGCGCCGACAAGCTGTTCGGTCTGACCCAGCTGACCACGGCCGCGGTCCCCACGGTCCAGGGCAACTACGCCGCCGACAAGTACCAGGCCAGCATGAACATCGTGGCCATGGACAGCGCCGGACAGGAGACCAGGCGCACGATCCGGCTCGACGTCTACAGCTCGGTGGAGGTGAAGCCCACCGGTCAAGCGGTCCCCACGCGAAGCTACGACCCCGTCCCCGTCACCGGCTGCATCCCCGGTGGCACCATCGGCCGCGACGTGACCTACAGCGAGATGACCTCCGAGACCCGCTCCCGCTCCTTCACCGTCCACAGCCTGGTGAGCGGCGGCATCGACATCAAGGTCCTGCGCCTCAACGCCGAGTTCGGCTTCGAGGTCAACGCCCAGGTCTCCTCGTCCAAGTCCAAGGACCTGCAGATCACGGGCAAGATCCTCCCGGGGACGTTCGGCGCCTTCTGGCGCCAGACGATCCAGCTCGAGCGGCGGGCCCCCCTGGTGGGCCACGGGTCCTGCGGCAGCACCCAGGACCTGGGCGAGGTGATCGTCACCGACTGGGTCTGGTCGCCGGACCTGGC
>Ga0210044_10007785_pt1 | contig 13534 bp, 15 predicted proteins | sample CryGey13umfilter_2_FD_183959 | JGI IMG/M metagenome (GOLD analysis project Ga0210044, IMG submission 183959) | Groundwater microbial communities from aquifer in Utah, USA - Crystal Geyser 4/9/14 3 um filter (SPAdes) (version 2) | ecosystem: Environmental > Aquatic > Deep subsurface >... | reverse complement strand
AGTAGCACTCTATGGTCTTATATATGCTACTCTTCTTTGGAAGTTTGGACAAACTCCCGGTAAAAAAGCTTACACCATAAAAGTTGTAGATTACAAGACACATCAAAATATCTCTTTTTTAAGAGCAGTGTTTCGTTTTATAGCATTTTTATTTTCAGCAACAACTCTTCTTGGTTTGTTAGTTCCCTTGTATACAAAAGAGAAACGCTCACTTCACGACTTTCTTGCTTCAACGGTTGTAGTTACAGTAAAGTCGTAGAAGTTACCCTAATTCTTTTGTTCTCTTGATGTATGTCAAATAAATTTTTAAATATTATTGTTACTATTATTTTTTAATTTTATTTTAAAGGACGTTATATGAAAAGATTGTTATTGTCAATGGCGGCAGTGCCATTAGTTATAGGTGGGTTATCTATTGGTGCAAGTGCTGATGAAGGGTTTAATATATTAAACGATGTTAAAGTTAAGGGTGAAATTCGTCCTCGTTATGAGTATGCGAATGTTAAAAAGAATCAAAAAGATGCAGCGCAAGCTTTGACTGCTAGAACAAGTCTTACAGTTAGCGCAGGGCTTTTTGAAGTAGAAAACTTAACTGCAACTGTTGGTGTTACAAGTGTAAATAATTTTGGCTATACTAATTATAATAGTACAAGTAATGGCAATACACAGTATGATGTAATTGTAGATCCACAGCAAGCTATGATTTCAGATGCTGCAATTGATTATAAACTCAATAAGACTTCTTTACATGCTGGTCGCTCAAAGGTTAATCTTGATAACCAAAGATTTATAGGTACGGTTGGTTGGAGACAAATGGAACGTTCTTATGATACTGTTTATGCTGCAGATAACAGTATTGAAAACTTAAGTCTTTTAGCTGCTTATGTTTATGGTTACCAAGGTGTAAAAGAACAAGCAGAAGCTATAGATACTAAAACAGTGCTTCTACATGCCAATTATAAAGTTATGGATGAGTTATCTGTAACTGCTTATGACTACATGATTGGTTCATTAAGTGATACATATGGTTTAGCTTTAACTGGTAAAGCAGATGTTGGAATTAAACTTGACTATCGTGCTGAATATGCAATGCAAACAGACCCAACAATGGAATACCAAGTAAAAAATGTAAAAGCTGATGCGACTTACATGAACTTAGATTTAGGTGCTAATATCTCTGGTATCTTAGCTGGTGTTAATTATGAAGTTTTAAGTGGTGCGAGTGGTAGTAAAACTGCTTTTAATCCTACACTTGGTACTAATCATAAGTTTAATGGTTGGGCAGATGTATTTTATGTAGCGAGTGTTCCAGCTGGTGGTCTTATAGATACTAATATCCGTTTAGGTTATGCTGACAAAGAATTTGGAAAATTACTTGCTGTTTATCATGACTTTAAAGCTGATGAAAAAATGGCTAAAGTTGGCGGAACTACTGATGATTTAGGTTCTGAACTAGATGTTAGCTATGCGAATAAAATTCCTGGTGTTAACAATTTAACAGGACTTGTAAAATATGCTGCATATTCTAAAGGGGAGGCTACAAACTATACTAATGATAAACAAGTTGCTTGGTTGATGTTAGACTATAAATTCGAAATAAAATAACAATATTATAAAGTAAAGTACTCTCCTTCTTTACTTTAAAATATATACTCGTACTATTTTCAAAGAAAACACCTCCTTGTTTTCAACAATAGATAAAGTTTGTAATAATTAAAAAAACTTTATCTATTCGTAGCGTGACACAAATCAACTTTTTTTTATTTCAAAAAGATATAATACATTCATTATTAAGATTCCCAATCGAATTGAGAATGACGAGGACAGTTAATGCTAATTGATAGTTATGATAGAGTAGTCGATTACCTTCGGGTTTCGGTGACAGAGAGATGCAACTTCAGGTGTCAGTATTGCATGCCTGAAAAGCCATTTTCTTGGGTTCCAAAAGAGAATTTATTATCATTTGAAGAGCTGTTTGAATTTATGAAAATTGCTATAGATGAGGGCGTTAAAAAGATTAGAATTACCGGCGGAGAGCCGCTTCTTCGTGAAGATTTAGATAAATTTATAAAAATGATTTATGACTATAAGCCCAGCGTTGATTTGGCGATGACAACTAATGCTTTTTTACTAAAAGGGACGGCTCAAAGGCTAAAAGATGCAGGACTCAAACGTATAAACGTCTCCATAGATACACTCAAACCTGAAATAGCCCTCGCCATTGCCGGAAAAGATGTTCTCAAAAATGTACTTGCAGGTGTGGATGAAGCCCTAAAAGTCGGTTTACAAGTCAAAGCAAATATGGTACCCATGAAAGGCATGAACGCCAACGAGATTATAGATGTTTTAGAGTACTGCAAAGAGCGTGGCATTAGTGTGCGTTTTATAGAGTATATGGAAAATGCACATGCCAAAGCAGACATCAGCGGCATGAAATCGCATGAACTTTTAGAGATTTTAAGAGCGAAATACAGCTTTGAAGACAACGGCTTTGACGGCTCATCGCCCTCACATTACTATACTATGGATGACGGCTATAAATTTGGAATAATTGAACCTTATGAAGATGATTTTTGTAAAAAATGCAACCGTATCAGACTCACGGCAGAGGGCAATCTGATTCCTTGTTTGTACTTTGACGAGGCTATGAGTATCCGCGAGGCTATTAAAAAAGGCGATATTAAAGGGGCTGCAGAAGTTTTAAGAGAAGTGGTGCGAACAAAACCGGAAAAAAATCGCTGGGGCGGTGAAGATGGAGAGATTTCATCACGTGCATTTTATGAAACGGGCGGTTGAATTTTGCTCTATTTAGTTGAACATTTTTACTCCATTCAAGGAGAGGGCCGCTACACGGGAACTCCCTCACTCTTTTTTCGTTTTGGCGGCTGTAACATGAAGTGTGAAGGTTTTGGCTGTGAGGAAAAAGCAGCGGATGGAATTGTAGTTTTAGGTTGCGATACTGTCTATGCTGTAAATAAAGAGCACTTTTCACAAAACTGGATTCCCATAACAAATGCTAAAGAGCTTTTAAATGTTTTAGAGCTTTATGAACTTCCAAGAGCCGTAGATATTGTTCTTACAGGCGGAGAGCCTTTGATTTATGCAAATAATGCAATCTTTATAGAATTTTTAAATGTTCTTCATGCAAAAGGGCATCAAATTACATTTGAGACGAACGGCTCTTTGGATGTAGATTTCGAAAAACACCCTATTTATAAAGAGTGTATATTTGCACTTTCCGTGAAGTTGTCTAATTCAAATGAACACTTTCATAAAAGAGTCAGAGGTGATATTATTTATAATATTGCTTCAAACGCCAAAGGGGCTTTTTTTAAATTTAGTATAGAGGCAGAATCTATTGATTTAGGTTTGGAAGAGGAGATAGAGAGTATAATCGCTCACTCTTTAAAAACTAAAGTCTATTGTATGCCTCTTGGCGGTTCAAAAGAGGAAGTTGAGCGAAATACCGAGCCGCTTATAGAGTTTTGTAAGTCCAAAGGCTACAACTTTAGCGATAGACTGCATATACGTATTTGGGATCAAAATAAGGGAGTGTAACTATGATAATTAGAAAACTGTTTAAATTTGAAAATGCCCATATTGTTCGAGGATGTTCAAGCGTAAAATGCAAACAATCTATCCATGGGCACTCCTATAAAGTAGAACTTCTTTTTGAGTCTAACTTTTTAGACAATGGGCAGATGGTCTTTGATTTTGGGCTTATGAAACAAAATATAAAAGCTTTGGTTGAGAGTTTCGATCATGCGATTGCTCTTTGGAGCGGCGACGACAAAGAGTATATGAGTGACATGAAAAAACACTCCTCAAGATGGGTAGAACTCCCGGTTTCTCCCTCTGCAGAACAGTTCTCTAGAGTGATATTTGTTATGATAGACAATCTTTTAAAATTAACAACCACAGTAAACGGAGAAAAAGAGGTAAAGCTTCACAGCGTGATTGTCCATGAAACGGACACTGGTTATGCACAGGGCTTCAAAGAAGATGCTTATTCACAAAATATGGGTGTAATAGAGTTAGATAAAATAATTTTTTCAGAGACGATAGTAAACGAGTGGGCAGACTCTGAACTTTGGGAAAAAATAAAAAAAAAGGCGATATTCATTAACCCCAAAGAGGTTTAATTATTAAGTGATACTCCCTTACTTACTAAATTCACTCTCTCTTTAGAAGTAAAAGAAAATTTTGTAGAAATAATTTTCACGCAACTTCCACATGCCAGAAAATCACAAGCTTCATCAATCATAATATAAGAGTTTGAACTCCCAAGCGGTGAAATCATACCCGGCAAAAATTTATCACAAGGTTTAAAATACTCTCCGTCAAAGAACCCGGGAACTAAAGTTCTTCTTCCAGCCTTTATTTTATAATCTTCTTTCATTTTTGCTGTAATAGTATTTAAGTATTTTGAGCTATCACCGCTTAATGCCAAAATTATACTGCTTCCAAAAAGCTCAAAGTTTAATGCAGCAGCTAGGGGATTTCCAGGAAGATTTAAAACAAAGGTCTCTCCCATACGACCAAAAGTTGTAGGCTTGCCCGGTTTTATCTCTATTTTGTCAAAAAATATTTCATAACCAAAGGCTCCAAATGCCTCTTTTGTAAAGTCGGCATCGCCAACACTTACCCCGCCGCTTGTAATGATTAAATCACAATCTTTCGCGCTTTTTATGTGTGCTCTAATATCTTCAAGAGTATCGCTAGCCGTACCGATAAACTCTACCTCGCACCCAAGTTCCTGAGCTCTTGCAAAAAGAGTAGGCGTATTTGTATTGTAAAGTTGAAAAGGCTCAACATTTTCAAAGTGCATTTTTAGCTCATTTCCAGAGGCAAACAGAGCAACTTTTGGCTTTTTATATACTTTGATATGGCTAATACCCTGAGAGGCTAAAAGAGTAATCTGATGTGCAGCAAGTTTGTCGCCACTTCTTAAAAGTAAGTCGCCACTTTTAATATCTTCACCAGACATGCGGATATGTTTTGAAATAACTAAATTGTCTGGAAGTTTCACTCCGTTCTCACACTCAGTTATATCTTCAATAGGGACAACAGACTGAGTCCCAAATGGAATTTTCGCACCTGTCATAATTTTAATAGCAAATCCACATGCCAACTCTTTATCTGAGTTGTCTCCTGCTAAAACCGTATGATTGACTTGTACACAACTGTCTGAATCTGAAACCTTTACAGCATAACCGTCCATGGCAGAGTTGTCATATGGGGGTAAATTATGAGTAGCTACAACATCTTTGGCCAATATATAACCCAAAGCCTGTTCAATCGGTAATATCTTTATAGCCCTAATCGACACGTTTTTATAAATTAAATCTAATGCTTCTTCTACTTTAACAGCCATTTTTTGCCTCTTATAAGATAGTTATTGTAAAATTTCGTCATGAATGAAATGTATAATATGAGTATTGTAACACATAACTATGGGGTTATTGGTGTTTTGGCTGTGATTTTTGTAAATACCATACTCCTGTTGATGGCTAAAGATGTTACCCTCTATGCAAGAAAAATTAGACTTTTTATGCCTATAGGCATGACCGTGATTGGAGCTATTATTTTTACGGGTATAGTGATGATGGCTTCTAAACACCTAGATTTCAGCCTTGCAAATATAGTGATGATTATTATTGCCATTGCCTTGATTGTTTTAGAAAACAAACGCTCTACAAAGCTTGTTGTTTTAGACAAAACCCAAGAAACAGCGTTTAAAACTTACAAAAAACAAGCCATAACTATTTTACTGTTTGAGGTTATTTTAATACTCTGTATTTCTGCTTGGATGTGGAAATGATTTATATCCTGTGTGAGGATGCTTCAAAACCATCTTTTAGCATAAAAGGCGATTTGCATAAGTATCTTGTAAAAGTGCGTCGCCATGAAGTTGGCGATGAACTTAGTTTGAGAAACAAAGAAGATATCAAAACTGTATATAAATATGAAATACAAAGTTGTGACAGCAGAAGCTTAGAGGTTAAATTAATCTCTTCATCTACAGAAGAGATAGAGAGTACAAAGAAGCTGCACATCGGCTGGTGCGTAATAGATGCTAAGTCTATTGAAAAAGTTTTACCCTCTTTGAGCGAAATTGGTGTTAGTAAAATTTCCTTTATCTACTGTGAGAGAAGCCAAAAAAACTTCAGACTTGATTTTAACAGGTTTGAGAGAATTTTAGAAGCTTCGGTGCAGCAATGCGGAAGAACTTCATTTATTGAGTTTGATACCTTTAACAATATTGAGAAATTTATAAAAGAGTATCCACATGCCAAGGTCTTTGACTTTTGTGACAATATCTTGAGGGATAATGCTGATTTTGAAACCGTGCTCATCGGTTGTGAAGGTGGTTTTTCAAAGCAGGAGAAAGAACTTCTAAAATCACAAGATGTTTTTAGGCTCAACACTCCTATGGTTTTACGTTCTGAAAGTGCCGTTATGGCAGTAGCTAGTAAGATATTGCTGTAAAATTATACACTTAAGATAAATTCAGATATAATTGCAGTTCTAAAAATCTGCCCCCATACGGATTTAAAAAATATATAGATATGCGTACACAAGACGCTTATCAAAAGGCAAAATAATGAAAAAAGATCTTCACCCTAAGTTAGTAGCTTGTACAGTTACATGTGCATGTGGAAACACATTTGAAGTACAAAGTCAAAAAGACGAAATGAAAATTGATATTTGTAACGAGTGTCATCCATTTTTTACAGGTTCTGAAAGACGTGTAGATACAGCGGGTAGAATTGAAAAATTCAACGCTCGTTACGGCAAAAAGTAGTTTTTAAAACTTGCTTCAGTTAGTTCCAACCCCGATTGGAAATATAGGTGATATTTCACTCAGAGCAATGATTGCTCTGAGTGAAGCCGATACACTTCTTTGTGAAGATACCCGCGTTACAAAAAAACTCATAAATATCCTAAAAGAACGATACAACATAGTTACTAGAGAAAATCAAAACTTTATATCTCTTCACTCACACAATGAAAAATCTTTTGTTGAAAAATTAGAAAAATCTTTTTTTGAACAAAATGTTGTTTATGTGAGTGATGCAGGCATGCCCGGTATTAGTGACCCGGGACAAATTTTAGTCCGTTATTGCATAGATAACGGAGTTGAGTATGATGTTTTCCCCGGGGCTAATGCACTTCTTACCGCCTTTGTAGCGAGCGGGTTTATAGAGACACAGATGCTTTTCTTTGGCTTTTTAGACCATAAAGGAACTTCAAGAAGTGTGGGGCTTCAAGTTGCCCTTCATAACGGTTATACAACTATACTTTATGAATCCCCTCATAGACTAGAAAAACTTCTTTTAGAGCTCGATAAAGAAGCAGGTCAAAGAAAACTATTTTTAGCAAAAGAGCTGACTAAAAAGTTTCAAAATTATTTTCACGGAACAGCGAAAGAAATTTTGAAAACATTAAATGGTAATTTCAAAGGCGAATGGGTTGTAGTTATAGAAGCAAGCACAGCACACGCCAGCAGTGCCATTAGTCAAAATGACATATTAGAACTAGAGTTGCCAAAAAAAATACAAGCCAAGCTTATTAGTAAAATCACGGGTGAAAATACAAAAGCCTGCTACCAAAGACTACTAGAGCTCTAAAAATCATAGTCAAAGATAAAGTGAAGTATCAAGTTGTTGACATAATATGTATAATAAACACGAATTTAAAAGTTTTTAGATAAAATACTTTTATGTTAATATATGCAAAACAACCAGTACATTATGTAATTGATAATTATCCAAATAAAATCAAGACTCTCTACATAGCTAAAGACCTTGAAAAAAAAGAGTACTCTCGTTTGATGAAAATGGGTTTTGAGGTAAAGAGAATCCCTCAAGAAGCTGCACAGAAAATGTGTAAAAATGCAAATCATCAAGGATATTTAGCTGAGGTGGATGAGTATGAACTCTGTCCATTCAGTTCTTTTTTAAATAAAGATTTTATTTTAGTTTTATCAAGCTTAACAGATGTTGGCAATATCGGTGCGATTGTTAGAAGTGCTTATGCTTTAGGGGTAGAGGGCATCGTAGTTTGCGGACTTAAAAATCTTGCAATCGAGCCCATTTTGAGAACAAGTACAGGGGCACTTTTTGATATGCCGCTAGCTTTGGAACATAATATTCATGATGTTATAAACGATCTTAAAATGTCAGGGTTTTGTGTATACGGGGCAGATACGGGTGGTCGAGACATAAGAGATGTGAAAGTGAAACCTAGACGTGCACTTATTTTGGGAAGTGAGGGCGAGGGGCTTGCTCCTCGTGTTCTTTCTAAACTGGATGAAGTTGTTAGCATCAGCATGTTACATGAATTTGATTCTTTAAACGTTAGTGTAGCCGGAGCTATTTTGATGGATAGGATGAGGGTATGAGTCAGGCAATAGAGAAGTTAAAAGAGATAGGCGCCCAAAAAATACATGAGACTACACACATAAGCAAGCTCTATATACAGGGTATGCTACATGAGACTTTGGATGACATGAATAGAATCCAGTTTTTTGGATTTATATCTATACTTGAGAGAGAGTACCACATTGATTTAGCCCACTTAAGAGAAAAGGGAAATAAATATTTCAATGAGATTTCACATATCGAAGATAGTAAAAATAAGATTTTTGCGGCACCAAAAAAAAAGACAAATTATTCATTGTTTTATATAACTATCGCCGTATTAATATTTATAGCGGTTACAGCATTTACGATAACAAATTTTTCATCTGCACAAACAGACAAAAAAGTAGAAGTACTAGACAATAGCAATATTGACAGTGCAACTCAAAATATGACACTTATTGTAGACAAACTCAATGCAACAACTATAGAGGATGAAAATTTAAGTGTTATGGAGGAAGAGATAGAGCCTGAAGCTGTATTGCCTCCAAAGTCTTTAAAAATCATACCAAATATTAAAGTTTGGGTTGGGTATATAGATTTGCAAACTTATAAAAAGTACCAAAAAATTGTTTCAGATGAACTCGTTCTTGACCCTGAGAAAAATTGGATTTTAGTATGTGGACATGGAGACTTAAACATAGAAGCAAATTCAGAAATACACGAGTTTAAAGACAAAAACAATCTTAAATTTTCCTATATAGACGGAGTTTTGAAAAAGATAACTTATAATGAATTTAAAAATTTAAACAGAGGTAATAAATGGTAAAACTGTTTTTTACTTTTTTACTGCTTTTTACTTCTGCTTTTTCAAATGAGACAAATAAAGAAGATCTGCTAACAGAAAAAATTAAAACATTTATTGACAACTCGGTATATGAAGATAATAAGGCATATATTGACATAATATTTTCTCCAAAATCTGATTACTACACCCAAGATAGAGTTGACTCTGTGAAAATAGTTGAAACTTTAAAAGACAACGGCCTCTTAAACCTTTTTTTTACAAAACCAAGCGAGTTAAAACTTAGCTTTAAGACAAGTGGCTCTCCTCTGCTCTTTGTTAAAATCATGGGAGACACACTTAGAAATATAGGGTATTACCGATATGTGACACGAGAATCAAATTTAAATCCTTCAGAGTTTACTTGGGGCATAAGTTTAACATCTGAGTATGCAACAGACCCTTTGATTTTACAAAAGGAACTTCAAAAAAGTGGCTGCATTATTGTAGATATACAAAGAAATTCTCCTGCTGATTGGAGCTATACGGTAGATATGAGGGACGGAGAGTTAAGTCTAAATTCTCTCAAAGCCCCAGAACAGAGTATCTTAAAAAGATCACTCTATGCTCATTGGTTAAACATCTCAAAAATAAAAAAACTTGAAATTATAAGTTCAAATAGAAATGACTGGTATCCATACATCGCTTACTACGATAGCTCCCTTCACCTTTTAAAAGTAATCAAAAAAGATAAAAAAACTAGTAAAATAATCCTAAATATACCAAGATATGCAGAGTATATAAAAATTTCTGATATCTATACACTGAAAAATATTAAAGAAGAACTTATTCTAAATCCTATTGGTTCGAGATAAAACATTACCTAATTCTAAATATTTTTCGCTAAAATGCCATCAATAATTTATAGTAGTTGAGGTAGCTAAAGTGTTTGATGAAATTGAATTTGGTAGAATAAAGAGACTTCCTAAGTATGTGTTTGCGGAAGTAAATGAACTTAAAATGGCTGAGCGTAGAGCCGGTGCTGATGTAATTGATTTTTCTATGGGTAATCCAGATGGAGATACTCCAGACCACATTCGTGAAAAGCTAATCGAATCTGCTCAAAAAACAAAGACGCATGGTTATTCGACTTCCAAGGGAATTCCAAAGCTTCTTGCTGCGATTGCCGGCTGGTACAAGCGCCGTTACGGAGTTGATTTAGACCCGGCGACTGAATGTGTTGCAACTATGGGTTCAAAAGAGGGTTATGCACATTTAGCATATGCTATAACTAACCCGGGGGATGTCGCCGTTGTCCCAGATCCTACTTACCCGATTCACTCTTATGCTTTTATATTAGCAGGCGGAAATGTTGTTAAATTTGGTATAGAATTTGATGAAGATTACAAAGTCGATGAGCCTAAATTTTTTGAAAATTTAGAGAGAGTTTTTAAAGAGACTTCTCCTAGACCAAAGTATGTTTTAGTCAATTTTCCACATAACCCTTCCACTGCTACTGTCACACAAGATTTTTATGTTAAACTTGTTGCTATGGCTAAGAGAGAGAGATTTTACATTATCTCTGATATCGCTTATGGCGACATCACTTTTGGCGGTTATGTAACGCCTTCTATTATGAGTGTAGAGGGGGCTAAAGATGTTGCAGTTGAGTCATTTACTCTTTCAAAGAGCTACAATATGGCTGGCTGGAGAGTTGGTTTCTTTGTTGGAAATAAAAAACTTATCGGAGCACTGCAAAAAATTAAATCATGGCTTGATTATGGGATGTTTACTCCTATTCAAGTTGCAGCGACAGTAGCATTGAATGGCGACCAGCAATGTGTTAAAGAGATAGTAGATAAATATGACCACCGTCAAGATATCTTGTTAGACGCCTTTGAAAGAGCCGGCTGGAAAATAAGAAAAAATCAGGCAAGCATGTTTGTTTGGGCTAAACTTCCAAAATGTGTAGAGCATCTCGGTTCATTAGAATTTTCAAAAAGATTATTAGCAGAAGCTCAGGTTGCAGTAGCTCCGGGTATCGGCTTTGGTGAGTATGGTGAGGGTTATGTTCGTATAGCTCTTATAGAAAATGACAATCGCATCCGTCAGGCAGGCAGAAATATTAAAGAATTTTTAAAGCAATTTAACTGCGAAGAGAAGTAGAAAACTTAGTATGAACGTAGACAAAGGAATTAGATGATTAAAGTCGGAATTATTGGTATTGGAACTGTAGGCACAAGTGTAGTTCAAATCTTAAAAGATAATGCTGATATTATAAGTGCCCGTGCCGGCATTGATATAGTTGCCACAAGAGGTGTTGTTAAAAACCTTAAAAAAGAGAGAGCTATTGAGCTACTCTTAACAGATAATGTTGATGATGTTTTGGATGACCCTGAGATTGATATTGTTGTTGAACTTATGGGCGGAGTTGAAGAGGCTTTTGAAGTTGTTAAACGTGCACTTAGAAACGGCAAAGCTGTAGTTACGGCAAATAAAGCACTTTTGGCATACCACCGCTACGAACTTCAAGAAATTGCTCAAGATTTAGCATTTGAGTATGAGGCTTCCGTTGCAGGGGGTATTCCTATTATTAATGCTCTTCGTGACGGACTCTCTGCAAACCATATAGAGTCAATTCTTGGAATTATGAACGGTACTTCTAACTATATGATGACAAAAATGGCTAAAGAGGGAGTAGCATACGAAGCCATACTCAAAGAAGCACAAGAGTTAGGCTACGCCGAAGCAGATCCTACCTTTGATGTCGGCGGTTTTGATGCGGCGCATAAACTTCTTATTCTCGCAAGCATCGCTTATGGCATAGATGCTAAACCTGAAGATATTCTCATCGAGGGAATCGACAAAGTGACTCAAGATGATATCTCTTTTGCACAAGAGTTTGGTTATGCCATTAAACTTTTAGGCATTGCTAAAAAAGACGGCAGTGAAGTTGAACTTCGTGTTCATGCCTCTCTTATTTCTAAAGATGAAATGATTGCTAAAATAGACGGTGTTATGAATGCCATCAGTGTGGTCGGTGACAAAGTCGGCGAAACACTTTACTATGGTCCCGGAGCCGGCGGAGATGCTACGGCTTCTGCTGTAGTTGCAAACATCATCGATATTGCTAGAAGCGGTAAAAGTACTCCGATGCTAGGGTTTGACAAGGCTTTAAAAGGAAAACTTACTTTAAAACCTGCAGATATGATTGAGTCAAAATACTATCTTCGCATAAATGTTTCAGATAAAACCGGTGTTTTAGCCCGTATTGCCAAGATTTTTGAAGATAATAATATTTCAATAGAGACTATGCTGCAGCGTCCGGCTTCTTCAGATTCGGCTAATTTACTTATCTCTACGCATACAGCGGTAGAAAAAGATATACAAAAAATGATTAAAGAGATAGCAGCGCTCGATTTTGTCAACTCAACTCCTGTAATGATTAGGATAGTATAAGTAGAGCGGTGAAAATATTAATAACGGGTGCGAGCAGCGGAATAGGCGCAGAGTTGGCACGACTCTATGCCGACAAAGAAAACGAACTTATTTTGTTAGCCCGACGCGAAGAACGCCTCCAAAGTTTAGCCGATGAACTGTTTCCACATGCCAAGAGTGTGCAAATAGTTGTGGCAGATGTAACCCTTTTTGAAGAGCTCCAAGAGAAGATAAAAGGTATTGGTGCTGTAGATATGGTTATACTTAATGCAGGAATCTCCATCGGTCACTCTCACGCTATTACCCCCTTTAAAGAGTTCAAAAAACTCTATGATGTAAACTTACTCTCAAATCACGCTATTTTAGAAATTTTGCTTCCTCATTTTAGAGCGCAAAAAAGCGGCAAAATAGTTTTTATCTCTTCACTGGCTTCACTCATCTCAATGCCGACTTCTAAGGCTTACAGTTCATCAAAAAGAGCTTTAAATGCTTATGCTGAGGGCATTAGATACAAGTTTAAAAATGAGGGTATAAAAGTTCTCACAATTTTACCGGGGTTTGTCAAGAGTGAACTGACGGATAAAAACAGTTTCCACATGCCATTTCTTTTGAGCACAAATGCGGGTGCCAAAAAAATAGTGAGAGCTATAGAAAAAAACAGAAGGTTTTATGCTTTTCCGCTTAGATTTTATTTAATCATTTGCGCGCTGAACTTACTGCCGCAATTTTTAAGAGATAAGATTGTAAACTATATTAATTAAATTGGGAATTATTTATGCAAAATATTGAAGTTATAGACAGCGTTTGTACATACTGCGGAACCGGTTGTGATATCGCTGCTAAAGTTAATACAGATACAAACAAGATAGAGAGTATATTTGCTCATCCGGATGGAGTGGTTTCTCAAGGGAAACTTTGTGTTAAAGGCAAATACGGTTTTGATTTTGTT
>Ga0210044_10007784_pt1 | contig 13534 bp, 13 predicted proteins | sample CryGey13umfilter_2_FD_183959 | JGI IMG/M metagenome (GOLD analysis project Ga0210044, IMG submission 183959) | Groundwater microbial communities from aquifer in Utah, USA - Crystal Geyser 4/9/14 3 um filter (SPAdes) (version 2) | ecosystem: Environmental > Aquatic > Deep subsurface >... | reverse complement strand
GCTATCAAAAAATACATTGAGAATCAAAAACACAATCAAGTAGAACTAGAGCAACCCCAATTTAAGTTCTAGCAGGCATAGGCCTGCATGATAAATACCGCCGGCATTACGCCGGCGGTAGATTATTTGGGATATTAACATTAATTGAACTTTATAAATAACCACTTTCCCTTTGCTATTAACCGTAAAATCCATTAGGATAGATGGGTATGAAAAATCCAGAATCTATTGAGTCTTCAAATATTGAACTTAACGACCAGTTTTTAAAAGCCTATAAGTTGATGGAAGAAAGCTCCAGAAATATTTTTATTACAGGAAAAGCTGGCACTGGGAAGTCAACTTTGCTGGATTATTTTAGAGGAAGTACCCAAAAGAAGGTGGTTGTTTTGGCGCCAACCGGAGTGGCCGCCATAAACGTGAAGGGGCAGACAATCCACTCATTTTTTAAATTTAAGCCGGATATTACTTTTGGTAAGGTAAAAAAGCTAAAGGAAAAAAAGAACGAGAAGGATAATCTTTATCGAAAAATTGATACTATAATTATTGATGAAATCTCCATGGTTAGGTCTGATCTTTTAGACTGTGTTGACAAGTTCTTGCGTCTTAATGGCAAATATGCCGGTCAACCATTTGGTGGCATTCAGATGATTTTTATTGGTGATCTTTATCAGCTTCCGCCGGTAGTAACAAGTAATGAAAAAGCTATTTTTGAAGGTAGTTATAAAAGCGAATACTTTTTTGACTCAAAGGTTTTTGAAGGCACCTTGCTTGCCCAGTCTTTTGACTTGGATTTTATTGAGCTGGAAAAAATATACCGTCAAAAAGATGAGGACTTTATTGGTTTGCTTGGCAGCATTCGCAACAACACGGCTACAGATGAGGATCTAGAAGTTTTGAACATGCGGCACAATCCTGCTTTCAAGCCGTCTTTCGATGACTATTATCTCTATCTTACTACCACCAACAAAATGGCTGCCGAAGTTAATGCAGAACGGTTAAGCCTACTTAGTGGGGAAAGTTATTATTTTGAAGGTGAAATAACAGGGAAATTTGATAATAAATATTTGCCCACAGATATAGGACTTAATATAAAAGTCAGTTCACAGGTAATGCTTCTTAATAATGATCCTGCGGGAAGATGGGTTAATGGAAGTATTGGCAAAGTTGTTGACATTTATGAAAATGATGATAGCGAAAATATTGTGAGGGTAGAGTTATCCACCGGAAAAGTGGTGGAAGTTACACTGTTTACTTGGGAAGTCTTCAATTTCGAATTTGATGATGCAAGCAATAGTTTGGTATCGCGTACTATGGGATCTTTTACCCAAGTACCGTTAAAGCTGGCATGGGCCATAACCATTCACAAAGCCCAAGGAAAAACGTTTGAAAAGATAATTATAGATATTGGCTGGGGTACTTTTGCGCATGGCCAAATGTACGTTGCTCTTAGTAGATGCACCAGTTTAGACGGAATAGTGTTAAAGAAACCAATTCAAAAAAAACATATTATTATGGATCAAAGGGTAGTGGATTTTGTCACAAGCAACAAACAGCGAATAAGTATCATATAAGTATTTACAGCTTGAAAAATTAGGGACGGCCTTGTAATATATTAGAGATTAGTTAAATGAGGATATTATGAAAAAATTTAGATTAACATCTGTTCTTTCGATCCTAATGACATTCTTTTTTGTCATGCCTGCTGGTGCGGTTAATGAAAAAACTTCCCATTCGGACCAAGCGTTACAAAAAATAACCTTTATTCATTACAAAAAAGGTTATTTAAGGGGGGAGGCTAAAAAACCGAGGAGCGGTGCTTCTGCCTGCTATGCTTTTTTGGGGAAGGGTGTTGTTTGGAAGACTCTCCCGCTAAATTATGTTATTGATCCGGATAATCCAAATAATTTAAGCGAAAGCTTTGTTGCCAATGCTATTTATCAGGCTTCTCAGGAATGGAATAAATATGCCGATAGACAAATTTTTAATACTTATTCTGTTGATTATAACTCCAGTTGGGATGACGTTAAGCCGGATGGAAGAAACGAGTTTGTTTTTGGTAATTATCCGAAAGGCGGTGTCATTGCTATTACCAATATTTGGGGTTATTTTGGGGGGCCTATAAATTCTAGGCAAATTATTGAATACGATGTAATGTTTGATACCGATTTTAATTGGGGCGATGGATCAGCAAACCCGGCGCTAATGGATCTTCAGAATATTGCTACACATGAAATTGGTCATGGCATTGGCTTAAGTGATCTTTATGAAACCGGATGTTCTACCGAAACAATGTTCGGCTATTCTTATGAAGGCGATTTAGCAAAAAGTACTCTAAATACCGGAGATATTTTAGGTATTAAACAACTGTATTAGTTATACTTCTTCTTTGCTTGGTTAAAAATTTGATGTAAAATTTAGTTAATGGCAAAGAAAACTAAGAAAAAACAAAAAAAGTTAATGTTTATCTTATTGGGAACTATTATACATAGTTTCTAGAAAATAATTCGACATAACAACTGTTTGGTAGGAAGAACATATTCTTTTAAGAAATCATGAGTTGCTTTTAGCTCCTCATAAAAGTTTTCATAATAGGCATTATGAGTAACTTTGTGTCTAAGTTCCTTCCAAACCCATTCTTGAGGATTTAAGTCTGGTGAGTAAACGGGCAAAAAGACAAATTCCAATCGTTCCATACTCGGTAACAGTTTTTCTTTAATAACTTTTGCATGATGAAAACGAACATTATCAAGTATCATAATAATTCTTTTACCCTGATTCTCTTCATAAATATATTTTAAAAAATCTGAAAAGGTTTCCGTATTCCTTCTACCTGCTATAGCTGAAAAATGACTGTCATCCGTTAAGCTAACAGCTCCGAATAAAGTGACTCTTTTTCTTTTGGCGGTATTTACATTAACCTTTGGTTGTATTCCCTTTAAAGCCCACATTCTGGTTGTTGCAGCGATAGAGATTAAAGCAGCTTCATCTTCTGCCAGTATGAGGATGTTTGGATCAGCTTTCGCTTTTCTTAATATTTTTTTTAAGTTTCTTTTTAAACTCTTTTTGTTCTTTGGGTCTTGAACCAAGTATCTTTTTAGTTGGTCTTTGCAGGGTAAAACCAATATCTTTTAACAAAACATAAACATTGGCTAGCTTGTATGTAATATTGTATTTTACTTGAAGATGCTCTTTTAATATTTTCCCTGTCCAAATATTTGAAGAAAAACCAAAATCTTTTGGAGATCTTAAAAGATCGTCTTTTAACCTATCTTTCTCACTACCTGCTAAACGAGATTTTAAACCTCTGCCATCTTTCTCATCAAAACCTTTTAAACCTTCCTTATTAACTTTCTGGACCCACAAAGGTAAAGAACTGCGATGACACTCTAGAAAGCAAGAGGTATCTTTAATCTTTTTCCCCTCCATAACTTTCAAGATGCCTAAAATACGAACCGCTTTTCGTTTTTCAGGAGAAGAATTTAATTCTTTCCTTAGACTTTCTACGGTTATTTCTGGATGAGTAATCCTCAACCGTTTCATAATATTAGCCCTCCTATTTATACTAATATTATGACGAATTATTTTTTAGAAAGCAAGTAGTTATTTTGGTATCGTCTGTTTCTGCTTATTTTCTCTTAAATCGTCCCGCTAAAAACAACTCAAGACAGCAAAATAATATTCAGAAAACTGCCGCACAGGAATCAAATAAAATTGATACAAGCAGTTGGAAAATATATAAAAACACAGCCCGGATCACATCATGAAGTCGTCATTTACACACTCCATAAAGAAAAAATATTTAGATTTTGGCCCAGATATGATTTAAGCCTGGCTTATTCAAAATTTAGATCGGGCGACACTGTGGATAGTTACACAAAAGTTCTTGATGTCATGGTGGAAAGTTTTAGATTTACGGATTAATCGGTCTTAGAGCCTGTTCAAAATCTCACCGCCAGTATAAGAAAAAACGGGCTTATCGGCTGAAATCTCATAATTTCGGCTGCAAATTGTTGATATCTCGTCAAAGTATCTTGATATTCTTCCTCAATTTCAAAAATTTTCGCTCGAAATTATGAAAATTTCAGCTCGACATGAGATTTTGAACAGGTTCTTAGAGCTCGGGTTCGTCTTCGGCATCGAATTGACCTTCCTCAACGGCCAAGATTTCTCCGGATTCTTCGAGTGTCGATTTATGCGTCGGCCCTTTCTTTAAAGGAATTTCCTTAATAAAGAAAGTGGCAATAAAGGTTACTCCCATTAGGATAGAGCCAATAAGGAATACATGGTCTATCGAAACGGCCAAGGCATCTTTAAATTTTCCTTCAATTCATATCCGGCCTGATCTGATCCAATGTAAATTTTCATCTTGTTCCTTTCTTAATAGGTGTTCCTTCACTGGCTTTTGCTTGTCATTTATTAAAGAACCGAATGATAGGCTTGTTATATCATAATTTCCTTATTTTTTCCAGAATTTGATAGTTCCTTGTCTATTAGACAAGGAACTATATAATAACTTCTATGGCTAATAAATGTGAAATGTGTGGACTTTGCTGTAAATTATTCCTCATTAACTTAAATGAGCAAGAATTTTATTCAGGGCAATATAAAACAATTTTTAATGATTTTGACAGTGTCTTAATCTTTGCTGAAGTTAAGAAATATGGACTAAATTTGCTGGCCCAAAAAGAAGACGGCAGCTGCATATATCTGGAAAATAATTCCTGCAGCATTCACGAGTGGCGGCCCAAAGTTTGCCGCGGATTCTTTTGCAGTTCTAAGGATAAACGATATCAAAATATGAAGAAAATGGTTAAAAGTAAACAAAAAGTAGTATTATAAAAGGGACATGATTAAAAAATTATTTAGTAAAAGAGACCTTGTTCTGCTGGGTGTTATTATCTTGTCTCTTGGTATTTCTGTCTATTTTTGGAAGTAATTTTAATTTACTTATCAATTAATCCGGTATCAAATTTGATGGAAAAAAGTTCTTTTGTATCAATAGGATTTATGTTTATTTCTTTATGGTATTTACTCTTTTCTCGACAATTATTCCGGCAGTATATTCCTATTATGTTTGGAAGGGTGACCCAAATAAAAAAGAACTTTTATAGTTATTAAGCTAGCTGCTATTTATAATTGTTTTGGCAGCATTTTTTTGTTAGTATATTCGAAATGGCTTAAAAAAGGAGAAGCATGGATCAGGAATTTGAAACCCATGTGCTTGAAATAAATGAAGAAGAAATTGCAAATAAATTGCGAAAATTGGGGGCCAAAGAAGATTCGGAGGTATTTCAAAAAAGATGGGTTTTTAATATAGGAAATACGGGGGAAAGTTGCAAGGGTGAATGGATTAGACTGCGTCAGGTTGGCGACAAAACAGAACTAACTTATAAAAATAAAAGTGGCAAGGGTATGTCCGAAACTGAAGAAATTGAGGTTGAGGTTAGTGATTTTGAAAAAACTGCTAAATTACTGTCTAAACTAAATTGCAATGGCTTGTATTATCAGGAGAATAAAAGGCGGATGTTTAAGTTAGATGGAATAGAATTTACTATCGATAGTTGGCCAATGATTCCGACATATTTAGAAGTCGAGGCTGATAACGAGGAAAAAGTAAAAGAAGGGATTAAACTATTAGGACTTGAAGGTAAGGATAGCGGCCATTTGGGAACACTTACCATCTATAAAAAATATGGCATCGATTTACATTCGATAAAAGAATTGAAATTTGAGTAAATTACGAATAAAATCTTGACAAAAGGTATTATTTAGCGTAGAATTATTAAGATATTAAGTGACTCTTTTTATCCGCCAAAAGGCGGATTTAGGTTTGTTTTTTAGAAAGGTATTTTTATGGATTTAAGAAATGTTGCTATTATTGCTCACGTGGACCATGGAAAAACCACTTTGGTAGATGGTTTACTTAAGCAATCTAAAACTTTTAGGGAAAACGAAGCCGCTTTTACCCAAACTCTTATAATGGATTCCAACGATCAGGAACGGGAAAGAGGAATTACCATTTTATCTAAAAATACGGCCGTCAAATATGGCGATACCAAAATTAATATAATTGATACTCCTGGTCACGCTGATTTTGGTGGGGAAGTTGAACGCATTTTAAATATGGCGGATGGTGCTATTTTAGTTATTGATGCTCAGGAAGGCCCAATGCCTCAGACGAAATTTGTTTTAAAAAAGGCGCTAGACTTAGGTTTAAAACCGATTGTAATTATAAACAAGATAGATAAAGCAAATTCTAGAATTGAAGAAGTTATTTCAAAAACCAATGATTTATTCTTGGATTTGGCCACTGATTCTGAACAGTTGGATTTCCCAATTTATTACGCTATTGGCAGAGATGGAAAAGCTTGGCAAGATATGCCGGAAAACTCAGATGAAGTTGCCGACCTTACTCCGGTTTTTGATGCTATTTTAAATCATGTTCCGGCACCGGACGTGGAAAGAGACGAACCGTTTCAGATGCTGGTTACTTCCCTAGATCGTGATAGTTTTCAGGGGAAACACGTAATTGGACGGATTAAGCGCGGTTCAATTAAGCCCGGCACCACAATTGTCTTAATGAAAAAAGATGGCACTACCGAACAATCCAGAATTGATAAAGTTTATGTTTCTCAAGGCTTAAAGAAGATCGAGGTAGAGGAAGCACATGCTGGGGAAATTGTATCTTTAACCGGTATAAAAAATGCCGGAATTGGTGAAACTATAGCCGATGTTAATAATCCGGAAGTATTGCCAATTATCGATATTGAAGAGCCAACATTAAAGATGTCCGTTGGGGCAAATACTTCGCCGTTTGCCGGCAAAGAAGGTCAATTTGTGACCAGTCGTCAGATTTTAGAAAGAATAGAGAAAGAACTTGAAACCAACGTTTCCTTAAAAATGGAAATGGGCGATGAGGGAGATTATATTTTATCCGGTAGAGGAGAGCTTCATTTATCAGTATTTATAGAAAATTTGCGTCGTGAAGGCTTTGAGCTTCAAGTGGGCAAACCTCATGTTATCACTAAAGAAATTGACGGTAAAACAAATGAACCAATTGAAGAATTGACTATTGACGTTGCGACTGAACATGTTGGAGCGGTAACTTCTGAAGTTGGAAGACGCAAAGGAAACCTGCTTTCCCAAGACGAAAATGCCGATGGCACAACGAGGTTGACTTTTGAAATTTCAACTAGGGGACTTTTAGGGCTTAGAAACCAGCTTCTAACTTTATCCCGCGGCACTGCCACCTTAAACTCCATGTTTCTTAGATATCAGCCAATTGGTGCTCCAATTCCGAAACTTAGAAATGGTGCTTTAATTGCTTCAGAATCCGGAAAGGCTGTAGCTTACGGCCTAAATAATACTCAAGCCAGAGGAACAGTTTTTATTAATCCTCAAGTGCAGGTTTATACCGGAATGATAGTTGGTTTAAACGCACGCGATGGTGATTTAGAAATTAATGTTTGTAAAGAAAAGAAACTTACCAACGTTCGGGCTGCCAGTTCCGATGATGCAATTAATTTAACACCGCCAACTATTTTATCCTTAGAACAGTCCCTAGATTTCTTAGAAGATGATGAGTTTCTAGAAGTAACGCCGAAAAATTTACGACTAAGAAAACGACTATTAAATGCAACAGCTAGAGTAAGAGCTAAAAAGTAACTGACTATAAAAAAAGGCCCCAGGAGGGGCCTTTTTAGTTTTAGTTGCCCCCTCACTTTATATGTTGTCATTACCGCGACTTGTCCGTCGTAGCCTTGAGCGAAGATGGAAGGCGGGAATCCAGAACGAATGGATTCCCCAATCGAGTTGAGGACAGGCTCTGAAACAAGTTTAGAGCCTGCCCTCGACCAGATCGAGGGATGACGAGAAATAGGCTCTTTTTACGAAGGGATTCAAAAAGTGCATGGGTCAATATCTGGTTGTTGGTTTTTAGCTAATTATGCCTTTTCTTATTCTGTCTATGATGCTGGATTTTATATATTATTTCCGGCAATATAACCGCTGGACCATGCCCATTGAAGGTTAAAACCGCCGGAATCGCCGTCTACATCCATAATTTCGCCGGCGAAATAAAGGTTTGGCACTATTTTAGATCCCATGGTAAGCGGATCAATTTCATTTGTATCAACTCCGCCGGCGGTAACCTGAGCTTCTTTTAATGGTCTTAAGCGTTTAACAGTAAGCTTTATGTTCTTAATATTTTCTACAATTAGATTTCTTTCTTTTTTGGAAATTTGCGCTGCCTTTTTATCCGAAACTATGCCTGCATTTTTTAAAATTAAGGGTATTAAATTTAATGGAATGATACCGGATAATGTATTTTTTACGTTTTTTGCTCCATTTAGGACAAAAATATTTTCGATTTTTTGGTCCAACAATTTTAACGTTTCTTCAGGAATGGGGTCAATTATGATTTCGGCAGGTATATTTTCTTTGAGACAAGGGCTAATTTCTCTCGAAATACCCATAACCGCAGGTCCGGAAACACCGAAATGGGTGAATAAAATATCTCCCGATTTTTGAACTATATCTTTGCCGTTTGCAATTAATTTAATAGTTCCTTCAAGCTTAATGCCTTGGATATCTTTTACCCATGTTTCGTTAGTCTCAATTGGAACTAGAGCTGGGTATGTTGGGATTATTTTGTGACCAAATTTTGTAGCCCAAAATAAGCCGTCGCCGGATGATCCGAATTGAGGTGCCGCCTTACCGCCGGTAGCAAGAATTAATTTATCGGCTAAGATAATGGAATCATTGTCTAGTTTTAAGGTCCAGCCATTATCTTTATCGACTCTTTTAACTAGAGACCCTAATTTTACAGTAATATTATTTTCTTTTAGCTCCAGATGCAGGGCGTCAACAACGCTAGAGGCCTGATTTGTTCTGGGAAAAAGTCGTCCGTTATCCTCTTCTTTGAAAAATATTCCTAGAGACTCAAAAAAATCGATTATCTGTTTTTCGGTGAAAGAATTTAGAACTTTAGAGATAAAATCTGAGTTACTACCATGATAACGGCTGATGCAAATATTTTTGTTTGTAATATTACATCTGCCGTTGCCAGTTGCTAGTATTTTTCTTCCGAGGTTATCATTTTTTTCCAACAGAATAACCGATTTTCCTCTTTTTGAGGCAAATATAGCGGCTATTATTCCTGCCGGTCCGGACCCTATTATTGCGACGTCATATTTAATCATAACTTTTGTTTCTTATTAATGATTAGCTATTATGATACAGATTTATTAGCCAACAAACGTTAATGCTTTACCAGATTTACCAGCTCTACCGGTTCGTCCAATACGGTGGATATAGTCGTCGTAATTTTCCGGTAAATCGTAGTTTATAACGTGAGACACATTGTTTATATCTAAACCTCTAGCAGCAACATCTGTTGCAACTAAAATATTTAATTCGTCCTGCTTGAACTGTCTTAAAGCTCTTTCTCTTTTGTTCTGAGGTTTATCGCCATGGATGGAGGAGGCTTTAAAACCACGTTTTTCTAATTCGTTGGAAAGCATGTCCACACCCCTTTTTGTCTTGCCAAAAATTAAGACTTTATCAAATTCCTCTTTAATTAAGAGTTCATGAAGTACTTCGAGCTTATTTTGATCTCTCGTAACTTTAATAATATCTTGCTCTATATTTTCCGGACTTACCGCAGATTTTACGGTAATTGTAACGGGATTATCCAAGAAACCTTTAATCAAATTACTAATTCTTGGAGAAATAGTTGCGGAGAAGAATAGAGATTGTCTGGAGTCGGGCAGAAAAGATAATATCTTTTGAATATCTTCTATAAAACCCATATCTAACATTCTATCTACTTCATCAAGGACAATATTTTGAAAACCCGATAATTTTAATCTTCCGCGCTTAATAAGATCATTTAATCTGCCGGGCGTACCAATTATAAAATTAGGGTTTCTATAAAGACTTGAAATTTGCTTGCCCATACTGGCTCCGCCAATAATTTGGGTAGAAAATATGCCCATTCCCTTAGAAAATTCTCGAAATTCAGCGTCAATTTGACTGGCAAGCTCTCTAGTTGGAGTAACTATTAAAATTTTTTGTCTCTTATCCTTATAAACTTTATCAATTAAAGGGACGATAAAAGCGCCGGTTTTTCCGGTTCCGGTATTTGCTAAACCAATAACATCTTTTCCGTCAAGAATATAAGGAATAGCTTGGTCCTGAATTGGGGTAGGTGTTTCGTAGCCTTTAGAAATGATATTACTTTTTAGAGCCTGATTTATATTAAAATCAGCAAACTTATTTTTTGGAGAATATTCATTTTGTTCGGTAACCGGAGATGCCTTTTTGATATATTGGGAATAATCATTAGAAGGACGAGAATAATTTCTTTTTGAACGAGAAAAATTATTACTTCTGCCATAAGGCTTATTAAACCTCCTGGAGCTACCAAAGGAACCTCTATCAAATGTCGAAAATGAGAATTGTCCTTTATTAGATCCTTCTTTATCGCCAAATTGATTTCTGTTGGCTGAGTTAGGGGAAGAAAATTGATATCTGCTTCCATTTTTGTTAGACGAGTTGAAACTGCCTTTTTGCCGTCCTTTTGACGGACTAAAAGATTTTTGATACATAAACACTCTTTCTTTCTTCTCACTTTTCAAGCGAGTCATTCTAGTCTGCCTTTATAAAACTAACAGCTAGATTTAATAATGATAGTCGCTTGTATGAAATTCCGAGTATATGTATTTAATTATCCTTTTAGTTATAAAAAGGCCCGCTTCCATAAAAACAACAAAAAAATTATATCATAAAACAATTATCTTGTCTAGTGGAAAATCAATATTAGTGCATCGGTATTTACAAAGCACTTAATTGATGCTATAATTTGATATTCGTAAATAATTTGTTCTTTTGCAAGTAAATAAAATTTGATGGTTTTAAGAGGAAGGGGAAAGTTTTGAGTTTCAATATGAGCGATGTCCAGTTAGTTTATCCGGTAATTGCCGCATTAAATTCAGCATCGAAGATTATTGGTTCGGACAATTGGGAAGAGAAGGGGTATAGTCAGCAAGAATTCTTAAGCGAACTTTATTATCCTTTAAAAAACGAGTTGGGGTTAATTCCGGAAATTGATGCTTTTGCAACCAGAAACCAAAGAGAGATGAATAATTTTTTAAATAAATATCATTTTAGAAAAAAAGTATCTCTTAACGGTGGAATTAGTCTTGCAAGTACAATAAACCTGCCGCTCGGTTTTCAAAAACCGGGAGAGGTTTGCGGGATTAGAATGGGCGGCGAACTGTGTACGGCCGTAAGACTTAGCGGAATGAAGAATAGCAATGACGAAATAATCCAAAATGTTCTTCAGCCAATTGCTTTAAAAGTGAATCAAAATGGAATTAGCAGTAAAAGCAAATATGATGGTGAATCTTTGAAAATTACAGACTCAAAAAAAATAAAGAGTCATTTAAAGATTAATAAACCATTTCTTTTATGGATTGAGAGAGCAGGACTTACACTCCCGATTTTTGCTGGATATATTAGCACAAATCATTGGAGAAGTCCCGGAAAACTACTCTAAAAACAACGAAGTCTGAGATCAATTGATCCTAGGCTTTTTTAATATAAAAAAGACCAAAGAGGCAGCATACAGCTACATTTGGTCTTGAAGTCGATTATCTCCTCTAGTTTTCTTTCAGAGACTTATCAGGGTGATTTTCCTTGGAAATCGAATTCGGTCTAAGGTAGATAACCTTTTCCTTTAACTTGTCGATATCTTATTCCTTTAGTTATCTAAAAATTCTTCACTGTTTTTGACGGCATCATATAGGGCGCCAAGAAGACTCTTAATATGCGGGTATTCAATAATCAGCGGCGGTTCTATCCTAATTACTTTAGGATTATTCAGCATATAAAGCGCCAAAAATCCCTGATTTTCCAGTTCTAAAATGATATTTCCCGCAATGCCTTCGTTGGCAAATTCTAGGCCAATTAGTAAGCCTCGGCCTCTAACGTCTGTTAGAATCTGGGGAAACTCCGCTTGTAAAAGTTTGAGACATCCAAGCAGTGCTTCACCTTTGGTCTTTGCTTTAAGGGCTAATTTTTCCTCGATAATAACGTCTATAGCGGCGCAAGCGGCGGCACATGCTAAGGGATTTCCGCCAAAGGTTGAAGAGTGAAGAGTCGGGTTTTCGGCAAAGGGCTGGAAAACTTCAGGTGTTGCAATAAATGCTCCAATTGGCATAACGCCGCCACCTAAAGCTTTGGCCATGCACATTATGTCCGGTGTTATCATTTCGTGGTTGCAGCCAAACATATAGCCGGTTCTGCCAAGTCCGGTTTGCACCTCGTCCATTATGAGTAGTGCGTCGTTTTTATCGCAAATTTCTCTAATGGCTTTTAGATAACCGTCCGGCGGCACAATTACTCCGCCTTCTCCTTGGATTGGTTCAATGATTACCGCGGCCGTGAATTCATCTACCGTCTTATCCATCGCCTCAATATTGCCATAAGGAACGTGCCAAAAACCTCGGATCATTGGCTTAAAAGGTTTCTTGTAAGCTCTTTTCCCCGAAGCTGCAAGTGCCCCAAAAGTTTTTCCATGAAATCCGTTTATTGTTGAAACTATCTTTTTTCGGCCGGTATAAATTCTGGCAAGCTTTAAGGCGCCTTCTACTGCCTCTGTTCCACTATTGCAGAGGAATGAATTAGTTAACTTTCCCGGTGAAATATGGGCAAGTTTTTCGAGTAACTTTACAACCGTCTCATTTAGCATTGATTTTGATGATGACATAGGAATTGAATATAACTGCTGAGTTACGGCAGCAATTACTTTAGGATGTCTGTAGCCCAAGCTATATGCGCCGTGACCACTTAAAAAATCAATATACTGCTTTCCATTTGAATCGGTCATTATGGCGCCTTCGGTGTATTTTTCAACTACTGCTCCCATCAGCTGCATTACGGTTGCCATACCCGGATTTCCGTATTTTTTATATTTTTCTAATAAATTGCTAACGTATGCATTGTCCATCTCGATTCACTCCTCTAGTTAGTAGTAAGGTATATTCATCTTTGCGGGTCCGGTAATAGTTACCTTGGTTATATATTCTCTTTTGCAGATATTGCAAGCACTATATGCTACGATTGCAGGCTGTTTACTTATTTCCCAAATGCCGTCCAAAACATCGTCTTTTTCCATTCTTGTAGATACCCACATTGGTTTGTGTATTCCTTTTCTAAGGTGAAAATATCTTTGGATTCCGTCGTGCATTAAAAAAAGCAAAAAGATTTCCAAACGATTGCAAATACAACAACTAGGCAGATAACCAGAATTTCAATTACATATTCCATGCTTAAACCCCCTTTATTTGTCAAAGTACGTCTCGGTATTATACAATTGATAATATAAGAAGGCAAATTTTAGCCTTGTGAGACCGTTGAAAAACTCCCCAAAATCCTTACTTTTTTAAAATTTCTTGAAAAAAAGCTGTCTAAAAAACATAAAAAAGGCTCATTAAATAACTTAGAAAGCGCCCCTAAAATGCTTGACATTTTG
>Ga0210044_10007783_pt1 | contig 13536 bp, 10 predicted proteins | sample CryGey13umfilter_2_FD_183959 | JGI IMG/M metagenome (GOLD analysis project Ga0210044, IMG submission 183959) | Groundwater microbial communities from aquifer in Utah, USA - Crystal Geyser 4/9/14 3 um filter (SPAdes) (version 2) | ecosystem: Environmental > Aquatic > Deep subsurface >... | reverse complement strand
TTTGGCGCATGATGGGAGCCCCCAAGGAAAATTGCTTAATCATACCAACCTGTTGGGCTTGTATTCTACCATGGCGCGCCGCAAAACCGTAGCTAAATATGCGGGGTTTTACATAAATATCAACATGTTGTAGTTTCCGGATGGAAACTAACTAATCAGGCCCAGTTACTTGACCTCTTCGTAGTCGGCATCCACCACGTCATCGTCCTTTTTGCCGGCCTCGGTCCCGCCGGCCTCGGGGCCTGCCGTCCCGCCGCCCGGCTGGTCCTTGGCAGCCTGGGAGTACATCATCTCAGCCAGCTTGTGGGAGGCCTGGGTGAGTTCCTCGGTGGCCTTTTTGAGGGCCGCCGCATCGTCGCCTTCCAAGGCCTTCTTCACTTTGGCGATCTCTGCTTCGACCTTGCCCTTGGTCTCGGCGTCGACCTTGTCGCCCATGTCCTTCATACTCTTTTCCGTCATATAGATCATCGAGTCGGCCTGGTTTTTGGCCTCCACCAATTCCTTGCGTTTACGATCCTCTTCCTTGTGGGCATCGCCGTCCTTCTTCATCCGTTCGATTTCCGCCTCGGACAGTCCGGAAGAGGCGGTGATGCGGATCGACTGCTGTTTGCCGGTGCCCAGGTCCTTGGCCGACACGTGCAGAATGCCGTTGGCGTCGAGGTCAAAGGTCACCTCGATCTGGGGCACGCCGCGCGGCGCCGGCGGGATTTCGGAGAGCTCGAAGCGGCCGATGGACTTGTTGTTGGCCGCCATCTCCCGTTCGCCCTGCAGCACGTGGATGGACACCGCCGGCTGGTTTTCCGCCGCCGTGGAGAAGATCTGGCTCTTTTTGGTGGGGATGGTGGTGTTCTTTTCGATGAGCTTGGTGGTCACGCCGCCCAGGGTCTCGATGCCCAGGGAAAGCGGGGTGACGTCCAGCAGCAGTACGTCCTTCACGTCGCCCATGAGCACGCCGCCCTGGATGGCGGCGCCTACCGCCACCACCTCGTCCGGGTTGACGCCCTTGTGGGGTTCCATGCCAAAGATCTCTTTTACCTTGGCCTGCACCATGGGCATGCGGGTCATGCCGCCCACCAGGATGACCTCGTTGATGTCCGTAAAGGCCAGGCCGGCATCCTTCATGGCGATGCGGCAGGGTTCGACGGTGCGTTCAACAAGGTCGGCCACCAGGGATTCGAGCTTGGCCCGGGAGAACTTGATGTTAAGGTGCTTGGGCCCGGAGGCGTCGGCCGTGATAAAGGGCAGATTGATGTCCGTTTCCATGGTGGTGGAGAGTTCCATCTTGGCCTTTTCCGCCTCTTCCTTCAGGCGCTGCAGGGCCATCTTGTCGCTGCGCAGGTCAATGCCCTGATCGCGCTTGAACTCGTCGGCCAGCCAGTTGACGATCCTCATGTCGAAGTCCTCGCCGCCCAGGAAGGTGTCGCCGTTGGTGGACTTCACCTCGAAGACGCCGTCGCCCAGTTCGAGGACGGAGACATCAAAGGTGCCGCCGCCCAGATCGAAGACCGCGATCTTCTCCTCCTTCTTCTTGTCCAGACCATAGGCCAGCGCCGCGGCGGTAGGCTCGTTGATGATGCGCTGCACGTTCAGGCCGGCGATGCGGCCGGCGTCCTTGGTGGCCTGGCGCTGGGCATCGTTGAAGTAGGCGGGGACCGTGATCACCGCCTCGGTTACCGGTTCACCAAGATATTGCTCGGCGGTGGCCTTCATCTTGGTGAGGACCATGGCCGAGATCTCGGCCGGCGTGTAGACCTTACCCTCCACCTCGATGGCGGCGTGGCCGTCCTTGCCAGTCACGATCTTGAAGGGGCTCAGTTCAATGGATTTCTTCACCTCGGCGTCGGTGAAGTTCCGGCCGATCAGGCGCTTCATGGCAAACAGCGTGCGGGTCGGGTTGGTGACCGCCTGCCGTTTGGCCACCTGGCCGACCAGCCGCTCGCCGCTGTCGGAGAAAGCCACCACCGAAGGGGTCGTGCGGTTGCCCTCGACGTTGGCGATAACCTTGGGAGCCCCACCCTCCATGATGGCAACGCACGAGTTGGTGGTTCCCAGATCGATTCCTATGATTTTTGCCATGATGTTCTCCCGCTCCTTTATGGTATCTAATCCTGTAATAAACGGAGGTGACCGCTCTTTCCCAAGTCTGACTCGTTTCAGTTCCCGTCCTGCTTGGCCACCACCACCTTGGCCGCCCGCAGGAGCCGGTCTTTATAGAGGTAGCCCTTCTCGTATTCCTGGATTATGTGATTCACGGGCACCGTGTCGCTTACTCCAGTAGCCAGGGCCTCGTGGATGTTGGGGTCAAATGGCTGTCCTGCCCCGGCCAGGGCCTTGAGACCAAATTTTTCCAGGGTGGCCAACAGCCCCTTACGGGTCATCTCCACGCCCTCCAGCAGGGTAGCGCAGTCCATGGTCGTTTTACCCTGTTCAATGGCGCGCTCCAGGTTGTCGATGGTGGGCAGCAGCTCCCGGATTATGCATTCTTCGGCAAACATCAAGGAGTTGCAGCGCTCGCGTTCCAGCCGCTTTTTAAAATTATCGCATTCCGCGGCATAGCGGAGCATCTGGTCCTTGGCCTGGGCGGCTTCCTGGCAGGCCACCTCCAGTTGCGCCGCCAAGTCAGTCACGGCGACGGGAGCGCCCTCCACGGCGGCAAAACCCTCCTGTTCCAGTTGGGCTTCGAACCCCTTGCTTTCGTCTCCGGTGCCGGGTTCGGGCTGGTTGCTTCCGGTCATCCTTTTCCTCTTCCTCATGTATTCCGCTCGTAAGCAATTGGAGTTCCGTAACCCGAAGTCGTTGTTCGGCTCTGTTACGAGTCCAGCAAAATTGTTGCTACGATAAGTATCGGATTTTTCTTTGTCAAGGCAGTCATCCCCATTTGCTTGCCAGATTTCCTGCTGATATGCTTACCTGATAGTAAGCACGGAACTTGCTGAAAACAATCTGGAAATTTATCCGTGCTGGCGCACGGCCATGCCAGGACGCCAGGGCGGCATCCATGCCGTCCGTCTCATTCCGCCCCTCCCGTGGCACGGCAAAACCGGACAGATCATGTGCCACAAACCCGGACAGTTTACTTGCTCTTTACAGGCGTCTACGTATTTCTTGCTAAAAAGAGGCTATTTTCTTATGATATGCAGGGGTGAGGCGCCCTCTTGCTGTTTCTGCCTCGGGTGCGGTGCTGTATTGACGTTTGCCAAGGCGGGGGATCGAATGAGCAGTTATTCTGAAAACAGGCGCTATGAGCGGATATTCTTTACCAGGGAGCAACGGATCGAGGGATATTTTTCCATGCCCGACGAGGATGGCGGTCTCAAGGTGCAGGTGCTGAATCTGAGCGAGGGCGGTCTGCATTTCACTCAGAAAAGGGAGTATAAGACCGAAATAAAGTTGGGCGCGCACCTCATCCTCACGGGTTTGCAAGGGCCCGACCCCTTGAAATTTTTTCAGAACGTCGAGGTTGAAATCAAGTGGATCCTGGATCATGACTACCTGGAGCATGTCAGCTATGGTTGCCAGTTTCTTGACTTGCCCCCGGAGATGCGGGAGGTCATCCGGGACGTGGTGGACAACGGGGTTCTGGGCACCAAGGATCAGTGAACCGGGTGGCGGGTCGGCTGAATCGCGTTCTAGGGAGACTATGCCGGGCAGGCGGGGCAAGGGGAGGAGCGATGATGCGATACTGGTTTAACAGTCTTTTGGTTCTGGTATTCTGCCTGGTTGGGCCGGCATACGGCGCGGAGCAGGCCCCCAAGGTAATCCTGGAGACCAGCCTGGGGGCCATTACCGTGGAGTTGAATCCACAGGCCGCCCCGAGGACCGTGGAAAATTTTCTTAACTATGTGGACACCTGCTTCTATGACAACACCATTTTCCATCGGGTGATCAAGGGGTTCATGATTCAGGGAGGTGGTTTCACCCCGGATCTGGCCCAGAAGAAAACCGGCCCGGCCATTGGCAACGAGGCGAGCAACGGCCTCGGTAACCGGCGCGGCGCCATTGCCATGGCCCGTACCGGGGAACCCCATTCCGCCACCAGTCAATTCTTCATCAACACGGTGGACAACGTCAGCCTGGATCACTCCGCTAAACCCCCGCGGGGTTGGGGGTACTGCGTGTTCGGCAAGGTGACCGCCGGCATGGAGGTGGTGGACGCCATCGCCGCCCAGCCAACCACGACGCGCAATTCGCAGAACGATGTTCCTGTCAAGGCGGTGGTGATTAAGCGGGCCAGTCGCGTGGCCGTCAAGCCAAAGACATGAACGAAATGGCGCGCCGTTTTGGCGCCCGGCCAGGATGTTTTTTGTAACTATCCAGCTTGTGTCGGCATTTAAGCGTTCCCGGGCTGGCAATGCCTTTCGCTCATTCTCGGCGGGCGTCCTGCCCGCCTCCGAGGCGTCCGCGACCTCCTGCGCATCCTACGCCCGGTCGCGGACGAACCCGCGAAAAACATGGCCAGTCCGGGAACTGACCTGGGTTGCGCTTCCGCTGGATAGTTACCGTTTTTTTCTTAGAGGCGCCCCATGCCCTTTGCCCGCGATGTCAGTTTTCTGAAAGCCAAGGCCACGCGGCAGTCGATGGTCGGCGTGGGTATCGCCGTGGTCGCCATCGTGGTGGCGACCACGATGGTCGCCTATTTTCAGACGGGTGGCCTGACGCTTGCCGGGGTTGCCAGTGCCCAGCGCACGAATTCCGCACTCTGGTTTTTGGATTTGCTGCCCTTTGCCTTTGCCGTCTGGGGGCAGCATGTGGGTTCGGTCATGGCCTACGAGGCCGGGGCCATGATCACGGATCAGACCCAGGAACTGCGTACCCAGGCCTTGGCCATGGAGTTCAAGGCCCAGCACGAGATGACCCACGACGCACTCACCGATCTGCCCAACCGGATCCTGCTGCATGACCGGGTAGCGCAGGCCATCCACCGGGCCAAACGGGATGGTGGCAGTCTGGCGCTGCTGGTGCTGGACGTGGATCGTTTCAAGGAGATCAACGAAAGCCTTGGTCACTTCAATGGCGACCGGTTGCTCCGGCAGTTGGCGGTGCGCCTGAAAGGGGTTATCCGGGAATCCGACACCCTGGCCCGGCTGGGCGGCGACGAGTTCGCCTTCCTGATTCAGAAGGTGGCCTCGGACGCCGACGTGCATAAGGTGGCCCGGACCATCCAGAAGGCCATGGATGCGCCGTTTTCCCTGGAGAAATTGACCCTGGACGTGCGGGCCAGCATCGGCGCCGCCATCTTCCCGGAACACGGGCAGGATGTGGACACCCTCATGCAACTGGCCGACGTGGCCATGTATGCCGCCAAGCAGGACAACCAGGGGTTCGTGATCTACAGTTCAAGGCTCAGCATGGCCAGCCCGCAGCGCCTGACCCTGATGGGCGAGCTGCGGCAGGCCCTTGATCGTGATGAACTGCGGATGTATTACCAGCCCAAGTTCGACAACCACTTAAGCCGGGTGACCGAGGTGGAGGCCCTGGTGCGCTGGCAACATCCCCGGCACGGGCTCATGCAGCCCGCCGAGTTCATTCCCCTGGCCGAGCGCACCGGGCTTATCAAACAGCTCTCCCTCTGGGTGCTCAAAACCGTGCTGCGGCAATCCAGCCTCTGGCGTGAGCATGGCCTGGAAATCGCCGTCTCGGTCAACCTGTCGACCCAGGACCTGCTCGACCCGGAACTGCCGGACATCATTGCCGGCCTGCTGGCCCAGCATAGCGTGCCAGCCAAACAATTGGTGCTGGAGATCACCGAAACCTCCATCATGGCGGACCCGGATCGTTCCCTGGAGATTTTGAACCGGATCGCCGGGCTGGGGGTGCGGATCTCCATCGACGATTTCGGCACCGGCTATTCTTCCCTTGCCTATCTTAGGAAGCTGCCGGTGACCGAGATCAAAATCGACCGTTCCTTTGTCATGGAAATGCTCGACAACCCCGGCGACGAGGCCATTGTTCAGGCCACCATCGGCCTGGCCCGGAGCCTCGGCCTCGCCGTAGTGGCCGAGGGCGTGGAGAACGACGCCACCATGGTCAGGCTCCAATCCTTGGGCTGCAACATCCTGCAGGGCTATCATATCTCCCGGCCCATGGCGGCTAATGATTTTCCGCGGTGGCACAGCGACAGAGAGGCAAAGTGACAGAGGGGCAAAGGGGCAGAGATGCTGTCAGTCTTTAACCCTTTGCCCCTCTGCCACTTTGTCACTTCTTTTCCGCTCTAGCCATGCCTGACCTTCAGCCCCAGGACCACCAGGGCCAGCGTCAGGCTTACAGCGTTAGTCAGGATAAGCGGCATATCTCCGAGCAACAGGCCATACACCAGCCACAGGCAGAGTCCCAGGGAAAGGGTGGCATACATCCCTATCGAGATATCGCGGGTCTGATGGCTGCGGAAGGCCTTGATGACCTGGGGCAGGAAGGAGCAGGTGGTGCAAACGCCGGCTATGAGGCCCAGGCCGGTGAGCAGATGCGCATCCATTCAGAGCTTGTCCTGGCAAGGGTTATTTGAGGACAAGCTTGTCTTGGTCGTCCCGAGCGGCAGACGCACCGTGAAGGTGGTGCCCCGGCCCAACTCACTGGTCACCGTGATTTCGCCGTGGTGGGCCTTGGTGATGATGTCGTGGGTGATGGAGAGCCCCAGCCCGGTGCCCTGGCCGACCTCCTTGGTGGTGAAGAACGGGTCGAAGATTTTCAGGAGGTTTTCCTCGGCAATGCCACTGCCCGTGTCGGCGATGGCCACCAGAATGGCCTCGTTCTCCTGCCAGGTGCGGACGATGATTTCGCCGTGGCTTTCAATGGCCTGGGCCGCATTGACCAGCAGGTTGGTAAAGGCCTGTCCCAGCTTCCGCGGGAAGCAGAGGAGGTCGGGCAGTTCGCTGAACTCCCTTTTGACCGTGGCCTTATATTTCAGCTCGTTGCGGACCATGGCAAGGGTATTATCCAGACAGGTGTTGATGTCGGCCGGCACGGGTTCTTTTTCATCCGCGCGGGCGAAATTTTTCAGATCCTGGACAATTTCCTTAACCTTGTTGGCGCCGTCCAGGGATTCCATAATCAGTTCCTGGATATCGCCGGTAATGTAGTCTATTTTACCGTTCTTGCGGGCCACGGCCAGTGGCGCGGTGATTGCCGTGTCGTGCAGTTGGTCAAGGGCGGTGGCCTGGGCCTGGATGAAGTCGACCAGGCGTTGGGTGTATTTTTGCAGACTAACAAGGTTGCTGGAGATAAAGCCGATCGGCGTGTTGATTTCATGGGCGACGCCTGCCGCCAACTGGCCGATGGCGGCGAGCTTTTCCGACTGGAGGAGCTTGGCGTGCATGGCGGCCCTTTCCCTTTCCAGGTGCTGCCGTTCCAGGGAATTGACGAAGATGTTGCCCATCAGTTGCAGCAGGCTGATAATTTCCTCGGGCCAGACGCTTGCCTGGTGGATTGCCTCGAAACCGATCAGGCCGGTCAGATGATCCTGCCGGAGCATGGGAACCACCACCAGCGACTGCATGGTCGGCAAGGAAAAATAGTCCATCTCCGGCCGGGCCTCTGGCGGCGCCTGGGCGATATTGGGCAGGTGGACGACCTGGCCGGCCCTGATCTGCCTGGCTAGCCAGGGTAGCTTGTCGTCCAGCATGGCCTCTCGCGGCATGGCGGGATGCGGGGGAATGCCGGGCCCGTGCCATTCATGGGTAATGGCGGCGCCTTGGTCGTCCGGGCTGAATTCGATCAGATAGCCACGATCCGCGCCCAGGAAAGCGCCGATATTGGCCAGGGCCTGGACAACGCCGGCGGCCCAATCATGGGGCATGAGGCCGATGAAGCGAATGGAGATGTCGATGGCCTGCCGCTGTAACGAGGCCAGGCGGGAGAGCGCGGCGGTACGTTCGCGCACCTTGCTTTCCAGCAGGGCCTTGTTGTCCCGGCTGGTCCGGTTCAGCCGACGGCGTTCCAGGGCGGCCATGACGTTGATGATGATTTCGTTGCGTTGGAACGGTTTGGTCACATAGCCGTAAGCCCCGTCCTGCAAGGCCTGCTCCGCGACCTTGCGGTCGTCCTCCACCGTGGCCATGATTACCGCCAGGTCGTGGAAGCGTTCGGACAAAAGCGGCAGCAGTTGCAGGCCGGACTGGCCCGGCATCTGGATGTCGAGCAGCACGAGCGAAAATTCCTCGGCCTCAAGCAGCTCCAAGGCGCGGTGGGCGCTGTCGGCCTCCCGGCAGACGAAGCCCTCGCTTTCCAGGATGCGTTTAAGAACCCGGCGCACCGGGGCCTCGTCGTCAACGAGGAGGATCTTGTGGCGCTTGGCGGCGTTCGACCAGGTTGGTTCGGACATGATTGGCAATACTTCTCCTCCTGGGGCGGTGGATGAGCGGGACGCCAGGGTAAGCTCTCAGTCATCCGCCGGCGGCGGGCTGAGCAGGATACGGCAATCGGCCACCGAACAGCCGGCGCCGTCTTCATGCACCAGCAGGGGGTTGATATCCAGTTCGGCGATCTCGGGGTGATCGGCGGCCAGCATGGAGAGCCGCATGAGGCAGCGCTCCAGTTCCGTGACATCGGCCAGGGCCGCGCCGCGGGCGCCGTTCAGGATGGGGAAGGCCCGGATGGAGCGCACCATGTGATGGGCGCCGTTGCGGCGGATGGGCGCCAGGCGGAAACTGACGTCCTTGAAGATCTCCACGAAGATGCCGCCCAGGCCGAACATGAGCAGCGGGCCGAAGGTGGCATAGCGTTTGATGCCCAGGATGACCTCCACGCCGCTGGCCGCCATCTTCTGCATCAGCACGCCGCGGATGACGGCGCCCTGCACCTGCCGACCGGCCGCCATGATCTCCCGGAAGGCGGCGCGGGCCGCCTCTTCGGTGCCGATGCCGACCCGGACGCCGCCTACGTCGGATTTATGGACGATCTGCGGGGAGACGATCTTCATGGCGCAACGGCCCAGCAGGGCCACGGCCGCGGCCGCCTCGTCCTCGCTGGTGGCCAGGGAGCCGGGCATCACCGGGAAGCCATAGGCGGCCAGAATCTCGTTGCCCTCTATCTCGCCCAGGTAGTGACTGCCCGTCTCCATGGCCTGGTCGATGAGCTTGGTGACCCGCGGGCCGTCGACGGTCAGGTCAAACTCTTTCAAATGTTGGCGGCGCAGCCAGCATGAATACTGGTAGAGGGCGCTCATGGTCCGGGCGGCGGCCTCGGGGAACTGGTAATGGGGAATGCCGTTCTGCTCCAGGATTTCCACGCCCTTGGAGACATCGAGCAGGCCCATGAAGGAGGCCACCACCGGTTTACCGGAGCGGCGCGCCAGGGCCGGGATGACGTTCGCGGTCGCCTCGATCTCGGTCATGGACTGGGGGGTGAGGATGAAGATGACGCCGTCCACCCCTTCATCGCTCAGTACCGCGTCCAGGGCGGCCTGGTAACGGTCGGAACGGGCGTCGCCGATGACGTCGATGGGGTTCTTGATGCTGGCCGTGGCCGGCAGATGGCTCTTCAGTACCTCGTTGGTTTCTTCAGAGAGCTTGGCCAGGCGCAGGCCGGAATTGATGGTCACGTCGGTGGCGATGATGCCCGGCCCGCCGGCGTTGGTGATGATGGCCATGCGGTTGGAGCGGGGCAGGGGCTGGGTGGCAAAGGCCATGGCGGTGTCGAACAGATCCTCGATGGTTTGGGCCCGGAAGACGCCCGATTGTTCGAAGAGCGCGGTGTAGACCGCCTCGGAACCGGCCAGTGAGCCGGTATGGGAACTTACCGCCGCCGCCCCTTCGCTGGTCCGGCCGGACTTGATGGCCAGGATCGGGGTCGGGTTGTCGCCGCCGGTGATCTCGCGCACCGTTTCAATGAATTCCCGGCCGTAACGCAGATCCTCGACATAGAGCATGATGACCTTGGTCTTGGGGTCGTCGTGCAGAAAGCGGATCAGGTCGAGCTCGCCGATATCGGCCTTGTTGCCCACGGAGATGAATTTGGAAAAGCCGATGTTCTTCTTGGCGGCAAAATCGAGCACCGCCGTGCACAGGGCGCCGGACTGGCTGATAAAGGCGATATGGCCGGCCGAGGGCGATCGCCGGGCGAAGCTGGCGTTCATACTGACCGCCGGGTCGGTGTTGATGAGGCCCAGGCAGTTAGGACCGACGAGGCGGATGCCATGCTGGCGGCAGGCGGCGAGCAACTCTTGCTCAAGCAGGGCGCCGGCCGGGCCCGACTCGCGGAAGCCGGCGGAAATGACGATCACGCCCTTGGCCCCCTTGGCGGCCGCCTGAGGAATCAACGCCAGTACCTGGGCGGCCGGCACGATGATCACCACCAGGTCGATCTGCTCCTGGATGTCGGCGAGCGTGGCGTAGGCCCTCACGCTGCAAACCGATCTGGCCTTGAGGTTAACGGGATACAGGGTGCCGCGGAAACCGTTTTGCAGCATATTTTTGAACACCGCCTGGCCAACGCTGTCCGGCCGGTCGGAGGCGCCCACCACCGCCACGGTGGCTGGTGCGAAAATCGGCGCCAGGTCGGTTGGGTCGAGTTGATTGTACGGACCTGTTATGCATTGCATGCTGGTATCCTCCCGCAGCGGCCGAAATAGGAAAAGTCTTAAAAAGTGCCGGCCAATTGGCTAGCTACTGTTTATCATAAAGAAGCCCATGAGCTAAGAAAAAAATGGCGCCTTAGCGTAACTACTTTCAGCCTTGCCCGGTCACAAAGTCCTTGCCTGCGGCGAGACGGTCGTGTTAGGGATTATTCCTGACCATGGTCACCATGTTAAGGGACACGGAAAAAATTAATATACCTGGATCGCGCCCGAATTTGGGTCGGATTTGGTTGCGCCGATTGAGCACCCCAAGAGTATTTGCTGCGCTGCACAAAACCGCAGGCGTAGCAGGGCTACGGTGAGGATTTCGGAGTCTCGGTTTCACCTCGCTTACCTGCGATTGAGGCGCGGCCAAAGATGGCCCGAAGACGGGAGGCGTGATGGTATATTAATTTTTTCCGGGTTCCTAAGCTATGCCATGGCCGGTCGTTGTTTCGTGCCTCCGGGTAGCACCTTGACGCGGGGTAACTGTCCAGCTTGTGTCGGCATTGAAGCGTTCCCGGGCTGCGGTGCCGCTGGATAGTTACGACGCAGGTAACAAAAAGGAGGTGAGTGCGGGAGAATAGCAGATGTCTCGGAGCAAATGATGTTGATCGTTTAATTCAAATGAAGGAGAGGTGTAAATGTATAACACGTATAGAGCCGTGGAAATTGTTGGGACCGGACGGACCGTGGGCACCGGGTGGCTGCCGCCCTTGCCGGATCTGCGGGATTTTACCGACGAGGAGCCCAGGATCGCGGCCATGGCTGCGAAACTTGGCCTGGCCGGCACCAGGAAACTGAAGGCGGCGCCGCCAATCGTTGATCTTCGGGCCTGGTGCTCGCCCATAGAGGACCAGAAGAAACTGGGGGCGTGCACGGCGCATGCCGCGGTGGGGATCGTCGAGTACTTCCAGCGCCGGGCCTTTGGCAAGTACCTTGAAGGCTCCCGCCTCTTTGTCTACAAGGTAACGCGCAACCTGATGCAGGTCGCCGGCGACACCGGGGCCTGGCTGCGGAATACCATGGGGGCCCTGGCGCTTTGCGGTGTTCCAGACGAGAAGTACTGGCCGTACACCGACGTCGCGCCTGACTTTGACAAGGAGCCCACGAGCTTTGTCTATGCCCTGGCCGACAACTACGAGGCTCTGCGCTATTTCTGTCATGATCCCCGGGGCGCTGAGGTCAGCGGCGGCGTGGTGCTGGGCCGGGTCAAAAAGTACCTGGCCGCCGGAGTGCCATCGATGTTTGGTTTTTGGGGATTTCCGTCGTTTGCCGCGTGCGACGTGCCCGGGGGCATTCCCTATCCCGGCCCTGGAGAACAGGCGGAGTGGGGGCACGCCATCGTCGCGGTCGGTTACGACGACGGCAAGAAGATCAAGAACAAGCAGAGTAAAAAGACCAGCACTGGCGCGCTGCTCATCCGCAACTCATGGGGGCCGGCGTGGGGAGACCATGGTTACGGCTGGTTGCCCTACGAATATGTGGTGAACAAATTGGCAACGGACTTCTGGTCCCTGCTGCGCATGGAGTGGATAGATACGAAGCAGTTCGGCATCTGATCTGCTGCCAAAGTTCCAGGTTAATTGGACCGAGAACAGACGTTGTAGTTCCCTCTCTCACCCCGGCATGCTACAATTCCTGCTGAAAAACCCGCGTCCAGCTTGCTGGAAGCGGGTTTTTCAGCTTATTTTTCTGCTCAGAAAAGCGTTCCCGGCCTGAAAATACTTTTCGCTCATTCTCGGCGGGCGTCCTGCCCGCCTCCGAGGCGTCCGCGACCTCCCGCGCATCCTGCGCCCGGTCGCGGACGAACCCTCGAAAAGCATTTCCAGTCCGGGAACTCACCTGGGTTGCGGTTCCGCTGGATAGTTACAAAAGTTCGCTCCTTTCCCGGTTGAATAGATTGGCTACCCGGTCCATGCGTCCGCCTCCCGGCAGATCTGCTTCAGGTAGTCGTAAATCCAGCCGGTTACCGTTTTGGTGTCGGCCAGGATTTGCCGGCATTTTTTATCATCGAGTTGTTTGCGGATTTCGGCGATGATCGTGTTGTTGATCCGCTCCTTGCCCAGAGCCTTGATTGCCTGAACTACCAGGCCGCTCTCCCGGTGCTGGAAGCCTATATCCTTTAAAACGGTCTTCTTGAATTCCAACGTGTAATTGCCGATGGCATAACGCCGATCCGGCCCATCGGAAAGATAGACGAATCTCCCCGGAACTTAGGTGGAAAGCCCGAGCAGGTTCAAAGCGGCATCACCCGAGGGCAGCATACGCCAATTGAATTTACGGGCAAAGGCCCGCGCCACCTGGTCGAAGTCCGGGCTTAACTCCTGCCTGAGCAGTTCGCTATACTTCGGATAATCGTACATACCGCGACAGATACGGCGAATCTTGCCGCGTTTGGTGAGCACCGACAATGCCTTGTCAATATTGTTCCTGGGAAACTCATCAACAAAATCTCCAGAATAAAAAACCCACCCCATGCCACGGCCATATATCCTGTAAAGCACTTTGCTTTCAATTGGTTGCATAACCCCCCACCCACGATTATTTTCAGAAAAAAATACCACTTTTTCTGAAAATTACCACCACAATCAATCTCCATCGCATACCTGTCGAGGCAAAGTTGTCCGAGTTGTGGCAAGTTCGGGGGATCCCTTACACAACGCTTTTGATCGTAGAAATAGTGAATCCTGATAAATTTTCAAACCAACCTGGCCGCCCCGTCAAGCTGAAGGTCATCCTAGGAAGGGTTGACGGCCCCTAAAGGGCGGCTCATCACCCCGGACCCCGGATCGGCCCGCACATGCCGCCGTGCCGGCGCTTCCTGCTGGTCGATGTGACCGTAAAGAAATGTGACCGTAAAGAAATGTCGGGAGCAAGTAAACTGTCCGGGTTTGTAGCACATGATCTGTCCGGTATTATTCCGTACCAAGGAGGTGCGGAATGAGACGGACGGAATGGCTACAGGAGACCCGGATAATGCGATT
>Ga0210044_10007781_pt1 | contig 13538 bp, 10 predicted proteins | sample CryGey13umfilter_2_FD_183959 | JGI IMG/M metagenome (GOLD analysis project Ga0210044, IMG submission 183959) | Groundwater microbial communities from aquifer in Utah, USA - Crystal Geyser 4/9/14 3 um filter (SPAdes) (version 2) | ecosystem: Environmental > Aquatic > Deep subsurface >... | reverse complement strand
CGAAGAACTCAAGCGCAGGTCTGGTGGTCGTCGATTTTTCCAGCTCGCGGCGCAGCAGCCGGGGCAGCCGCATGAGGTCGTGCGCCGCTTGGCGGCTTGGGGCGCCCCTTCCGTCGCTCTTGCCCATGAGGCAACTCAGCAGGGGCTCGTCGAGGAACCAGGCTCGGAACAAGGCCACGCCCTGGTCGGGACTGGTCGTCCAAACCTGCGTGAACGCCCGCAGCACCGCGAGTGCATGGATGGGTTTGGCTTTGCTGGTGTTGCTGTTGGCCGACACAAAGATGGCCTGCACAGCTCGAAAGTTCGCATCGTCAGCCAGCCCGTCCGCGACCTCGAGAATCTTGTTGCTGAGTGCGAGAGGATAACTCTTGTCGTCCCAGAGGCTCGGCTTGCCCTTGTGATAGTTATCGGCATCGATGGTCGGCTTGTTGAGCAGGCCGCAGATGGCTGTCGCAACAGGGTGCGCCTTTGCGGCGTTCGTGATGGGGGTCTTCGCGCCGTACCCGGGCCCGCCTATGAGGTGCTTCCCGACCGAGGTCAGCAGCAAGCCCGGGATGGCCTCTCGCGCCCAACCCCAGCCCCAGAGCGGACCTTGGGTGACGCAGGCGCGAACGGCGGTGACTGCGGCGTCAACCGCGGACTCCTGGATACCGACGAGTGCATAGACCCTGCTGTGGAGGTTTTCTTGTATTTCCGTGGTGTGGTCGGTCAGCAACTCGGCCAGGCGCTGCAGGCGAAGCGCCGACTCTTCTGGCGATGGCTCGGGGACCCGCAGGCCGGCGCTTCCAAACGTGCTGGACAACAATTCTCGGAGCGAATCTACGCTGCGCTCGGCGACCCACCGGGCGAGCAGCGCTCGGGGCGCAGGTTCCCTGGCCAGCTCGTGGGTCAGTACCTCCACGAAGGCACGTCCAAAGACCTCGCCGGCGTCCTTGAGCTCGACGTCGAACGGGCCGCAGCGGTGGAAGGCGTACTCGCGCAGGACTTGGTTGCAGAACCCGTGGATGGTCTGAATGGGAGCTCGGTCGAAGTCGACGAGAGCCTGCTCCAGGCGCCGCCGAGCGGCGGGGTCCACGGCCAGATACGGGCCGATGGGCGGCTCGTTGCTGCCTTGCTCCTGGAGGAGCTTGACGAGCATGCTCCGCATTCGCTGCCGCAGCTCGGCGGCCGCTCGCTCGGTGAAGGTGACCGCCAGGATCTGGTCGATAGTGGCGACGCCGCGGGCGATGAGCTCCACGAGCAAACGCTCTAGGGTGTAGGTCTTGCCTGTGCCGGCGGAGGCTTCGAGGGTCACGTGGCGCGTCTCGGGCTTCAGTTTGCCAAAAGCCTCGGGGAGCGCGTGGTAGGTGGTGGGGGTGGGGTTCACAGGGATCTCCTCAGACGACGCCGCTGCCTTGGACAGCCATGTTGAGAACAGTGGACAACCGCCCGTCGATCACCTCTCGGATCTTCTCGGGTTGCGGCACGGGAAGCCGAGTCAAGGGGCGGATGGGGCCGTACATGCTGACCAGCCAATTGAAATTCGGCGACTCCGCGTGGTCGTCCACCTTCTCGATGATGGCCTGGCGAACGAACTCCTCGAGACTGCCCGGAGGGTTGTCCTTGAAGTACTTCTTCTGAGCCGCGTAGATGACATCAATGGGCAACAGCCCGTCATGAACCCCGTCGAACAGCTCACCGAGCAAAGAGATTAGACACTCCCTGGCTTCGTTCTTTGTGAAAGCTGGGAAGGTCCCAGACGCCATTGAGCGAGTCCCACAGAGCACCATTCGCCGAGGAAACTCACCTTCGCCGCTGGCGGTGAGCACGAGGTGGTCGATATAGGGGCCGAGCCAGTATTCGGGCTTGAATTGGGGACTGCCCGCGGTCTTGGGCACGATGAACACCTCTCTGTGCGCATCGAGGAAGGCGGTGGTTCCATAGAGCTCGACAGTGGTGAAGGCCTCTGGGCCTGCGCCCGCGATGGGCACCTGGAGAGTCAGGCTGGGGAAGGTCGCCTCTGCCTGAGAGCCCCGTTCTGCGCGCCCAAAGCGCAGCACCGAATACGGTCGCAGAGTGTCCACCTTCGCAGCCTTGAGCCCTTCGCCCCAGAGTCGAAGGATGTTCAGGTTCTGGAGGCTGGTCCCCTCCGCGAACACACCGTATGGGCCCTTGCCAAGGCGTTGTCGGACCTCGAGGTGGGCCGCGTGGACGGTCTCGGTGTTCCAGGAGTCGGCGGTGGCGACCAGCTCGGCAAAAATCCCGTTCAAGAAAAGGATCTGCTCCAAGCGCTCCAGCTGAAAATCCTCGTCGAGCTTGGCGTAAACGTCGTCTTCGTCGTGCTCCCAGAGGTTGAGCAGGTACTTCGCCCCAGCTTGTACGGGGCACTCGAGGAACTTACGTAGGGCGGTCGTGCTCAGCTCCACACGCTCCTTGCGCTCGGCCTCGGGGCGGAGCGGTGGGCTGGGGAAGCGCAGCTGTGCACGCAGTGCGTCGCGGGCCGGCTCATCGAGCACCGCCTCGACCTCGACGCGCGATGCGGGCAGCGGCGCGTCCTTCGGCCACAGCGCGTGCAGGGCGGCCCGCTGGACGGCCACCTCTCGCTCGACCATGGCCGCCGGCAGGTGCCGGTGGGTCGCCAACCCCACCTTCGCAAAGGCTCGCCCGTCGTGGCGCCGCAAGGGGATGCGAACCGTCAGCGGGTCGCGCTTTACACCCGTCGAGCGCTCGAGCACGCTCAACAACTCGTCGACCACCGCCGAGGGCTGCAAAGTGTCCCCCGTCTGCGCATCCTGCGCCACGTAAGAGAGAAAGAGGTGCTCACGCGCCAGCAGCAGCGTCTCCAAAAACAAGATCCGCTCCGCCTCCCGGGGCACCACGTCCGTAGGCCTCGGCGCGAGGGCCCGCAGGTCTAAAGCGTTCGTAGAGGACTGGGTCGGAAACTGCCCTTCGCCTAAGCCAGCGATAAAGACCGCCCGAAACGGGATGGGCCGCAACGGCAGGAACGACGAGACGACGACGCCCTCGGAGAGGTACTGTCCGCGCTCGACCTCGACCCCCGAGAGCCCCGCACGCACCCACTCGTAGACCACGCGGTAGGGGACCTCGGCGTCGCCCAAGTCGGCCTCCTCGAGCTCACGAAAGACCCGGCGGCAGCGGCCCGGAAGCGAGTCGTCGCGCGACGAGACCAGGTAGTGCTCCGCCAGGTCGACGAGGAGCTGGCTCCACTCCGTGAGCGAGCAGCGGGTCTCCCGCAGCGCGGCGGCGTCGGCGATTAGGGCTCGTACCAAGACTGCGAAGCGCCCTACGGCCCCCAGGTGCTCGTTGGCCGTCTCGTGTGGGACATAATGCTCGCCGCCGACCTCGACCACGAGCGTCTCGGAGCTGCGGGCCCCGGCCATGAAGGCGCCTTGCACGAGGCGGCGCACGCCTTGGTCCCAGTTGAGGGTGTCGGCGTCGAGGTAGGTGTCCAGGTGCTCGGCGTGGGAGGCCCCGTGCACGATGCCCAGGTCCGCGCACCACGTCTCCCAGAGCTTCGGATCGAAATCGTCCCAGCGGCCCCCCACGCAGGGGTGGGTCATCAACGCCAAAAGGTCCTCCCGGTGCAGCTCGCCGAAGGGCAGCGAGAGCAACAGCGTGAGCGCCTCGACGTAGCGGCTGCTGGACTCGGGGCGCAGGTCCACGATGTTGCGCGGCAGGTTGTGGGCCGCGTTGAAGACCGAGTCGACGCGGGTCAGATAGGCGTCCTTGTTGCCGTGGACCACGACCAACGCGATCTCGTGGAAGTTCAGCGGGCGGACACCTGGTGTCTTGCGGCTCCGGTCCACCAGCTCCCAGATGGTGCAGACTATGGCCTCCAGCTCGCGCACGATGGACGGACACGCCAAGACCTGGAGGCTGTCGTCCAACGGCATGGAGGCCCGTTCTCGCGCTACGCTCTCGGGGACTCGGTCCAAGAGGTCTTGTTGGACTCGCGATAGGAGGGTCTGGCGCACCTCATAGGGCGCGACGAAGTCTGAGCGCAGAGTGCAGCCTCCCTCGCTCGCCAGGAGTCGGTAGTGCAACCGCAGAGGTGCGGCCCAGAGCTGCAGGAGCGGCGAGGATTCGGCCTTGAGCTCGGCCTGCATGGCGGCCAATCCGGCCTGGTTGCTGCGGTTCAGGGCCCAGGGTGCTGGGCCGCTGGAGGTTGCGACTTCCTTGCACGGATGCAGTAAGTAGACGTGGACTTGCGCTCGGGAGCCCAGCGCGGTCAGCACGTCGAGGACGTCGGTCGAGGTGTACGAGAGCCCGAAGACGTGGACCTCGGCCGGAAGGTCCAGCTCCTCGTTGGAGAACGCTTTGAAGACGTCCGCCATGGCGACCCAGCGCGGTCCTTCCTCGTCCGGGCGATCGGCCAAAATGCCGTCGGCGCCGAAGAGGTCGCGGTAGAGGCTGGCCTGCCAGGCCTCGGTCTCGCGCTCGGACTCGGGGAGTGTGTGCTGCCCCAACAACCAGGCCGCCACCATGTCGGGCCGATCGATGCGGTAGCGTGCCAGTAGCCCCGTCACTTCGCGAGCCAGCTGGAAGCGGCGCAGCAAAAGCAGCTCGGGGTCGTCACCAGCGACCTCGAGGTAGCGGCGCACCGGCTCGAGCTCCGCTCGCTCCAGCACCCCTGGATCGCCCACCAGGCGCAGCAGCGCGGCTTGCAGGGTTCCACCGTCGGGGTCTCGCCGCTCTAAGTCACGAGTGAGGTGGGCGAGCAGGCGAGTGAGATAGGTGAAATTGAGGTTGGCCGCGATGCCCAGGTGTTGGGCGACGGCGAACTGCAGGTAGGCCCGCGTGTTGGCGTTGGGGACGACCACGTGCTGGGTCTGGAAGAGGTCTCCGACGTCGTTGAAGGGGCGTCGGAGGTTGCGGACCAAGGTCTCCACCAGCCGCTCGGTGTGGTTGGAGGTGTGGAGGGTGAGCATGTGCGGGGCTCCTGGGCGTTCGGGGGTTCGTGTGCGGGGTGGAGCATACTGGGGTGTGAGCGGGTTGGCGATGGGAAAGATCTTGGGTGGATCGATAGTGTCCGCGGTTGGGGAGTTGATGGGGTCGGATTCGGGGGCTTGGGAGTGAGCCGAGCGCTCAGTTCTGGTCTTGGTCAGACCCCAAAAAGGGCAAGGTGCGTCGCTCGAGCGACGTGCAGGTGTACCCGCCGGGTCGGGCAGTGTCGAGGACCGCTTGGAACTTAGTGATTCCGGCCACCCGCGCAGCGACGTTGAGGGTGCCCTCGAGCTCCAGAGTTTCTTGGAGCCTGTCGAGCAGGCCAGCGACGATCGCCTCACTCGTAACGTGCTTGCGCACGCTTCGTTGGCGAACCTCGCCGAGCTTGAGGGTGCGCCGTGGACCGTGATACGGTCCCGGCGCGTCCGCGAAGAATAAGGACCTCGATTGAGTACGCCCACCGCAAACATCAACTTCGAGCGGCTGCTCGAGCTGCGGCTGCTCGTTGCGCGTCATGGCGAGATGGACGGTGCGCGGTGTTGGAACACTGGTGATGGTGCGCGACGCACGGGCGTGCTTGGCGGCTTGGTCCTCGCCGTCACCGGCCTCTCGGACGCCAACTGGCATAAGGCCATCGGCGCCTTGCTCGACCGGAGCGGCGTGTCGAGCACCGACGCGCGGCACGCGTTAATCACGAGGGAGTCCTGACATGCTCAAACGACTCGAGTTCAAAGAAGTCGGCCCGGCGCCGCAGATGCGCATCGACTTCGCTCCACGCCTCAACTTGATCACAGGTGACAACGGCCTAGGCAAGAGTTTCCTGCTCGACACCGCCTGGTGGGCGTTAACGCGGACCTGGGCGCGCCGGCTGGTCGTGCCGCACCTCCCACCTGCGAAGCCGAGTATCACGTTCGCGTACTCTAAGAAGACGGGGGGTGAGCACGAATACACCAGCGTGTTCGAGCGAATGACCGACACCTGGACAGTGAAGCAAGCCCGTCCGGCGATTCCAGGCCTCGTCCTTTATGCCCAGGTCGATGGTGGCTTCGCGGTGTGGGATCCGGCGCGCAACTACTGGAAGAAAGAGACTCCGAACCGACCCCATGCCTACCTTTTCAAGCCGGAGGAGGTCTGGGAGGGCAACGTGCTGTGTGAAGGACTGGTCCGCGACTGGGCTTCATGGCAGCGCGAGGGGGGTGACGCTTTCGTGGCGCTGACCCACGTACTTGGCGCGCTGTCCCCCTCTGACTCGAGCCCGCTGAACCCCGGCGAACTGCGGAAGCTTACACTTGATGATCCCAAACAATACCCAACGCTGCGCATGCCCTACGACCAGGATGTCGCGGTCGTCCACGCCTCTGCCGGGATGAGGCGGATCCTGGCCGTCGCCTATCTGCTGGTCTGGACGTGGCGTGAACACGTCGCGAGCTGCCAACTGCTCGGCTTTCCCCCCACCAACGAAATCATCCTGCTGTTCGACGAGATCGAAGCGCATCTCCATCCGCAATGGCAGCGCCGCATTGTACCAGCGCTACTCCAAGTGATGGACGTGCTGACTGGCGACCACAATGCTTCTGTCCAGCTCATCGCAGCGACGCATTCACCGCTCGTCCTGGCGTCCGTCGAGCCCGTCTTCGACGAGGAGCGTGATAAGCTGTTCCTGTTGGAAGAGAGGGCACACAAGGTCACTCTGCACGAGCAGCCGTGGGCGAAGCAGGGCGACGTGCTGAACTGGCTCGTGTCGGACACCTTTGGACTGCAGCAGGCGCGGTCGATCGAGGCCGAGCGCGCGATCGAAGCCGCCGAAGCGCTCATGCGAGCTGCGGGGGAGCTGCCGCCGGACCTCGACACGAAAAAGAAGATTCACGCCGAGCTCGTACGCGTGCTGGCTGGACATGACCCATTTTGGCCGCGGTGGGTGGTTTGGGTAGAAGCCCAGGAGCTCAGCGCGTGATTCATTTCGAATGCAGTCCCAAGCCCAGCGAGTTCGAGGAGCAGGTCGAGAAACCCGGAGCGGCTTGGCTCACGAAGCACGCAACAGAGCGGCCGAAGGATCTCTGGGGTGTATTCAAGCCTGCGCTCGCCAACGCTTTTCGTAACCTCTGCGCATATTCTGCCATGTTTGAGCCCGTTGGAACCGTCGACCACTTTGTAAGCTGCGACGAGGACCGTTCGAAGGCGTACGTATGGTCGAATTATCGCTTCGCGTCGGGCTGGATTAACTCGAGCAAGAGCACGGTGACTTCTTCAGAGATCTTCGATCCTTTTGAGGTCGGAGACGGCTGGTTCGAGATTCTCTTGCCTTCACTTCAGCTCGTCGCGACCCATGCTGTCCCCGAGACGCTCCGCAAACGCGCGGACTTCGTGTTGGACAGGCTTCACCTTCGAGATGACGAGCGCGTCATTCGGCAACGTCGCGAGTGGTACCGGATGTATCAGGAGCACGAACTCACACTCGATGGGCTGCGAAAGAAGGCACCGCTCATTGCCCTTGCCGTCGAAAAGCAGCAACGGAGCGCGGCATGATCGACGACCGTTGGCCTCCTTCGCGAGCGACGTGTCGTCGTGTTCTACGACTTGTTCTAGGAGTTCCAGCCTTCCTTCGAGGAGCCCGACGTCGGCACTTTGGCGAGCTGCCGCGTGGTCTGCGTCCATGACACGCTGACCCATGTGGGCAAGACCGGGGGAAGCGCAGTCGCTGACCAAAGGACTTATTGCGGTGCAGCCATGCTCAAGAACGGCGAAGACCTACAGCAGACGATGGAGCAGCTCGGGCGCATGTATCGAGCGTTGGCGGCGCTTCGAGCCGAGGTGCTCCCTCTCAGTCGTGAGCGGTTTGCCCTGATGGCCGAAGGGCCGCTCGACGAAATCAGGCAACTGCAGCAGCAGCTCGATGCACACTGTGGAGTGGTCGAAGTCGAGGAGGCGAACGCTGATGTTTGGATGCGGATTGAAGGCCCCGGAAATTTCGTGGCCGTCGGCTCCCGCAAGCGTGCTCACTTCACTCGTGGACTCGCTGCGAAAGGGCGTGCAGGCCATCGCTGCGACCTTGGAGGAGGCACCCACCCACAGCCCCATTCGGCTCGATCGCAACTCGCACCACCGCATTGATGAGGTCATTGACCAAGCCTATGCCGAGCGGACCGAGTCGCACGAAGGCGACCTGCGAGAAATCGACCTGGACAAGCAAGTCTTCATTCTGCGCAATGCCTCCGACGTCGCAGAGATCCCCTGTGCGTTCGGCGACGACCTTCTCGAAAGCGCCAAAGGGGCGCTCGACAAGCGCGTTCGGGTCACGGGGGTTCGCCGCGTCGAAGGTGGCCGCCGCACTTTCGTGCCACTCCAGGTCAATCGACTCGAGGTCATCGAAGATGAAGACGGCGGGGAAGACGATGCTGGCAGACCCCAGTCCTAGGCAAATATAGCGTGGCGACCGCACAGGGGGAGCACATGGTCCCTGCGCGTCCGCGAAGAATTCACAAACATCAACTTCGACTCGCTGCTCGAGTTGCGGCTGCTCGTTGCGCGTCATGGCGAGATGTACGCTGCGCGAGGGTGGAACACCGGCAACACTGCGTGACGCACGGCCTGGCTCGGCGGCTTGGTCCTCGCCATAACCGGCCTCTCGGACGCCGACTGGAATAAGGCCATCGCCGCCTTGCTCGACAGGAGTGGCGTGTCGAGCACCGACGCGCGGCACGCGCTATCGAACCCAAGGGGAAGCCGATGCTTAAGCGATTGGAACTTCAGAACGTCGGCCCTGCCCCCAGCATGGCGCACTGGGCCGAAGCGTAAGGTGGTCGCGAAGTCGTTTGGCAAAATCTCGGTCGCCAACCTCGACAAGAACCCGCTCTGGCGAGAGGCGCTCCGCGACCTTCGTAAGCGTTATCGGGACATCTGCGCAACCCTCGGGATGAAGATTCATCCAGCCACGGGGGCGGCGACCGTCGATCACTTCAAGCGCCTCAACTCGACCTTGGAGCGCCAGGCACGACGCGCCGCGAGCACTGCCTCCTTGGTGCTCGTTTCAGCTTCCCCAAGTACCATCACCACAACCCGCCATAATTTCTGGACGACTCCCGCCATAATTTCTGGACTCCACAGGCCGCACAACCGACCCTCGGCATCGGCCCCTCGGGGGCCGAACAATCCCCAGCCCCAGGTGGAACCTGGGGCGACTCGCGACTGCACTCGGCTCGCTGATGGGCTCCGTGGTGCGCCAGCAATTCGTTCATGCGTGCCGGCGGGCCGCCGGCGCTCCCATTGCTGCTCTCGGCGTCAGTGGCTTTGGGAGGGCATTCAGCGTCCGTTCAGGTTCACCCCCACCGCCGAGGATCGACACAGGCAACCAACGGCCGCACCACCGACCCTCGGCCTCGGCCCCTCGGAGGCGTTTCCGCCTTACTGGCGCGCTGTGCTGCCAGAGATGCTCGTCGCGTATGAACGACGCTGCGCGTACTTGGCTATGTACATCCATCACGCAACAGGCAGTCCTACCGTCGACCACGTACTCCCAAAGTCGACCGCGCGGGATCAAATCTATGAGTGGGCGAACTACCGGCTCTGCGCGGCGATCATCAACTCCAAGAAGGGCGTGTTGCTCACGCTGGTCGACCCATCAAGTATGACGTTCGGTAAAGGTCTGGTAACCAGGGAGCATCAAGGAGCCTCGGAGCGGCGAGCGAGAAGTTGACAAGTCTCGACCCGACCCCGACGAGACTGACCAGGCTTTGCCTGGCGCACCAGAGGACGCCTATGAGCACTCAGCCGCAGCTGCTGTTACTGGACCCCGTTGCGGAGCTAATCCGGCGCGCCGCCGAGGTCGGCTATCCGCATGAAGTCTGCGGCCTAGTGGTGCGGACTTCGTCCGGAGCGCTCGAGGTGCGGCTCGCGCCGAACATGGAACTCGCGCACCCAGAGCGTGGCTTTGTGCTCGACCCTCGCGCGATCGTCGAGTCCGAGGCGCGGGGGGAGCACCTGCTCGCCATCTTCCACTCCCATCCAGACGCCAGCGCCGAGCTCTCCGACGCCGATCAGCGGGCTGCCGTCATCCCTTGGCGCGACGGGCCTCGACCCGCTTATCCTGGAGTCGTGCTCCTCGTCGTCGCGGTGAGCGCCGCTCGTGCAGGCGAGAGCCGTGTGTACGCCTTCGCTCCCGAGCGCGCGCGGTTCGTAGAGTCGCCTCTCGCGGTTCAGAAGTAGAACGGACGGTCGGCTTCTTGGTCGAAGACCCGCAGGTCGTCGTGGCGCGGCAGGTTGGGCGACTCGGCCGTGATCCGCCAGACCTCGTCGATGAGGGTGGTCTCGACGCCGAGTCGCAGGACCACCTCCTCGAGTTTCGGCGTCTCCGAGACGGCGACTCGTTGAAACGCCACGCTGACGTCGAGCCAGAACTTCTTCTCGCCCCGCTCGCTCTTGTCTTGGACCGAGATCTTGCAGGCCTCGAGGTCGTCTTGGTTCTCGGCGACGAACGTGGCCAAGACCTCGTAGTCGATGACGCCCTCGCTGGCCGCCTCGTCGGTGGGCACGAGGCGAGCCCGCTTCTTGAGCAAATCTCTCCGCCTCTCGATGGCCTCGAGCTCGGCGTCGACGCCGCTCGCCCGGCTCTCGCAGATGAGCTGCGCCCAGATGCGAGCGGCCTCCTCGGGCGTCTCTGCGTCGACGGGGTTGCGACTGCAGGCCCCGACGCAGCACAGAGCGCAGACGAGCGCCAAGAGCCCGGTTCCCCGTGCTCGGCTCACAAGAATCCAAAGTGGCCCTCGCTGAGGCTCCCTCGCGGGCTCCTCGGCAGAGGTCATCTTGCGGCGCTCGTCCAAGCTCATCGTCCTTACACCCACGACATGGTCGGGGGGTCCCAACGTTTGGCGGCGCCACCCGCGGCGTCCTCCATGTAGAGTTCGTTGGAGCCGGCCTCGGTGTAGAAGCGGGTCAGCTTGAACTCGGCGTCGACGTCGGCGTCGGCCAGATCGAGGCCCACGTTCTTGGGTGAGATGGCGTAGTACGTGGCCTTGAACTTCGTGGCATCGACTTCGGCGATGGAGAAACCCTGGGTATCGGTGTTGGTGTAGGCCATGGGCGGGTTGGGCTTGGTCGCTGGGTCCTTCAAGAGGGACTCGATGCCCAAGGCGAGCAACGCGGCGCCCGCGGCGAGGAGGGCGGGATCGCTGTTGGCGACGTTGGAGAGCATCTGCCGGTAGGAGCCCGAGGAGATGCCGGCGCCGGTGAACTCGACGATGCGCTTGCTCATGTCGTCGCGCACCAGCGGCGTTCCAGTGAAGAAGGCGTGGATGTCGCCGGTGAGGGCGACGACGTTTCCGACGGCCGCAAGTTCGGAGAGCATGAAGTCGCGCTCGTTGGGGAAACCATCCCAGTCCTCGGCGGAGAGGAGGAACTTGTTCTTGAAGAGGGAGCCGTCCTCGAGAGCAGGGTTCTGGGTGAGATCGACGGCGCGCTGGGTGAGCATGTACTCGTTGCCCCAGACCTTCCATGTCTTGGTGCTGTTCTTCATCTTGTCGAGGAACCAGGTGCGCTGCGTGGCGCCCATGACGGTCTCGCTGGCGCCGGAGGTGCTGGCGTAGTGTTTGCCGCACCAATAGTGGAAGGGGTCCTTGACGACGAGATAGCGCGAGCCGGTCTGGGCGTAGGCGCCGAGCTTGCCGCAAGCGCGGTTGGTGAGGCCGCGTTCGAAGGTCGCGAGCTCGGTGGCGTCGATGAGGGGGAGCTGGTTTGCCGGCTCGAGGGTCTCGTTGAGGGCGGCGACCACGACGTTGATGTAGCTGGCGCTGACCAGGCCTGCGACGGAGGCCGGGTCGGCGGCGGCGGTCTTCAGGGGCGCCACGTAGATGCCCGCGGCGTAGTCGTCGATGTTGACGTAGGGATCGGCCCAACCAGGGAGCGCCCCCAGGTCAGCGATGAGCTCGGCCTGCTCGACCAGGACCGTGCCGGGGAAGGCGTCCTCGGCGATGACATGGTCGGCGCGGTAGCTGCGCAGGTCGGTCACGACGAGCTGCATATGGGCGCCGTATTCGAACGAGCGATAGATGGTGAGGTCTTGCAGGTACGGCTTGGAGGCGTCGTAGACAAAGGCCGGGTCCTCGTAGTCGACCGGCATGTACTCGAACCAGGCCTGGTTGGCGTTCTTGCGGCGGCTCTCGTCGTACTCGTCCTGGTGGCCATCGTAGTAGGTGGCCGTGGCGCCGAAGCAGTCGTCCGAGTACTCGTGGTCGTCCCAGATGGCGATCATGGGGAGCTTCTCGTGGACAGCCTGCAGGTTCTTGTCGCTGCGGTAGGTCTTATAGAGATCGCGGTAGTTGCTGAGCGACTTGGCAGCGAAGAACTGCTCCTCGGTGCCCTCGTTGAAGACGATGGCGCCGGCTTCGTCTTGGAACTTGACGACGCGATCCGGCGTAGTGGTCTGGAACTGCGGGTCGCCGGTGGTCTCGTAGACGTAGTCGCCCAGGTGCACGAAGAAATCGAGTTCCTCGCGCAGCATGCGTTTGTAGGTGTTGTAGTACTTGCCGTTGTAGTCCTGGCAGGAGGCCCACGCGAAGCGCACTGGGACGTCGGCGTCAGCGGCGGGCGCGGTCTTGGTGCGGCCGGTGTGGGTGACGTACTTCAGGCCACCCACCTCGTAGATGAAGCGGTAGTAGTAGGTGGTCGCCGGCTCGAGGTCGGCCAGTCGGACTTTGACGCAGTGGTCGAAGTCGGCCTGGGCCGTGAGCTCGACGCGCGTGGCCCCGTTGATGGTGACCAGCTCGGTGAAGAGCTCGTCGGCGGCGACGTCGAGCAGGAGGCTCAGGTCACCGCTCGACGCCGCGTCCTCGACGCGGGCCCAGAGGATGACCGAGTTGGGCTTGGGGTCGCCGGAGCAGATCGACTGCGGGAAGTAGGCGTCGCCTGCTTCGAAGCTCTCGCCAGAGGTGTCGTCCGTGGTGTCGCCCGTGCTGTCAAGGGCGTCGGGATTGGTCTTGTTCCCTTCGTCATCGCATCCGAGCCCAAGGGCCATGCTGCCAGCGGTCACGAGCGTAGCGTGTAGGAAGGATCTGCGGCGCATCTCTATTCTCCTGGTGGCGATCGGCCTCTTCGCAGGCGCGGTATCTTGTGGCGTTTGCGGCGTGCGGATTTGGGGTCGATCGGGCGTCTTCTCAGTGGCGATTCCCTGCGTTCGAAACTCGATGAGGGGTTCTAGCACGGGCCGGCCGGTGTCGAAAGCGGACACGTTAGCCAGTCTGTCTGGCGAGTCAAAGGCATTCTCAGCGGTGGCGTGATTTGGCTTTTTGCGCTTGGGGCTTGCGGCTCTGAGCGCGCGAAGCGCCGACTTTTGGCAGAGTTGCTCTAGCAATACGTGTTGTCGGGTCCAGACAACTCGCAGCCAGGGATGGCGGAGAGTCGTGTAAACCCGAAGGGTTGCGCGCAGGACGCGCGCAACAGGTTGCGCGCCTGGAGTTTGTACACTTCCCTGGAGTTTGTACACTTGTGGGATCGCGCGGGCGGGCGTCGGTTGCCCAAGGTTGCACCTTGGGCTGGGGAATGTTCGGCCCCCGAGGGGCCGATGCCTCGGGCTATGCCCTCGGCGGCTTCGACCTCGCTCGGAG
>Ga0210044_10007779_pt1 | contig 13541 bp, 29 predicted proteins | sample CryGey13umfilter_2_FD_183959 | JGI IMG/M metagenome (GOLD analysis project Ga0210044, IMG submission 183959) | Groundwater microbial communities from aquifer in Utah, USA - Crystal Geyser 4/9/14 3 um filter (SPAdes) (version 2) | ecosystem: Environmental > Aquatic > Deep subsurface >... | reverse complement strand
TCCATTCGGGTGTTGGTCACGCCGGGAGCCTCGGATGGGGGGTCGCCGCGCACCAACCGGCATTTTGAATTTCGCCCGACGCTGGTGGGGGGCGCGTGGACGCGGGAGAGTGACGGGACAGGAACGACGGTCAGTTATCTCATCCGCAACTTGACCCCCAACACCCAATATGATACGCGGGTGATTGATCAAAATGCGATCGGCGAGAGCCTCCCCTCCACCGTAGCGGTGGCGACGACCCCTGAGACCGCGGATCCCGAAGCGTTGGCGCTCATTGATTTTGCCAACCCCTGGCCAGTCGTCACACCACCGTTGTTTGGCGGGGGGACCGTGACCCAGGCGGATATTCAACATGTGTTGCGGTTGCCGATTATCCCGGAGGTGGCGGCCACGGTGAAAGATGTAGATGGATTTTTTATGTTATTTGAATAAAGGAGGTAATGAGGATGGAAGCGGGAGCGATCGATCAAAGCATCGTGCTGAAATTTATCGATGCGAGCACCGGCCAGGATGAGACGGACCTCTCCTCCGTGTGGATGCTCGCTGCGCGAGTGGAGCTGATCGCGGGCGATCGGCTGACGGGATAACGCCATGGAGATTACACGACCACAGGTAGGGCTCACACACGCAGGCGCTACGGGCGCTCGAATCAGTGTCGGGGAGGGTTCCACGCGAATCGACTTGAGCGCGGAGGAGACTGGGCGCGTGGTCAGAGGCGAGCAAGTGCAGGTGGTCGCGGGAGGCCGGGGCCTCGATCGCGCGCTCGCGCGAGTCGCGGTGTTTGTGCGGGTTGATGCGTTGGGTCTCGCTCACCTGATCGTTGGCCCACGCGGGATGCCCGCGCCCAGCCCACAGGATTGGAGGCTCGCAGGCATTGAGGAGATCGTTACGCGATGAGTGAACTATTTGCCCGCAATTTCTCTGATGCGCTGATCGGTCCGAATGGCTTTGATGGCGTCTTCACCGCGAATGGGACCATCACGCAATCGGCAGGGGCTGGACTCAATGGAACAGTGGGTGGCGTCACGTGTGCGAGAACAGGAGGTGGGCCAAATGTCTATGGGTGGCATGACTATAGTTTGGTGGGGGCCTCGATTATCCGCATGGGATGGTATACCAATATATCGCAGATAACTATTGGTGTTGACGGTCAAAATTTTGCATTATTTCGTGGACAATCGTCAACAGGAGCTGTGGTGGCGGTGGTGGTGCATCGAAATCCTGGTGGGGTGTTACGCTTCCGGCTTTATCTGTATAAAGACGATGGATCATTTTCGCTTGTTGACGCGCCATTTGGCCTACCAGCGTGGCTCGAATTGCGAATGGTTCGCGCCAGCGCTAATGGGGTCAGTGATGGCGAAGCCCAATTATTTGCGGGAGGCGGAGACTTTCCTCTAGCTGGGGCATTGGTTGTCCAAGTGACCGGCGTCCCTAATTGGAATAAATTTGAGGCGCATATACGCGGGATTTTAGGGATTAACAATATTTTCGCCAACAATGGGTCCTTACTGGGTTCCCTCATCGTGGATGAATGGCGCTTACGCGATGATGACCTCACCAATTTTCCGGCCACCACGGGGGAAGATGTAGATAGATTTTTTATGTTATTTGAATAAAGGGGGTGATGAGGATGGACAAACACGCATTAGCAGTTGAAGCCGGAATTGAAGAAAGGAACCACTATGAAAAGATGGAAGATGATAAAGCGATACGTCAATCATTAGAGTGTGCACAGGTGTTCGCCGAAACGATTGTGCAGAGTAAGTTTTCGCCAACAGAACGACAAGCGTTCGCGAAGATTATTCGACAGTTCAACACACTTTATTGGGAATTGGGCATACAAACATGGCTCATGACCTCATGGAGAGGAGTGCCAGTCTTTAAACCACCGACGGATTTATGGATTTATCAGGAATTAATCTATACGTTGAAACCTGACTTGATTATTGAAACAGGGACATGCGCGGGTGGTTCAGCGTTGTTTCTTAAAGATATCATGAATTTAGCTGATATAAATGGCGATGTATTGACGATTGATATTGAAGACAAACGAGCTGATTTGGTAAAAGAGCATAATATTTTATTTATCAATGAATCATCAATAGCGAACCACACAATAGAGATTGTTAGAGATTTAAGTACAAGCTATAAAAAAATTATGGTTATTTTGGATAGTGATCATTCATACGAGCATGTTTCAAAAGAACTAGAATACTATGCGCCATTGGTAACTATTGGGAGTGCATTGATTGTTGAAGATACAAATAATTGTCCAGGACCAAAGAAGGCTGTTGAAGAATGGATATTTGATCATCGCCATCAATTTAAGCAAGACATGATGTGTGAGAAGTTTATGCTGACGTTTAATCGAGATGGATTTTATGAACGAATAGCTTGAAAGGGAAAATTATGAAATGTGTACGATGTGGAACAGAGACAGAGACGGGATGCGCACATTTAGATTGTCCTCATGTCGATCTCTATGAGCATTGTGTTGATGCGCCAAAAACTGAAGTCGATGAAGATGTGGAAAAGTGGTTAGAAGGAATGGAAGATGTTGATGACGAGATAGATGAGGATAGTGTAGATGATTTGAATAAGGATGAATTAGAGGATCACTGGTAAAATTGAGGAGGAAGCCGATGAGGATAGCACAAGAAACAAAAGTGGAAGACATTAAATTGGGTTCACATCAACGGTGTCATGTAATGATGGGATTGCCGACATTAGGCATGGTGCCAATTGAGTTTGTGGTGGGATTTAGTCGAATGCAGACGCCGATGAACGGACAGATTTTTCAACACACCATCAAAGGATTTGAAATTAGTGTAGCACGGAATTTGTGTGTCGATTATATTATGGCAATGGCACCAGCTGATCGACCACGATGGTTATTTTTTCTTGGTGATGATATGATTCCACCGTGGGATGGGTTTGTACGTTTGTATGAAGAAGCAGAACACAATAATTGGGATTGTTTGACAGGCATGTATTATTGGAAAGGAGAACCACCCACGCCATTGATTTGGCGAAATGATAAAGTGGGACGGTTATTGCCAGGTGTGCATTTTGAAGCGGGTGGAGCGATTGAAGTGGATTTAACAGGATTGGATTTTACGTTGATTCGAGTGTCATTACTCGAACAAATGGAAAAGCCATGGTTTAAGACAGGACCATCGATACGATCGAGCATTCCTGGTGAAGTGGGCAAGTACATTCAGAACCATGAAAGTATTATTACGCATACAGAAGATGTCTGGTTCTATGGGAAAGCACGGGAATTGGGAGCGAAGATTGGTGTACATAGTGGAGTACGTGTGGCGCATTTGGATGTGAGGACCGGGTGTATATACTAAGGCATTATGGATAGTAAAATTCAAAAAACGCAGAACATTAGATTATTGGATGTATTTATTATTGGTTCATTTATGATATATGCCTCGACAAAATTAGGAGGATGGGAGAAGGACGCCTTATGGGTAATGGGAGTAGGCACCACAGTCTATAATGGCTATAATTATTATCAACAGAGGATAAGCTAAGGAGAAAGCCAATGTTAGAAGAAAAAATTGAATTTGGAACCGCGCGACAGATGATTGATACTGGTGATCAAGATTTTACGCAAGAACATCAAAAAGATTTAATAAAAATGGATTTAGCGTGTGGCGTAGGGAAGAAAGATGGGTTTATTGGTATTGATTGCTGTGAAACAGAACACACTGATCGAGTTTTTGATTTACTCACGTTTCCATGGCCGATTGAGTCACATAGTGTCTATGAATTTTTCTGTTCACATTTTGTGGAGCATATTCCACATGATTTACATAATGGTGAACGATTAGATGGACTCATGCAGTTCATGGATGAAGTGTATCGATGTCTCATGCCACAAGGGACTATTACTATTCTTGCTCCATATTATACTTCCATTCGGGCGTGGCAGGATCCGACACATTGCCGAGCGATTACGGAAGTAACATGGAGATACTTCAACAAAGAAGGACGACGAGGATTTGGAGTGGATCATTATGTAGGAAAGGCGAATTTTGAGTTGTTGTCTCAGCAATTCATTTTGGATGAAGCGTGGATACATCGAGCGGATGAAGCGCGAACATGGGGCATGCGCCATTATTGGAATATAGTGAAGGATATTCAGGTAACACTGCGAGCAGTGGAATAAAGGAGGAGCTATGTTCACTCAGCCGACATATCAACAATCGCGAAGTCTACCATACCCATATCAAGTGTCTAGCGATGGGCTTGGTGAAGTGGGTGGGTTATTTAGTTCGTTTAAAAAGGTCGTGAAGAAAGCAGCTCCGGTTGCATTACCTGTTTTAGGTGCTGTAGCAGCACCGTTTACGGGAGGTGCGTCATTGGTGGTTGCGGGAGTTGGATCACAACTGATTCGAGCGAAGGCTGAAAAGAACGCGATTAAGGGTGCAGAAGATAAACAACGAAAAATGATCGCTCAAGCGAATGCAAACGCGCAAGCAATGGGTTTGGATCCATATGCAGCATCTTATGCCTTGACGACAGGCGGATCAAATCTTGTACCAGTGACCGATCCTCAGACAGGTCAATTGACGTATGTCTCACAAGACCCGTCGTTGTTTGAAGAATATAAAACACCGATTATGATTGGTGGAGCAATATTAGCTGGTGGGTTGATTATTTATTATGTTGTAAAATGAGCGGTTATGGCACTACCTATTAAAATACTCTCGAAAGTTTCAAATGGATGGAAGGATACCATATTGAAAATTTTAGTTGGAGTGTTTATTTCAAACATGGCGTGGTTTATGCTATGGTCACAAAGTGTGGCGACAACAGGATGGGTAAAAGATGAAACACAAAATGTCTGGTTAAGAATCAATTCAAATACGTCTCGAGTTGAAATGTTGGAAAAAGAAAATATTGGGATAACTAAAACACTTTTGATGGTTGAGAAAGAACTCAATACACTTGGAAAAGCTGTGCGAGAATTAACGCAAGAAATTGTGTCTTTGAAAATCGAGTTAGCGAGTCAAGCAGATATACGAAGGCGACGAACGGCCCCTGTTTGCCGGTCAGGGTTCTCGAGAGAGAAATAAAAACGGCGTTTATCCTCGCCAGTTTGCCCGTTCTGGATAAAAACGGGCACTTAATACTAATTTCTTGTCAGTAGAAAAGGAGTGTGTTATGAACAGAAATGAGAGTAGTGGGTGGAAAGAGTACTTTGTGTATAATTTTCAAGATATATCACTAGCAGCAAGTTTAGGGACTGCATTCGAGGATGTGGTTGTACGATTTGATAGCGACGCAGATTTTGAAGGCATGAAATTAATTCATGTAGCGACAGACTCACGGATTTATGTACGGATGAGTGATGATGCTATTGGTCGACAATATCAAAACTCTCGAGTTGATTTACGAGCGATATCAGGGACACGATTGTTTACATCAGGTGTAGTGGATGTAGGTATTCATCCAAATAATTTTATACCAGCTATTATGACAGTGCCAATGTTGATCAAAGCGGCAACGTCATTTACGGTGCAGTTTGCAGATTTTTCAAATGCCGCAAATAGTGTACGGTTAGCAATTCATGGAGCGAAAATTCGTGCAGGTGTAGCACCATGGAATAAGAAGTGGGCAGCGCGGATACCATTTTGGTATACAAACACGGTCACACTCGATGCGAATGGATCGTCAAGTTTTACGATTAGTACAAATATGGATTCAGCATTTCTCATTCAGAAGATTACAGGAACACGGACAGGTGCAGCGACAATTAATATTATTGACGGTGCAACAAGTCGAGCATGGATGGATCGACCAATGCATATTGATAATATTGTAGGAAATTCACAATATCCTAACATTATGACTGCTCCGCGGTTTGTGCCGCGTGGATCAGTCGTCAATGTGCAGTTGACGGATTTATCAGGAGAAGAGAATGTGATTGAGTTAATTTTTCACGGGCAGAAATTGTATTAATGAGGAAGACAATATGTCTAATATACAACAGAAACAACGACGATCGATGGGATTTGGTAATGTGCCTCTACGGCCGGATGAATTGCCGCCAGACTTACGACGAAAAGTGATACAAGATTATTCATACACTGAAGAGTCAATTGAACAAAAGGCATTGGAGTCGATAGAAGCTGCTGCATCAATTAATGCGTTAACACGTGGATTGTATGGTCGAAGTATTACAGTTGGACTCACGCCAACACTTGTGGTGCGTGCTGAGCGATTACGGAGCTATCTCTTTAAAAACCCAGAGTCGTCGATTGGGTTAGTTAGTGAAAGTACAATTCGAGCGTTAGCACCAGCATCAACATCAGGAAGTACACAAGCAACACCACTTGATGTGAGCTCATATCGTGATGCGCATTTATTTGTGGATTGTACAGATATTAATGGTGCTTCACCAGAGTTACGAATTTATACACAAGCTCAAGATCCAGCATCAGGAAATTGGACAGATATACAACAAGTGTTTGCAATTGGTGTTATTGGTACATACTACGAACATATTGGAGTATTTGGTGTAACATCAAACCTAGCATTAAGATGGGAGATCTGGCCATTAGGTACATCTAATGCAACTTTTTCAATTGGAGCTGTATTGAAAGATGGTTTATTACGATCAGCAGCGGAAGGTAACACGCAAGCTATTTATCTTGGACCAGAGGGTGTTAAAGCAGAAATTGGATATCCCCTGCTTGAAGGGCAAGAGCGGGTTTTTTATATGAAAGAAAACGTAGAACTTTATGCAGTAGGAAAAACAACAGGATTAGAGTTAAAAGTCTTTGAATTGTAAACGTACAAGGAGTCACTATGTTAAGACTAAAAGGATGGAAAACAGTGATAGTGAATGGGCTGACAGTAGTTATAGCTGCAGTTGCTTGGCCAGAAGTTGTAGCGATGGTTGACCCGCAAGTACTTTTATTGATTTCTGCAACAGCCAATATTGGATTACGGTTGTTGACCACGACAAAAGTAGGCAGTAAAGAATAAGGAGAAACGTATGAAGAAGCAATGGGGAAAACTTGCATTTGTAGCTGCTTTAGCAACAGTTTTGATTAGTACATCTGTGTTTGTGGGACAGACAGCAGTTTCACAGAGTACAGGTGTTGCTGTTGCGCAATATCGCCCGTCAACAACTACATCAGTGAGATGGAATCCGGTACAAGATGGAGCAATGGGTGATGATTTGAAAAGTGGTATAATGGCGGTAGCGATGTACACATATGACGATGTCACTGGGAATTGGGATCGTGTACGTGGTCGATCGGTGTCGAATGGCTTTTTTTCGATTTTGAAAACAAACTTAAGTACCTTATCGAGTAATCAAGCATTTGGATTTACATCTAAACATGTGATGGTGACGACGGCTTCTGGGAATACAGCGAATGTATGCATTGATTGGCTAGGTGGGACAGCGGTGTGTCCAGCAGTTAATACAGCAGGTGATGATGTACTAACAGCTGGTGAATCAATCCAGCTTGATAATGTGCGTGTGACGTCGATATCTGCCATTGCTGCATCAGGAACACAAACGGTGACAATACGAGCGTGGAACTAAGACATTAAAATAGAGGAGGAGAAGCATGAGAAAATTATTATTACCAATATTAGTAGTTGTGTGTATGCTTCCGGCATGTCAAACATCATCGACATATGAGAAGTCCTATAAAGCGTTATCCGTCTCAAAAGAAACCGCGGTTTTTCTTGCGCGAACAGCGAAGGCTCTTCATGAAGCGGGAGTGATTGATGAAATTAAACTTGGAAAAATACGTGAAGCATATGAGCACACGGCGAAGGCGCAGAATTTGTTGATTGAAGCACAAGTCGAAGCACTCGATTATCTTGATGGGAGTAAGGAAGAGCAGATCAGGACACTCACAACTGTTTATTTGAAGACAGTGACGGAGTTTGTGAATCTTGCGATTGAAATTGGGTTAATAGGATCAAACGATACACGTATTGATTCGGCTTCACTACCACCTGGAGTAATTATCGAAAAGGAGCAAGAATAATGAGTGAACAAAACAAGGATGCACAAGCCGTGTTACAATGGATACAATTGGGGACGGTGCTTTTACCACAAGTGATGAATTTGGTATTACATTATCGACAATTGAGTCAAAGCGATAATCTCTCAACAGAAGATAAAGAACAAATGAAAGTGAATTTGCGAGCATTGAAATTACCGTCGTGGGAAGAAATTTAGGAGTACATCATGCCTGAATCATTTGGTGGATCATTTCCGACAGTCGGGATACAACAAGGCCATCGACATGAAAGTTCGACAACAGGTCTTATCTATCGATATCTTGGTGGTAATCCGTCAAATATTGATAACTGGCTTGTTGATGGTGGACGTACAAGTACAGACCCTGATACATCAAGTTGGGGTACACAACAAATTGGAGCAAATTGGTATAACACGACAGAACGACAAACAAAATCATGGACAGGAACAAGTGTATTATCTACAAAACCGGCTACTACGGAACTTGTTGGAGGGGTTGCGACAATTGACGCAGACACCGGTAATTTTTTTCGTGTTGTAATGACGGAAGATATTACATTAGTTATATCAGGTAGTATAGATGGGCACAAAATAATATTGGCATTAGAACAAGATGATGTAGGAAATCGAACCGTCACATGGCCATTAAACATACGGTTTTCAATCGATTTACTTCAATCATCAGCAGAACCAAATTCGCTTGCAAATAGAACGACTTATATTGGGCTTGTGTTTAATGGTAAAAGTGGAAAATTTGATGCACTAGCAAAAACAGGTGGATTTTATTAATGCAAATATATACAATATTTATTACAATTGCTTTACCTTTGTCAGAACCAATTGATGAGATATGGATGATGGCAAGGTTTTCAACCGTTATTGAGAAGTATTTTAAAGTGTTGGGACGTTGTCACCATATCTTTGGTCGTGGAGCGTTTACATATATGTTGATTTTAGCAGAAAGTCATGCTGTGATACAAACATATCCAGAACTTAATACAGCGTTTATCACACTTGAATTTCATGAAGAAAATAATCAACATAAGATTGATGATAGAGCATGTGCTGATGAGCTCGTACGAAATCTCGGTGGTGTGGATTATACAACCACAAAATATGCGAGATAATATATGTATCATGAACCTGGAGTAGGATTATCAACAATTGTAAGAATGCAACCATTATTACGGGCACAAAGTCCGTATCAACGAATAGAATTTGATATGACAAATAGAGGACTTGGGTTATTTCTAAATGATGAAATGCAGTTTGTTGAACAATATGAGCGGCAGTATCACCACGCGCTTGCAGGTATACCGATGCAAATGAATCATCGCGCTCGACATGTGCTTATTCTTGGTGGGGGAGATGGATTAGCGGCACGGACAGTTTTTGAGTGGAATCCAAATACACAAGTAACACTAGCAGAGCTTGATCCGATAGTGCTTAAGGTATGTGCAACATATCCGCCAGCTGTACGGTTAAATAGTGGAGCTTTATCACGAACAACATCTATGGTAGGTGATGCGCAAAAAACAATTCGTTTGATACCAGATACATCGGTTGATGTGGTATTAGCGGATTTTCCAGATCAAAATAGTCGAACCATGTCATTATATGATTCACTACTTTATAGCGAAATTTATCGTGTATTAAAACCCGGTGGGATTGTAAGTGCCTATGCTGGTGGAGATATGATACCCGTTGATGATATTATTCATAGTCAGTTTGGGAATGCACAGACTATTGGTGTGCCAATTAGCCGTAATATCAATTGTTGTATTGTTCAAGGAGTTAAACAATGTTTAGTTTAGAACAACATAATTCGCGAGTTCGACCCTATCGACATACATATGGAAGATATCCATCATATCCACTTGTTTCTCCTGATACCTATGAGATGGAAGATGAAGGGCTTGGTGATCTTGGCTTTTCGTTTAAGAAAGCAGTAAAGAGTGTAACGCGTTCAGCAAAGAAAGTAACGCATGCAACTGTTGCGCCAGTTGCCATTGTAACTAACAAGCTTGTGCGTCCAGTAATTAAAGCCGCAAAAAAAATACCAGTAGTTGGGGGTGTAGTAAAAATAGCAGATAAGGTTACAGGAAAAGTTGTCGGTGCAGGTGGAAAAATTATAAGTAAAGTACCAATTATTGGGAAACCAGCAACGAAAGCGGTAACGTCATTTATTCCAGATTCTGTAATGGAGCGTAGTCGTTTTCACAAAACACCGAGTTCGCCATCAAAACCGATACAACAGCGTATTGTAAAAACACCATCGTCTGGTGGAGGAACACAAGCACCTGTTCCGCCTAATTTATGGCCGGTAGATAGACCGCAACAACCACCGTCTACTACACTTTTACCGACACCGATGGATGATACTCAACCCTATTTTCAGAATCCAAGTGGTGGAGGTAGATTTTATCTTGATGAGGAGGGTAGAAATATAGCTCATGATCCGTATGAAACACCCGGAGAAAGTACGTTAATTCCTGGTGTAGCAGACAACAATACTATGTTAGTTGGTGAGTTAGTATTAGGTGGGTTAGTGTTATTAACACTGTTACGAAAGTAAGAATGATGGCAACTATACCAACATATATTGTGCCTCAAACAGGTGAGATTCGACACCCACATTTTGCGATAGGGCCAAATGTAATAAGTCCAGATTCGTATTCAACTGTTCAATATATTACACAACCAACCTATGATAAATATACAGGGCAAACGATTCAACCACCATCGATATTTGCACAAGGTGGTCCACTCCAAGCATTCATTCAAAATAATCAATGGATTATATGGGGAGCAGGTGGTATTGTACTATTTATACTATTTATAAGTTTGATAAGGAGATAATTATGCCAGAATCAATAACACCAGGAGCGAGAGTCGTTGAACCAGGATGGATTGCTCCTGGAGTAAGTTTTAAAAATCCCGATATTTCGGTTCAAGCAACACATGCGCGACGAATTCCATGGTTTATCGAGCAAAGTTGGGCAGCGATGCCACCAATTAGAGAGCGTGGAACAGGTCCCGATGGAATTCCGAAAATTAAGACATTAAATACGCAGAAACCGTATTGGAGAAGAAAATATAAAAATCGAACGTTGGTACGATTAGATCGATCGTTTCGAGAATTACCGACATTTGGTGAGGTAGGATTAGGCGCAAATCAAGAAACAACGCCATCAGTACCGAGCTCAGAGCGGAATTTTTGGGGAGGATTAGAAAGTATCATTACCGCAGCAGGATCAATATGGCAGAAGACTGAGGCATTAAAGACACAACAGAAATTAGCAACAGAACAAATGAGACTTCAATCATATATGCCTCGATTTAATATGTTTAATTGGCAAACAATGGGATTACTTGCTATAGCTGGCGTTACAGGGTACTTTATTTTATCAAGGAGGTAGATATGTTTGCATCAAACACACGAGAAATTGGGTTAGGAGCAACAGGCGAGTCGTCTGATTGGTTGAAGGCAGTATCAACAGCGTTTACGGTTGGAGCAACATCATATTTAGGTATACAACAAGCGAAAGCACAAACGAAAAATCAAATAGCACAAATGAAATATGCACAAGCTCAAGCATTGGCGAATCAGACAGCCGCGCAGAAGTATTCAATTATGAATACACTTACACAAAGTCAGGCTATTGTACCAATTGTGTTAGGTGTGGGAGCCATTGGAGCATTTTTGTATTTTAGAAAACGGAGGTAGATATGAACGAGGATGTACTACAAACGAATGCCAAGGGTGCAAAATGTGTGGTGATGTTATCGTTTTATGAAGATAGCGAAATCGCAATTAAATCACCACTACCTGTAAAAGAAGTGTTGAAGTGTTTACAAACGATTTATACAGAATTGATGTATCGAGATATTACCACAACCGTAAAACAAAAGTTATTAGCTGATCAACGAATTATTATACCACAAATGTCATTGACAAATAATCTCCAATGAAAATTATTGATTTAGAAGAAGTTAATGGAGTGTATGTACCTGTTGGTGAGACAGCAATACGATCACCAAAACCGAAATCATGTAAGAAGGCTAAGACAGTAAAAAATACAAAGATACAAACTTCACGGGTACAAGCAGTACCAAGACCGTCGGAATCGCCAGCTGAAGAATTCGTGAAAGGAATAAGAACAGTATTAGAGATATTTGAGATTTAAGACATTGGAGGGTATTATGCCATTACAGCCAACCTCAGAAATTAATCAAGCAATTGCAAATGCAGCAGCGAAATATCATGTAGAACCACAGCTTATTAAAGCAATAATGAAACGTGAGAGCGATTTTCGTCCGCTCGTTTCTCGAGAAGAACCACATATTAACGATGCATCGATTGGGTTGATGCAAGTGTTAGTAAGGACAGCACAATGGATGATGAATGATAATAACATTACACGTGAACAATTATATAATATTCCATTTAATGTTGAAGTTGGGACGAAGTATATCGCATATCAATTGAAGCGATATGGAGATATAAAGAAAGCGATTGCGGCTTATAACGCAGGTAGTGCAAAATATAAAACGGATGGAACATTCATCAATCAAGCGTATGTAGATTTTGTTTACGGATGGTATTTACGGTATCGTGATGAAGCTGGATTAACATATGGACCGACAGCTTCAGAAATTAATATGCAAGACGATAGTGGTTTAGTAACAGCTTTATTAGTGGGTGGAGCATTATTATTATTGTAGGAAATATATGACTGAACTTTGGACATATATAGTTATCATGTTTTCGCTAGCACAGTTTTCAGGAGATATGGCTATGCAACGAACATGGTTACATATGCCAGGACCATTTGAATCTGAAGCTGAATGTAAGTTAGCTAAAACCAAAGAAAAAAATGACCAAAAAATGTCTCAATGTATGCTCGTGTTGTATGCTTCAGCGATTGTAATGCTGTACAATAGTAATGCGTACGTGCTCGAAGTGAAACCCGAACAGAAAGGAGGATAGTTATGAAGGCTGATTTTTCAATTGATGTGGTTGACATATCAGGAGAAGCACTAAGAGGACTAAATAAAGTTCTAAAAAAAAATAGAAGTAAAATTGTAAAAATAATAAAAAAAGGACCAGCTGGAGGAAATCCAGAATTATTTATATCTAGTCCATCATTAGATGCTATGTTCAATATTGTTGAATATCTCTATGGACCAGATGATGCATATGAGTTTATGTCGTTATATTTTGATTTGAATGACTGAGATAGCAACCAATAACATTTAACTTCCAATAGAAAGGCAGTAACATGAGAATCACGGTGGTCTTAAATAGACAGGAAGCACATAATGATAGTTTGATTGGAGTATATATTGGGACTGAAAATAAAGTTAGAAAACAAGTTATTAATGAGATGTGTATTTTCAGTCCCAATATATACTCCAATCAAACTATCATTATGTGCTTCCTGTCTATTTAAGACCACCGTGATTCTCATGTTACTGCCTTTCTATTGGAAGTTAAATGTTATTGGTTGCTATCTCA
>Ga0210044_10007778_pt1 | contig 13541 bp, 8 predicted proteins | sample CryGey13umfilter_2_FD_183959 | JGI IMG/M metagenome (GOLD analysis project Ga0210044, IMG submission 183959) | Groundwater microbial communities from aquifer in Utah, USA - Crystal Geyser 4/9/14 3 um filter (SPAdes) (version 2) | ecosystem: Environmental > Aquatic > Deep subsurface > Groundwater... | reverse complement strand
TTGTTTAATGAAGACATCAGCTAAGACTTTGCCCCGATACTTGGATGTCCAAACCAAGTGGTATTGGCAAAGATATGTGCAATGATTAAGCTGGTACAATCTTCCGTTACTCAAACAAAATCACCTCTTTTCTATATTGGGGTGATTTTATTATACGTATTAACTGCTACGCTTTAAAACGCACACACCAGCTAAAAGCTGGTGGTTTTTAAGGGTAACAAAAAGTAGCTGTTTTAGCCACACAAAATCGATCATTAAGCCGACCTCTCTAAATTATTACACTTTTGCAACGATCGTGGTTTTTTTGTAATAATTTATTGCTTATAAACCCGCGGCCGCATCTCCATTGGTAATTTTGTGGGTAATTATGAAGGCAAATTACCACCGGCCGTAAGGGTCGGCGGCCTTTATCTTTCCGCCAATATAGCAGCTGTTTTAATCCGACTGTAGCGGAAAAATCGAGATGCACTTGGCAAAGAGAACATCTCAAAAAGTTGTGTTTGAGGAGGTTACGACGAGTTCGACTTTTGAGAGTGAATGAGCCTTATGTGCTAATCCGATTTTGTAGCGTGTCGGCAGTTTTTGCTATCTTTTTGCTGCCAAAAAGTAGAAAAAGATAATTACGCCGAAATTTATATTTAAAAGCCTCGGTTCCGAGGCTTTATGTTAACTGTTTACTGTTATCTGGCCTGCCCTGTCTTCGACTCCGAAGTCGCTCAGACTCGAGGAGAGCTTGTCGAAGGACTAACTGACTTAGCTTCCGACTTTTTTCATCTGCTTGTCAACAATATTGGCGATGTATTTATTTTGATCGTCGATGTGCATGTTTTCGTTGGCCAGTCGTTTTTCCACAATTTTACCCCATGTATATTTAACTTTTTCTCCAAGAAGACCCGCTTCTGTTTTCTGATGCTCTGTTAGGTCGGAGGCGTCGGCTGCAAGAACAACCAAATCCCCCATGGCTTCGTTAAATTGCTTTTTTAATTCGTCTAAAATTATGTCTTTTACTTCTTCCTTTTTTTTCTCGGGTTCAGCTTCTGTTTCTGACGGTTCGGAGCTTTCCTCGTCTGCCAATGGTGATAATGGAGAAGTTTCAGCAGACTCGGCACCTTCCTCTCCTACAGCTGGAATTGCTGGCTCATCATTTTCTACCGGTAGGTCTGCTGCTTCTTCGACTACATCTGCATCGCCAGTGGTAATGGGAATGGAAGGAATTTCGGTTGGCATTTCAGGATGAATAACGGCTGTATCTACGACCGGAACGCTAATATCGACGTATTCATTGTCAACGGGGGATGAGTTGTCTTCTTCTGTGGTTGTTTCAGCGGTCGAAGAAGTAGGTTCGGTATCATTACTCGGCAAAGCTGCTTCAGTAGCGGCATTTTCCGGATTATCGCCACTATCGCCTGAGGCATTTTGTGAAGCTACCAAGGCGGCAATGTCATCCGTATTATTTTCGTCGCTACTTGTTGAGGATGATGTATCGGTAATGGCAGCTGCCGGTTCTTCGACGGGAGTAACTGGGGTTTCGGCAATAGTATTTTCTGCGCTAGCTTCAATTTCAGGTTCAGTACTTACTTCCGGTGATGTAGATCCTGCCGCTACATCTTGAGTTACATTTTCCGGCTCTGATTCCGGAACAATAGTAGAAGTATCTATGATGGGGACTTCGTCAGTTGGCGTCGGCTCTGTTACCGGTTCGTTTTCCTGTTCAGCCACTTTAACTTCAACCGTAGCGCTTTGGGTTTCCTCAGCTGCTACCGACGGAGCACTTACAAGCTCCTGATGTTTGCTTTTGGCAATCTCAATAAATTCCGAATCATTTGTAAACCCGGAATCCATAGCTTTTTGAATGCCTTCTTTTAGTACCTCAATAGTGGTGGCGCTTTGTATGGCTTGCTTTAAAGCTTCTTTATCTGCACCAACAGAATTAGTATTTGTTGTTTCGTCCATGTTACCCTCCAAAGTTCTTTCTTTTATGGTAAAGGATTTTTTAAAATAAATAAAGGTTTATTGTTGATCTTTTATTTTGGGGGCTGGGAAACTGGATCTCCTAACGAAATCTTAGCCAAAATTTCTTTATCCACCAAAGCTCGGTCGCGTCCATATTTTAATCTGGCCAGTTGTTTTATGGCATTGCCTCTTTCCAAATCGGTCGCGCCCATTGGGGCTTTGCCTTTCATGGTAAAGGGACGCGCCGGTAAACCGTTCACCATTAACTTAATAAAAGCGTGGTAATTTTCGATATTAATCATGTCTGACACAGTGAAAACAGGATCAAATTGCTTGGCCATGAACTCGGCGTCTTCCGGACCTACTCTAAAACAGATAATGGAGCCGACGTTGCCGAAAACAGCGTTTTTAATCTCTTCTTTTAACTGACCAATAAACTGGTTGGCAACCACTAAACTGAATCGGAATTTTCTGGCCTCGGATAAAATTGCTGCAAAAGAATCGGTGGCAAAATTTTGAAACTCATCTACATAAAGAGTAAAGTCGCGCCTTTTTTCTTCGGGCGTATCAATTCGGCTCATGGCGGCCATCTGAAATTTGGAAATCAAAACCATGCCCAAAAGCTGCATATTTAATTCGCCGACTTTTCCTTTGGCAAGATTAATCAAAACTATTTTTCCACTATCCATGGCTTCTCTTATTTTGAAAGTGGAGTCCACCTGTCCCAAAATATTTCTCATAGTGGTGTTAGTCATGAATGCGCCGAACTTACCCACAAACCAGCCCAAAACTTCCGACTTATGGAAATCGCTAGTTTGGGCCATTTCGTTTAGCCAAAAATTTCTGACAATCGGATCGGTTACATATTCTAATTTTTTCTTTAAATAATTGTTGTCAGTAAATATTTTCGGGACTTCAAGGAAAGTTCCGCCTTCCGGGTCGGCCATAACAGTTAAGGCGGCATTTCTAAACCAGTGTTCGAACCGCGGCCCCATAATGCCGGTGTGGCCGGGGTCATAAAGCTTATAAAGCATTTGAATGGCTTCCTGGATGACAAAATCTTGTTGCTCAATAGTTTTTGCCTCAAAAAGATTAAGACCAATGGGCATGTCCGTGTCTCCGGCGTCAAACAAAATAACATCCTCGGCTCTTTCTTTGGGAATCTTATTTAAAATATCATCAAGGTCTTGCCCATGAGGGTCTATATAACAAATTCCGTGCCCTTTATTAATTTCGTCTAAGATCATATTTTTTAAAGTGTTGGTTTTACCGGTACCGGTTTGTCCAAGAATGTACATATGCCTTCTTTGGTCGTTAAGGGCCAGCCGGACATCTTTGGTTTCTCCTCTGAAAATACTTTCTCCAAGTATGGTTCCCTCTGCCGGCAAAGCCACAGGAGCGGCCGTTTTTCTGGCCGGCAGCCATTTAATACCGGGCGTGGTTATCTGGTAATTTGGCAAATGATAAATTGAGGCTAATTCCTCGGTGTTTAAAATCATTTTTCTCATTTTGGTTGTGTGGTGCTCATCAAAAAACCTAAAAACATAATCGTTGACTAATTTTTGCTTATTTCTAGCTCTTTTTAAGACAAAAAAATTGGAGTGAAGATCGTTAAATTGCGAAAAAGCACCGGCTATTTCATTCTCAATTGCATGGCCGCGAACCGGATCTTTGGCCGAAATCATAACTCGAATTACCGTTTCGAAAACCGGTTTGCCCACTTTTTTCTCGACATTTCTAATTACTTCCTCCTGCATCGGTGTTACAGGCTTCGGCTCGTCCGTTTTTTTAGAAAAAGCCATCACGACATCTTTTGCCATGTAAGTTGCCGTTTGAAACGGATCAAGGCTTCCCACCTTGTCGCTTTGATCTCCTTTTTGAATGCGCCCGGTAATGCGCTTCGATTTTCTAACCAAGGAAGCGGTTGGTCTTATTAAAACTTGAATAGCCGCGCCCTCATCAGGATCTAATTTGCTTAAAGAGTTGGTAATTGGGTCCAAGGGATCCAAATCAATCTGTTGAAAAGTTTTTATGGGAAAAGCCGATTTGCGACCCAGCTTTATCATCCCGCCATAAATATTTTTTAAACTTTCGCCTTTAAAAAAGATATTATGTTCTTCGGTTTCTTCAATATAGGCGTCGGGATATTGAGCGGATAAGGTTTTTTCTACGATTCCAACTAAAGAAATAGGCACCGCAAAATAAAAACGAATTTCGTTATCTGCAGCCACAATTTCTAAAGCGGTGTGTTTTTGACCGAAAAAAAGATTTTTAAAGGAAGGGCTATAAATGGAATAAAGGGAATAGTAAAAATTTTCTGCCAGCGAAATAAGCTCTCTCGCCAAATCTCTTTCGTCTCTCACTCCTTGTCTTTTGTCGTTGCCAAAGGTTTGAGGAATGGTTACCAGAAAAGGAACCATTTTTAATGATCTTTCTATTTGTTTTCGATAGTACTTAGAAGACCTAATAATAAAAGTGACGGTGACGGTAACCGTTAAAATGACAAATATTACAGGCAAAATGTAAAGTGTGCCCATTATCAATTATCCTTTTGAACTTTTTTGCCGAATCTCTTTTCTAAATAACTCATTTGCAATTCTTCGTGATCATCTTCTTCCTGATAGGGATCGTTTTTGTCTTTTTTGATGATCTGTTCAACTTTTTCAATCCATGGTTTTTCGATTTCTTCAGTATGCGAGGCCTCGTACGGGGAGTCAATTGGGGTACCAATTATGGCTTGATCCTGAATGTTTGCATCATTAGCTATTGCAGGAGCTGTTTGACTTTGAACTTGATTTTGAATTACCGGTGCCGGTTGTTCGACAGCAATATTTTGCGCCCTATCTTCCGTAGAGACCGCCTCAACTTTTTTATTTTCTAAAATGTTATCAAGCGTATTTTCACTACCATTGGTAACGGTTTCCGAGGGCTTACCTAAAATTTCTTGACTATTTTTATTTGGATCCATAAAAAACCTTTCCCTTTTTCTTATTTTATCATAAGCTAAAGTAGTAAGGGAAATATTTAATTATTTTTGACTGTAAAAATTAATATAAAATTCAAAAAAATCTTTCGGAGGGTGTATGGATCCAGAAAATAAAAACTTGGACTCTTTAGCAAAAAATGTCGATTCTATTAAACCGGGAAATGCGAGTGTCCCGCCAAGTAATGCTGGCGCAAGTCCAATTTCCAATTTGGGCGACAATTTGCAAATTATTAAAACGGAACCGGAAGTTAGTGAAACGCCGGTTGCTTCTATGGAAATTGGATCAACCGACATGTCTTCAGTCGTAAACGAGACGCCAACAAGTGTGCCGGACATTAATACAGCAAATATAACAGCCGGAGCTCAAGTAATACCACCTAAAAATTCGGTAGATAATTTATCCGGTCAGGCATCGCCCGGACCTAGCACAGATTCTATCTCGGCAAGTCCGCAGCCGTCTTCCCAGATACCTGTTTCCCCAATAACTTCTCCTCAAACACCGGCAGCATCTTCGCCGGATTGGGGTACCGCGGCCAAGCCAGCAGCTCCGACTAGTGATTTTTTTGGAAATCAAGGCGGGACAGACCTCCCAGAGTTACCAAAAAAGAAATCCGGAGTGAAAAAATTACTAATTATAGGGGCGGTGCTTTTAATTTTGCTGCCGAGTATCGGTTTTGCTGCTTACTTTGGATACAATAAATACCTTGTGCCTACTCCCAAAAAAGTATTAAATGCAGCTGCCAAAACGATGCAGGAAATGTCGCCTTTTACCAGCGATATAATCTTAGACATAAGTACTAGCGGTTTAAAATATTCCATAAACGGGACATTATCAGTCGATAAAAATAAGAGTTTCGATTTAAAGTTTATTGTTCCTCCTTCAACTTCCCTAAATATGCTTTACCTAAATAAGGATGATAAATTTTATCTCAATGATTTTACCAATCTTGAAACAAAAAATAATTTAATTGAGTATTCAAATCCAAAAAAATATTTGGCAAAGTACGAGAAAGATATGGGCAAGGCCATAAAAACGCCAACAAGCTTAGATTTTACGGATGAAGACTTGAAATATATTAAAAAAGAAAAGAGCGAGGTTATATCCGGAGTTAAAACAACAAAGTACAGCTTTAACCCGACAAAAGAATACATTGAAAAAAATATTCCAACTAAGGATTTGGGAATAGACGCCGATAAAATTAAAATGACTTTAAATTTATGGATCGGTAATAAAGACAGCAAGCTTTATAAAATTGATCTTAATTTAAAAGCAGCCATGCCTTCCAGCTCTTCCAGTGCCCTAGGTTCCATTGTTAAGGGCGGTCCGTCAGAATTCGAAATTAATTTTGTCGAAACATTTAAGTATGGCTTTAACAACACCATTGCTTTGCCCGCAGGCGCTAAAATTGTTCAAAAAATTGATTTGTCGAAGGATGATCCGTTTTCTGCGTTAACCGGCGTTAGTGCATCACTAACAAGTATGTCTGATAAAAAAGTAATGAATGCCATTCATCAAATTGCTACTGAAGAAGCGGATTTATATGATACCAATAATGCATATTCTGACGCTGACGGTTCAGGCACAACAACATTAGACCCCTTAATAAAGCAAATAACTGATACTGCCGGATCGGCAACACCAGCGAGAGATGTTATACAATTAAACCTTATTGCAAACGGTTATACTGCCAGCGCCCAATTAGTATCAGATGCTACAAGATATTTTTGTGTGGATTCTACCGGTTTTGCTGATTATGTTGATACGGCTCCCATAGGCGAGCTTTGTTCGCCTGAGTAGTTTTTATCTAGGCCAGTTAACTAACTTTATATAAGCGCCGATGGCGCTAACAATCGCAAAAAAAGCCAGTACCACCAAATGAACGGTGCTGGCATTTTGCTTTAAGTGCCATTTATAGTAGGTCTTGGATTTTGTACGTAGAAAATTATGGGCATTAGTGAAGAAAAAATGTTGTCCTGGTGGATTCCTGAATCATTTGAGCCTGATGTTCCAAGTTTTCCAATTGATTGGCAATGGATTCATTTAAATTTTTCAAATCCGAAATCTGTTCCTTTAGCTTTAGTAGGTCTTGTTGGGAATAAAGTTTTTGAGAGCCAATTTGATTTTTATCTCCTACTCCCGAAAAAGGAGAAAATAACCCGATCTTTTGTCTTCTTTGCTTTCTTTTACCTTTAAATCTATTTGCATATATTAATATTATGACAAAAGCTAAGTATTGGGTAGTGAATTTTACACTCATTTCGCACTTTATTATTGTTCGACTCCTCGAAGAGGGTGGAGAACTTGAAGCTCCAAACTTCTCGACTTCGCTTCAGTTCGCTCGAAGAATAATTACGAATGATTAATGCTAAGTGCGAAATGCGTGTTTTAGAAAGCTTACCTGAAAAGCCCTCCCCTCAGTTGTCATTCCGGACTTGATCCGGAATCCATGTTTTCTAGATTCCGGATCAAGTCCGGAATGACATAGAGCTATATTTAATTATGGAAGATAAGTTTACTTTCCGGATTCACGGTTTGAAAGCTTGTTAAAAAAGTGATAGTATAAAATTATGAGAAATATTAATCCCTTAAAAAATATCTTTTTGGGTTTCGGTATTGTGATTATTTTATTTACGACTTTTGTTTTTAATTTTTCAATGCCAAGCTCTTCTATAAGCGGAACAAAAGATCAACAGGTTTTGGGTGTTCAAACAAGTATTCTTGATGAGAATAAAAATAACATACTTTGGTCCGGCACGGTAAAGGTTGGGGGAAACTTAAACAGTATTATTTTTCCGAACGATAGTTACGAATACATTTATGAGACAATTAAGATCGGTAATAAAATTTCGCTAAAAAGACTGGACAATGGCAATACAGTAACTTCTACCGTTAACAGTTTTTATGATCTATGTCAGAGCAAAAGCGCCTGTGAGGATAGGCTTGATATTTCTTTCGACGATGCCATAAAAGTAGTTACGCAAAATCGGCCGGCAACCTTAATGATTGAAATTTACGAATAAATCGTCTTTTATCCGCTCTTTTAATATTCTATAATTTAAGGTATAATAAATGATTAAAATAAGGGTTATATGAATAAAAAAATTTCCTTAAAAACAGTAAACATTATTTTGGTCTTTTCCTTTTTGGTGGGTGCAATTGGTATCTTTTGGACATGGCATGGCAACACAAATTCCTCGGCCGCTAAAGACATGGCAGTTAAGGGCGCTTACACAGTAGCGCATCCTTCTTCAAATGAAATTTTTATATGGCAGGGGGAAGTAAATACAGAGCAAAACTCCTCGTCACTTAAAATGCCCAAAGAAAGCTATAGGCCTTTCTCCTCTTTTCTGTTAGACAATAATATTATTACCGTTAAAAAGGAAAATGGCGACTCCATGACAGTCAGCATAGAGTCTTTTGACGCCGATTGTCCGGATGACAACTGTAAAAGCGATTGGCAGTTGAACTTGTCGCCCGAAATCACTTCTTTCTTAAATAGCGACGGACAGATTAAGCTTGTTTTTGTCCAACCCAAACTAATAAATTAGACAGCACTTACATACTTCAATATTGTTCGACCCCGATAATTCGGGGTGGAGAACTACATTAAGGTAGCTTCTCGACTTCGTTGCACTTCGCTCGAAGAGTAATACAAGCCACACTTTGCGGTCTCAATTACGTAAGTGCTGTGGATTATAAATAAGTCTGAGGTTTTGTAGATAAATAATTGCACAGAATCTGTCCTGAATTCTTCCATTTCATGGCGGATTCTTTTGATATAAAGCGCCAATGCCAAGGCTCATAAATGTAGCCGGTTATACTGGTTCCTCCATTGGGATAACTTAAAGCGAATCCGTACTTATAGGCATTATTAAATAGCCACTTGCCTTCGTTGGTCGAGAATCTTTAATAAAGTCTTGCCGAAATTTCCCATATAGGTATTATAACAAACAATAGCTCAAATAAAATAAAACTGATTTACTAAAAAAAAAGAAGATATATAATTACTGTTAGGAGGGTTATTTATTTATGTGCAAATACATGCCAAAAGATAGCTTTAATAAAGAAGAAGTAACTATCGCTTATTTTTCCATGGAGATAGGTCTTGCAAATAGTATGACCACTTACAGCGGCGGCTTGGGGATACTAGCGGGAGATACAATAAAATCATGTTCGGATTTAAATATACCGCTTGTCGGTGTTAGTCTTCTAAATCAAGAAGGCTATTTTAAACAGGTTATTGACGCCGAAGGCAATCAAATCGAAGAGCCGGATCCGTGGGAACCCAAAGACCACGCCGAGCTTCAACCGGAAATTGTTTCGATTTGGATACAGGATAAAGAAGTAAAAGTAAGGGCCTACAAAAGAGAAGTTAAAGGCGTTGCCGGATATTCTATTCCAGTCTATTTTTTAGATACTGATTTTGAGGGCAACGAGGAACAGCATCGGTCACTAACTAGGCATCTTTATGGCGGCGATCAGCTTTACCGGCTTGCCCAGGAGATTGTTTTAGGCATCGGCGGTTTCAGAATGCTTCAAGCCCTAGGCTTTAAAAATATCAATAAATACCACCTGAATGAAGGTCATGCCAGCTTTATAATATTGGAGTTACTTTCTAAAACGGCTACCGATTCCGATTTGGGTTGGCAGTTCGATCCGGAACTGGTTAAAAAAATGTGTGTTTTTACTACTCACACACCGGTTGCGGCCGGGCACGATCATTTCCCTTTTGAGACCGTCAAATCCTTTTTGGGGGCTTATTTTCCTTACAATATGGTTGAGGGCGCCGTCAGAGATGGCCAGTTAAATTTGACCCGAATGGCACTTTTATATTCCGGCTATGTAAATGGCGTCGCCAAAAAACACGGTCAAATTACACGCGACATGTTTGGCGATAGCGAAATTGATCATATAACTAACGGGGTTCATTCAGTCACGTGGACGTGCAAGTCATTTAAAATGATTTTTGATAAATATATTCCCGGTTGGAGGGAGGATCCTTTCACCTTAAGATCGGCTTGGGGTATTCCTTCAGAGGAAGTATGGGAAGCTCATATGGAAGCCAAAAGAAAGCTGATCGCCATTATTAACGAAAAAAATGAAGGATTTTCGGAAGACGTTTTTACCATCGGTTTTGCCAGACGTTTTACCCAATATAAAAGGCCCAATTTTATTTTCAGGGACGAGAAAGCGCTAAAGGAAGTAATAAGCAGAAATGGTAAAATTCAGGTTGTTTTTGCCGGCAAAGCTCATCCTAAAGATTTTCAGGGCAAAGACATTTTAAAAGAAGTTTTTGATATTGCAAAAGACCCAAAATATAAAGTAAACGTGGCATTTTTAGAGAACTACGACATGGAGCTAGCCGGATATTTAACTTCCGGAGTCGATATTTGGTTAAATAATCCGCAAAGGCCTATGGAAGCTTCCGGAACATCCGGCATGAAAGCAGCACATAATGGCGTGCCAAGCCTGTCAATTTTAGACGGCTGGTGGATTGAGGGTCATATTGAGGGCGTTACCGGTTGGGCTATTGGAGAGGAAAAATACAGGTGCAACGATGAACTGGCTGAGAAACGCGAACTGCAGGATTTCTATAAAAAGTTAGCAATGATTGTAAAATATTATTACAAAGACCGAAAATCTTGGATAAAAATTATGAAAGATGCAATCTCTATAAATGCCTCTTTCTTTAACACGCACCGAATGGTTCATCAATATGTTCTAAACGCCTATTTTAAATCAGGAAATTTCACCGAAAATCCGGTAGAAAATGGTGTAGAAGCGGCCAATACGCAGTAATCAGTAACCGGGAAACAAAAAAAGCATTACTCCCTCTCCATTTATCTCGTCATTCCCGTCATTGACTCCGAAGTCGCTCACTTCGTGGCGACTCAGTGGAACCAGACTCGAGGAGCGAAGGCGGGTCGTACGACTCGTCCAGACGGATCCGTAGGAATACGAGAATCCAGTCAGAAGAATGTCAAATTACAAATTATCAGCCCGAGGCTGATGGGCCTTGGGCCCACAAATGTCAAATGCCAAATAAAGCACTAAATTCTAATGTCCAAATACTAAACAAATTCTAAATTCAAAATACAAAAAATACACGTATTTCGCACTTTATTATTGTTCGACTCCTCGAAGAGGGTGGAGAACCCTTCGATAAGCTCAGGACAGGATTGAAGCTTCGTACTTCAGGGCTCCGTTTCACTTCGCTCGTCATACGACCCGTCTGGGAAGAATAATTACAAGTGATTAATGCTAAGTGCTAAATACGTGAAGTATAATAATTAATTTCAAATTTAGGTATCTTTGTTTGAAAATTGACTGAAAATTACTCAGTCCGTTAAAAAGCTATTCATAATTTAAATTATTGGATATAATTTTTATATATGCGAAGGTAAAAAACATCATTTCTTAATAAGGAAACATTATAGCTCTTTAAATAAGAGTGAGTTTTATAATAAATACTTAGAAGTTCAGGCCTTGGCTATTCCGTTTTTTTGCCGGAAGCTGTTGGAACAGTTCTTACTCTCATTCTTCAATTATAAATGCAAAAAAAGAGAAATATATTAGTTTTAGTGTCCCTGAAAGCTTACATTTAAGCTCAAATGAGCTCAAAAAAGTAAGGATGTCCTAAGTCAGGAGAATATATTCTGTTAACAATATTAAGACGATCGTCCAATATCTGTTAACAGTGTTTTTATGTCATATTTGGGATAGCTAAGAGCCTGTTCAAAATCTCATGTCGAGCTGAAATTTTCATAATTTCAAGCGAAAATTTTTGAAATTGAGGAAGAATATCAAGATACTTTGACGAGATTTCTACAATTTGCAGCCGAAATTATGAGATTTCAGCCGATAAGCCCGTTATTTCTTATACTGGCGGTGAGATTTTGAACAGGCTCTTAGAAATTGTATAAGTTTTGAACATTTATTTTTTCAGATTTATTTAGAATTTAGTGCTTAGAATTTAGGATTTAAGAAAAGAGCCTTCCGGTTCTTTTTTTCGTATTTCGTCCTAATTGGGACTCATCAGTGTCATGTAACCCGTAAGGGTAATAGATAGATATGAGCAGGGGATTCAAGACTTTTTAAAGTTGTCTTGGTTGACCCCCGCCTTTTTTTGATAATACATTACTTTTTGCCTTCTTTCTCCTTTAATGTTACGAATCGATTTTCGCGACACCTCTTGAATCCGTAAGGATAAAAAGAACATACCTTTTTACGAGTTGTGTCGCAAAAGCCCTGGCGGCACTTACTAGCAAATTTCTTCGGACAGGAATTGGAATCAACCCCTATCTTAATTGCCGTCAGTACTTGCTCGATTTTCAACTGAGTTGGCGTTACTCCTTCGGCATTAATACTACCGTTCAGTAGCATTTGACTACTTTCCAGATGCCACTCTTCCGCACCGCGAACTTTACCCTCATTTCGAAGGGTATCAAAATTCGTAGTTAATGTCGTGCCTTTCATCTTTTGCTCGGCTACCCTCAGAACAACCGTCACTTCATCCAAATTGATATTAGGATTCAGGGCAAATATTTGAGTGTTGCCGCCTTCTTGACGAAGCAACAATATATCGTACCCCATGTTTCTGGCTACAGCCATCACTCGAAAATTATCCGATTGGACAACGGCAATCCTAACCGGTTGCTCATTGCAATCGACTAGCTCACTCATGGATGAGGCAACGATATCACGTGCCTCTAGATACTCGTTTCTTGCAATACTTATAGCATCCAGAATAATTGTTACCAGCTGCATTACCAATTCCGATTCGTACTTTCCTTCTACTTCTAGAAGACGCATAATCTTTGGAAGTGCATGGAAGTCTTTATTATTAAAGATATCCGTGCCTGCCGCATACATGGCATCAAAGATTATGAATGATAATTCCATAATCATCTTATCACTATGCCTTGCAAGCTGCAGCTGCTTTATGATGTTTGGATAATGATAATACTTACCATTATCTCCATTATCCGCCCGCTTTACCATCTCTAAGATTGGCTTTAGCTTCGGATCATCTTGAATGCCGAGGTATTCAGCAATCAGACTAGAAGCGCAACCTTCTAAGCGGCCTCGAAAAGCATTTGCATGCTCATCAAAACAACCTCCACCAATTCCAACATATAGTTTGCCTTCATCTCTAAGAAGACTTTCGGTTTTGGTTGGATTTGGTTCAACGCTGCCCGTTTTAAGATAGTTAATAGGCGCTTCTTCCACACCCGGAAAAATTTCTTCGCCAAATCTCTTTAGCTGCCATACTCCAAAATATTCATCAATGTGCCCCTTTTTATGCGTTAGTAATTCATTGACCCGAATAACCTTCACTCAAAATCGCCCCCTTAAGCGTATGTAATGTATTTTTATAATGTGCATGCCTTCTAACTTGTTATCTTTCGATAGAAAGTCAAAAGACAAAATCTTTGGCTATAGAGTATCATAAAGATAAGCTTTAGTCAAGCTCAAGTCTTGTCTAATACAAGATCGGACTAAACTGACCCCTCATTCTAACGCAAGAATGGACTAAAAATGGTGCAGGATTCATACTAGATATGTGAGTATCATAATGAAAAACCTACACCTATTCAATTG
>Ga0210044_10007777_pt1 | contig 13543 bp, 9 predicted proteins | sample CryGey13umfilter_2_FD_183959 | JGI IMG/M metagenome (GOLD analysis project Ga0210044, IMG submission 183959) | Groundwater microbial communities from aquifer in Utah, USA - Crystal Geyser 4/9/14 3 um filter (SPAdes) (version 2) | ecosystem: Environmental > Aquatic > Deep subsurface > Groundwater... | reverse complement strand
TCTTTGTCATTCCCGCTTTTCTCCTTTGTCATTCCCGCATTTCTTTTCCGTCATTCCCGCGCAAGCGGGAATCCAGATCCAACTGGATCCCGCATCAAGTGCGGGATGACAGCTTACGAGATTACTTCGCCTGCTGGCTCAGAATGACATAATCTAAAATCTTGTCTTACTTTTTCATTATCGACGGGATAAAACTAAAAGTTTCCTCCAAAAGCTTGATTATCACTTGCAAAGTTGAATCCTCTTTCTCCGGCGTTAAAATCGTATAATCAGAGCTGGTGGCTTGATTGGCGGTTTCGTCTGAGGAAACTGCTTGAAAACGGTAGCTGGTGGACGGCAACAAATTTTTAATTATCACCACATGGGATAGATTGTAATTCTCATCGAGCGGAGTTTTCTGGGCGAAATCGCCAGAAGTTACTCCCACTCCATAAGAAATTTGCGAAGTGGACGGTTCGTCAGTCACCCAAGTGATAATCGCCTGCACGCGCGCGCCTTCGCCAGCGCCCACAGTGGAAATCTCTGATTTGACTTTGGAAATTTGTGGAGCGTAAACATCAGCTTTGGTAGTCAACGAATACACTTCCGAAGTGGCAATGTTGCCGTATTGATCAGTGGATTTAATCTGATAATTATATTTTGTATTGGGAGTAAGCGCTTGCAACACCACCTTATGACTTGCCAGAGAATCCGACGAACCTTGGTCTTGGTTGGGTATATTAGTGCCAAAACCAACCAAGGAAGTGGTGGGCACATTGGTTTGCCAACTAATGGTTGCATTGGTTGCCAATACTTCGTCCAGTTTAACCTCGGTCACTTTGGGAAGTGGCAAAGTTGAAAATTGATATTGATCAGACACCACTGCGTTACCATCTTCGTCAACGCCAGCCACTTGATAATAATACTTGGTGCCTTCATCTAACCCCGATAAACGAATCGTGTGAGTAGTGGCTGAACCCAAAGATTGATCGATAATTTGTTGACTCATATTTTTATCAGCGCCATAGCGGAAAACCGAGCTGGTAACGATATTGGTTGACCACCCGACAATCGCCGAAGAAAGCGTTAAATCATTTACCTCCACATTAGAAATCGCGCCCTCAGCTTTGGTGGTAAAAGTCAAATCCGACTTTGCCCCGACATTGCCAGTTGCGTCTTTGGAGCGAATTTCAAAATAATATCTTGTGTCAGGATTAAGTCCAGCTAGGGTGATACTGTGCTCTTTGACTGAATCGTCCTTGCCGGTTTCCGCGCCCAAAGCGCTGGTTGCGCCATAGCGAACAATTGAGTTTGATAATTCGTCAGTCAACCAAGTAATCGTCGCTTGATGAGCTTCCCGTGAAATCGCCGGACTATCGCCACCGATAGACGGAGCAACAATGTCGCTACTACTGGTGTCTGCCAAAGTAGCAAAACTGCTAATTTCAGAATATGCGGAATTGCCGTTAGCGTCAACCGACTTCACCCGAAAATAATATGTGGTCTGGCTGGTAAGCCCGGCAAGCGCGACTGAATGCGCAGAGGTTAAGTCAAGCGGATTACCTTGCGAGCCCAAAAGCAGGGACTGATCCGCGCCATATTCCACCACTGAATCTCCGCTCACATTGGTTTGCCAAGAAATAGTTGCCGAACTGGCGCTCGCGTCAGCGAAAGCCACATTTGAAACTGAAGGGGTGGTTAAAGTGATAAAGGTTAAATTATTGTCGTCAGTATATGCCAAAGAAGCGGAATTATTATTAGCGTCCAACGAAACCACCGCAAAATAATATACTTGCCCGGCTGTTAGCCCTGATAATTCTACCCGATGAGTGCGGTTTAATTTTGTGTCAACAGCGGTTGATAAATTTAAACTGGTCGAAACTGTACCATACTGAACCCCAGAAGTAGCTGACTCATCGGTTAGCCATGAAATCACCGCTGTTGTTTCAGTTAGCGATTCAGCGATTGCCAAGCTAATAACCGGGTCAGTGGCATCACCGGTGGTAGTAAAAGTAATTTGACTGCTGGTGACCGGATTGCTTGATGAGTCAAGAGACCGCGCCAAAACATAGTAGGCGGTGTTGCGAGTCAAGCCAGTGAGCGAAACGGTGTGATTGTAGTCTGTTTCGCTTTTAAGGGTTGAAGTGGTTCCCGCGCCCCATACAAAACCATTTGAGGTTGAGTAAGATATTTGAGTAGTTGACGCCTCGTCTGTTACCCAAGTAATTATCGCTGATTCATTGAGCACATTTGAAGCAGTTGGGCTGGTCGTGATGGTCGGGCTGGTTGAGTCCGAAGAAGTGCCAAAAGAATAATAACTCCCGCCGTTATTGTCCGTGGTCTGATTGCCTTCGCTGTCGCGGGATTTTATTTGAAAATAATGGGTGGTTGATTGCGATAATCCAGTGATAGCCACTGAATGCGAGGCGACTGATTCCGCGCGATTGCCGACCGTTTTCCAAGTTGAATCTGGGGTAGCAGTAGCGCCCCACTCCACCAAACTATCTGAATTGGTGGTCGTAGTCCAAGTAATCGTGGCGCTGGTTTGCCCGGGCGCGCCAGCTGAAACAGACGAGATAGCCGGCGCGCTAGTCGTGGTAAAAGTATAGCCGGCGCCAGTATTGTCAGCCGAACACTCATTGCCGGCACTATCTCTGGATTTAACTTGAAAATAATAGAGTGTGCCGGGGGAAAGACCTGACAGAGCGACTGAATGCGATGTAACCGATTCAGCGCTATCGCCATCTGAATCGCCATAAGCGGTAGTGTCGCCGTAATCAACGATTGAGTTAGATGCTTCGCTAGTTGTCCAAGTAATAGTAGTAGTTATAGTGGTGGTTGAACCCGCGCTCGGCGTATTGGTGATAGTTGGCGAAGTAACATCCGCGAATGCTGGCTGGTTGGAGACCTCGGATGAGGTAGCGGTATTGGTGCCTGTATCTGTAACTTTGATTTTGTAGTAGTAGGTGCTAGAGGTAGAGAGTGATGTATCAAGGTAATAATCGGTCGCTTGATTGGTAATGGTGGCGATATCGGCATAGGCACCAGCGTCAATTTTCTGCTGAACTTTATACGAGGCAAAATCGCCGTCTGCGTTCGCAGTCCATGTCAAAAAGTGCCTGTACGGTCCGCCAGCAGTTGAGACATCAATAATATCCACGCCAGTGGGTGTGGTTGGGTTTTGCAAGTTTAAGCTGATAGTGTCAGAGGAGGTAGAGGTATTACCCTTGGCGTCTTTAATGCGAAGGTAAACCGTGCGCGTGCCGTCATCGCCAACAGTCAAATACCAACCGGTCTTAGATGCGCCATATGTTTCGTAGGTACCACTGTCCGTCACCACCCCACTCGAATTTGTTGCCGTTCCCCAAGTGGAGTTGTCGTTAGAGAACTGCATCTGTTGCGCTGTATTGTCAGAGGAAGAGATGGTGTGAGTTACGCTGGCGGAGTTGGTGTAAGTTGCATCTCCCGCAATAACGAACGAGGAGATGGAGGGGTTGGTGGTGTCAAAGGTAAAAATTGAGGATTCGGCGGTGTTTGATCCGCCAATGTTGCCGTCATCTGCGGTGATTTGAATTTTCATACCGGTAGAGTATTGCGTATTGTAATCGGTTTTGCCGGTCCAAGTGCCAGTTTGATCGGTACCAGGGGAGGCACCAGAGGTCTTTGAGCCCTCGCCAGTGGTAGTAGTTGCCTCCTGATACTGAGCGCCATCCCAATATTGGAAAGAGACAGTAGCAGAGGAGTCATCCTCGTCCGATAAGGTGTAGCTGATATTGACTAAACCAGCACTGTCCTGGGAGGCAGTGAACGAGGTGATTTGTGGCTTGGCATTGGTTAAAAAGGAGTAAGTGGTGGACCAATCACCCCAGTCGTTCATTCCCGCCGGCGCTTTGGCGCTAGTTCGCCAAAAGTAGGTGGTCTTGGCAGTAAGCGGTGATTGCACGGTGTAAGTTACCGAGGTTCCGGTGGCGTAGGGGGTGGTGTTAGCGTTTGTCCAGCCAGTGCCGGAAGATGACTGATCAAAGGTCTGCACATTGGCGGTAAAACCGGAGTCGGTGGCGATTTGGATTTTAACATTCATTGGATTGCTCGCCGCCTCGGTGGGCGTAACGATAAAAGCGGGCGAGGTGCCAGACGCGGTTGGGCTTCCCGCCACCGCCACCCCATCCACCGATACCGGCGTCGAAACCGCCTCGGCGTAAAGATAGTTAGTGCCGGTTGCGCCAGCATTAGCTGATCCCGAACCGCCGGCAACTGTTCTTGTTCCTGAATAGGAACTTGAAGTGATGTAGTACATTGCAATTCTGCCACCACCACCACCGCTTCCGCCATCGTTACCGCCAGTTCCACCATTTGCCGAAACTGAACCTGCGCCAATAATAGTGTTGGCGGAGATGTTGACCGTTCCACCAGCACCACCGCCACCACGATATTGTGGCGAGTTGTTGCCACCCATATTGATAGTACCAGCAATATTGACCTGACCAGCTGAGACAGTGGTGATAGCGCCACCGCCATCACCACCCCACCAACCACCAGAGCCACCGCCACCACCCGATCCAATCAAGGTTGGGTTTGTTGCTGAATCATAAGCATCACCACCGTTGCCACCACCGGCAGCGGTATTTCCACCGGCACCACCGTGACCACCACCAGAACCAGCACCATTTACAGCGTCATAAACACCGTTACCAGGACCGTAGCCGTTTGCCGTTGTAAGACCAGCATTGTACCCAAGACCATTACCGGCAATGGTCGAGTTTGCTGCTACCATAAGATTGCCAGTTAAATTTAATGTTGGACCAAAAGAAGTTGGCGAAGAACCAGCAGGGAGAGGATAAAGCGTGGCTACATTTGAGCCATCACCTAAGGTAAAATTGTGAAAGAAGAAAACTCCATCAGAGGTATCGGCTTGATTTAAGTCCGTGCCGGTAGCTGCCTCGAGTGAGAATGTTTTGTAAACAAAGGCGTCGTCGGTTGTAGTGTTGATGAAGATGGCTGTGCCTGACATAGGGGTTCTGTAGTTAGTGAAGCCGTGTTTTGCCGTGCCGGAGGTAGCTGTGGCTTTGGTCATATCAAAGGTGTTGGTGGAGCTGTATTTGACCGAAATTCTACCGCCACCAGCACTACTACCGCCATCGTTACCGCCAGTTCCGCCAGTCGCCGTAATGGTACCACCGCCAGCGATTGTCGCGCAGACAATGTTAACGCCACCACCGGAGCCACCGCCACCACGATAAGTGCTACCATTAGCTCCGTTAGAAGTGACGATGCCATCGATCGTTATCGTGCCCAAAGCAACAAGTTTAATTAAGCTACCACCCGCGCCACCGGTCCAACCACCTCCACCACCCGCGCCACCCGAACCAAGATGAACTGGATTTATGCCCGAACCATAAACAGGACCGCCAGCAATTGTAGTGTATTCTCCCCTGCCCCCATAACCCGCTCCAGAACCGATCCCACCGGAGCTACTACTGTATATGCCTTTTCCCGGTCCAATTCCGTCAGTGGCAGCTGCGCCTCCGGCAAACCCCTTTCCATCTCCATTGATTGTTCCTCCTGCGTTGATGGTTACGGTAGCAAAGTTAAAGGTGATACCATAACCATCTGATCCAGAAATTTCTCCGTTGACCGTGATGGTGCCGTTGACGGTAAGCGTGCCGGTGCCGGTGATGGTTAAACCGCCGGAGTCGTAAGTCCCGCCACCGACAGTTAAAGTTACACCGTTATTGATAGTTAGGTTGCCAATTTCGCCCAGCGCGCTGATATCATCGGCGTTATCCCACGTGGTTGGACTAGAAATAGTATAGTCGGTCGCCAAAACTGATTGAGACGTTATCTTGATCATCAATCCGCCCACTAAAAAAATCGCTAATAAAATGACAAACAGCCGATGATGGTTTGTGAAAAAATGCTTCATCTATTTATCTTAAAATTCAAATCTCAAAAAGAAAACCTTATTAATCGTTCGTAAAATATCTTTTTTAGCCACTCTTAAATTTTAGATTTTGAATTGTCATCCCTCAACTTCGCTCGGGACAAGCTTTGAGATTTTGATTTTGAGATTTGGAACTATTGCTTAAGCACTTCCTCCAAATATCTCCCTGCCACTTTGTTGTTGGTGTTTGACGCTTGCGTTTGCAAAAATGCCACCAAATTTTTTTTACCCTGCCAATTCTGGGCTTTGTAGACATTGATTAAGTTTTGATAAGCGGTGTTAAAATTTATATTCAATTCAATCGCTTGCTCGTATGCTTTGATTGCCTCCCCATTTTTCCCAGTGTCGCGCAAAGCATTGCCCAAATAGCTCAAATAGGTGGCGGTTCTACTTTTTTCAACTAACTTTTGGTAAAGCTCGGCTGATTGGTCGTAATTTCTCTGACGATACTTTGCCCAGGCATAGACTTCTAAACATAAAATATTATCTGGATCGCCCCGATATACTGGCTCGATAAAAGCGATCGCTTGGTCGGGCTTGTCTTGCGATTTAGCATCAAGCGCTTGTTGCAACGACTTTTCCGCTTGAAGTGAACCTTGCGGATAAACAAGCCCTTCGTCAACTTGATCGCGAGTTGCCTTTTGGCGCCACAAAAAAATAAGCGCCAATAAAACAATTATTAGAATCACGAGTAGTTTTCTTTTTTTCATCAACCTTCTGCTAATTAAAATAATTGGGGCAAGAATTTTCACATTCCTCCTTTTTACTTTAATTTTATTATAACAGAAAATTTTCAGAGCGCAATAATAAATCGAGCTTGTCTGACAAAATCTGCATTTCAGCTTCTACCATCCGGCATCCAACCCCTTTGACATTTGGCATTTTTTTTGGCATATTGAGGTTATGAAGACAAAAAGTTTAGCCATTGTTATTCCAGCCTTTAATGAGGAAAAAACAATTTCCGAAGTAATTAACGGCTTGCCCAAAAAATTGCCGGGAATTTCTAAAATCGATGTCATTGTGGTGGACGACGGGTCTAAGGACAAGACTGGAATTTTAGCCAAACGCGCTGGAGCGAAAGTTTTGAGACATATGATTAATTTGGGAGTGGGAAACGCTTACAAAACCGGCTTAAAATTTACTACCAAAAAATATGATATTGTGGCGACAATGGACGCGGACGGACAGCATTCGCCCAAAGATCTGGTCAAAATTATTCAGCCGATTGCGCGTAATAAAGCTGATGTGGTGGTGGGCACGCGACTAAAAAATCCCCAAGGAATGCCAATGGTTAAGTTGGCTGGAAACTGGATTATGAATTTTATCACTTATCTGTTTTCTGGAATTTGGACAACTGACTCGCAATCCGGTTTTCGCGCGTTTTCGCAAAAAACATTAAAACTATTCCGTTTAAAAACTGGCGGATATGAAATTTGCACAGAAATGTTTGGCGAAATAAACAAATACGGCTTGAAATTTAAAGAGATTCCAATTAAAGTAATATATACAAAACATTCGCGGAGCAAGGGGCAATCCATCGCCAACGCCGTCAATATCGTAACGAATTTATTGAAAAGGAATTTATGATTTATTTTATCCAAGCAGTTTCAGCATTTTTAGCCGGGCTGGTAATTTCTAAAAGCTGGAACGACTTCCGTCGGGGCAAAGAGCCATTGCCAATTTTTATATTTTGGGTGGTTGCTTGGGGGCTGATCGTGGTGCTGGCGTTTTTCCCATTTTTAGTTGATAAAATTACCCTGTCGCTCGGCGGACAAATCATCGGTATGGGCAGAGTATTCGGCATCGCTTTGGTCTTTGTGTTTTATGTTGTGTATCGCGTCTACTTGAAATCCAACCGAGTTGAAAAGCAATTAAACGAATTAGTGAGAAAAATTGCGCTCAAAGATGTTTCTGATAAAAAATAGCGCTATACCATTTAATAGTCTTTTTAATACCTTCTTCAAAACCGACTTTTGGCGTCCAGCCAAGTTCTTTTTTAATTTTAGAATAATTAACTGCATATTTTCTATCATGACCCAAGCGATCCGTGACGAACTGTTTTAATTTTTTTGGTTTTTTTAAAATATCTAAAATCGTATCGGCAATGTTAATGCCATTTTTTTCTGCGCCAGCGCCTATGCAATATGTCTCGCCTATTTTGCCTTTTTGCAAAATTATATCAATTGCCCGGCAATGGTCTTCAACGAAAATATAATCACGCACACTTTTGCCATCGCCATAAATCGGCAATGGTTTATTTTTAAGCGCGTTTAGAATAAAAAGTGGAATAATCTTCTCTGGAAATTGGAACGGTCCATAATTGTTAGAGCAATTGCTGATTGTAATCGGCAAGCCGTAGGTATGAAAATACGCTCTCACCAAATGATCGGACGACGCTTTTGACGCGGAGTACGGGCTACGCGGGTCGTAGGAAGTTTTTTCAGAAAACTTTTGTTGTTTATTAAGCTCGAGCGCTCCAAATACCTCGTCAGTTGATATGTGATGAAATCTTTGAATTTTATTTTCTAACGCCATTTCAAGCAAAACCTGTGTGCCGATAACATTGGTTTTAATAAATTCTGCTGGTCCTTTTATCGATTTATCAACATGGGTTTCCGCCGCAAAATGAACCACTATATCCGCCCCGCGCATAGCTTGCTTAACTTTTTTGCGATCGCAAATATTACCTTTTATAAAAGTGTGGCGAGGATCTTTTAATATGGTTTTTAAATTCGCCAAATTACCAGCATAAGTAAGCTTGTCTAAATTGATAATTTGGCAATTTTTATATTTTTTTAAATAATAGTGAATAAAATTGCTTCCGATAAAACCAGCTCCGCCAGTAACTAATATTCTATGTATTTTTTGACGCATTCGTTTAATAAGTCGTTAATTTTTCTAACTTTAAAACCAGTGTTTTCTAACTTTCTCGTTGATAATAAAAGATTTGTTCTGAGTGTTTTTAATACTTTTTCGAGCGGAACTATCTCGTATTGGTAATTTGGGTTATATTTTTGGTATATTTCCATTAGAACTGGATATCTTAATCCGCCTTTATTTACAATATTAAAAACGCCTCGTGCGTTAATTTTAATTAAATGTTTTAATGCTTGTAAAAAATCGGGGATATAAGTTATGGAATTTGGTATATCAATTATTTTTTTGTACCTGATTAGTTTGTCCAAAACATTTTTTGGATTGGGCTGATTGTCAAGTGGAATTCTAATTCTTAATGTTAAGATATTTACACTATTGCCCAAACTATTTATAACTGCTTCAGTATAGATTTTTGTTCTTGAATAAAATAAGTCGTAAAAATTTGGCGTATCCCGCTCGTAAAGTGGCGATTGTTTATTATGATCAAAATGATAAATACAACCGCTGGAAAGATGAATTAATTTAATTTTATTTCTAAAAGCAACCTCGACAAATAATATCGGAATAAAAGTATTTGCCTTAATAGTTGCGTCAAAATGGTTTTCGCAATCATCAACATTCGGATATCCCGTAAAACCAATCGCATTAATAATTATTTTTGGCTGGTATTTGTCAATTTCTTCTTGAATATCAATATATTTTTCAATTTTTTTTTCTGTGATGTCGCATTTTAAAAATTGATATATTTTTTTACCAATGTAGCCCTTGCCGAAAACTAATATCTTTTTATTCATTTTTTTCTGCCCAAAATTTACCTGTTCTGTAGAGCGACTCAAAAGTGCCAGCGTCCGACCAAAACCCTTTCAACTCCGCCCATTTCATCTTGCCCGCACTGATGTATAAATTATTAACATCTGTAATTTCAAGCTCCCCCCTGCCGGATGGCTTTACTTTCTTAATTTTATCAAAAACCGTTTTATCGTAAATATACAAACCTGTCACGGCAAATGACGATTTTGGATCTTTGGGTTTTTCCTCAATTTTTATAATTTGTTCTTTTTTATTAAAAACTGGCACGCCAAATCGATGTGGATCGGGCACTAATTTTACAAATATCATTGATCCTATTTTAAACTTTTGAACTGCTGGACGGATATTGGCGTCGGTGCAGTTGTCGCCTAGGATAACCACTATGTTTTGCTTGTCGGCAAAATCTTCGCATAATGATAGTGCTTCGGCGATGCCACCTTCTTTTTCCTGAAAAGCATATTCCAAATGCTTAACTCCCAGCTCATGACCATTTTTCAAAACTCTCAGAAAATGACCAGCATAAGGTCCGCCTGTAACAATCATTATTTCATTAATTCCAGCTTCGACTAATGTTTGGATTGGATAATAAATCATCGGCTGGTTATAAACCGGCAATAAATGTTTGTTGGTGATGTGCGTGAGCGGATAGAGTCGAGTGCCTAGCCCCCCTGCTAAAATAATGCCTTTCATAGTTGCAATAATTATTTTTTACGATATATTTAAAATAACACTTCAAAAAATTATTTCAAGTATGCTAAAACATATCGCAATTATTATTGTTGGTTATAATAGTAAAAAATATTTAACCAGCTGTTTTAGTAGTGTTTATCAATCTACTTTTAAAGAATTTATGATTATTTTTGTGGATAATAATTCAACTGATGACTCTGCTAATTATATAGAAAAATATTTCCCGAAAATAGCTATTATAAAAAATAAAAAAAATTTTGGCTTTGCCAAAGCTAATAATGTTGGTATTAGAAAAGCAATAAAATTAGGGTATCGATATTTTTTCATTTTGAATCCTGACACTATATTAGATAAAAATTGCATAAAAAATTTACTTATGCAAGCAAATCAAAATACTATTTTACAACCGCTGATTTTATTACATAAAAATGGCAAGAAAACCAATTTAATCAATACTTCTGGCAATGTGTTACATTATTTAGGCTTCAGCTGGTGCGGAGATTATTTTAAAAATCGCTCCAAATTTAATGGAATAAAAGAAAAAGAAATCACCAGCGCCAGTGGTGCTGGCATGCTATTGCCTATAAAAATATTCCAAGCTACTGGCGGGTTTGACGAACTTTTTTTTATGTACTATGAGGACCTAGATCTTTGTTGGCGCGCGCGGATGGCAGGATTTAATATCAAGCTTTCACCTCAAGCGCTAATGTGGCACAAATATCAATTTTCAAAAAATAAAAATAAAATGTTTTACGCTGAAAGAAACCGATTAATGTTTTTGTTAAAAAATTTTAGTGTTAAATATTTATTATTAATTTTTCCGATATTTATTATAAACGAATTTTGTATTATATTATATTCATTGTTATTAGGTAAATTTTTTGACAAAATAAAATCTTATTTTTTGATATTTAGAAATAGGAAAAAAATTAAGAAAATAAAATTTAAAAATTTAAATGAATCTTTTAAAAAATCAAAAAACCTGGTTTATTCCAAAATTTCATTTTCAGAAATTAATACTCCATTATTAGTTCCATATAATATTTTACTTAAAATATACTGGAATATTATTTACTGTCTTGTCTAGGATGTATTTAAAATTATTATTAAGGATACATTAGTCTGTGAATAAACTTATTCTAAAAAAATCTTTTGCGGGAAAGGGTGAATTATCATTGATAGATAATTTAATTAAAAATATGCGATTATCAAGTACTACATTTAAATTATCTGTTTATTTATTAATACTGGTACTTTACCTCATTTCTTTTCTTTTTAAATTGAATTTTGGAATGTATATTTTTAGTATGCCATTTCTTTTGTATCTCCCTGGAGCGCTAATAATTGAAACCTTTCCGATTTTAAAATTCAATTCTGGAAAATTCGGCAAATTATCACTTATAATATTATATTCTTTCTGTATTGTCGCAGTATTGGGACTTCTGGTGCAAAACTACTACGGATTTGATACTGATCTCCAAGTTCTATCTATAGCGGTTTTTAATATAATAATGTTTCTAATATGTATTTTTCTCGTTAGAAATAAATGGTGGCGTCATGCCAATATTAAATATAAAACGATTTTCTATGAAATTAGCTGGCGCGATTTGATCCCCTTAATAATTATGGCTGGCGCGATTTTTGTTACAATTTATCTCAACCCGATAGCTCAAGATGCGGATAATTATTTAAGCTTGTTGAAACAGTCTATTGTTTCTAATTTTAACAATTTAACGTCGAGATATATTTTTATATCATTTATTGAACTTTATATTAAATCTTCTCAAGCAAATATATATATTATATTCAGAAATATATATATTATATTATTTTTTAGTCAAACTTTAATATTCTACGACTACCTTAAGAAAAACTTTTCTTCGAATCTAATTATTTCCCTTCTTTACTTGTCATTATTAACACCATCCGTAATAATCACAGAACTTAACATAATAAGACCGCAAGTTGTCATTTTATCTTTAACTCTACCAACGATAATACTCTCGCTTGAATCTGTAAAAACTAATAATTTACATATGTCCATAGCAACTTTAGGAATCTCAATCATCGCAATGAAATTTCATGAACTTAGTATCATTCTATTAATTGTCGCTTTGGGAGCGATTATGATTAATATTGCGAGACTAATTATTATAGAGAAAAAAAAAATATGGAAGAATGTATTACTCTTTATCATTATTATTTACCCATATTGTAAAATCTTCAATTCATCTATTATTCTTGGAAAGACTGTCCCTTTAGCAATATATGCAATTTCTTTTTTCACAAAAATAAATTGGCGGTGGTGGTTTATCAACAACTATACCACTATCGACGGGTTTAACCTGGGTTGGACTGGATTCAATATATTATTATATTATCTTTATAATGGTGCTTTACTCCTGACTCTTCTTGTATCGCTATACTTATTTATACTAGTTAAAAAAATTAGAATTGGGCTGTATTTCGTGTTGCCGTTCATTTATTTTATCATTTTCTTTTCATTCGCAGAGATAATACCTCGACTTGGATTGTATTTTCTTCCCAACCGGGCATGGGTACATTTAATGCTCGTGAGTGTTGTAATCCTTGCCTTATTAGTCGAACTAATAGAAAAGCATAAAACAAACATTAAGTACCTGCCTATGGTTTTAATTATCTTGCCGATGATCGGTCTTGTAGGATCAATATATGTTGCAAATAATAATATCAACCAAGTATATAAAGAAGAGCTTCCTGTAGCAAATTTTATTAGATATCATCTTTCTAATAACTCTGTCATAATTTCATCCCAAGACAATTACACCCTTGTTAATCTGTATGGCACAAAACACTACGGGAGGATAGATCCAGATAAAATAATAAATAAAAATGAGTTTAGCCAACTTATCCAAGAAGAACTTCAAAATCTTTCTCAAGAAAAAATAATAATAATTAAACCAAAAACAATTCAAATTAACGAGACATTAATAAATGACCAAATTATAGAGCGAAAAGAAAACATTTCCCCTCAAGTCACTCAGTTGTATGAAGCTACCTATAAAAATAATAATCCAGTGTATTTTTTGTATTCATTCCGTAAATTAAAGGGGTTCAATACCAAAAGGGAATATAAAAAAACAATCATTGATCAAAAAAACGTAGATACATACGGAAGTTTTGGTTATGAAATAATTTATTCTGATGAAAACGCGATATTATATAGGATACAATAACAAATATGTTAATTAATAATAAATTTTTTTT
>Ga0210044_10007776_pt1 | contig 13547 bp, 10 predicted proteins | sample CryGey13umfilter_2_FD_183959 | JGI IMG/M metagenome (GOLD analysis project Ga0210044, IMG submission 183959) | Groundwater microbial communities from aquifer in Utah, USA - Crystal Geyser 4/9/14 3 um filter (SPAdes) (version 2) | ecosystem: Environmental > Aquatic > Deep subsurface >... | reverse complement strand
ACCAAGAAATATTACCGCCGCATTTTTGGGAAAATTTTCAAAATGGAGCCTTCGACGTGCACTTGATCCCATCTTCATCGTTACCTCCAATTTCCTAGCCAATTCCCTTTGCATGTTCCCTCTACCTCTTATTGTCCCAAACGGGCATCATTCCACATTGCCATGAATAAACTGACTAATCACCTGTTCTAAATCAATCCCAGATTCAGTGTCCACAATAGTCCCACCAGCCTTCAGACGTTCTCCAGCCCCACCGGGAGATAATTCCATGAATTTTTCTCCAATGATGCCCCGAGTCTTTATTGAAGCAATCGCATCGTCAAACACCGTGACCCCATCATGAATCGCAAGGACCACTTGAGCCCGATCTTCTTTCAGGCCAATATTCTTCACTCGGCCCACCTCTACTCCGGCAATTTCTACCGAAGCTCCGTTTTTCAACCCTGAGGTGGAAGAGAATTCTGCCTGGAGTTCGTAATAATCCCCACCGACCAGTTCAAGTTTCCCCAGTTTAATGGCCAAATACCCAAGACAGATGACCCCCACGAGCACAAATAATCCAACGATTAATTCAAGTTTTCCACGTTCCATCATAATAATTAGTCAGTTAATTGATGTTTCATAGGGTCTAGACCCAAGAAGGAAAATTCTCATAGTTCAGCGTGCCACAGATTTCTGCCCGACTGCATAAACCACTGTCGGAAACCACGATTCAGACAGGAGCGAGATGAATGCCATTATTGACCGAAATGAACTCACGAACCACGGGATCAGCAGTCTGTTGAAATTCTTCTGAAGGACTCATGGCAATTATCTTCCCATTTTTTAACATAGCAACCCAATCAGAAATAGGGAATATTTCTGGAATTTCGTGACTTACCATGATACCCGTAAACCCAAATGTTTTATGCATGGCCAAAATGAGATCATGGATGGCATGAGCCATCAACGGATCTAAACCCGTCGTCGGTTCATCGAATAAAATAATCTCCGGCCCCATCACCAGTGCCCTCGCCAACCCTGCACGTTTTTTCATCCCTCCGCTCAATTCTGCAGGAAATTTATGGCCCATCTTGCCCAACCCTACCCTCTCCAGCATCTCTGGTACCCATCGACAAATTTCCTGTTCAGCAACCATGCGCTTTTCTCGCAAGGGGAACGCGACGTTATCAAATACATTCATGGAATCAAACAAGGCGGCCGATTGAAACAACATAGCAAACTTTTTGCGTAGGTCATTCAATTCCTGTTCATTAATTCGCGTAAGGTCTGTTCCATCCACGATGACCCTGCCTCGATCCGGGCGAATCAATCCAATGATGTGCTTGAGCATCACGCTTTTCCCCTCACCGCTCGGACCGATAATCGTCGTAATTTTACCTTTAGGGATATCGAGAGTGACCCCTTTAAGCACAGGCTGTCCGCCTAAGGTTTTTTCCACCCCCTCCAGCTTAATGATAATCGGTAGACCCGTAGACATGCGTAACGTTACATAAGTACTGACGTTAAAAAATAGTCCCACACCAAAATGAGAACGGCGGCTAACACCACCGATTCGGTAGTGGCTCTTCCAAGTCCCTCGGCGCTCATTCTCGTGTAATACCCTTTATAGCAGCAGACCCAGCTGATAATCAGGCCAAAACTAATCGACTTCAATATTCCCCCGTAGACATCTTTCCATTCCACAGCTGATTCGATTGAACTCCAATACGATCCCCCGCTGACTCCAAGCAGCTTGACGCCAACCAGATACCCTCCCCAAATTCCCACAACGTCAAACATGGCCACCAACAAGGGCACCGAAATAAGAGAGGCGACAACCTTGGGAGTAATCAAATACTGCAAAGAGTTGATCGCCATGGTCTCCAATGCGTCAATTTGCTCCGTAATACGCATAATACCGATTTCTGCAGTCATGGCTGATCCCGCACGAGCCGTCACCATCAATGAAGCCAATACCGGACCTAGCTCACGGATCATGCTTATCGCCACCGCAGACCCTAGCAGACCTTCAGACCCAAACTTCCTCAGGGAATAGTAGCCTTGGAGAGCTAAAACCATCCCGGTAAATAACGCCGTCAGAATCACAACAAAGGACGACTTAAAGCCCACAACATACAGTTGCTTGATAATTTGAACGATCCTCACTGGCGGTCGGAACAACCATCCAAACGTCCGGATCAAGAACACAAACATGGCCCCCATTTCTTCCATCAAGAAAAGAGCCCGTTTCCCAATGCCTTGCAACAATATCATCATGGAATTTCCGCGCCCGATTTATTAAAGGCAATTGAGAAAGTAGCCGTTGAAACAATGGCAAAGAAATTTTCAAAAAAACCAGAAAGTTGGACCCCCGCTTGCCTCGAATTCCTGTACAATCGAAAAAATTCCTTCCAGCATCGAGGGGTGGATAGGATCTGCGCCACACCTTCAACCCATCCAAATGGCTTGAGAAACATATTGAAGTCTACCGGCAAATCTTCGTTAATACCATCAGAAATTACACGAACAATCAGGAAAGGAAAGCCATACTGCTTCGCCACCTGCCCAATAGCTCCACTCTCCATATCAACCGCCACTGCTCCGGTCCGTTTCCCCAGAATATGTTTTTGTGAAGCCTGCGTAAGCACTCGATCCGTCGTCACAAACCGGCCACATTGAGGATGACACCCATCCATCAATTGGAGGCTTAATGACGCCTTGACCCAATCAGAATGACACACGATTCGTTGCGGATTAGAATCAGACAACAGGTCAGCAGACTGTTCCAACAGAACCTCTTGACCAATTACCAGCGATCCAATGGGAGAAGTATTGAGCGCCCCCGCAAAACCTGTAGAAATAACGACATCCCATGATTCGCTTCCTAAAATTTGCTGGGCAACCGAACAGGCCTTGTCGGGGCCTATTCCCGTCTGAATTAACAATACATAGCTTGACAGTCCCCGACTTTCTAGTCCGGTAAGGCCTCGGAGTGAGACAGAGCGCACATGGGGAAGAACGCGTCCAACAGCGTGAAACTCTACACTGGTTGCTGTCAATATGGCGATTCTGGTCAGAAGAGGCACCTGCCATCATTCGCGAGGGGGGAGATACGAAAAAAAGGGCGAACAGTCAAGGCCGAAATTACGCAAGTTTACTCTGGTGCCTGGCCACTTGTGCAGCTTTTCGTAATTGATCGGCCCTAGCTTCCCCCGTCATTTTTACATTTCGGTACATACCCAGGGCCCATATGGGGAAATACTTGGAATAGCCGTGGTACCGTAAATAAAAGACTCTTGGGAACCCGGTACCCGTATGAAACGGCTCCTCCCAGACGCCATTCTCACGTTGATGGCGAATGAGCCAATTGACCCCCCGAACAACACTAATGGAGTCCGATTCGCCAGCTTGAAGAAGCGCCATGAGTGCCCAGGCCGTTTGCGATGCCCCACTTTCTCCTCGCCCAGCCTTCTGCGCTTCAGCATAGGAATCACAGGATTCACCCCAACCCCCATCAGGATTCTGAACGGACTCTAACCAAATCACGGCCTGCTGGATCCAGTTCCCCGTCATATCTATGCCTATTGCGCGCAGGCCTGAAAGGACACACCAGGTCCCATAAATATAATTGACTCCCCACCGGCCATACCAACTTCCGTTCGACTCTTGTTCCTTGCGTAAGAAATCAATCGCGGGACTCACGGAAGGGTGGGACTGGTCATACCCTAACGTTCCTAACATTTCCAAACATCGACCAGTTAAATCCGCAGTACTGGGGTCCAAGAGAGCTTGATGATCCGCAAACGGAATTTTATTGAAAATTAATTTATTGTTATCCTTGTCATATGCTCCCCACCCGCCATCAGACCCATGCAAAGCCAAAGTCCAACGAAATCCTCGTTGAATGGCCCCATCGGAATCGGATAACTCAGGAGGGTGGATCTTGGCCAATGCCGTCACGACAGCTGCGGTATCATCAACATCGGGATACCATTCATTTTCAAATTGGAACGCCCATCCACCTGACCGAGCTTCTGGTGCCGACACGGCCCAATCTCCCACTTTTTGACATTGACGAGACCGCAACCAGGCATCTGCCCGTCGTAATGACGGATGATCCAGCGCAAGGCCCCGTTCGATCAGCGCATTCATCGTTAATGCCGTATCCCACACAGGAGAATGACAAGGCTGCAAATGCAGCATAGCGGGAGTTGCGGTGTTCCCAGCATTCGAGTATATTTCGAGAGCTTCAATTTCCCGCAAGGATTTTTGCACCAACGGATGATCCGTAGAATATCCCAAGGCTCGAAGCGCAAAAATCGAGTAGGCCATCGCTGGATAAATGGCTCCTAATCCGCCTTCTCCATCCATATGTTCAATCATCCAAGTCTGTGCCCTCTTCAAAGCCTTTTTCCTGAGGGCCTTTATGGGATAGGCCTCATATAAACGAAGAAGGCCATCCACCCACACAAAAAAATTCCGCCAACTTACGAGAGTCGAATCCCTGTGCAACGGTGGCACATGAGCATAGTCCACCTCCTGACGAGGCCGCAGGAAAAGCTCATCAATGCCTTGTTCTTTGGAGATCACGCAAACGGGGCGATGAGCAAAAACGATTAAAAGCGGGATAATGACTGCACGAGACCAATACGAAACCGCATATAAATTAAAATAAAACCATTGAGGTGCTAAGAATATTTCCGGAGGCAGACATGGTATTCCCCGCCAATCATATTGCCCGAATAACGCTAAGGTAATTTTGGTGAAGACATTAGCCTGGACGACACCACCTTTCCGAAGGATGAAATCCCTCGCATGCCGCATCATTGGTTCATCAGGTGAAATCCCAGCCAGTTTGAGCGCAAAATACGCCTTCACCGATGCGCTGATATCTGCGGGCCCTCCAGAAAATATCGGCCACCCCCCATCCTCAAGCTGAGTGTGAAGTAAATACCTGGCAGCTTTCCGCTCTCTTTCCAGATCAATCACATCCAGAAACCGACGAAGCATCACATAGTCAGACGTCAGGGTCGTATCAGCTTCCAACTCCTCAACCCAAAACCCCCGTTCAGGATCTTGCATGCCCAGCAGCCAGTCTTCACCTTTTTGAAGAGCTGATTCGAGGGCACTCATATGGCCAAGATTGGCTGTTCGTTGGATGGTAGGATCGTGAGACACCGCCGGATGCAGGTTATGGGAAACCAGCTTAAGTGACGGTGGCTTTTGTTTTGCCCGATACGGTTTTAACTTTGGGGTCAAGGTCTCAAAGATATTTCCCGATAACCGACTCAAAAATTGCTTAAGTAACTTCATACAGCCATTCTTTCAGCGTTTCAACTTTTGAGAATGCTATTTTGAGGGAATGCTAAAAACCAACAGAGAGGCTCACATGACACAAAAAACCCTGTTCAAACAGGGTTTTATAACGAAACATGACTAGACTGTCAAGCCGATGACTCTTCACCCGTTAATACATTCTATAATTAGACTCTCCTTAGGTTGAAAGCAACACAATACGATCACGGTGATCCTTCACCTGACGAGTTCCATTCCGTGTATCAAATACCACGGGAGCGTGATCAACAATCAACTGGTAATTAAACGCAGAATGCGCGGTCAAAACCAAGGCACAGGCACTGCGCTGCAACAATTCAGCATTGACCTGTTGAGATTTATATTCCTTTCCTTGAATAATGAGAGAAGGAGTATAGGGGTCAGAATATTGCAAATCGGCACCTTCATGTTGCAACAATTCCATGACTTTTGTGGCGGGCGATTCACGTGGGTCTTCTATGTCGGCTTTATAGGTTACTCCCAACACTAGAATGATTGAACTTTTCAAGCATTTTCCTCGTTGATTTAAAATCCGCTGAAGTTTATTCATCACAAAATACGGCATATTTTCGTTGATTTCTCCAGCCAGTTCAATAAACCTGGCATGGACATCATACTCTTTGGACTTCCACGCTAAATAATATGGATCTAGAGGAATACAATGCCCGCCCACACCAGGTCCAGGGTAGAAAGGCATAAAACCAAAGTTCTTCGTGGCTGCCGCATCAATCACTTCATATACATTAATCTTCATTCGGTCACACAACAAGGTGAGCTCATTCACTAAGGCAATATTCACTGAGCGAAAGACATTTTCAAATACCTTAGCCATTTCCGCTACTCGTGGCGAGCTGAGAAGAAAGATTTTCACGATGGATTGTTCATAAAATATTTTCGCAACTTCCCCGCAAGCTTTTGTGACACCACCCACCAATTTAAAGGTGTTATGAGTCTTAAACTCAGCATTTCCAGGATCAACCCGTTCTGGTGAAAATGCGACAAACAGATCCTTTCCAACCGTTAAGCCCGTTGCCGTTAAGGCGGGCAAAATGACCTCCTCCGTTGTTCCTGGATAAGTTGTACTTTCTAATACAACGAGCATATTAGCATGGGAATACTCGGCAAGATGCCCAAGAACTTTCACAATGGCCGAGATATCCGGCTCTTTGTTTTTGGTTAAGGGAGTCGGCACACAAATAAGAATGATATCGCACTGCCGCAACACAGAGAAATCGGTTGTCGCCTCTAATTTTTTTTGCTCTACGACATCTCGTAACTCAGAGTCCACCACATCCAAAATATAATTTTGCCCTTGGTTCACCATTTCAACCTTGGCTGTCACCTCATCCACCCCAAACACATGATACCCGGCTTTGGCCTGAAGAACGGCTAAGGGAAGCCCCACATAGCCCAACCCAATCACTCCAACGTTGGCTGACCGATGTTTGATTTTTTCGAATATGTCCACTAGTACCCTCCTCTGGAGACATGTTTTTTAAAACGATTCGGTTAAACTACGAGGGAAATCAATTCTTCTTGAGTTGATTCGCATTGACTGTATAACGCACTGACACAAAAGAACCTAGGAAGACACATCATTGGTCACGTTCGTGATGACTTTTTGGTCGTTAATGGTCCACACGTCGCAAGTCGCATCTCCATCAATATTCCCAATCGCCACTGCTGTAAAACCTAATGCACTCACCGCATCTAAATTCGGGTCGGTACAACCAGGAGGCAATACTCCAAGATTGGCATTGCCGATTTTATAAAAATATCGTTGCGAAGAGCCACTCATCGCAAATCCAATCGCGTTAAAATCATCTATAAATCCATTATTTTCAGCGAAATAGGCAATTTGTGCGGTATGGATTGCCACCAAATTACTTTTTGCCTCAGTTTGCTTGGCTTTGGCTTGGTAACGCAAAAAATTTGGGATGGCAATGGTCGCCAAAATTCCAATTATTGCCACCACAATCATCAGCTCAGTTAAACTGAAGCCCTTTTGGTCATTGAGTTGATTTAGCATCCTAGAAACCTCCACGGAGGGTACCCCTCCAACAGATTGTTGCCTATTTCTTACCATCGGATGATGGTACACCTGGTTTCCCCAAGTAGCCAGGGTTCCGATGATAATCAACACGACCTCAATGACGGCAATGAATTTGCGTCAAACGCCGGTGAAGCTCCCCGCCCAAAGGGCGGGGCTTCTTTAAAACCTACTACTTGTGCCTCTGTACCTCCGCCTCGCTCCGGGCTGCCATTCATCCCCATGCAAAGCAAGGGGCTTTCTGCAGGTATAGTAAACTCATCCAACAGGGCTTCTCAGCGACACAAAACATGGAAGGGCCATTTCGTCCTGCAATTCAGATAGAAAAGTCGTAACCATTTAATCGCCAGAAAGAAACCAAATCTTAAGAATCAGCGGTTGAAAATAACTCAGACCCAATACCGAATCAGATAAGGGATACCCCCCGCCCTCCAAAATAATCAGGAGGTTCCCCTAATATATTTAGTGGGGCAGTCTGTTAGGTCCTCTCTACCTGCAATCCTACCTGGAAGAATTCACGTACCGTTTCAACCGGCGAACGTTCAGGAGCCGTGACCTTGGCTTCCGAAGGCTCCTTGAACAAGCGGTAATCACGAGACCGGTCACAGAGGCGGATGTGAACGAAGGGCATGACTGGGCCATACCAAAAATTTTCCAGGAGGAGCTAACAGACTACCCCCTCCATTTATTGGCTCGCCCAAGCGGCTAAATGCCTAGAAAGGTGAGAAACTAGGGGGTCAAGATAGACTGGTGTGAAAGGTTAGGAATAGGTTCCCCAAAACCGACGTCACGAAATCGCTTCCCCAGCGTCGCATTTGTTGAATCGAGTTGCAACGAATGAAGCCAAGCCTCCCGCGCCTTATCTCGCTCATCTTGCCTTAAGAAAATATCCCCCAAATGCTCATAAATCACTGGATCATCCGACACTAAAGAGACCGCTCGCTGAATCGTCTCCAGTGCCTCTTCAATGCGCCCCAATTTATAGAGGGCCCAGGCCAAACTATCCACGTAATACCCGTTATGCGGTTTTAATGCGACGGCACGTTGAGTAAGAGACAAGGCCTGTTCTCCATTGATTCCACGATCGGCATAGCTATACCCCAAATAATTCAAAGCGTCCGCATGCTCAGGATCCAATTTCAGAGTCTGCTCCATTTCACGGACCACATTATCGAAATGGTCTAATTTGTCATAGGCCGTGCCTAAATTAAAATGCAGCTCGGCATTTGAGGGATTCTGGTGAATACCCTCCTCTAATCTGACCTTTGCCTTCTGATACTCCTCCATCTGAAAATGGGTCAGCCCCAACAATAAATACGGCTCTGGCCGCTTAGGATTGAGGGTAACGGCCTGATCCAAATATGAAAGCGCTTCCTGGTTACGCTTCAATCGATATGACACAAAACCTAAGTGCAGAATACTATCAAAAAAAGTGGAGTCCATTTGGACATTAGCTTGATACGCCTGAATCGCGCGGTCATAGTCCTTCATTTCCTCATACAACAACCCCAGAAAATCCCGAACGCGCAATTCGTTAGGTCTCACCAGCAAGATCGCATTCAACTCCTCGATTGCAGCAGGAAAATTACCCATTTCACCATAGATTTGAGCCTTAAGAACCTGCGCATGCAAATCATCTGGATTTTGCTGGAGAAAGAAATCCAAATGGCTCAATGCCTTGTCCGTGTTATGTTGGGCAATATACAGGCGAACCACACGCAACCGGAATTCGCGATGATGCGGATTAACCTCATTCAGGTAGTGCTCTAAAAGGTCAATGGCCTGCTGAGGCTCCTCTGCTTCTTCTGAAATGGCAACTAACTTCAGGTATGCCCTTTCAAAGGATGCATGAAGGGCAACGGCTTCCTGGAAATGCGCTTTCGCTTCCTGTTTCGTTTTGGCTTCCAGAGCAATAACCCCCAAATAATAATGCGCTTCAGCGGAGCCAGGCACATGAACTAATAAATCATGGAAGACCGCTTCAGCCATCTGAAACTCTTTGATATTTAGCAGAAGGGTGCCATGAGAAATGTATATCCGTTCATCCAGGGGAAAGCGTCGTTCCCCTTCAGTCAAAATATCCAAGGCCCGTCCCGTGTCCCCTCCGCCAGCAAAGATCTTTGCCAAATCAAAAAACATCGCCGCCTGAGAAATCCCCGCCAACGGAATTTGCCTCGCTAAATCCACGGCTGCCGTCATATGCGCCATAGAGAAATGCAGCTTGGCAAGGCGGAATTTTAAGAATATTGAATCCGCATCAAATGCCAAACCCGCCTGATATTCCTCTAAAGCCGTTGTGGCATCATTATTCAACTCGGCTAGGGAACCACGAAGGAAATGATAATAGGCTTGGGGGTGGGAAGCTTCCTGCATGACCATGGATACTTCCTGTCCATGCAGAGTGGGTGGGGGAGCCGTTCCGCAGGATACCACCAATAGCGGAATTCCCCACCAGAGCGTTCTCAGACGACCCAACCAAATTGGAAATGTCTGCCCTGACCGAACCTTCATAGCTTGCACACCTGTAGATTTCATAAACAGTTCCTCAACAACAACTCATTATACTATACCAGCCCGTCTCTCTCTCGTTAAGTTATTAAATTTGGCATACCGGTCATGAAATTGCAGATCTACTTCTCCAATGGGCCCATTTCGATGTTTTCTCACCAGAATTTGCGCAATGCCTTTCTCTTCAGTATCAGGCTCATAGACCTCTTCACGATAGATAAACATCACCACATCCGCATCTTGCTCAATCGCACCTGACTCGCGCAAATCCGCCAGCACGGGTATGGGAGGCTTTCGATTTTCCACAGCCCGACTCAACTGAGAAAGGGCAATCACAGGAATATTCAATTCTTTCGCCAATCCTTTTAAGGCCCGAGAAATATCGGAAATTTCCTGCTGGCGGGATTCTGAATCTCCTCGCCCTTCCATCAGCTGCAAATAATCGACCACCAGGAGATCCAATCCATGTTCGGCTTTCAAACGTCGAGCCTTCCCTCGCATTTGCTGAAGCGTCAAATTCCCAGAATCATCAATGAAAATCTTTGCCTGCTCCAGCCGACTCGCTGCCTCAGTTAAAGCCACCCAATCATGTTTAGTTAACTGCCCAGTCCGGAGAGCATGAGAGTCTAGCAGAGCCTGAGAACTCAGCATACGCAAAACCAGCTGCGCCCGAGACATTTCTAAACTAAAAATGCCGACCACAGCATTGGAACGAAGTGAGGCATATTCGACCATGCCTAAGGCCAAGCTGGTTTTCCCCATACTCGGTCTACCCGCCACAATAATTAAATCGGATGGTTGAAGCCCCGCAAGCATATTATCCAGGTCCGTAAACCCGGTCGGCACTCCGGTGATCCGCTCTTTCCGGCTATACAACCGGTCAACAATCTCAACGCTGTCTTTAATGATACTACTGACGGGCGCAAACGTTCCTCCCAAATGCCCCTGCGCCAATCGAAAAATTTCCCGTTCGGCAAATTCAAGGAGTTCATTCGTCCCCGTCGTCCCCTCATAGCCTCGCATAACCACCTCTGTGGCGGTTCGAACAAGGCCACGAAGCAAGGATTTATCACGAACAATATTACTGTGATACCGAATATTGGCGGCACTCGGCACCACTTGCACGATTTCCGCAATATAGGAAGCGCCCCCTATTTGGTCGAGTTCGCCGGTCCCTCGCAAATGGTCTGTTAGTGTAATTTGATCGACAGGCTGATTCCGTTCTGACAATGCCACCATGCCGCGATACACGATCCGGTTTCCCGTTCGATAGAAATCGTCCTCCGACAAGATTTCCATGGCCCGATTTAGCGCGGCATTATCAAGGAGAATCGCTCCCAGGACGGATTGTTCCGCTTCTAGGTTTTGAGGAGGAACCCGGACCTCTGATGCTTCAGACATTGCCATGGCTAAATGCTTGTAACCGCTTGGGGATTTCTTGAACTGACATCCGGGTTTGACGATGGTTTTTGGAAGAAGGGGTGAATTCTAGCACGAGCACCGATCGCGGTGTGCGGGTCTTTCCTTCAAAAATCAGTGCGCAAGACACCCCTCGATGTCGAGCAACAGTGATTACCCAGTTCAAGGCAGATTTTGGTGAACCCTCTATCATTTCTTCAATCACACAAATCCCGACCCCGCGTAATCGTTGGGCGAGGGCAAAGGATGCTTCCGTTTGATGAGGAAAGGTAAAAATTCTCACAGGCTTCAACCCGTTTCCGCCCACATGTCCTCCACGTTCCAAGGCGGAAAACACGCGGTCCAAATCCAACCCCAATCCAATAGCGGGAAGGTCTCGCCCAAACCGACCAACCAAATGATTGTAACGCCCTCCTCCCCCGATTTCACTGCCGAACGTGGAGGTAAAGACATCAAACACGACACCATCGTAATAGTCAAAACCACGAAATTCGCCAAGATCCAAAAGAATGCGATCTTGCACTCCGTTCGTTTTCAATTGCCGATACACCTGCGCCAGGCGTTGTAAGGGCTTGCGCAATTGCAAATCCTTCCCCGCGATGCGCATTCCCCATTCCAGCACTTCATCGCGGCCGTACCGTTCGGGCACCTGCAAAATATCTCTTACTGTAGATCGAGATAATCGTTCAGTCTCTAAAATCTGTTCCAATCGAGGAAGGTCTTTGTGAGCCGCCGCAACTTCTGCCTGCTTTCGCCCATTCGGAGACAAACCTGATTGGGCCAACAGGGCTTTAAAAAATCCGACATGACCGAGAGAAATCTTCCATTCGGGCAGCCCAATCCGTTCCAGAAGACCGGCCAGTAACGTCACGACCTCTGCATCACTGTGAGAAGTATCAATGCCAATCAGTTCAAACCCGACCTGAAATACTTCACGGTCCCGTCCACGATGCTCCGGTTCATACCGAAAAACCGTGGTCCGATAGGAAAATCGCAAGGGAAGAGCCTCTCCTCCAAGCCCCATGGCTACCATCCTGGCAATCTGCGCCGTGGCATCAGGTCGCAAGACCAGAATTCTGCCTGAAGCCCAGTCCGCAAATTTATAGCATTTCTCTAAAATCTCAGAAGCCAAGCCCACGGCTAGGACATCGAGGTACTCAAAGGTAGGGAGAATGATTTCCTGATAGCCCCAGGTCGACAAATGAGCCAACAATTGATCTTCCAACCTCCGAACGCTTTGCGCCGTATGGGGAAGTAATGTAGCTGTACCAATGGGGATAAGCGAACGGAGTGGTTTCATGAGGCATATGGAAAGAGAACCGACCAACTCAAGCTATTTAGCCGAGGTAGTCCGCTGACAGGAACCGTCAAGCTAGCTGAGATCAACCATGCGAACGGACAGTATATCTTTCTCTTTCTTGAGAAGATCCAACACGGTGGAAGCAAGCGGGGCATCCAGACCAATAATCAGAAGAGCCGATGCACCGCGCTCGCCTCTGGAGCATTGCATCCTGGCAATATTGACATCATGCTGGCCCAAGATCTGACCAACCATGCCAATCACCCCAGGCCGATCAACGTTATCGATTAAAATCATTTGGCCTTCCGAGACTACCTCGACCTGAAATTGATTTATTTCAACAAAACGCGGCTCATGACGATGGAAGAGAGTTCCACCAAGGGAATGCGTATGGGAACCCGCTTCGACTTTGATTCGGATTAAACTGGAGAAATCTCCGGCATCACTACTTTTCACTTCCTTTACTTCAATACCCCGTTCTTTTGCCACTACAGGGGCATTCACATAATTGATGACATCTTCCAAAATAGGAGAGAGTAGCCCCTTTAACACTGCAACGGTCACGGATGCCACGGCAAGTTGAGCCACTTCCCCAAAATACTCAACGGTAACTGATTTAATGCCTCCATCTAGTAATTGGGCTTGAAATCGGCCCATGCGCTCGGCCAAGACCAAATAGGGCTGCAGTTGGAGCAGCACGTCAGGTGCCACAGACGGAACGTTCACAGCCCCTCGGGCAATGCCTCGCTTGAAATAATCGACGAATTGCTCGGCAATACCAATTGCCACATTCTCTTGAGCTTCTTCCGTTGAGGCTCCAATGTGAGGCGTACACGTAAAATTATCAAGAACTAAAAGGGGATGGTTTGGATCCACTGGTTCCTTCTCAAACACGTCGAAAGCCGCCGCCGAAACTTTTTTGGATTTCAGCGCTTCACATAAATCTTGTTCATG
>Ga0210044_10007772_pt1 | contig 13553 bp, 9 predicted proteins | sample CryGey13umfilter_2_FD_183959 | JGI IMG/M metagenome (GOLD analysis project Ga0210044, IMG submission 183959) | Groundwater microbial communities from aquifer in Utah, USA - Crystal Geyser 4/9/14 3 um filter (SPAdes) (version 2) | ecosystem: Environmental > Aquatic > Deep subsurface > Groundwater... | reverse complement strand
GCGTTTTGAGGAGGATGAAATTTTAAAGAAAATATTTTCGGAATACCAAGAAGCCATAGAGCAAGATAATATTCCTTCCCAAAAATATTTTGTCAATCATACCGACGAAGAGATTAGAAGAAGCGCCATAGACCTTATTACCTTGAATTATCAGCTTAGCGAAAATTGGGAGAAAATGCATAAAATTTTTGTAACTCTGGAGAATGATAATAAAGTCTTGGCAAGATTGGTTATTTCTGCCGTTTATGCTTTCAAATTGAAATATCTAAATAAAAAAATTGAAGAGCTGAACAACAAGCTGAAAGATAATGAATTAGAAGCTATTGCAATAGAAAATATCCAAAGACAAGCTATGTCTTTTACCACTTCAAGAAATAAAATGGCATCTGATTTAGGTCGAATTATTTTAAAATAAAATTTTCAAATCATTACTCATAGAAACTAATCTAAATCATATCATCTTTTGGAAATGAGGTTCTATTTATCCTTATTTTTGCGTCGTTAAATAACAATTTATGACAGCAAAGGATGTTGAAATAATGTCGCCAGTAGGCTCTTATGAAATGCTTATGGCTGCATTTCAAGGCGGAGCTAATTCAGTATATTTTGGTATTGGTAATTTGAATATGAGATCAAAATCTTCTAAAAATTTTGGTCTTGAAGATATGAAAAAAATTGCTGAAATGTGCATTGAAAAGGGTGTGAAATCATATATCACACTAAACACTATTGTTTATGATAAGGAGCTTCAAGATATGAAAGTGATAGTAGATGCTGCCAAGAAAAATAATATTTCTGCTATTATTGCTTCCGATATCTCAGTTATACAATACGCTTATTCGCAAGGAGTTGAAGTTCATATTTCAACTCAAAGTAATGTAACTAATATTGAAGCCGTTAGATTTTATTCTCATTTTGCCGATGTTATGGTTACCGCACGTGAGCTGAATTTGGTTCAGGTAAAAGATATAATTGACACCATTGAAAAGGAAAATATAAGAGGTCCAAAAGGTGATTTAGTAAGAATTGAGGTTTTTGCTCACGGAGCACTCTGTATGGCGGTTTCTGGCAAATGTTACATAAGCCTCGATTTGATGAATTCTTCGGCAAATCGTGGTGCTTGTTTGCAAGCTTGCCGTCGCCCTTATAAAGTTACCGACAAAGATGGTGGATTGGAGATGGAAGTAGATAATGAGTATATCATGTCTCCAGAAGATCTCAAAACAGTTGATTTTATTGATAAAATATTATATGCTGGTGTTAGGGTTTTGAAGATAGAAGGGCGAGGTAGAAATCCAGAATATGTAAAAAAAGTAACTGCTACTTATAGAGCTGCCGTTGATGCTTATTTTGCTGGTGAATATTCTCAGGAAAATATCTTAAAATGGAATCAGGAACTTGCATCTGTTTACAATAGAGGCTTCTGGGATGGTTATTATCTGGGGCGTAAAACTGGTGAATGGACTAAACTTTATGGCTCGCGCGCAACAAAGAAGAAAGTATATATTGGTAAAGTTACTAATTTTTTTAAGAATCTTAATGTAGCCGAAATAACCATGGAATCTCATGATTTGAATCTGGGCGATGAAATATATGCAATTGGCTCTTTAACTGGGGTTTATGAGGATACTATTGACGAAATGAGGCTTGATTTAATTGCCGTAGATAAAGTAAAAAAAGGAGATGTATTTTCTTTTAAATCTAAATCATTATTAAGAAGAAATGATAAAATTTATAAACTCATTGCTGTAGAGGAAATTCTTTAATATTAAAAACACCATAAAAAAAGGTCGGCATTTATTGCCGACCTACTTTGCTTAATTAAAAAGAAAGTTTTGCTCTCATTTGCTCAGCTCTTTCGCGATAGCGATTCAGCTGCTCTTTCTCAGGATCTATGCCTTTTGGACGCGCTTTTATACTCATATTATATTCGTCATTACGAAACAACATAAACTGGCAAATACGTTTGTATGCTTCTCTTTGGTCAAAAGATGGAAATTGCTTCAACTCATTAACAACTTTATCAGTAAAGCCATCTTTGTCTGCTTCCCAAATTCTTAAAACTTCCTTGCGTTCACTTCCAGACATGTTAAAATCGTGATCAAAAACTTTGTCCACCCATTTGCGTTCTCTTTTGTCAACTTCACCGTCAACGGCAGCAATAGCCACCATTCCAGCATAAATGATTTGTTTAAAATTAAATTCAGCCATAATTATACGTTTAATTGGTTTTTCAAAAATTTCATGATTTGTAAAAATAATACAATTATCAAAGTTTGCAATTTTTTTTTTAAAAAAGCTTATTTTTTATATTGCAATCTCATTTATACTAACTTTGCTTAGACTTTTTTAAAATCTATAATATTGAAATTCAGAGTTATAATTATAATTTACCTTGCTTTTATAAGCTTTTTTGGTTACTCCCAAAAGAAGAATAGTTACGAGCAAAATATAAAAATGTTTACCGCCGACAAGATTTTAATAGCCATAAATTTCCTTAAATGGCAAAATTTGCCGTCAAAAATTGCATTGAAGGGCATAAATCGTGGATTTTATTTTGCATATTTCTACGATCAGCCTTTGGGAGGAAGTCGATTTAGTTTGGCTCTTGGAACTTCTTTGAATTCTAATAATATTTTCTCTAATTCAATTCCAAAATTTCTTGTTGATTCCAGCAGCAATTCAAATTATACTGATTTTGTTGGGCTCGATAAATTATTTAATAAACCCTATTCTTACGTTAACAATAAAATGGCATTTACTTATATCAGCATTCCTTTTGAGGTGAGATTGCGACCTGGTAAAAATGAGCAATGGCGTATTGCTGCTGGTTTTGATGCTGGATTCTTATTAAGTAGTTATGTAAAATATAATGGAGATAATGTCTTTCAGAACAAGAATGAATATATAAAATTCAAATTTTTTGGGATTCCAAATACTCTAAAATTTCGAAGTGGGGTATCATTTCGCATGGGTTATGATAGATTTACTTTGAGGTTTTATTATCCATTAACTACTGTATTTCAAAAAGATAAAGGCCCACAGATTTTCCCTATCGAGATTGGCTTATCGCTGATGGTTTTTTAGCTCTTAAAATAATTTTATCAATTGCTTTGTCAATTCTCTTCTCGAGTAATGTTTTCGTTTACTTGAATCTACAATTTCAGAGATGTTTTTATCTTCATAAAACTTCAGAACAGCAATTTTAAAACCTTGTAAATCTTCAAAATCTAAAATCTTTCCAGCTCCAGTTTCCTTCATAATTTCACTAGCATCACCATGAATATTGCCAATACCAATTATAGGCACATTACAGGCTAAATATTCAAAAAACTTTCCTGAAAGCACTCCTTTTGAATTCGGCGTATTATTAAGAGGAAGATAGAGTAAATTTGCTGCAAATAAATGCCTAATAATTTGATTGTGTGGAATATATTTGATTATTTCAATTTTATGAGTAAGTTGGTATTTTTCGATATCATCATATACTGAATAATCTAATTTGCCAACAAAAATTATACGCAAATCTTTTTCAAATGCCATATTTTCGGCACATAATTCTTTCAAACCTTTCCAAAAAATATCATGATTTCTGTCGGAATTTATTGATCCTACATGAACAATTGTAAATCCAGATTCCTTCATGGAATTTTGATTTATAAAGTCATCTTCATCAAATCCGTTAGTAATTATTTTGACTTCTCTTCGGCTAATATTTTCTAACTCAAGACCAATAGTTTTACCAATGGTGATTACTTCGTCAGCATTTTTTAGGATTTCTTTTTCAAGTCGATGATGCTTTTTATCAGCTAATTTTGTGAGCATAAGGTCTTTGTAGAAATCAATATTTGTCCAAGGATCGCGAAAATCCGCTATCCATTTAATATCTAATTTCTTTTTCAACGCGTCAGCTATCAAATGCATACTGTGGGGAGGTCCAGTGGAAACAACTACTTTTATATCATTTTCTTTAATATAGTGGGCAAGAAATTTAATTGATGGTTTCACCCATAAAACTCTTGCGTCAGGAATAAAAAAATTTCCTCTAAGCCATACAGAAATTGTCTCTGAAATTTTTTTTCTTGAATCTTTTTCTTCAGAAAGAAATCCAGCGTTTACATTTCCTTTTTTACCTGTAAATTTTTTATATAGGCTGTAAGGTTCAAAAATCTTACGTTTGATTATTACCGCTTCTTTGGGAATATCTTTTTCAAGAGATAAATCTAAAGCTGGTGCCTCTGGATTTTCGGGTGTATAAATATGAGGTTCCCAACCAAACTCGGGTAAATATTTGGCAAACTTAAGCCAGCGCTGTACTCCAGCTCCTCCACTTGGTGGCCAATAATATGTTATGATTAGAACTTTCTGCAAATCTTTTAGTCTTTCGGGCTAACTTTCTTTTTGGGCATTAAGAATTGAAATAACATAAAAGCCAATAAAAGAATTATCACAGATGAGCTTGCTAAAGAGATTTTCTTGCCAATAAAATAACTTTCTGGGTGGAACTTAAATTCTACTTGGTGCTTGCCTGCTGGAATCAACATTCCTCTTAGTATATAATTGGTTCTGAAATATTTAGATTCTTTTCCATCGATATATGCTTTCCAACCTTTGGGATAATAAATCTCAGAAAATACTGCTAATCCTACTTTTTGAGTATTGCTTTCATATTTTAAATCATTTGGCTCGTAGGATATTAATTTTATAGAAGCATTGGAGTCTTTTTGGATTGCAAAATCGCCAACAATATTTTTAAAATCATTGCCAATTACTACATCATTTCGTGCATCAAACGAAGATATAACCTGAACCCTAAACTGCTTTGCAGCTATAAGTTGTGGATTTTTTATTTCAGTTAGATTGATAAAATCTGCTGTGGAATCTTTAGCATTTACACCAAAAATGTAAGTATGCCCTGCTTGTAAATTATATCTGCTTAATTCAATTTTTTCTACCGTGCTTTGGTCTATAGCAGAAATTATTTCTATAGGAGCTGTTAGCATCATGGTATCAACAGCATTTAAATTTCTTCCATATATTTGAAATTCAGATTTGGGTGACAGGGATTCAATTCTAATAATTTTCCCCAATGAGCTAATTTCTTGGTCAGCATTTTTGGCCCATTTAATATTATTTATAAACCAAGCATTTCCAAGAGTAGCGTAATTAGGTTGTGCTATTGGCTGTCCATCTTGCCCTTTCTGAATTATATATTTAGTATTCAGCATATTAATTACTTCCATATTGAATTTTCCAATATGAAAATCAATCAAATCTTGATAACGGCGGAATTTTGCACCATGATAACCACCTATAGATTTATGATAATAGGAGGTTGAAGCATCTTGAAATGGGTTAACAGCTAAATTTAATACTCTATAATTGGGGTCTTTATCATTAAGAATTTGAAGGTCGGCATTAGTTGGAATAAATGGCGTCTGAACAGTTTTTTCTCTTTCATAGTTCTTATCGGAGAGATATCTTGAATCTACGGGAATAATATCCACAACCATAAGGATTCCTAGGATAGCCAGGAATGCTGCTTTTGGAATCTTCTTCATAGAATAAACCCATAGCAAAGCCGCTCCAAGTAAAATAAATATAAATGAGCGCATGGCATCGGCAGTAAATACTGACTTGCGAACTTGCTGCATGGCATCAAAAACCATTTGATAATTTACTGCATTTGCTGGGTCTGATGACTGAAGACTATCGAATTGACTAACTTCAGCTTGAGATAAAAAGTTAAAAAATACACTTGGCATAAGATAGAATAATAGGCTTAGACCTCCAGTCAATCCAAAAGCTATGAAGAAATTCTTTTTTTGTTCTTTTATTATCTCAGGCCGCTTCAATATTTCTGATAAACCTAAGAAAGCCAACATCACCATAGTAAGTTCAGCTATTACTAATATCATAGAAACTGCTCGAAATTTATTATACGCTGGAATGTAATCGAGGAAGAAGTCGGTAAACCACATCATGTTTTTACCCCAACTTAAAAATATAGATAAAAGTGTGGCTATCAATAATATCCATTTCAATTCACTTTTAACTATAAATATGCTAAATATAAATAGGAAAACCAAAATAGCTCCAATATATACCGGGCCTGATGTAAAAGGTTGATCTCCCCAATAAACATTTTGTTGAGCTACAGTACTTTGTAAATTAGGATCAACTTTCGCTATTGCTTCTTTATATTCGCCAAGATAGCCGCTTGCCCCACCTTTTGCATTGGGGATAAGCAGCGAGAAAGTTTCTGCTTTTCCATAGCTCCATTGCGTAGCATAATCTTTATCAAGCCCACTCGAAGATTTATGATTTTTATCGAAGCTCAATTCTGCTTTTCCCCTTATGGTATATGGTGTATATTCCATAGTAGTAAGCAAATTTCCAATATTTGCTCCCACTGCTAATATTAATGCAATAACTAATATTCCGGTGGCTTTTAAAAAATTTGGAAGTGTTTTATTTTTTATCGATTTTACTAACTCAGCTATTCCTATAATTAGAATAATCAAGCCTAAATAATATGTAATCTGAGGATGATTTGCATAAATTTCCAAACCAAGGAAAAGTGCTGACAAAATACCACCAGCTAAATATTTACCTCGATAGGTTAGAATTAGAAATGCTAATGTTGGTGCCATATAACCGATGGCAAGAGCTTTTGAATTGTGTCCAGCTTCTAATATTATTAAAAAATAAGAAGAGAATGCGAATGCTACTGCGCCAATTAGACTTAGCCAAGGATCAATTTTTAAAACTCGCATAAGAATAAAAAAGCCGAGCATATAAACGAAAAAATAATCTGCTGGACGTGGCAAACTTAGCCTGATAATTTTAGTATCGATATATTGCAATAAATTGCTGCTATATGCTACCGAAATCTGATATGCTGGCATTCCGCCAAACATTGAATTTGTCCACAATGGTTCTTCGCCCTTGTGTGAATCTCGGTAATCAGCAATCTCTTTTGACATTCCAATATGATTTTTTATATCGCTTTGTTTCATTTGTTTCCCATCAAATAAAGGATTGAAAAAGAAAAAAGTGATTAGTAAAAAAACCAATACTGCCGCAGCATCTGGCATAATCTTTTTAAAGTCAATGTTTTTTAGCATGGTAATAATTATTATTCTTTAATTTCTTCGTAATCAATATAATCGCCAAAATCGTCTTTGGACTTTTCTTGCGAATCTGGCTTCTTTTTCACATGAATCTCTCCTTCTTTCCCTCTGGATTTTTCGGGGTCGAGATGTGGGTTTTGATCATAAAAATTTTTCTGTGCTTTTTTAACGAAATTTCTTACAAGTATTGGGAATAAGTATCTAACTATAAATTTGAATAAGTAATAAGATATCATTAAAATAAGTAAAAATCGAAATACACCTGGTAAGCCCGCTATCATTTGTCCAAAATTTAATTTACCGCGAAATTATTTATTTTTCAAATATAAGCATATTAATATTTTAAAATTGATGCCTTTGTTCAAAAAAAAGCAAAGTTTATTTGTATTTTTTTAGCTGATTGTTTTTTACTTTAGCCATATAATTATTCATATCTTTGAAAACTTCAGGTGCCAAAATTATCAGACCAATAATATTTGGGAAAGCCATAGATAAAATCATCATATCTGCAAAATTCATTACTGAACCCATATTTGAAGCAGAGCCTACAACAATAAAAGCAAGAAAAATGATGAAGAAAAAATAATTCTTGGTATTTTTATTGGTGAAAAATTTATCAATAAAGTCTCCAAAAAGATAGTTAAACCCTTTTAATCCATAGTACGACCATGAAATCATAGTGGACACAGCAAATAAAATTATGGCTAATGCTAAAACATAAGGAAACCAATTAAAAACACTTCCAAAAGCTTTTGATGTGAGTTGAGCGCCATCGAATCCTTGGGCTAATATTGGGTCGTGATAGCCAGTAAAAATAATCACTAATGCTGTCATAGTGCAAATCATGACGGTGTCCACAAATGGCTCTAAAAGAGCTACAATTCCTTCACTGACAGGCTCATTGGTTTTGACTGCCGAATGTGCAATTGATGCTGAACCAACTCCAGATTCATTGGAAAAGGCTGCACGCTGAAATCCTACTATCAGCACTCCAATAAAGCCACCGCGAATGGCTTCAGGGTGAAATGCACCATTGAAAATTAAAGATATTACTTCAGGGATTCTTTGATAGTTCATTCCAATTATTACAAGTGCAGCACCAACATACACAATAGCCATTAACGGAACTAACTTTTCTGTAACCTTAGCAATTTTCTTTATGCCTCCAATAATTACAAAACCAACTAAAATAGCCATCACTATTCCAAAATAGGCACCATAACCAGCAGAAGAGGGTAGCAGCAATTCAAATTGTTGAAAAGTTTGATTAGCTTGAAACATATTTCCACCACCTATTGCAGCCCCCATAAGTAGAGTAGCATATATTATAGCAAGAGTTTTTCCAAGACCACCAAGGTTTATTTTTCCAATATTTTTAAGTTTAAGCCCTTTAGTAAGGTAGTACATTGGACCTCCAGAAACAACGCCATTCTCATCAATATTTCTGTATTTTACTCCAAGAGTTACTTCAGTAAATTTTAATGACATACCCAAAAGCCCTGCAATAATGAGCCAAAATGTTGCCCCAGGACCTCCAACAGTGATGGCAATTGCTACTCCAGCAATATTTCCTAAACCTACAGTACCTGATAATGCTGTTGCAAGAGCTTGAAAATGTGATACTTCTCCAGGGTCATCAGGGTTGTCATACCTTCCTCGAAGAAGACCTAAGGAATGACGAAATCCCCTAATATTTATAAATTTCATTCTTAGGGTGAAATAAAAAGCTCCCATAACAAGCCAAAAAACAATTAATGGGAAATGTTTTTCTATAGGTTTGCCATTAATATTGTGCATAGGATTTCCTTTGGTATCGCGAACAACAGGATCATAAATTCCCACAGCTTCAAAAGGATCCCAAAATAAAATAGCTCCAATAATTTCTACTTTTGGAGCAAACCAAGCATCTATTCGAGCACTTAATTTCTGCCCTTTGGAAATCGTTGTTTTATTTTGAATTGATTTATCAGAATTGGCAAAGGTGGGCATGGCCAGAAAAATAAATATTACTGCATAAAAGATTTGTTTCATAAAATAATGTTTGATTCGATAAAAATGGATTAAACCCCGAATATTTTAGATAAAAAAATTGTCTTTGCGAAATTAATTTAGCAAAATTAGAAAATTCTAAACACAACAGTTTATATTTTAAAAATGGATTGTATTGAGTTTACATGATGGTGAAATATTTTAAAAGAAAATGCGTTCAAACATAAATAATTACTTGTGAAAACTTCCATCATTTCATTTATTTCGCTTTTAATAGTGGTAATATTTAGTTCTTCTGCCAACGAGGATTCTCAACTTACTGCTAATGAGCAGGCAGAAATAATTTCAATACACAATAAATGGCGCGCCGAAGTTGGAATAGCCGGCCTTCAATGGAGTAAAGAACTTGCTTCCGAAGCTCAAAAATGGGCGAATTATCTTGCCAAATCTGGCTGTCAACTGAAGCATAGCAGCTCAAAAAATGGCGAAAATATCTATTGGAGCAGCATGGAATCAACTCCAGACGAGGTGGTTAATGATTGGGCTACCGAAAAGAAAGAATATAAAGGCGAGAAAATTAGTGTTTCTAATTATGAAAAATTCGGGCATTATACTCAGGTAGTTTGGGAAAACACAAAATTTGTCGGTTGCGGAAAAGCAAAATGTAAAGATGGTGAAGAAATTTGGGTTTGCAACTATTCGCCAGCGGGAAATTATATAGGAGAATATCCATACAAAAAAAAATAGTTTTTTTTAGCTTATTGAATTGTTGGCTTTCAAATAGTTGTCATTAAATTATTTCATAAAGATTTTTATTTGCGAGTTTCAAAATTGCAAACTATCTTTGGCGACTTTATATGACAACTGCAATATTAATATTATTTTATTTAGTTACTCCTGCTTTGATAATTCACTTTGCAGGAAAATACTTGCTTTTGAAAAAAGCTGGATCAGTATTAATTGCATATATAATAGGTCTCATTATTGGAAATTTCGGTTGCCTGCCTCAATCAGCATCAAATGTACAGGAGATGCTAATGAGCATATCTATACCTCTGGCTTTGCCTTTACTGCTTATGACTTTAAAGCTTGATAATTGGCAGAATCTTGCAAAAAAAACACTAATTTCACTTTTAACTGGTGTAGCATCAGTGATAATCGTTGTTATAATTGCCGATTTGATTTTTAGAAATTTTATTCCTGATGAATGGAAAGTATCAGGGATGCTTATTGGAAACTACACTGGTGGGACTCCTAATTTAGCAGCAATTAAAACGGCTCTGAATGTTGATGCCAATACTTATATGTTGACTTTTTCCTCTGATATAGTAGTATCTGCAATTTATTTATTATTCTTGATGACTTTAGGAAAAAGATTTTTCAAGAAGATTCTGCCTTATAAATATTCTTATTCTGGTAGATTTGCACAAGAAGAAACTGTTTATTCTAATTTCGAAGATTATACTGATTTTTTCAAGAAGCATAATATTATCCCAACATTAAAGGCTTTTGGAATTTCCATATTAATTTTATTAATTGGTGGTGGAGTTTCTATGTTATCACCCGAAAGTTTAAAGCTTATTTCGGCTATATTAATTATTACTACATTAGGAATTGCAACTTCTTTTATTCCCACTTTAAGGCGAGGTCCCAAAAATTTTGAAACTGGCATGTATTTCATATTAGTTTTTAGTTTGGTGGTTTCATCTCAAGCCGATTTCAGTAAATTTACTTCAGAAGCTTTGCCAATATTTCTCAATGTAAGTTTTGTAATTTTATTTGTAATGTTAATGCATACCGCTTTTGCAAAATTTTTTAAATTAGATGCCGACACAGTTATGATTACTTCTACAGCCTTAATTTGCTCACCACCATTTGTTCCTTTAATTGCAGGCACAATAAATAATCGTCAAATTATTGTTTCAGGGCTTACAGTTGGTTTAGTGGGCTATGCAATAGGCAATTATCTGGGAATCATGATTGGATATTCTTTAAGGTTTTGGTTCTGATTTTGTTTATTTTTCTCCATATTTTTTAAAAATAAATTTTCTTAGCATTTCATTTTATATCAATACTAAATAAAAATATATCTGCAAATTATTTTAATATAAAATAATACCAAAATTATTTGTTTCCAAAGTCTTAATATATATATTTGCCGCCAACAAATTCACGTACTTTTTTATACATAAATGCTTAATAATCATGGTACAAAATATATTTAATCAACGACATATTGGTCCAAATACCGAGGAGACCAAATTAATGTTGAATGAGATTGGGGTTTCAAGCCTCGACGAACTTATAAATCAAACTATCCCACAAAGTATACGATTAGAAAAGGATCTTGATTTGCCAAAAGGCATTTCAGAATACGAATTTCTGAGCTTAATGAAGAATCTTGCATCAAAAAACAAAGTTTTCAGATCATTCATAGGCATGGGTTATTATGACACAATTATGCCATCGGTAATTCAAAGAAATATATTGGAAAATCCTTCTTGGTATACTTCCTATACTCCCTATCAAGCTGAAATATCACAAGGAAGATTAGAAGCTTTATTGAATTTTCAAACAGTAATTTCTGAATTGACACAGTTGCCAATAGCAAATTGCTCACTTTTAGATGAAGGAACTGCCGCTGCTGAAGCAATGGTTTTGGCTTTTGGTTCGCGTTCACGTCAAAGTGTAAAAGATGGAAATAATATGTTCTTTATAGATGAAAAAATGTTCCCACAAACTATTGATGTGCTTAAAACCAGAGCATTAAATAGAAATATCGACATTTTTATTGGCAATCCCGACACTTATATTTTTACTGAAAAAGTCTTTGGAGCAATTATTCAATATACAGATAAATTTGGTAAAATTAATGATTACAGCGCATTTATAGAAAAAGCCCATCAAAATAACTCGGTGGTTGCCATGGCCGCTGATTTAATGAGCTTGCTCGTTTTGAAATCTCCCGGTGAAATGGGCGTTGATATTGCTTTTGGTTCAACACAACGTTTTGGAATTCCAATGGGATTTGGTGGCCCACATGCTGCTTATTTTGCCGTAACCGAAACATATAAAAGAAATATTCCTGGAAGAATTATTGGAATTTCTGTTGATCATCAAGGCAATAGAGCTCTTAGAATGGCACTTCAGACCAGAGAACAACATATAAAGAGAGAAAAAGCTACCTCCAATATTTGTACTGCTCAGGCTCTTTTAGCTACTATGGCTGGAATGTATGCCATTTATCATGGTAAATCAGGGCTTAAATCTATTGCTAAAGATATTCATGCTTTGGCTGTAATTCTCTCATCTGAAATTATCAAATTAGGTTATCAACAGCTCAACGATAATTTTTTTGACACACTTTATGTTGAAATTCCAAAGGGAGTTTACATAAATGAAATTAAAAAACAAACAGAAAAATTGAATATTAATCTTGCTTATTTCGATGATAAGCATGTAGGTATTAGCATTGATGAAACAAAGTCTATACAGGATTTAAAAGATTTATTGCTTGTATTATCAAGTCTTGTTTCCAAAGATATTGAACTATCAAACTCCTACAATGCTGATGATTACATTGATAAAAATATCGCACCTAAATTTATTCGTACCTCAGATTATCTTAATCACAAAATTTTCAGATCATATCAGTCTGAAACTGCAATGATGAGATATATTAAAAAACTAGAAAACCGAGATTTATCGCTTAATACCTCAATGATTCCGCTTGGTTCTTGCACCATGAAATTGAATGCTGCTTCAGAAATGATTCCGCTGAGCTGGCCTGAATTAGGAGCAATTCATCCTTTTGCCCCTAAAAATCAAACTTTAGGTTATCAAGCAATTATTAAAGAATTAGCAGAATCGCTATGTAAAATTACTGGATTCGATGATATTACTTTTCAACCTAATAGCGGTGCCTCTGGCGAATATGCTGGCCTAATAACAATTATGAGCTTTCATAGAGCAAATGGACAAGGACACAGAAATCTTTGTTTAATTCCTTCATCTGCACATGGAACAAACCCGGCATCAGCTGTAATGGCTGGTATGGAAGTTATGGTGGTAAACACTAAGGATGACGGTGAAATTGATTTGCTTGATTTGAGGACAAAAGCTGAAGAAAACAAAGATAGACTTGCTGCTTTGATGATTACATACCCTTCAACTCATGGGGTTTTTGAAGAATCCGTTATAGAAGTTGTAAAAATAATTCATGATAATGGTGGTCAAGTTTATATGGATGGAGCCAATATGAATGCTCAGGTTGGATACACAAATCCTGGACATATTGGAGCAGATGTTTGTCATTTGAATCTCCATAAAACATTTGCAATTCCTCATGGCGGCGGCGGTCCAGGAGTTGGCCCAATTGCAACAGCAAAGCATTTGAGCAAATTTTTGCCGGGTCATGTTTTTTCAATCGAA
>Ga0210044_10007766_pt1 | contig 13557 bp, 12 predicted proteins | sample CryGey13umfilter_2_FD_183959 | JGI IMG/M metagenome (GOLD analysis project Ga0210044, IMG submission 183959) | Groundwater microbial communities from aquifer in Utah, USA - Crystal Geyser 4/9/14 3 um filter (SPAdes) (version 2) | ecosystem: Environmental > Aquatic > Deep subsurface >... | reverse complement strand
GTATTATGCTTCTACTATCGGTTTGGATGAACACATGGTCAAGCGATACGTTGAGAACCAACATATCCACCATCGTGACATCCAGACACTCGGGATCTGACGCCGTCGACAGACGGCAAGATAAAAGCCACCAGCGTTAGCTGGTGGTCTTTTACTTGTTCGTGCTAGGGACCAGGCTTTGTTCGTTCGATCCACTGCACCATGACCACCGCGAGCGCCACGAGTCCCCAAGGGATGATGTAGCGTGGATCTGGTACCTGTTTGAAGAACAGGATGGCGATGATGGTGGCGAAGACGGGGAGGGAAGGGACCAGGATTGGGATCGTTGTCGCATTGCCGCCGCTTGTGTAGGCGCTGTAGAAGCATATCCCTGCGGCGACCGAGATCACGGACGAGATCACGAGAGCCCAAACTTCCGTCGAGGTTGTGGGGTAAGGGATCTCCATCCCCGTCCAATGCTTGGTGCCAACAGCACCGGCCACGAGTAGGACAGCCACCAAGGAGGCGATGCCCAACGGAATCAGGGGCGAGACCTTCTGCAGGTAGCGTTCGAGCAGGACGTTTTCGGCGGCATAGAGCAGGCAGGCGCCGAGTGTGAGAAAGACATAGGTCTTCACAGATTCCTCCACTTCGTTGAGACGAAGAAACGACTCTACTCGTTTGAACGGTTTGTGTCAATCTAAAAACGCCCATGTGGGCGTTTTTTATCAGTGGGGTTTAGAGCTGAACACCGATGACGCTGCGAACTCGTTGCATCTTTTTTTCGGCGAGTTCCTGTGCCTTTGTAGCCCCCTCGTCGAGGATCTTGATGAGATGGGTTTCGTCATTAAGAAGTGCTGTGGCCTTGGCTTGGATAGGCTTCAGAAAAGCACTGACATGCCCGGCGAGTTCTGTTTTGAAGTCCCCGTAGCCCTTGCCCTCATAGGCCTTCTCGATTTCTTTGATCTCCTTACCCGTCACAAGTGAGTAGATGGTGAGGAGATTTGCGAGTCCCTTGCGCGCTTCGTCGTATGCAATTGTCGTGCCAGAATCAGTCACTGCTGATTTACATTTTTTGAGTACGGTTGCCTCGTCGTCCATCAGGCTGATGTAGTTTTTCTCGCTTGCCGCCGACTTGGACATTTTATTCTCTGGGTTATCCAGCCCCATGATGCGCGCGCCTTGTTCACGAATCTTCACCTCTGGCACCACAAAGGTTTCTCCAAAGCGGTTGTTGAATCGTTCAGCTACATCACGGGCAAGTTCAAGATGTTGCTTTTGATCTTCGCCAACAGGCACGACGTGCGTGTCATAAAGCAAGATGTCTGCTGCCATGAGGACAGGGTAGTCAAAGAGCCCAACGGTGACTGCCTCGCCTTTGCCACGTGACTTGTCCTTGAATTGTGTCATGCGCTCAAGCTCGCCCATGTGTGTGGTGCAGTTGAGCACCCATGCGAGTTCGGTGTGCTGCGAGACACGTGACTGTTGAAAGAGGAGGGTCTTCTTTGGGTCGATTCCAGCAGCGAGATAGATTGCCGTCGCAAAGAGGATATTCTTACGAAGTTCCGCTGGATCCTGCGGTACGGTAATCGCGTGATAATCCACGATAAACAAGCGGTTGGTGTTTGTCTCTTGAAGTTGAACCATTGGTTCAATGGCCCCAAAATAGTTTCCTATATGAAGGACACCAGAGGGTTGAAGGGCAGTAAGTACGTTAGCCATATGAGGGAATCATAGGTGGAACGAGGCTTCACGTAAAGATGCAACCAAAAACTACCCGGCTTAACCGGGTAGTTTTTTCTTAGACTTCAATAATCACAGGGAGGATCATGGGTCGGCGTTCGGTCTTTTTAAAGAGGAGCTTGCCAACTTGATCTCGGATTTGATCGCGGATGTATTTTGGATCCGCACTGGATTTCTTGTCGTTGTCCATGGTGGCTGTTTTGACCACATCACGGGTGTCATTGATGAGCTTCTGGTTGTCCTTCATGAGCACAAACCCACGTGAGACAATGTCTGGATAGCCCAGGACATTTCCAGTTTTCTTTTCCACTTTAACGATGATGACGACCATACCTTCCTCAGCGAGGTGCGTGCGGTCGCGCAGGATCACTTGGGAAACGTCTCCCACGCCGAGTCCATCAACAAAGATGTAATCGGTTGGAACTTTCTCTTTTGTGAGTTGCCCACCGTCTTTCCAGAATTCCATGACCTGTCCGTTATCTGCCACAAAGACATTTTTTTCGTCCCAGCCCATTGAGTAAGCCACAGAGGCATTCTCCCGCAGAAGAAAATGGTTTCCTTCAATCGGGACATAATATTTTGGCTTCAAGAGGGCAAGCATGAGTTTGATATCTTCTTTTTTGGCGTGTCCACCGGCGTGTACATCCATCATTTGATAGTGCACAACATGTGCTTGCTTGCGGTAAACGGTGTCCATGAGGCGTTGAACAGCAGCTTCGTTTCCAGGAATAACCGAACTAGAGAAGATCACGGTGTCGGTTTTTCGGATTTGGACGCTGCGGTGTTCGCCGTTTGCGATACGATTCAATGCCGCACGTTTTTCACCCTGAGCACCGGTACAGATGAGCACGACCTTATCTTCGGCGTAGTTATCCATCTGTTCTGGTTTGATCAAGGTTGACTGGTTGCACTTGATGAAACCGATCTCTTTGGCAATTTCAACGTTGGTGCGCATGGAGTAGCCATCGATGGCTACTTTCTTACCAAGGGATTCGGAGATTTCGATAATCTGCTTTACGCGTGCAAGCAGAGAAGCGAAGGTTCCAATAATGACTCGTCCTTTGGCTTTTTCAAGAATCGTTTGAAGTTCTTCCCCAATGACTTGTTCTGAAACCTGATGACCAGGTTTATTGGCATTGGTGGAATCTCCCATTAGACACAACACACCTTTCTTTCCGATCTCAGCGATCTTTTGAAAGTCAGCGTGTTCGGTGCCTGCTGGGTGGAAGTCAAACTTCCAGTCACCGGTATGCAAGACGGTCCCCATGGGGGTCTCGACGATAATTCCGGCTGAGTCTGGAATGTTGTGATTGATGTGGAAGAAGGAAACCGTGAAGGCTCCCAGCTTTAACACGTCGTCAATGTTGGATACTTTCAGGTTCAACTTCGCCGTATGGAAGTCTTCCTGTCGGCGCTTAATGATGGCCGCAGACATAGGGAGGGCATAAATTGGCGGGTTGCCAATGTTTGGAATGGTGTGTGGGATCGCTCCGATATGGTCGTAGTGACCATGGGTGATAATGACACCACGCACGTTCTTTTCCTTTCCCTTGAGGTAGCTCATGTTTGGGATGATGTAGTCTACCCCTGGCATGTTTTCCTCTGGGAATTCAAGCCCCATGTCAATGATGACAATGTCGTTCTTGTATTCAATGAGGGTGCAGTTGCGACCTACTTCCTCAAGACCTCCAAGAACAATGATGCGGAGTTTATCTCCGTTTGGCGCATGGAAGGTCTTGGCTTTGCCATGGTTCTGCGTAGCGGTTGCCGAGCGTTTTGCTCGGAACACACGTCCGCGATAACTAGGCTTCTTTCCTTGACCACCCTTTGGTCCACCCTTAGAAGGGGACCGGCGCGGGTTTGGTTTATTCGTTACCATAATTAAAAAATCTATAATGAAAAAAATTAAATGAAGTATTCAATTGTGAAAGAACAGTCTCTCCTCACGCGTACGTGATCTTTTTGACCCTTCACTTGTGTTTGAAAAAGTGGAGAGCGGAAAAAATACGTACAAGAACATCAAGAGCGACGAAGATCTAGAACGTTCATTGGTGGGCGGAGAGGGACTCGAACCCTCATGAGATTGCTCCCACAGACACCTGAAGCCTGCGTGTCTACCAATTTCACCATCCGCCCGTATAGCCTACTGAAGGGCTTTTTTTGTTTTGATATACCAATCGTTCACGTTCACAAAACGGTCTGCTGGATCAATAATCGCAGGGATATTCACGTTCTCGATTTTGTCCGCTACAGCATAGCCGTATGGAGATTGATAGAGGAAGATAGCAGGAATATCAGAATAAATCAAGTCCTGAAATGCCGTATAGGCGTCAATGCGGGTTTGTTCGTCTGTGGCACTTCGCCCTTGTTCAAGGAGTGTATCCGCCTCTTTGTTGGCATATCCGGCTAAGTTAAGGCCTCCGTCTATCTGAGAAGAGTGCCAGAATGGATAGGGATCAGGGTCACCACCAAGGACAATTGGTGTCAGGAGCAGTTCGTAGTTCCGAGGCTCAATCACTTCGGTAAAGAGTAGTTCCGGTGGGACGGTAATGACTTCTAAATCAATTCCTACATCGCCGAGTTGGGATTGGATGAGTTCGGCTACACGAAGAAGTTCGGAACTTGATGGGGTTGTGAGGGTGAGAGAGAGTCGTCCTTCTGTTTCGGTGGTTTCTTCCTCCTCAGCTTCTGAATCTGCTTCAGTCACCACTTCTTCCGTGACAGTTTCTGGTGCTTCGTCACTAAGGGCGTACCCTGCTTCCGTGAGCGTGGACTGTGCGAGTACGGGGTCAAAACGTGTCTCGGGTGCAGCCGTGTATCCGAGCATACCCTCAATGAGGGGACCAGTGGTGACGCGTGCAGATCCTCCATAGAGATCATCAGCGATGGCTTGCTGGTTAATACTCTGCGCAACGGCAAGGCGCACGGCGTCTTCTTCAAGGGCGTCATTCGCGGTTTCGTTGAAAAAGAGGACGATCACACGGCTCATGAGAGGCTCAATCAATTGAATGTTTCGGTTTGACGCAACCGCATCACGTTGGTCGAATCCGACAATACTAATACCTTCCACGTGCTTATTGTCGAGTGCATCTGCGGCGCTCTGAGCGTCTGCGTAGAATTTAAAGGTTAACGTTTCGATGAGAGGACCTTCTCCGTAGTAGTCATCGTTTCGCTCAAGGGTGTAGGAACGAATAGAACCATTTTTTTCTTTTTCAAATTCAGCAAATTGATACGGGCCACTTCCAATTGGCTGGAGGTTCAGTGCGGCAAGGGGAGCATTCTGTGGAAGGATCTCAACCCACTGAGTCGCTGGGAGGATCCCAACGGTAAGGTATTGGATAAATGGGGCAAATGGCTCTTCTAGGATAAAGGAGATGGTTTTGTCGTCATCCTGCACAACCGATACATCAGTAAAATTACTCGCCAAGGGGCTGCGGTAGGAAGGATTTTGAATCGCATTGATCGTGAATAAGACGTCGCGGGGACGTACTTCTTCTCCATCGTGGAATCGCGCGTTCTCACGGATGCGAAGCGTATAGATAGTCCCAGCATCATTGATGGAAAGACTCTCGGCAAGATCGGGAATAAACCCTTCTTCGGGATCCCATTTCATGAGACCTGAGAAGATAAGTCGGGTGAGATCTTCATCCGCATCACTCGTGTTCGCATAGAGTGGATTGATAAACTGTGGTTCACCTACGAGTCCTTCCGTGTATTCTCCACCAATGGCTGGAATAATGACTCGATGCGAGAGGACATAGGAACCAATCAAAAAAGCCACGGATACAATGATGACACCAAAAGCTCCCTTGAGTGTGCGTTTCTCTGTTTTGTTCAGGAGGTAAGGAAGCTGTTTCCACTGACGCCACGAAGGGAGAAGACGCTTCTTTGAAACGGAAAGGACCTGGCGCATTGTCAGGTCTTTGTCCTTATCAAAGGCACGTTTTTGAAAAAAAGTTTTGAGTAGATGGAACGGATTTGGCACACGAATAAGTTGGGGTGGCTCTACCCCGAGGGTGAGAACACCCAGTCCTGTTTATATCAGGACGTTTGCGAGTGCGATCCCAAAAAAGAGGATCGAGAAGATGATTGTCAGTTGAAAAAGTTTTTTCTCTGCCCCACGCTTTGTGCGGTAGACATTCCCACCGCCACCGAAGGCAGCGCCAAGACCTGTGCCGCGTGCTTGAAGCATAATGGCGGCAACGAGGACAACAGCGAGAACCATTTGCAAGATGTTGAGAATCAAATCAGTGTTCATAGCATTTCTGTAACGTCCGTGAGCATAGCAAAGTGCGTGGATTTGGTCAATCCTTAGGGGGTGTTGCTTTTTTTGTTCCACCTCCAAAACGTTTCATGCCTTTGCCAGACATTTTCATGCGTGGAGTCTGTTTTTTAGCACGACGCTCAACACGTTTTTGTATCTGTTCTTCCTCACGACTCATACCAGTATTATGATATACTTTCTGTATCACTTATGGAAACTGAAGGTCAGATTCATCAGAAACGCAATTGGATCGGGGGCATCGCTACGGCTGCCATTCTTGTGTTGCTAGGATTGTTTGTGTGGCGGGTTGTGTATTTCGCAAATGCCATCCAATCTGGAGAGATCACGCCAGGGAGTTACGATTTTACTTCGGCGTTTACCACCAGCACGGCGCTTGTGTCGGCTCCACTGCCAGATGGAGAGTTTGAAACGGCGACGTTCGATGATCCATCGTTTGGTGCGTCAACAGCTGCGGTTGAGATTGTTGAATTTGCAGATTTTGGTTGTCCCTACTCACGGGAGTCAAGTTTGGTGGTTCGTGCGCTTGCAGAGAAATACCCAGAGGATGTGTTTTTCGTGTATCGAGATTTTCCCATCACCGAGATACACCCCGTGGCTCAGGTGGCAGCTGAGGCAGCGGAGTGCGCACGTGATCAAGAGAAGTTTTGGGAATACCACGACAAGCTCTATCAGAATCAGTCTGGATTGACCGAGGCTGATCTCACGATCTTTGCAGATGAACTGAATATGGACACTACCCTTTTTGATTTCTGTCTTGCATCAGGGAAGTACACAGACGAAGTGATTGAGGATTACGCAGACGGCTTTGAGGCAGGTGTACGCGGAACCCCAACCTTTTTTATAAACGGAAACAGAATTCCCGGAGCTATACCCGCAGAGATCCTTGAAGCGATTATTGAATCCGTAATTCACACAGGGGAGATATGAAGCAATTAACCTTCCCATTTTTTTTGTTTGCTTCGTTGCTGGTAATCTTTGTCTATGTTTTGCCGCTTCCAGTGATGGCGGAAAAGGCGTGTACATGTTACTGCGCCGTTGAGAGTGAGGGGGCAACTTCTGTTGGTGATTTGACGAGTGCATCATGTCAAGATACATGCTCAGCTGCTGGTCACACGGTTGCTGCTTGGGCATGTTCTTCAGATGCATTGCCCTCACAGAATGTGTATTGCTTCACTGCTAACCAGTGTGCTGCTCAAAAGGGAGTGCTTGATACGGCTCAGCCTGCTGAATGTCAGCCTGGAATGCACTACTGTTTTCCGAAGTCGAATATCACCGTGGATTTGTCTGTTGCAATTGGGGCACTTCAAGAGGTTGGGAATCTAGGTGAGTATATGGAGTCAGTCTATGTATGGATGATTGGTTCAGCGATGTTATTTGCAATCATCATGGTTCTTATTGGTGGTTTGCAGTATGTTCTTGCCGCCGGTTCCGGAGATGTGGGGAAGGCAAAAAAGCGAATCATGAATGGTGTGGTTGGATTATTACTTTTGTTGATGTCGTATGCGATTCTTTATACGATCAACCCTCAGTTAGTGCGTTTAGAAGTTCCGACTCTTCCGATGATTCGTCGTCTTTCGCTGATTTCAGATTACTCATGTGGTTATCTTACAGGTGATTGGGGGACCCAGTCGTATCACACCTATTACGGCGCTCCTCAGGACTCTCCCTACATTCCACAATTGATCAATGCTGGAGAAGTGCCTTATGTCGTTCAGAAGCCTACCGATGGAGAGAATTGTGGTTCTGTTGCTGAAGTTATGACAGACAATTTCGGAGCAGATGTGCTTCCTGAAGGGTCGACCTGTATGTTCGATTATTGTCCAAAAGTTGGTAATCGTCAGCCGAGATGTGTGGGGACAGGTTTGTCAGCGACCTGTGTTTTGTGCGAAGCAGTGACTCCGGCAAACGAGATGGGGGTGATTCCATCTGAGGCTGTATGCGGTGCACTTGCGGCTGCTGATGAAGCGAATGCGAATGGTGATCCTGTGACAAAGAACTACTGTTTCTATACTCAAGATCCCCATATGATTGTTTCAGGATTTGAGACATTTTTATTAGCCACAGTCCCGTTGACTATTAAAGCAATTGTTGCAGCTGATAATACCCTTGATGTTGAAGAAGGAACCTGTGCCAGTTTGTCGCTTTCTTGTGGTTCTGTAAGTAAATGTGAGGACTATGATAATCAGCAAGTGAAAAACGACGTGACGGATGACGAGTTGGACGATCTGACACCGAACTCCCTTGCCGGATCTGTCAATATTGAAAGCATCTGTTCAGACGATCCTTGTCGTGTTGGTGCGAAGACAGGAACAACCTGTACGTATGAAGAGACAACTGCAAAGGCAGACTGCATCAGTCGTTAGGTTAAGATATTGATACAGGGCAGACTCTTGCCCTGTTTTCTTTTTCGTGATAGTCTCGGGGACGCTTTAGGTTTACAACACTTTCAGACCATTCAAACGTTATGGCATCATCCAAACCTCCCGCAAATCACATTTCTGTTCGAGGAGCACGCGTGCATAATTTAAAAAACATTGACATTGATATTCCTAAGGACAAGTTGGTGGTGATCACTGGACTCTCGGGTTCAGGGAAATCTTCCATCGCCTTTGATACGATTTTTGCAGAGGGACAACGGCGCTACATGGAGTCGCTTTCAAGTTACGCCCGTCAATTTTTAGAACTACAAGATAAGCCAGACGTCGATGAGATTCTTGGGCTCTCCCCAACGATCGCTATTGACCAAAAATCTTCGTCACACAATCCACGCTCCACCGTGGGTACTGTGACGGAGATTTATGATTTCCTCCGCGTACTGTTTGCGCGTGCCGGACGTCCGCATTGTCCTGAGTGTGGGGAGCGTGTTCAGGAACAGACACTTGATCAGATTGTCGAACATATTGGAGACATGATTCAAAAGGATCCGATTCTTCTCCTTGCACCTGTTGTGCACCAACTGAAGGGGGAGCACAAACACGTTCTTCAAGCAGCACTGAATGCTGGGTTCACCCGTGTGCGATTTGATGGCTTCATGATGGATACAGAGGAAGCCATGAATGTGAGGCGTGACAAGAAGAAGGCACATGATGTGGAAGTCGTCATTTTTGAGTTTAAAGGTGATCAGGAGCACTCAAAGGAACAGATCAAGCAGCAGTCTCAAAAGACACTTGATTATGGGAATGGGTTCATCACGCTCGTGAATGATGAAACAGGGGACGAGCTCACATTGTCGCAAAGTTTTATGTGTGCGAAGTGTGCGGTGAATCTGCCAAAACCAGAACCTCGATTGTTTTCCTTCAACTCGCCTTTTGGTGCCTGTACGGAGTGTATGGGACTTGGGGAAAAATTGGTTCTTGAACCAAATCTCGTCATTCCAAATAAGCGCCTGACGTTTGCAGAAGGGGCCGTGCGTCCATGGACACGTATTGCGGGAAATCAGACAAGTTACCAAAAGATGCTCGAACTCGTTTCGAAGAAGCATCGCGTTCCCATGAACAAATCGATCGACAAGATTCCAAAGGCGAAGCTCGATGTCATTTTGTATGGAACAGGAGAGGAGGAATATCTTCTCGCAGGAAACAAGGAAACGTTTCCAGGGATTTTGGCTCAGCTTGAGCAGAAGTATCGGGAGACAGATTCTGAATATGTTCGGAGTGAATTAGAAAGTTTCATGCGTCGGATGATTTGTCCTGCCTGTGAGGGGCGTCGTTTGAAGCCAGCTGTTCTTGCGATCACGATTGCAGACAAATCGATCGCAGACGTTGTGAACATGCCTGTAGAAGACGTGTCCGAGTTTTTCAATCGGCTTACTGGAAAGGGTAAGGGCGCATCACTCATGGAAGGGCTCACAGGAGATGAGCAGCTTGTGGTGGCGCGTGTCTCAAAGGAGGTGCGTGCTCGCCTCGATCAGCTGACGCAGGTTGGTCTTGGGTACCTCACACTCGACAGAAGTGCGATGACCCTTTCAGGTGGGGAATCACAGCGTGTGCGTCTTGCAACGCAGCTTGGTTCACAGCTTTCTGGGGTGATTTATATCTTGGATGAGCCATCGATTGGACTTCACCCGCGTGATAATGATCGACTGATTGATACGATTCGAAAGCTGAGGGCATTTGGAAATTCGGTGATTGTTGTTGAACATGATGAGGCGATGATTGAGGCGGCGGATTATGTTTTTGATATTGGTCCTGGGGCAGGAGAGTATGGCGGTCAGGTGGTTTCAGAGGGAACGGCTGCACAGATTAAAAAAGACAAGAACTCGCTTACAGGGCAGTATCTCTCTGGGAAGAAATGTATTCCCATGCCAAAAAAGATTCGAAAGGGAAATGGAAAGAAGATTGTCATTGAGGGGGCGAAGGCCTTCAACCTTAAAAATATTGACGTGGAGATTCCGCTTGGAAAACTGGTGTGTGTAACAGGTGTCTCTGGATCAGGGAAGTCTACACTCGTTTTAGACATTCTCGGAAAAGCACTCAGCCGAAAGTTTTATCGTGCAAAGACCTACCCAGGTGCCCACAAGGCCATTAGAGGTATTGAGCATATCGATAAAGTGGTGGCAGTCGATCAATCCCCGATTGGACGTACACCACGCTCAAACCCTGCGACGTATACCGGTGTCTTCACCACGATTCGTGATCTGTTTACAGAGATGCCGGAAGCGAAGATGCGTAAGTTTGATGCAGGGAAGTTTAGTTTCAACGTGAAAGGTGGCGGACGCTGTGAAGCGTGTTCAGGCGAAGGGATGCGCCGCATTGAGATGCAGTTCCTCCCAGACGTGTATGTGGAGTGTCCTGAATGTCGTGGGACGCGTTATAACTTCGATGCCCTTGAGGTGCATTACAAACAAAAAAATATCGCCGATGTGCTCGACATGACCGTGGAAGAAGGTCGCCGCTTCTTTGCGGATCAGACGGCTATTTTTGAGAAGTTGAATGTGCTGCATGAAGTAGGGCTCGGCTATATCAAACTCGGTCAACCAGCAACCACACTCTCTGGTGGTGAAGCGCAGCGTGTGAAGCTCTCAACCGAGCTTTCCCGCCGCGCAACCGGACGCACACTCTACATTTTGGATGAGCCAACGACTGGGCTTCATTTTGACGACATCAAGCGTCTACTCTCGGTGCTGCACCAACTTGCTGACAAGGGAAATACAGTAGTCATCATTGAGCATAACCTCGATGTGATTAAGGGAGCTGACTGGGTCATCGACATGGGGCCAGACGGTGGAATTAAGGGGGGAGAAGTCGTGGTGGCCGGAACGCCAAGAGATGTGGCAAAAAATAAGAACAGCATAACCGGAAACTATCTCAAAGACGTTCTAAAATAAATGAAAAACCCAGGATTTAAGTCCTGGGTTTTTTTGTGTCTTTAAAACAGCTAATTTTAGTCAAAAATGACTTTTAGGCGGTTGACAAAATGGCCATTTTTTGGTAGCATTTCGCCTTAACTTAGCAAAAAGTTAACAAGGCTAATCAGCCACAAATTATGACTCTACTCAAAACACCACTCATGATTGCTGCTCTCATTGCTGCTCTCGTGAGTCCTCTTCTCCCAAGCGTCTTTGCGGACTCTGGGGAGTGGGAGAACACCATGGCTGAAGCAGCCTGGGAATACGATTATTATCAGGTCCAACGTCTTGATCAAGATGACGTGGATGGGCCGTACCAGTTCGCGGGTGTGACTTTTCTCACCCAACCCTCTGACTCTTGCGAGTACGAGGAATCTTGTGATCTTGTGGATCTCACCATCCTCGACGACGGAGAACAGCTCACTGTTGAAGGTGTGGCTGACTCTGTGACCCGTAACTTCTGGCACACCGCTCAGGATGGTCGTTTTATTTTCCGTGTCCCAACAGAGGGCAATACGGATTGGGGAACGATCTATGAGTATGACTCAGAGGCAGGAAGTTTGAACGAACTCATGACCATTGAGCGTCAGGAGAACGATTTGAGCTTCATGACCTTTGCTACTGACGGTGACCGTATCTACGTTTCACTTCTTCATTCAGATAGCGGATCAGGAACGGTGGAAGCTTCTTTGGATGTGTACGATCTTGCAAGCGGCTATGAGCGTGATGACTTTTCTTACACCCTCACTGCCCCTTGGCAGGAGATTCTGGATGTCCAAGATGGTCTTGCTCTCGTGAAGTTTGAGTTCTCCGGTGGCTTCGAACAGCTTTGGCTGATCGATCAGACTGACCGTCAGATGGAAGAGATTCCTGAAACATGGACAGAAGCTCCAGGTGAGATCACGGCTGGGTATTTTGATTCAGAAGGAAATATTCACTACTTCCGTAACTATCGCCTCTTCTCCTACACGCCCGGTGACATGTCTCCCGTTGATGCTGGTGGAGCCTACCTTAATTGGCTTGTAGAAACAGATGAAGCCGTACAGGTGGTTGGCGACTACATGGCCTATATCGACGACGAGAACGGTCTGTATGTTGTAGATACAGATGGTGTTCACAAGTTCGGTGTCGCCACAAATGGAGCGTTCTCACTTACAGAGGACTCGCTCTCGTTTCGAAACAGCAATGGTGAATACATGACTTACACGTTCTCCACTTTGGAGTGGAACACACGCAGTTACCGTGTCACCGATGCCTATGACGACATCCTTGTTGGAATCGATGAGAGCGGAAACGTTTGGTATGAAAACCTCACCAACGGTTACCTCTTGAACATGGGGTTTGGTGGTGAACCAACGCTCACAGATCGTGAGTATGCCTACTGGATGGGGTCTGACGACAACATCTATGAGGTCACCTTCTCAGTGCTCCTCGATCTTGAGCGCGCTGACGTGGGGGCCTTCAGCTCATACGACTCAAACGGGATTTATCTCGTGAGCGATGAGGGGATGTGGCTTATCCCAGACGAGCAGGTTTACTTCACCTGGTTTGATTCTTGGGATGACACCCTTGAGGTCAGCCAGGCAACCATCAATGCATACCTCGCCTCTTATGACGACATGGGCGAACTCAAGTTTGCTCCTGGAACGCGTGTGAAGGCCACAACCTCTGCGCGTGTCTACATTGTTGGAAACGACTACCAGCTTCACTGGATCACCTCTGAGACCGTCGCTGATGAGATCTATGGTTCTGACTGGAATCAGGGAATCGTCGAAGTGAACGACACCTATCTCTGGAAGTACGGTTCTGGTGCCAACATTGAGTCAACCAGTGATGTTCGCAATATCTAACAAGTATTAGTGCCTGAGCGAGACCCGTTTGACGGGTCGAGTCGAAGGCATAAGCACAAACTGTCTAACACAGCTTCTGCCACGTCGCTTATGAGCGAGGTGGCAGGGATCCTTGTTGGACATCTCACACAGGAGCAGGAATATGAAGGACATCCTCAAAAAGTGGGGTCTGGCACAGATGTTAGTCATGTTTTTGTAAGATTCTTCGCAGTAGTAAGCGGAGTTTTTTGAAAAAGTGTTGTGTCTTTTTTGAGCTTCTTTTATGTGTTTTGGGTAGCTTTTGTAGCTGAGTCCTTTGCGTGTTGAGAGGAGGTGCTTGGTGTAGGCCCAGAAGCTCTCAATGCCGTTGGTAT
>Ga0210044_10007747_pt1 | contig 13584 bp, 6 predicted proteins | sample CryGey13umfilter_2_FD_183959 | JGI IMG/M metagenome (GOLD analysis project Ga0210044, IMG submission 183959) | Groundwater microbial communities from aquifer in Utah, USA - Crystal Geyser 4/9/14 3 um filter (SPAdes) (version 2) | ecosystem: Environmental > Aquatic > Deep subsurface > Groundwater... | reverse complement strand
ATGCCCAGGAAGTGTACAAGAAATCGGGCATGAACGGCGACCACTACCAGGTGTTTGAGTGGATGAAGTAGTTTTTTCACCGCAAAGGCGCAAAGGCGCAAAGAATGGTTTTAAGTTTTAACTCTGCGTCTCCGCGCCTCTGCGGTTATTTCCATCATAAAAATCCCTGATCATCCCTCCCATCAATGCCTGACCCGTTTGTACGGGGTCACCAGCGTTCCATTACTCTTGCCTCTGCCAATCCTCAAATCATGCGTTATCCGGAATCAATATAAATTGCCATGATATTCAGGATAGTAGCCCATGACATACAACAATAAAAGTATTTTTACTGTCCTTTTTTGTGATGAGTTTAAAGGATCATCTTCAATTTGTACAATATAGTAGTTGAGATGTTATAAAAATTTATTCGCGGCTTCCACACAAGGTCTGTTGACTTAAAAACTGATACAGCTATTAATAACAAAAAATTATTGACAAATTAATCTAATGAAATAGATAGTTGCTTAACTTTGAAAGCCTGACTTTTGAAAACTTAAAAATTAACCAAATAAATACCTTAAAGCTATGAAACAAAAACTACTTACGACTTTAATGCTGGCGTTGATGCTGGTGTTTTTCGGAAAGGGAGTGTGGGGACAAGGAAACGAAACCTTTGATAATGCCCCTAATACAGGTTCTACCTATACTACTACCACTTTCACTGGACAAGATGGTTCTACTTGGACAATGACTCAATGTAGAACAGATCAAACTATTACTGGTAAAGCTTGTATGATGGGAAAAGACAGAACCCCTATGGCTTATATTGAATCTGGATCTATATCAAATGGTATTGGCAATTTGACATTTAATTACAAACGAGCCTTTACAACAAATGCGAATTTTGAAGTTTATATTAATAGTGTGTTAAAAGGTACTTTTACCACAACTAATACAGACGTCCAAATAGGGACAATTGACAATATTAATATTTCGGATCCCTTCGTTATTAAATTTTTTCAGAAAACAGGTGGTGGACAAGTTAATATTGATGATGTGGTCTGGACAGGATATACAGGAGGCGGTAATGCTTCTCCCTCTATCACCAACATAGTACAGACTCCATCTACGGATATTACCTCCTCAACAACAGTATCCGTTTCAGCGGATATTATCGATTCAGATGGTACCGTTTCACTCTCGCAACTTAAATGGGGAACAACCACCGGTGTTTATCCAAATACCATCAATATGACCCTGGGTTCTGGAAGTACCTTCACAATAGATAATGACATCCCCGCTCAGGCAAATGGTACTACCGTGTATTATGTGATCTATGCTGAGGATGAAGTAGCCGCGGCAACAACCTCTCCTCAACAAAACTATTCCGTAATCGATCCTGCCACAACCACTTTACCCTATACTGAACCGTTTACCACCAATTTAGGCGCTTGTTATACATACACTGTTGCCGGAACAAAACCTTGGTCATGGATTTCAGGAGCAGCCGTGGCTAATGGATATTTAAGCCCATTGGAGGAACAATGGTTGGTAATTCCGGGAATTGATTTCGATTCGTATAACAATGAAGTCATGACCTTTACCAATTATGCACAGTACGGAACTAATGATGCAAATAATTATCTGAAACTCTTTTATTCAGCTGATTATCTTGGAATTGGTGATCCTACCACTTCTACCTGGACAGAATTATTATTTGATCAACCTGCACCAGGGGCTGTCGGATCTACTATAATAACAACTCCTTCAGGGAACATAGACCTTTCAGGTATTAGTGGTACCAGTGTTTACTTAGCTTTTAAATATTATTCAACTGACAGTCCAACCAGTTGGAAGGTGGATGACATCCTTATCCAGGAAGTCAGCGTACTGGATCCGCAAGCCTTTGCCGCTGTTTCTGCAGGTACCGATCAGATTGATCTCACCTTTACAACCAATGCAAATACTGACAATGTGGTGATTGTGTACAATGCGGATGGTACTTTTACTGATCCATCAGGAGCTCCTCCGGTGGCTGGAGAAGCCTTTGCAGGGGGTACCTTACTTTATAGTGGTACTGTTTCACCTCAATCGCATTCAGGTCTGACCCCTGAGCAAACAGTCTTTTATAAAGCATTTTCTTATGATGGATCCAATTATTCACCGGGTTTAACCGACAATGCCACCACCGATGCCACCGAACCCACCAACCATGCCACTAATTTTACTGCCACCACAAACTCATCGAGTGCCATCACCGTTGCATGGACTGACGCCGTCCCTGCCTCAGCTGGTTACCTGATTAAAGGAAGTGATGTAAGTTATGTTGATATAGTAGCTCCTGTTGATGGAACAGTTGAAGGGGATGGATTGCTCGTCAAAAATGTTGCAGGCGGTGTTGAAACTAAACAATTTACCGGGCTTACCGCCTTAACACCTTATTATTTTAAAATTTTCCCATACAATGGAACCGGCGGTGCTATCAATTACAAAACGGATGGAAGTGTACCGGAGGCAACAGCAACTACAACTGAAGCGCCTACTGCTCCAACAACCTGGATTAATGAGCTTCATTATGATAATGTGAGTACTGATGTAGGGGAATTTGTAGAAGTTGTTTTAAAAAATGCCGGAGATTATACCCTTGCTGATTTTCAGGTAGATTTATATAATGGAAACGGTGGAGTTACATATGGTGCCTTTACTTTGGATGGTTTTACGGTTGGTAATACGGTAGGTGATTTTACTTTTTATTATAGTTCTACCCCTGGAATACAAAATGGACCCGATGGATTAGCTCTTTCTTATCAGGGAACATTAATTTCAGGGCAATTTCTAAGTTATGAAGGCTCATTTGCTGCTACCGATGGACCTGCTACTGGAGTTACATCGACTGATATAGGAGTGGTCGAAAATGGAATAGACCCTGTTGGAGAATCTCTTCAATTAGGCGGCTATGGAAATTTGTATAGTCAATTTTATTGGCAAAGCCCGTTGGCTGAAACACCCGGGGCAATCAACAACAATCAAACTTTTGGTAATTACACTACCTGGACAGGTGGCACTGATTCCGACTGGAATTCTGCATTAAATTGGAACAACGGTGTTCCTGATGCGCTGCAAAGTGTCATTATACCCACTGGCCTGACCAATTACCCCACACTTACCTCAGCCGGTTCCTGCAACAACCTCACCATCGAAAGCTCTGCTCTTGGTAATGGCTCACTGATGGGACAAGGCTTTTTAACCGTTAATGGCACCACTACCATACAGCGTTATACAACACAAGCCGTATGGCATGGTATTGCCGGCCCGCTGGACAACGACGATTTTAATAGTTTGTATTTTGGTGGCAGCCCTGATGTATGGGGATTGTGGTACAATGAAAGTATCAATGATTATGAATATGCAACCGATCTGGCAACCGACCTGGGCGATGCCAAAGGCTGGATGGTCTGGGTAGGAGGAGCAACGCCACAGACTTTTAATTTTACGGGCGATCTGCGCGGCGGAACGGTGGGTCCTGTGGCCCTTGCCAACACAGGCCCTGATCCGCTGCATGGGTATAATTTTGTAGGCAACCCCTATCCTTCAGCCATCGACTGGGATGCTGCACCGGGATGGACAAAAACCAATGTGGATGCAGGTATCTGGGTATGGAACGGTACCAACTGGTCTACTTATGTCACAGGTTCGGGTGGAACTAACGGAGGTCTTCAGTATGTCTCCCTTGCTCAGGGCTTCTTTGTACAGGTTAATGCAGCACAAAGCTCGGGAACACTTGAAATGACCAATGCTGTACAGGTGCATAATAATGCGCCCTTCATGAAAGCCCCGGCCTCATTGCCTGCCGATTTGATTAAACTGAAAATTACCGATGGTGAACTTTCCGACGAAAGCATTATCCGCCTGGATGCCGAAGCCACCGAAGGCTACGACGGGCAATTTGATATGCACAAGATGTTTAGCTGGAACGAGGACCATCCTCAGCTCTACAGCACAGCCAACAACTTCATGACTGTCAACGTACTTCCAAAAGAAACGGTGATGGTGCCCATGGATGTGCGCGGCCTGGATGGAAATGAAATGACCATCGCTTTGGAAGAGGTGACTGACTTCGCACAGGTTTACCTGAGCGATGAATACACGGGCATCCAAACCAACCTGATGGAGTCGCCTTATACTTTTATCTATGATGCCGGTCAAACCGACCGCTTTACCATCTACTTCACGGTGGTGGGTACTACGGAAAACCAATTGGAAAATATCAGGGTGTATAGCTTCGACCAAAAGATCAGGGTCATTATTCCGATGGAATTGAATGCTCATGTGGAAGTGGTGAATATGTTGGGTCAAACGGTGATAGAAACGGATGCCCACCTGGGAACCCGGGACATCAACATGGACCACGGAGGTTACTACCTGGTGAACATCACCGGCGACAACCAGCGCGTCACCCGCAAAGTGTTCATTAAGTAAGTTAAATCAGGAATTAAAAAATATATAGCCATGAAAAAGAAGATATTTTCCACGATGATGATTGCAGCCCTGCTGATGTTTCCCTTGTTTATAACGGCCCAGACCAAAGACCCGGGTAACCCGCCCGAAGGTCCCGGTGAACCTGGTGGTGACCCCATTGGCGGGGGCGCGCCTGTAGGCAGCGGATTGGTGATATTATTAACCATGGGCGCAGCCTACGGCGGCAAAAAGTTGTACAACCTAAGGAAAGAATCCATTGAGGAATAAGCTTTTATGACCTTTTTACAAAGCGGGAATTTGTCCACGGACAGGTTCCCGCTTTTCTTTTGTAATCCGGAATTCCCAACCTTTCAGGTTGGAAAAAACCTGAAAGGTTGAATAAAATCCTGCAAACTTTACCCACTCCCCAGTCCCGATCCCGAATCCCGAAAGCAATCGGGATCGGGATTCGGGATAGGCACGACTGACATAGTAACCCTGGATTTCAATCCAGGAAATTGAAATCTCAACTGAAGAACTGCTCTTCACACAACGAAACGTCAACAAATACATATCAATAGCAAGACACGCGAATCATTCGCGCACCAGAGAGGGAGTAGGTAAATTTGTAATATATTTGTACCTGATAATGAAAAACCCCCTTGTTCGAAAAGAAATTATCTGTTTTAATGGTGATTGTTTTTTACTTGACAAGGTTCAAAAAAAGGGTTACCAGTTGTATAAAATAAAAAGGTGATGAGTAACCATATCATTTTTATTCATGTTCCAAAAACAGGTGGAACAACCTTAAATACAGCAATGCAACAAGCCTATTGGCAAACCAAGCCCGATTTTTATTACCGGCATATTTTGGCCGATACAAAAGAGTCGAATGCAGGCGATATTTTTAATCCGGATAATTTTAAAAAGTACAGTCATTTTGATATTATGATGATGCTGCGTCATCCTGTTGACAGAGCTATTTCTGAGTATTATTTCATGAAGGAAAGAACAGAGTTTATGAAATTGCTTCAGCCCATCCCAAACTCCTTTAGTGAATTTATCAATAACCCACAAACACATAATTATGTGGTGAGTTTTTTAACCGGTAATAAAATTTATTCTAAAAAGCGGCCGCAACCAAAAGATTTGAAACAAATAATAACAGCCATAGAATCTTTACCCATTCATGTGGGGATTTTTGAAGAGTTTGGCAAGTCGTTGGATTTATTCAGTAAAGAAACGGGTGTTGAATGGGAAAGAAAAGTAGAAGTAAAACGGATGACATTCAAACGGCCCAGGATGGAAGAGCTGTCGGAGGAGCTTACAAACAGCATTTTAAGGTTTAATTCATTAGATGATGAACTGTATAACTATTGTCTGGAAAAGTTTAATGCCAAAAAAAATGCCCTTTCTGCTGCGAAATTTAAATTCGACGCCAATAAATACAACCATGTATTGCCCTACATGGCCAATTACCCTTTTTTTGAGTTTTGCATGGAAAATAAAGAGTATCTAAGAAAAAACATAGGTTATTTTAAGGCATTGACCGATTACCTTATTTATGTTATGAAGATAAATGACGGGCGTAAACTTACCAGAGCCTTTAATGCAACCTATCTTAATAGCATAAAAAACCATTTTCCGGGTTCATCTTTTTATTCTTCAATACTGGGAGCATACAATACCGAAAAAGAACCCATAAATCAAACCGATGCCATGGCAAAAGCGGTAGATGTTTTCTTTTTAAAGAACCCAAAAGATAGCGCAAATTACTTTAAACCAATGCTTTTTGACGAATTATTGGTTGAAATGCCTAAAATGGAAATAAAAGAAATATTTAATCAGTTTTTTCTTAAAAAACCCTGATTCGAATCAGATGTTTTGTGAATTTTGGGTTAAATGATATGAGCCTGTTAATATCCAACCCAACATTCTGCTATAAACCCCGAAATAAAAACAATTTACCAAAAACAAATAATCGAAAGGGTTTGTATATCTAAATAGTTTGTTATATTTGTTGCACACCTTTCGCCCACTCCATGATCAATATCGTAATCATCGATAACGACCCAAAAATGACTGATGCTATTGCCCAGGTAGTTAGCCATTACTTTGAGCAATTCCAGGTCGTTGAGGTAACATCTGACATACATTCAGGAAGGCAAGCCATTTTGAATCATCTTCCCGATCTGGTGATTATGGAATCAAACCTGCCTGATGGCAGTACTATCGAAATGCTAAAATGTTTACCCGAAATTCATTTCGAGATCATCATTCTGAGCGCAAATCAGGATGAGGCCTTGCAGGCAATACAGGCAGGTGCCTTTGGATTTTTGATGAAGCCTTTAAATACAATATCTTTTGTAAAGATTTTAATCAAACTAAAGCTGGAAATCGAGAAAAAGAGATGGAAATTTTCCTATTGCCGACAATGCCCTGAATTGAAGAAAGAAAACAGCACCCTTGTGCTGCATACCCTTACGGATATTCATATCATTCATCCCAAAGATATTCTTTATTGTATGGCAGAAGGCAGCTATACCCATTTTTATATGACAAACCAGTCATCAATCATGGTATCAAAAAACCTGAAAGAGTTCGAGAATAAACTTACGAAACACCAATTTTTAAGGGTTCATCACACCTATTATGTCAACATGCAACATGTGGCAAAATTTAGCAAAGCAAATGGCGGGATGATTTTTTTAAACGAGGGAACCCAAATTCCGGTTTCAGTGCGCAAAAAAGCAGATTTGTTTAGGTTGCTGGGAGCCATACCACAACAATAATATCTCATTACAACACCTCAACACAACCTTATTTTCCTTTGGAAGGCCTCGTCAACCGGACGTTGAGGGGTTTCGTATCCAAAAGGTTGCAATCACTTATCCATTATATTGATACACCTGTATTTATACTCACTACAGTTATCAATTGGGAGATGAAATTTGTAGAATGGATGCTTTAAATTTCTAGTTTTATGCAATAAAATGCCTTAAAGCCTTAAAAATCTTCTTTAATTTAAACTATTGAATTATGAAACGAAAATTACTCTTGTTGATGCTCATCCCATTGCTGGGATTAATGAGTTTAAAAGCCCAAACCTGTCAACACAGCGTTGAGCTGGTTGATGAATGGGGTGATGGGTGGAATGGCGGCACCTTAACTATAAAGGTTAATGGAAGTCCTGTTTTAACTAACATTACCTTGGCTGATGGCACAGGTCCCGAGATCCATTATTTCGATGCCGCCACAGGCGATGATATTGATGCCGATTATACAGCAGGTACTTGGTCAAATGAAAATGAATATATTGTTAAAGATGGAGGAGGCAGTGTCCTGGGACAATCAGGCCAGGGAAGTGCAACGCCTGTGGATATATTAAATATGGTAGGTAACTGTCCTGCCTGTCTTCCACCAACCGGACAATCGGAAACCAATATTACCACATCCACGGCCGATTTAGGCTGGACAACCGGAGGAGCCACTACCTGGGATATCGAGTGGGGACCAGCCGGCTTTACGCAAGGAGCTGGTACCACCATCACAGGAACCACTACCAATCCTTATCCTTTAGCCGGACTCACAGCGGGAAACTCGTACGACTGGTATGTGAGAGATGATTGTGGCGGTGACCTAAGTGATTGGACAGGCCCGGGCACTTTTTCAACTTTATGTAATGCGATAACAAGTTTCCCTTATTTTGAAGGTTTTGAAAACGGAGGCCTGATACCTGATTGTTGGTCTCAAAGTTTTGAAACAGGAACAATAAATTGGGGGTTTCAGGCAGGTGGACATAATGGACATCCTGCTGCACCTGCCGGGGGAAGTTATAATGCCCTTTTATATAGTCCTAGTTTTACTGATCGGGTAACCAAATTGATTACCCCTGCTCTTGATCTCAGTGGGGCTACTTTTCCCCACTTAATTTTTAAGCATGCACAGGCTGTTTGGCCAAGCGATCAGGATGAACTCAGGGTTTATTACAAAACATCTGCCGGAGGAACCTGGACTCTTTTACCCGGTGCCGAATGGACGGGTAATATACCTGATTGGACTACCGAAATGTTCGCCTTACCAGACCCAAGTGCTGATTATTATATCGCTTTTGAGGGAACTGCCAAATATGGGTACGGTGTGGTGATCGATGATGTACGAATAGAGGCAACCCCACCTGTGCCCCTCTCCAACTGGGCCATCTACCTGGGTATTTTCTTCATCGGGGCAACTATGGTATTTCATTTTGTTAGAAGAAGACTGGCTTAACCGCTAACTACAATTTGTTTAAGGAAAGCGCTGCCTCGCAAGAGGCGGCTCTTTTTGCCCAATATCCGCAATCATAAATCCTCTGCTCCCACACTGTCTGACTATTATTCAAAGCATGCAATCACTTATTTATTATATTAAAACACCTGTATTTGTAACAGCTACAGTTATCAATTGGGAGATGAAATCCTAGAAAGAGATGCTTTAAATCTCTAGTTTTATGCAATTAAATGCCCATATACCTGAAGAATATTCTTTAAATTTTAATAATTGAAATATGAAACGAAAATTACTTTTGTTGATGCTTATCCCATTACTGGGATTAATGAGTTTAAAGGCCCAAACCTGTTTGCACAGCGTTGAACTGAGCGACTCTTATGGAGATGGTTGGAATGGCGGCACCTTAACTATAACGGTTAATGGAAGTGCTGTTTTGACCAATATTACTTTAGCCTCTGGTACCGGTCCTGAAGTGTATTATTTTGATGCAGCCACAGGCGATGATATTGATGCAGATTATACGGCTGGGGATTGGTCGTATGAAAATGAATATACAGTAAAAGACGGAGGAGGCACTATTTTGGGACAATCAGGCCAAGGTGGTACAACCCCGGTAGATATACTAAATATGGTAGGTAACTGTCCTTCCTGTCCTCCACCAACCGGACAAACAGAAAGCAATATTACCACAACCACGGCCGATTTAGGCTGGACAACGGGAGGAGCCACCACCTGGGATATTGAGTGGGGAGTTTCAGGTTTTACACCGGCAACAGGAACAACAATTACAGGAACTACAAATAATCCTTATAGTTTATCTGGCCTAACATTAGGAACTAGTTACGACTGGTATGTGAGAGATGATTGTGGCGGTGGCGTAAGTGATTGGGCAGGGCCTCATACATTTACAACTTTACCAGGGCCTCATGGTTTTCCTCTGACCGAAGATTTTGAAAGCGGGTTTACATCTTTTAATAATGCAACTGGTAACACAGTTGACTGGGTATTAAATACATCCATTTATCATGGTTCTACACAGTCGGCACACAATCCATATACAACAAATAATACCAATATACTTCATGAAACCGGGATGATGGATTTATCCGGAACTTCAGCTGCAATTCTGGAATTTTGGCAAATTGCAAAAACCGAAGGTACCTATGATAAATGCTACATTGAGATATCAACAAATGGCGGATCAACTTATACTGCATTACCAGCAGGGTCATATCAGGGAGCCGGAACAGGTTATGCAACAGCTGGTTACTTTGATGAAGATGATTATTCCGCCTGGGGAACAGGAACAGAAACTCCCGATAATACTTGGTGGAGAAAGGAGACCTTTAGTCTGGCCAGTTACACCACCACCAATGTTAGATTTAGATTCAGACTGACATCTGATGGGTCGGCTGAAAGAGCTGGGTGGTATTTGGATGATATCTATATTTATGAACCAAGCTGTCCTGCGCCAACCGCTTTAACCTCAACCAATGAAACCACTTCCGGGGCTGATCTCGCCTGGACGGATGCCTCAGGTTCCCATTGGGATTTATATATCGTACCTTCAGGCGATCCCGCTCCTGATGCAGGAAGCACACCTACTGTAAATGACCATGCCTTAACTTCCTATACATGGTCAGGAGGAACTGCTGCCACAACATACGATTGGTATGTGCGAAGCGACTGCGGGGCGAACAATACAGATGTAAGTACATGGACCGGACCTGATAGCTTTACTACTATGCAAGTACCGGCACCGGTTCAATCCATGCCATATAGCGAGGACTGGGAAACTGGAACAATTGGCAGCTCCTGGAATTATAATGCAGGGTCTGTTTCAGCCATCATGGTAAATGCAGCTTCATTGCATGCAGGTTCTTATGGTCTTTCACAATATGGCAATAGCAGTACTGGTTACGTTACCCCATCAAGTTTATCAGATGCTTATTCAAAAGCTATTGAAGGTGGCGCGAATGCTAACTGGACTACCTGGAATAAAATGAGTATTGATTTGACCTCTGCCACAAATCCTTTGCTCTCATTTTGGTATTCAATGGGATATCTGTATAACAATGCCTATAACAACTTTTGGGTGCAAGTAAGCACTGATGGAACAACTTGGACAGATCTATTTTCAACCCAAACGAATGGCTCTACCACTGCATATGAAAAGAAAGAATTTTATTTAAGTGCGTATAATGGTAGTTCTCAAGTATATGTCAGATTTTTCCATAATGGGAAATATGCAGAAAACTTTCTTTATCTGGACGATATTTCCATTAATGATATATCCTGTCCCGCGCCAACCAATTTAATCTCAACAAATGAAACAATAAATGGTGCTGATCTCGCCTGGACGGATGCTTCAGGCACACATTGGGATTTATATATCGTTCCTGCAGGTGATCCTGCCCCAACAATTGGAAGTACACCAACAATAAATGATACCCAATCCAATCCCTATACCTGGTCTGGAGGTAGTTCGAGTTCTGCATACGATTGGTATGTACGCAGCGATTGTGGTCAGGATAATACCGATGTTAGCAATTGGGCAGGGCCAGGCACATTTACCACGGTTATTACCTGTCCTGAACCAATAGTGCTTACCACAACCAACATCACCTCTTCATCTGCTGACTTAGGCTGGACTGAAAGCGGATCGGCAACTACCTGGAATATAGAATGGGGATTTCAGGGTTTTACACTTGGAACAGGTACTCAAATATTAGCGACCACTAATAATCCGTATTCGCTCACCGCCGGATTATCGCCCGGAATGGCATATGAATGGTATGTACAAGCCAGTTGTGGCATTGGTGATGAAAGCCTTTGGTCTGGTCCGGAAGGTTTTTCAACAGAACCATCAAATGATGACTGTTCAAACGCGGTCTCGCTCCCGGTTAGTTATACTGAAAACTGGACAATCGGAACAAATGTTGGAGCTACTGAATCCAATAACAATCCGGATCCGATACCTGCACCTGGTTGTGCAAGTTATTCAGGTGGGGATGTTTGGTATACAGCAACAGTACCTGCTTCCGGTTATTTGGTTGTGACAAGTCGAAAAGTTGTAGGAAGTCCATTCTTAGACAGTGGAATGGGTATTTATACGGGTACTTGTGGTTCACTTCTCCTATTCGAATGTGATGATGATGATAGTCCCGATGGTCTCATGTCACAAGTGATTATTAATGATATAACGCTGGCTAATGCAACGGTTTATATTCGTTTTTGGGAATATGGTAACAATTTATTTGGCATGTTCGAGATCACAGCTTATTCAGTCGCTACATCTGCCACCTGGGCAGGAACAACTGACAACGACTGGCATACTGCATCCAATTGGAATGTGGCAGTACCTGGTACGATAACTGATGTTACCATCCCTGCCGGATTAACCAACTATCCAACCCTGACCTCAGCCGGTTCATGCAACAACCTCACCATCGAAAGCTCTGCTCTTGGTAATGGCTCCCTGATGGGACAAAGCTTCTTAACCGTGAATGGCACCACCACCATCGAATGTTACACCACTGCCGGCACATGGCATGGTATCGCCGGCCCGCTGGACAACGACGATTTTAATAGTTTGTATTTTGGTGGCAGCCCTGATGTATGGGGATTGTGGTACAATGAAAGTATCAATGATTATGAATATGCAACCGATCTGGCAACCGACCTGGGCGATGCCAAAGGCTGGATGGTCTGGGTAGGAGGAGCAACGCCACAGACTTTTAATTTTACGGGCGATCTGCGCGGCGGAACGGTGGGTCCTGTGGCCCTTGCCAACACAGGCCCTGATCCGCTGCATGGGTATAATTTTGTAGGCAACCCCTATCCTTCAGCCATCGACTGGGATGCTGCACCGGGATGGACAAAAACCAATGTGGATGCAGGTATCTGGGTATGGAACGGTACCAACTGGTCTACTTATGTCACAGGTTCGGGTGGAACTAACGGAGGTCTTCAGTATGTCTCCCTTGCTCAGGGCTTCTTTGTACAGGTTAATGCAGCACAAAGCTCGGGAACACTTGAAATGACCAATGCTGTACAGGTGCATAATAATGCGCCCTTCATGAAAGCCCCGGCCTCATTGCCTGCCGATTTGATTAAACTGAAAATTACCGATGGTGAACTTTCCGACGAAAGCATTATCCGCCTGGATGCCGAAGCCACCGAAGGCTACGACGGGCAATTTGATATGCACAAGATGTTTAGCTGGAACGAGGACCATCCTCAGCTCTACAGCACAGCCAACAACTTCATGACTGTCAACGTACTTCCAAAAGAAACGGTGATGGTGCCCATGGATGTGCGCGGCCTGGATGGAAATGAAATGACCATCGCTTTGGAAGAGGTGACTGACTTCGCACAGGTTTACCTGAGCGATGAATACACGGGCATCCAAACCAACCTGATGGAGTCGCCTTATACTTTTATCTATGATGCCGGTCAAACCGACCGCTTTACCATCTACTTCACGGTGGTGGGTACTACGGAAAACCAATTGGAAAATATCAGGGTGTATAGCTTCGACCAAAAGATCAGGGTCATTATTCCGATGGAATTGAATGCTCATGTGGAAGTGGTGAATATGTTGGGTCAAACGGTGATAGAAACGGATGCCCACCTGGGAACCCGGGACATCAACATGGACCACGGAGGTTACTACCTGGTGAACATCACCGGCGACAACCAGCGCGTCACCCGCAAAGTGTTCATTAAGTAAGTTAAATCAGGAATTAAAAAATATATAGCCATGAAAAAGAAGATATTTTCCACGATGATGATTGCAGCCCTGCTGATGTTTCCCTTGTTTATAACGGCCCAGTCCAAAGACCCGGGTGACCCGCCCGGGGGAGGCGGTGATCC
>Ga0210044_10007741_pt1 | contig 13589 bp, 11 predicted proteins | sample CryGey13umfilter_2_FD_183959 | JGI IMG/M metagenome (GOLD analysis project Ga0210044, IMG submission 183959) | Groundwater microbial communities from aquifer in Utah, USA - Crystal Geyser 4/9/14 3 um filter (SPAdes) (version 2) | ecosystem: Environmental > Aquatic > Deep subsurface >... | reverse complement strand
AATCTTGACGATACCTTCATGCTTATCAGTGCAGGGCTCTGGAACTATCATTTAAGACAAAGTGCCTGATTCTTTCAAAAGGAAAGAATCAAACATTTTGTCTAAAATATTAAATGACAACAGGTCTTTTGTTATGGCCAAACGCAGTGTGTTGGATAGTGGCCCTGCACCGACTCTGTTGTACGGCTACGGCGGTTTCAGGATCGCCATGGAAGCTAGCTACTCAGCGATCATCGGCAAGTTCTGGATCGAGAGAGGGGGTGTCTATGCTTTGAGCAATATCAGGGGCGGCGGGGAGTTTGGTCCCGCCTGGCACAAAGCAGCACTCAAGCACGAAAGGCAGAAGGCCTATGACGACTTTCACAGCGTCGCAGAAGACCTGATTGCCGACAAGGTCACCACTCACAGTCAGCTCGGAATCGAGGGGGGATCCAATGGCGGACTTTTGATGGGTGTGGCGTTTACTCAACGCCCAGACTTGTATCAGGCCGTCGTTTGTCAGGTACCGTTGCTCGACATGATCCGATACCACGAATTGCCCCCTGGGGCATCGTGGATCGGTGAGTACGGAGATCCTCGGATACCTGAAGACAAGAATGCTATTGCAAAATACTCGCCGTATCAGAACCTGTTCCCTGACAGGGTATATCCAAAGGTGTTCTTTGTTACGTCGAGCAAGGACGATCGGGTCAACCCAGCTCATGCAAGAAAGATGGCTGCCAAGATGGAAAACTATGGCTACACATTCTACTACTACGAAAATGTAGATGGTGGCCATGCTGCTGGAAAAGATCCACTCGAGGCAGCCCGTCGCAATGCCCTCGAATATACATATCTCTGGAGGATGCTGTCTCAGGAATGACAGCGACATCACTGACCGCTCCGTTTGAACACCCGAAACGTCCCACCACATGTGCGGTATCTCGGTCGAGTTCGGCGGGGCGTTTTGTTTTTTAAATTTTTCATATAAAAAAATTGATTATCTGTTATAATTTTCTTGATGATTTAAAATTTATGAATGAAATGATAAAGAATTGGAAAATTTTTGGATTAATTATTTTAGCCATTTTTTTTGGTATTGTATTTATTGCTGGGATATTTCTTTTTCAATTATTTAAACCTAATTCTATTAAAGAAAAATCTAACAATGAACTAATAAATGAAACCAGGATAAATTCAGATAATGTTTTTATTCACGTACCAAAAGAACTTCTTAAGCAAGATTCAGATATTTATTTAATACCAAACGAAGGGTATTTTATTACTACTTCCATTCTCTCTCATAAAGGAGATAAAATTGTTTATGCACAGATGAGTAATTGTATAGAACTTTTGAATCAGGAGGTATCTGAATATGCACAATGTGATTGGAGTTATCAAATATGGATTAAAGATTTACAAACAAACGAACGAGAAAAAATTTATTCATATCCTCAAGAGGTTTCTTTTTTTAATTTTTCTGAATTATTAATACCTAAAGTTTATGCTGGTGGATGTCCTTTAGTTTATTTTCCACTTGCTTGGTCAAAACACGATCAGAAAATTATCCTTCAATGGGCAAATCCAACTAGTTGTGGTTCAGGAGGAGTACTAAGTTATTTAACTTATACCTTTGATATTTCAACTAAACAACAAGAGCCACTAGCTAGATATGATGCATTTTTTTTTGATGATTATTCAAAAGTGATTTTTGTAGATGAAAGTGTGAAATCTTTACCTCAATGCGGCCCTGTGGTTCAGAAAAATAAAGGGAAAATAGTTCTTAAAAATATTGAAACAAATGAGATACTTATTTTATTAGAAGAACCAAATTCATCATATTCGCTCTCATTTATTGATTCTAATCAAATGTTTTTAAGATATACAGCCGATCAGGTGATAGAAGCAGATGGATGTAGTCAGATAGATTCATCAATTTCACAAATGCGCGGCCAAATAAACTTACCGAAATTACCATAAAAAACTCCCATGAAATACTTACGTAAAATAATCATTGTATCCTTGATCATTCTTTTTTCAACTATTATTCCAATTGGATTGTGGCTCATGGCTCCAAGCCCAGTTTATCGTTTTGAAAACACAATGATAAGTCTAACTAGTCTTGGTCAAATAGCTGGTTTGATTGGTTTTAGTCTTTTTGCCATAAATCTTATTTTAAGTGCTAGGCTTAAAATTTTGGATCATTATTTTTTCGGATTAAATCAAGTTTATAAATATCATGCCCAAATTGGTAAAATCACTCTTGTCTTACTTTTACTACATCCACTTTTTTTGCTTGCAAATTCTACAGGTGGGCTATGGATAGAAATAATTAGATTTTTTTTACCAAATCAGAGTAGGGCAATTAATGCTGGAATTTTTTCTCTTACTCTTTTAATTGGTTTACTTGCACTTACTTTATTTTTGCGTCCACGCTATGACATTTGGAAATGGACACATAAATTTTTAGGAGGAGTTTTTATTTTTGCTTTCCTTCATGTCTTTCTTATTCCAAGCGATGTTTCCAGTTTTTTTCCTTTGCGAATTTATTTACTTGGAATGGGAATTTTGGCTCTTAGTTTATTTTTTTATTCCACAGTATTTGGAAAGTGGCTTCGAAAAAAATATATCTATCAAGTTTCACTTGTACAACAGGTTGCAAAAGGCGTTTGGCAAGTAATTATGGAACCCATGACAAAACAAATGCCATTTTTAGCTGGGCAATTTATTTTTGTAAATTTTGAAAATAAAAATATTAGAAAAGAAAGCCATCCATTTTCCTTAACTTCAAATCCACATACTAATAATTTATCACTTGTGATAAAAGGGCTTGGTGATTACACCAAACAAATTCATCATCTTTCACCTGGAACGACCGCTTTTATTGAAGGGCCATTTGGTTCTTTTTCCTACAAAAATGCTTTATTCAAACAACAAATTTGGATTGCAGGTGGCATTGGAATTACTCCATTTTTAAGTATGATACAGGAAATCCAACATGAATCTCGTTTTGAATATATGATTGATTTATATTATTGTATTCATGATGAAAATGAATTTTTAGATTTAGCTTGCTTAAAAGAACTTCCCAAAAATATTCGATTGATTGCCTATTATTCGGATAGATATGGATTTATTACAGCTGATTATATTGAAAAGCAAAGCGGATCTTTGCAAGAAAAAGATATTTTTTTATGCGCACCACCTGTGATGATTCAATTATTAAAAAAACAATTTCAGGAAAAAGGGGTTTTGGCACACTTCCTTCATTCTGAGGAATTTATTTTATAATATATGGATTATAAAAAATTTTATAAAAAACGTTTTTTTGCACATGTATTTTCTTTTCCTTTTATTTGGGCTCCTCTTATTCCTTTGCTTTTTTTGGATTTACTACTTGAAATTTATCATCAAATAGGCTTTCGTTTATATGGACTACCACTAGTAAAGCGCAAGATGTTTATTCAAATTAATGATCGTAATAAATTAAATTATTTAAATTTTTTTGAAAAAATTGGATGCATGTATTGTGGTTATGTGAATGGATTTTTTCTTTATGCCAAAGAAGTTGCTGGAAGAACAGAAAAATATTGGTGCGGCATTATGCATGAAAAAAAACCAGGATTTAAAACACACATGGATCAAATAGATCAAGATTTTGCGGAATTTGGCAATGAAGCTGATTTTAAAAATAAATACTTGCAAGATTGAGATTATTTTAAAAAGAGGTTAGTCTCAAAGAAACTTATGGAACCAAAAGATGAAATTAAAGCAAAACTAGATATTGTTGATGTTATTTCTGAATATCTGCCCCTTAAACAAGCGGGATCAGCTTCTTTTAAAGCACCGTGCCCATTTCATCAAGAAAAAACACCTTCGTTTCAAGTCTCTCGTGAAAAACAAATTTGGCATTGTTTTGGTTGTGGGGAAGGAGGAGATATTTTTTCGTTTGTTATGAAAATAGAAGGCATTGATTTTTCTGAAAGTCTACGTCTACTTGGAAAAAAAGCAGGTGTTGAAATTAATCGTTTTACCTCTGCCAAAACTAACGAACGTCAGCAACTGCTCATCATTAATCGACTTGCATGTGATTTTTTTCAAATAGTACTTACAAAATCTCATCAGGCGCTTGTGGCTCGGGAATATGTGGAAAGACGTGGAATAACAGAAGAATTATCATCTTTTTTTAAGCTTGGATATGCTCCCAAAACATGGGATACACTCGTTCAATTTTTTGAGAAAAAAAAGATTCCACTAAAATCCGTTGAACAGGCTGGGTTGATTGTGCCACGAAAAGAGAAAAGTGGATTTATAGACCGTTTTCGAAATCGATTGATGATTCCGCTTTTTGATATTCATGGAAATACAATTGGGTTTACAGGACGTTCGCTTGATAATGATCAAGGACCAAAATATATGAACAGCCCAGAAAGCTTGATTTACCACAAAGGAGAAATACTGTTTGGTTTAAATTTAGCTAAATACGCTATTCGAGAAAAAGGATGTGTTATTTTAGTAGAGGGAAATATGGATGTTATTGCATCTCATAAAGCTGGGGTTATGCATGTGGTAGCAAGTTCTGGTACAGCGTTGACTCAAACACAACTTATTTTATTGAAACGATTTACCAAACGCTTACTTTTTTGTTTTGATCAAGACGCTGCTGGATTTATCGCAGCCAAACGTGGAATTCATCTTGCAAAACAACTTGATATGGATGTAGAAGTCATCTCCATTCCATCTTATCTTGGAAAAGATCCTGATGATATCGTTCAAAAAGATCCATCTAAATGGATTGAGCTTATCAAACACCCGATTCCTGTTATGGAATATATGATTGAGCAAAGTCTTCAAAATAGAGATCAACAAAAAATAGATGATAAACTAGCTATAAGTCGTCTGTTGATTCCTGAGCTTTGTCTGCTTACTAATGTGGTTGAGCGAGAGCACTGGCTTTTAAGAGTAGCTAATTTATTAGAGGTGCCCGTAGATGAACTACGCGCCTCTTGTAAAACCAAGGCTGATTCGCCATTAAGTTTTCCTATACCTCAAACGCTTAAAAATAATTTTGATGTAAAATTTAAGAAAACCAAAATAGACCGAGCTAGTGAAATTATTTTTTCACTTCTTTTAAATAGCCCAATTTTTTTGAAAGACGATTTTTTGCGTATTCCATCGCAGTGGTTTGTAGGCGAATTTTGGCAGGAAATTGGCAAATTTTCGCGTCTATGGTATGATTCTTTCGATTGGTCATCCGCGCAAGTTACATTTGTAAATTGGATGTGCGAACAAGCTCGTCAATCATCCTTGGCTGATTTTGAATCATCCATTCGGGCCTTAGCCCTTTTTGGCGAGACACTTATTTCCTCATCACAACAATCACAGGCGCGTGAATCATTTATTCAAGCTGTTTCTATTTTAGAAGATGCAGCTTTACAACGAGAACAACAATCTCTTACTAAGTCAATTAGAGCAGCAGAGCAAGAAGGTAATCAGGAAAAAGTTAAAGCTCTACTTCAACAATATCAAAATCTTGTTCAAAAGCTTTCTTCACAAAAAAAATAAAGAAGAAAGTATTTTGATTATTTGACATTTTCTATGTTAAAAAAGAAATCATCCTCTTTACCATCAAAAATATCTCCTATAAAAAAGAAACCTTTTAAAAAAGAAGAAGTTTTAGAAGAAAAAAAAGATCGGTATGTTCGAACAAATGCTCCCTCAGATGAGGCAATAGAAAATTTGTTTAAACGTGGTCGTGTACGTGGGTTTATAACAGAAAACGAAGCTCTTTCTTTATTTTTGGAACTCGAAGATTATGTTGAGATTTTCGAGGTCTTTTTAGATGAAATAGATCGAGTGGGAATTCATTTTGTTGAAATGAAAGAAGGTTTACTAGGTCAAGCAAAAGAACGCGAAGATGTGATGAACACAATTCGTATTAGTCGTGATAAAAATGCTGTTAAAAACGCAGTTGATTTTTCACAACTGACTCAAGATTCGATTCAGATGTATTTACGCGAAATTGGAAAAATTCCTTTGCTTAATGCTGAGCAAGAAGTTGCTTTAGCCAAGCGTAAAGAGCATGGGGATAAAGAAGCTGAACAACGATTGATTGAAGCGAATTTGCGTCTAGTAGTTTCGATTGCCAAAAAATTTGTGGGAAAACAACTTTCATTGCTTGATTTAATTCAAGAGGGAAATATTGGATTATTTCGAGCTGTGAAAAAATTTGATTATCGCAAAGGCTATAAATTTTCCACCTATGCCACCTGGTGGATTCGCCAGGCCATCACTCGAGCGCTTGCGGATCAATCTCGCACCATTCGTATTCCAGTTCACATGGTGGAAACTATTAACCGTTTTTCACAAATTGAACGGCGTTTAATTCAAGATCTTGGTCGAGAGCCTTTACCAGAAGAAATTGCCGCAGAAATGAATGAAACCGTGGCTAAAGTGTGCCATATTATTAAAATCTCTCAAAATACAGTTTCTCTTGAAACATCAGTTGGAGATGATGATGAAGATTCAACTCTTACTGATTTTATTGAAGATATTAAAACTATTTCTCCAGATCGTTCTGCTGGGCGTCAAATTTTACGTGATTATGTACGCGCGGCCATGAAATTTTTAACCCCACGTGAGCAAAAGATTTTAGAAATGCGTTTTGGTTTGGCAGATGGAGTATTTCATACACTTGAAGAAGTTGGACAAGAATTTGACGTAACTCGTGAGCGTATTCGTCAAATTGAAGCAAAAGCACTCGAAAAAATAAAACAACAAGATATTATAGCCAAACTAGAAGATTATTAGTTTTTAACTAGTTTTGTTTTGTTAAAACAAATTTAAAATCCAGCCGTGTTAATACGGTCTGGATTTTTGTTACATCCCCTTGACATATTTTTTAATTTATGATATAAAAATAGTGATTCTGAGTTGGTTCGGTCTCTATCAAAGCCGCGCCGCGGGTCGAGCGGAGGCGCCCCACAGGCAAAGGCAGAACTTGGTACGTCCAAGTTCACCCCATTTTTTAGGGGAAAAGCCATCGGCCAAGGGGGTCCTTCCGCTTTCGGGCACGTCGTCGCCGGGGTTAAAACCCCCATTGCGCGCCGTCGGCCCATAAACATCGAAAGAGACCCGGCCGCCAGGAAGACGGCTAGCTCAGATTTTTATCCAGCCTTTGCAGGGATTCCCTCGAACCTGCATCGTGTTATCCCAGTCTGAAAACGATTGGGAGCTGGAAAGAAAAAGGGAAACCTTTTTTTATAACCTCATCATTTGTTTCGACAAGTGGTGAGACTGGAGAGGATTGTTTTTAAGCTAGCCGTATAGAGAGGGCTCCTCCTATACGTGTTGCGTCCAAACTGTGTGAGAGTTTGGATCGCTAGCAACGGGGAAATTTTATCTGTCCCCAAAAGCAACCTTGCTGACCCTTTTTGTTTTGGGTTAGCAAGACTGCCCGACAGCACTATCGCTGCCGGGTTTTTTTACTTTTAATTTTTTACCCAATAACACCTTCTTTCAACATCCTCCTCACTTCTTTTTTATAATCTTCCACATTTGGTTGATCAAAGGCATTAATATTTAAAAGTTTAGCCAGATACATGATTTCAAGCATGCGAAATTGCATATAATAACCCAAGCTTTCAAGGCTCATATCTGGTAAACCAATCGATATAAACGGAAGTCTTTGTTTTTTATAAGCAAGCATGGTTGAAAAAAGAATAATTTTAATAATTTGTTCGTGTGTTTTTCCCTCAAGATCTTCAATAAGCTGAGGTAGCGGAAGTTTTTTTGGAAGTTTAATATCTTGTTGAGTTTTTTCTAAATAGACAAAATTAGTGAATTTATCTTTTGGTCCAGCTAAATAAATTTGTACCATTGAGTGTAGATCCACTGTTCCCATAGAAACAAGTGGAGTAATGCCAGTGCGAACATTTTTTTTATCAAGATCCTGTTTTTTTCCAAGGCTTTCTGCCATAAGTTGCCGATACCATTTTCCTAGTGATTCCATATTCGAATCAAAAAGAAAAGTATTATGTATACTTATACCTTGTTTATAATAAAAATAAGTAAGTATAGCCGATAACAAAGGTGGGTTTTCTTCAATAGAATTTTGAATTCCATTAAGAGCAGCTTGCTGGGCGCCTTTTTGAAAGTTTTTTACATCAAATCCTGCTAAAGCAAGTGGTAAAATACCAATTGTCGAAAATATACCAAAGCGATCACCAATGATAGAAGGAATAGTAAGGCAAGCAATATTATTTGTTTGAGCTTTTTTAAAAAGTGGGCTTTCTTTTTTGGTAATAATAATTATGCGGTGAAAAAGATTTTTAAAGTGTTTAGATAGGGCATGAGAGAGAGATTCAAAATTTACTACAACTTCAGTGGTCTGACCTGAGCTACTAGTAAAGATAATCAAAAATTCAGAAGATCGTTTGTTTTGAAGAAACTTAATCAAAGATAAACACCATTGAGGATTAATTGTATCAAGAAAAAAGAATTGAATCTGTTTTTGTTTAAAGAATGAGCATGAACCATGAAAAGCTTCTATAATGGCCTTAACTCCAAGATTAGCTCCACCAATACCAATAAGAATAATATATTTAAGATCTGCATGTTTTTTTTGTTTAACTAGCTGGGAAACGTCTTCTATGAGGTTTAGATCAAATGGTAAATAAACCGAGCTCTCAAGCATTTCATATGATTTTGATTTTATAATTGAGGCAAGTTCTTTACGATATGATTCAAGTTTTTTTTGGTAGGTAAGCAGAAAACGTTTTGGAACATGGGCTTGTATTGAATCAATGATAAATTTCTTCATAAGTAAAAAACCAATCTAAGTTTTTTTATTATAACACATACCCCATTGCTTTTTTTACCAAAGCATGCTAATCTTGATCTAACCAAGTACCTGTTCTCTTGCCTTGGGAGAGGCTTAGCAGGGAGTGGTTTCTTAATTAATAAGCTTCCTACTCAAGGTATGAGCACTAAGTTATTCGTGGGAGGGATTCCGTTTGAATCTACGGATGACCAACTTCGAGAACCCTTTGCCAATATCGGTGAAGTTTTGTCTGCACGTATTATTACCGACAAATTCACTGGGCGAAGCCGTGGATTCGGTTTCGTTGAAATGGCATCAGATGAAGACGCCCAAAAGGCCATTCAAACATTGAATGGTTCTGATATGAATGGTCGTAAAATCGCGGTTTCCGAAGCACGTCCCATGCGCGATGACCGATAAGGTATCGTTTTAAAAACCCTCGGGAGAAATCTTGAGGGTTTTTAAATTTGGTATGTTAAGATAGGGGAGTGTTGACTCATACCCAAACCTTATGTCTAAAACTCCTAATTACGATGCTAAAATTAAGATGATCCTTAATGCAGCTATACTTGGTGAGCGTACTTGTCGGTTGACAGGAGAAAAATGGAATTTTGATGAAGAGCATCTTGGTTGGTGTCAAAAATTTTCTATCCCTCCATCTTTTATTTCCCCAAAAACACGCGTAAAATTGCTTTTTGGTTTTTCAACAGGTATTGCTATATGGAAAAGACCACATTCCTTTACAAATAAACATATTCTTTCTTGTGTCCACCCAGATAGTCCTTATAAAGTCATTGCAGATAAAGAGTGGTATGAATTTGAGCCATCTATACCAGAAAATAAATTAAATTTAAATCAACCATTTTTACCGCAGATGGAAGAGCTTGCTTATAGCGTTCCTGTCTGCGCCTTGCTCGATACTGGTACAAATGAGAATACCATTGGGGTGGATCTTGTGAATGCCAAGGATTGTTATATGGGTTTTGGTGGCGTGAATATGAAAGATCTTTGTTATTTTTCTATTGGAACTGGTTGTGAGCAGAGTGTTGATATTACCAATAACTTTTATACGCGCCAGTCTTTTTATATTAACCATTGTGAACGTCTATTTAATTGTCAGGTTGTGTTTGAGAGCCAGGATTGTTTAAATAGTTCATTTCTTTTTGATTGTCGCAACTGCGAATATTGTTTTGGAGCCACAAATAAACGTAATCGTAAGTATTTGTGGTGGAATGAGCAGCTTTCAAAAGAAGAATGGGAAAAACGCAGGGCAGATATTGATTTGCGTTCCTATAAAATATTTGAAAATTGGCTTAACTATTTTCATTCCTTTATTGAGCAAAAAGCTATTTGGCCGGAAAATTTTAATGTCAAATCCGAAGATTCAACTGGAGATTATTTGTGTAATTGTCTTCGTTGCTATTATGGTTTTTGGCAAAAAGATTCTCGAGATTGTTTTTGGTCACCATTTAATGAAAAGAATGAGCAATGCTATTTTGTTATTTGGTCTGGTCAGACATCGGATTCTTATTCAAGTATGGCTTTTAATTCTCATGATCTACGTTGTTGTTATTATTGTTTAAATTGTAAAAACCTTGAATATAGTTTACTTTGCAAAGATTGCGAATATTGTTTTGGTTGTACTGGCCTTCGTAAAAAAAGTTTTTATATTTATAATACTCCGTATACAGAAGTTGATTATTGGCAAAAAGTAGATGAACTTAAGTGTGCTATGTTAGATCGCAAAGAATATGGAGAGTTTTTTCCAGCTCGTATGGCTTTAATGGGATTTCCTTTTTCCGGAGGTGAATCATTCTATCATTTTTCAGATAAAGAATTAGAAGCATTTGGAGCTGTTTTTTTCGATACAAGAAAAGGATCGATTATTGAACCAGAAGCAAATATTTTAAATATAGAAGATATTCCTGATTATTTGCAGGATATAAATGAAGATGAGTTTATTGGTAAAGCTATCTATGATTCAGAATCTCAACGTCTTTATAGTGTTACCCCAGAAGAATTTTGTTTTTATAAAGAACATAATCTCCCATTTCCACGTAAACATTTCTTAACACGTCTAAAAAAACTAATGAGTTATTGCAACAGTGCTTTTGCCGATGAACAAACTATTTGTCAGTCTTGTAATCTTCCTCTCAATGTTCATCCTAATCAGACTTTTAAAAACCGTCAGATTTTGTGTTATCCTTGTTATATTAAATACTTAGAAGTAAATGGATAATATTGTGTCTAAAGCTCCTAATTACGATGCTAAAATCAAAGTGATTCTTGATGCTACCAGACCCGGTGAACGGGTTTGTGAATTGACCGGACACAAGTGGCAGATGAGCGATGAGGAGATCAGCTGGTATCAAAAATTTCAAGTTCCACCTTCAAAAATGTCGCCGTTTACTCGTTGGCAGTTAGCAAGCGGTTTTTATGTGGGATATCAATGGTGGTGGCAAAAACACCCAGAAACAAATAAACCTATTTTAACCGGTGTCCACCCAGCCACAGGAATACGTGTTCTTCCAGATGAAGAATGGTTTTCTAAGGATTTTTCTGATCAAAATAGAACTTATGATATTTCAAAATCTTTTTTTGCACAGTGGCATCAGCTTCAAAAAGATATTCCATCGCATGCTACACGTAATTTTAAAGACCCTTATAATTCCATTACCCTTGTTTCCAATGGGGATGTTGAAAGTTATTTTGTTTTAGGTTGTACCTCAGAACGTTCTTTATACTCAGTGAATTCAACATGTCGTGACTCTTGTTTAATTCATTGGTCAAATCATGTTTCTGAAAGTTTTATGGTTTCGGATTCAAGTAATGTCCATCATTCCCGTTATGTTTTAGATTCTTCAGAAATTATGGATTCTGACTTTATTTTTTCGAGCACAGATTTAGACCACTGTTTTTTCTCAAGCAATCAACATCATAAAAAATATCTTTGGATGGATAAACCCATTTCTCAAGGTGAATATGAAAAGCGTATTTCCCAACTTGATTTCTCTCGTCGTTCAAATATAGAAAAGTATGAAAAAACTTTTTTTGAATATTTACAAACACAAGTGATCTGGCCACCTTATGTGATTGTAAATGCTCCAGGTTCAAGCGGAGAATATATTGTTAAATGTTTAAACTGTGTTCATTGTTATGCTTGCGCCAATGGAGCACGTGATTGTTACTGGTGTATTCATGCCTATGATAAAGCCGAGCGATGTGCCTTTGTGATTGGGACTTATGAAACCGAAGAAGGTTATTATAGTTGTGCAGTCACGGAATCTTTTAAAGTAAAATTTTCAGCTTATTGTAGACATTGTCAAGATATTGAATATTGTTTTAATTGTATTGATTGTGAAAACTGTTTTGGATGTGTTGGGCTTTCAAGAAAAAAATTTCATATTTTTAATCGATTGTATGAAGAGGAAGAATATTGGAAACAAGTTGATGAACTTAAATGTGCAATGCTTGAGCGGGATGAATATGGGGAATTCTTTCCACTTGCTTTTTCTCCAAGCTATATGCCAGGCAGTGGCCCTGCTTTATATCTTTTAACAGACGATAAAGATTTACCAAAATTAGGTGCGTATATGTTTGATCCTGAGTCGTGTGGAGCAATTGGTGAAGATCTTTCTCAATCACAAAATCCTACACCAATTTCTGAAATCCCAGATTCAATTGATGATTTAACTGATGACTGGATTAATAAACCTTTACTTGATACGAATTATAATCGTCGTTTTGCTTTTATTAAGCCTGAAATAGAATTTTATCGTAAATACCGTCTTGCTCCTCCTAATGACCATTTTATGTATCGGGTAAGAAATTTGATGTGGCTTGCCAATGGAGCTGTATTTGAAAAACAGACTTGCGAAAAATGTCAAAAGGAAATACAAGTTGCCAAAAATAAACATTTTCTCAAACGACGAATATACTGTTGGGATTGCTATCTGAGGTACGTAGAAACACGAGAGTAAAAAAATCAGTCCAACCCCTGTTCCTCGACCAAGGGATTGGACTAGTAATAAATATCAAAAACAGTCGTTTATTTGATTTGTTCGAGCCATTTGTCCTTACTACCATGATTAGGATTCCATCTTTGGACAAACCTATTCAGGTCATCATCCGTAGCTTCTCGACAACCCATCAACCTGACTTCTTCTGGCTGACGAGTAATCGAAAGAGGAACGGTCATTTTATTCGACGTGATAACCGCAAACACAAAAATTTTTTGACCCTCATTTTTGAATAACCACTCCATACCAGATGGAGATGTGCCGACTTGTAGAGACATTTAAACCTCCCATTTAAATTCCCCCACTCTTAAGGATAATTGATATAATGTGTATGTCAATAACTTACTGATCTAAAATCTTATGATTAAACCAATTAAATTTACTACTTCTGACAAAATAGAAATTTTTGGTATTTATGAAAAAGTTGATTCTGAATTGAATGCTTTACTTCTTCATATGATGCCAGCTACTAAAGAAAGTTGGCAACCATTTATGCAAAAGCTGGCAGAAAATGACATTTCGTCCCTTGCTATAGATGAGCGTGGACATGGGGAAAGTACAATGAGAGATACTATTTTCTATAAGAATTTTATTGATGAAGAACAGCAAGCAAAAATTTATGATGTTAAAGGAGGTTTAGATTTTCTTAAAATTCGAGGAGCTACATTTGATCAGTTATTTGTAATCGGTGCTTCCATTGGAGCTAACCTGTCGATTGAGATACTTAAATATCATCCAGATATCAAAAAATCAGTGGCTCTTTCACCTGG
>Ga0210044_10007736_pt1 | contig 13592 bp, 11 predicted proteins | sample CryGey13umfilter_2_FD_183959 | JGI IMG/M metagenome (GOLD analysis project Ga0210044, IMG submission 183959) | Groundwater microbial communities from aquifer in Utah, USA - Crystal Geyser 4/9/14 3 um filter (SPAdes) (version 2) | ecosystem: Environmental > Aquatic > Deep subsurface >... | reverse complement strand
TTTGGGTCCCTGTCCTTGGATGAATGAGTGAAAAACGCTACTGCGCTGGCAATCTGGCACCTGCTGCAAGAGACGAAGAAACGCCATCGGGTGATGCTGTGAGGGAAAATTGTAGGCAGCTAGGAGGTGACCAGTGAGCATCTCAAACAGTATTGCACCGACAGAATACAGATCGGGGGAATTCCTAAACTCGTCGGGAAGCTGGATACAGGCCAGCATTTCGGGAGCCGAATACCGTACATCGCCGGGTGGGGCTGAGTAGTTGGATGGAAGAGGCGGAGACCCCGGGACAAGTAGCTTGGCTGTACCGAAGTCAGCGAGCTTCACAACTTGGTGCCGGCCCGTTAGGAAGTTCGTTGGTTTCAAGTCCCGATGGCAACAGTTATGGTGATATAGCCTCCAAGTGGAACCCAAGACACCTTGGAACAAGTGAAGCCGTTGGAGAAGGTCATTGTGGGAGGTAACCGGGCTACAATAGCCCCCAAGATCTCCTGACGACATCCACTCCAATGCCAGAAACGGAAACTCCAGCACTTGGGATCCGACGCCCGGTATGGATACTGACAGGGAGAACTTCTCTGGGGCTTCTACGAGTTGAACAAATCGATCGTCCCCCTTGAGGGTTGAGTTTAGAAGGTCACCTTCTCGCTGGAAGCAAAGCTGTCGATAAACGTCCGCACCATTGCTCAGGAACTTCAACGCAACGGGGATCTGTTTTGTGATGTGGGTTGCCTTGAACACTACAGAAAACGCTCCGTCTCCACCCGTCTCCACCTGTCCCGCCGATCGGGCGAGGACTTTCATATCGGCCATTGATGTGCTTCTGCGCTGGTATTACCTTAAGCAAGTCAATCGCCACTGAACCGCTCCCTGAGTAGACGAACCGCTGCCTCTGGATCGTTCTTTAGAATCTCAACAACGTCGTTGGGTAGCTTCCCGGCGAGGATGCCAAGTATCTCGGGATCAACATTGAAGTACTCGGCGAGGCGACGTATCGTCTCCTCTGAGGGCTCCACATGACCGTTCTCAAGCTTGCTGAGGTATGAGTACGAGAGCCCAATCTCAGGAGCGATCTGCTTGATCCCACGGCCAGTAGCTGATCGCAGCTCACGTAGCCGCTTTCCGAGGCGATCTCCCATATCGTCAATCTAGCAGGGTTGCCAATGTTGTCAACCCCAAGGTTGACAGGTGATGCAACCCGTTAAATCCACATAAAAACAAATAGATCTGGATCTTTGCGGCTGAAGTCGCTCCGAAATGAGCAGTCGGGGATTGACGCGCCGTGTCGCCAATCGTTTGCAGGGACCGGCGTTGAACTGGAGGCCATGGCCTGGATCATGTCGCCCCCAAGGTCACAGAGGCGCGGGAGAAGATCGCCCCGACCACCAAGGAGGAGGCCCTCAAGATGGAGTCGTGCTCGCGTCAAGTACATCGAGGGCAAGCTGGCGAAGGGGGTACACCGCCCCTACCTCGAGGTGCTGACCCGCTTACCTGCTCTCGTCATCACTCGGGCCCGGGGGGTCCGGGCCCTGCGTCGCCCGAATCCCCCGGCTAGTTGGGGCCAGCGAAGGGAAAGGGCACAATGCTAGCTTGCGGCGCGGCACGGTGAACGCCGTCAGGTCTGGTCTGTTCGATCCACGTGCGACGTCAGGGCGGTTCGTGATGCCCTCAGCGGGGCGACATGAGCTGCATGCGGGGAAGATGAGTCGCCGCGCCTACGCCAGGCCAGCGTGGTCGGCCATCAGGTTGGCTCTCCCGACTCGTGATCGGCTGCGTCGGTGTCCACGTTCGGCTCAGGAGGTTCCACCACCCTCGACTTCTTCCGTTTGCGCAGCGGGACCACCTTCGCTGGCTTCCCGCGCGCGCTGATCCCCAGCCCGCGCCTGAGTTCCGGCGAGAAGCTCCGCCGGATGAAGTGGTCGTAGTACCTCCGGGTCACAACAACCGGGGACGAGTGGCCGAGGGCGGCGCTGACCTCGTCGAGCGTGGCCCCGTTCTCCAGGGCACGGGAGGTGAAGGTGTGGCGGGTCGCCTGGTACCACGTGAGGTCGACGCCGTGCTTGGTTTTCACTGCGTCCCAACAGCGCTCGATGTATCGTCTGCCATAGCACCCGCCCGCATTCGTCGGGCACGGGAAGACCCGATCCTCAGGGCCAGCACCCTCGGCACGGCGAGCTTCGAGCCAGGGCCCGAGCACGGTCTGGGCATCGTCGGCCGCCGGGACCCACTTCATCTTGCCGGTGCCCTTCTTGTCCTCCTTCAGCGGGCCGTCGTAGGAGAAGCGAGCCCGGATCACCCCTTCGTCCATGTAGCCCATGTCGGCCATCCGGAGGCCGGCGATCTCCCCCGTGCGCATCCCCGAGCGGTTGCCCAGGTAGAACATCAGGTCCACCGGCTCGGGCAGGTCGTTCATCAGCTTGCGCACCAGCGCCTCGTCCTCGAGCCAGGGCACGTCGCGCTTCTGAGCTTGCTGGGGCCGCTGCCCCTGGGGGATCTGTCGCACCGGGTTCACGTCCGTGTGACCGTGCTGGACCGCCCAGGAGAAGAAGCGCGACAGGAGGTTCAGGTTGTGCCGGATCGAGCCATCCGCCAGCAGCCGCTTCTTGGTCTTGGGGTCAACCTTCTTGCGCTGCTTCTCGATCCAGCCCAGGAGCAGGGTCACAGTGACGTCCTGGAGCCGACGTTTCTTGAACTTCGGGAGCAGGTGCTTCTTCAGCCGGTTGCGATCGTCGTCCGCGTTGCGGTTGGTGAGGCCCTCGGCCCACTGCTCCATGAGCGACCCGGCCAGCGGGGCGTCAACCTCTTCCGCGATGCCGATCTTCCCGGCGGCCACACGGGCCTCGACCTGGGCGAGGTACTTGCGGGCCTGCTCCTTGGTGGGCTGCTTGGACAGGCGCATCTTCCAGCGCCCGTCGCTGTCCCGGTACTTGACGAACCACTTGGGCTTGGCGCGGTTGCCACGGTTGACGAGAGAACCCATGACGCAAGGTTAGCACGTCATGGATACAGGATGGATACGGCACGTGGCCGTGTTGTCTAACTATAGCGTCCCCAACGGGATTTGAACCCGTGTCGCCGGCGTGAAAGGCCGGTGTCCTTGGCCAGGCTAGACGATGGGGACCGATCGCAACGACCCAGTGAGCCCAGTAGGATTTGAACCTACGACCAACAGATTAAAAGTCTGCTGCTCTGCCAGCTGAGCTATGGGCCCCTTCCAAATTGGCTGTAGTTACTAGCATCAGGCAATCTTGATGTCAAGCCGCCTCATGGCGCAACCGTTTGATTCTGCGGGATTTGTGGCTTGACAATCCACAGCCGATCATTCACAATGGTTGTATTGTTACAGTAGTTATTGAATCTCTTTCGAGTTCAACGTGTTAGCGAATTTGAACCACATGGAACGGCGACGTTTTCCACGGATCGGCCTTCATCTTCCGGTGGTCTATCGATCTGCGGACAAAACGATAGATATGTACATATCCAACCTCAGCCAGGGCGGCCTGGCCCTCACAGGACCCCACCTCGACCGGGAGGGAACGGTGTGTGAGGTGTCCATGACCCTTCCAGGTCATCCAGACCGTCTCCGGTTGCATGGACACATCAGCTGGATTGACACCTCCAGTGAGATCCCCACCATGGGATTCTGCTTCGGCAACCTCGGCCGTGAGCAACGGGTTGCCCTGGCCAACTTCCTTCTTGCGCGGTTTCACAACAGTTAGTCTCGTTTCTCGTCGGAGATCGGGACTCCAAACTGCTTGACAAGGAATTGAAGGCCACCTTACTATTCAGCCAGGTACAGGTGCAAAGAGGCTTGTGGGAAAACGATCCGTCGTCGTTCATGTAGGCGAGCAGCGTTACGTTGTCCGAAGTGACGCCGATGAGACGTACATCAGAATGCTTGCCAGCTATCTCGATGATCGGATCCTGGAGGTCAAGAAGAGCTCCAAGCCCGTAACCTCTCAGAGCCTGGCCGTTTTGGCTGCGCTCAACATCGCTGACGAGCTGTTTCAGGAGCGCAGGAAACGAGGAGATCTGAAACAACGTATCAGGGACAGATCCAGGGCGCTCATCGCATACCTGGACAAGGAGGTGAAAGCGCGGCTCGTGTCCAACTGACACGAACAACGAGACAATCGATATCCCCTGCTCAACTCGTGATGACCGGATAGGCACACGGACCAAATCTAACGCGGGAGTTCCCGCTTTTCGTGGTGAGCAGCCAACGCGCGAGGGTTGCCTGAAGCGAATATGGGACACCCACTTGGCAGTTTCGGACATTCACCGGGTTCGATCGCTTCTGAGTCACACGGTTGCAGCGGGGGATTCTTCTACCAACATAGTTGGAGATGCACCTCGACCAAGGTGCGTGTTACACCATTTGCCAAGGCAAGTGTTCATCATAGATTCGAGGGGCTCACGCGTGACCGGATTCCTTCATCCGGATGGAGATAGAGAGGTCAGGCGGTTGTCACACTCCAGCGACGGAGGGTAGTGGGAAACTGTCCTGGCCTGGCATGCTTGACCGCACACCCTCGATCTGATCTGACACCTGCCTGGACGTTGGTGGTAGCACTGTGTGCCTCGGCCATGGCAGGAGTTGAGTTGTCCATCCTCGTAGCCATCATAGTTGCATTGCTCGCCCTCCTGATCGGCATCGGTCTGGGCTTCTTCTTTCATCGCCGAAGCGAGGGGCACCGACTGGGGTCGGCCCAGTCTCAGGCGGAGAAGCTGGTCAAGACCGCTGAGAGCGATGTCGCCAACCTCAAGCGCAATGCCGATATCGAAGCCAAGGAGATCCTGTTTCGCGCCAAGAGCGAGGCGGAGCGGGAGACGCGTGACCGCCTCTCCGAGCTGCAGAAGCAGCAGGAACGCCTCCTGAAACGCGAGGAGAATCTCGAGCGCAAGGGCGACCTGCTCGCGAGCAAGGAATCCGATCAGGCCCAGAAGGAGAGCGACCTGGCCCGGCGAGAGCAGGCGGCAGAGGCCAGCGCCCGTCAGTCCCAGGAGCTGCTGGCCCGGGCCGGAGCGAAGCTGGAGGAGCTGGCCGCCATGAGCCGGGAACAGGCTCGACAGCTTCTCGTGGAGCAGGTCACGGGCGAGGCCAAGATCAAGGCCGCCGAACAGATCAAGAAGATCGAGGAAGAAACCGAGACGCTGGCCCGGGACAAGGCCGTCACCATCATCGCCACCGCGGTGCAGCGCTTCGCCTCGGAGTACGTCTCCGAGCGCACGGTCTCCGTGGTCCAGCTGCCCAACGACGACATGAAGGGGCGGATCATCGGCCGTGAGGGGCGGAACATTCGCGCGCTGGAGGCCGCCACCGGGGTGGACGTGATCATCGACGACACACCCGAGGCGGTGATCCTGTCCTGCTTCGATCCGGTACGCCGTGAGGTGGCCCGCGTCGCCCTGGCGCGTCTGATCACCGACGGGCGAATCCATCCCTCACGGATCGAGGAGGTGGTGCGGCGGTGTGAGGAGGAGGTCGAGGCGGGGTGCAAGGAGGCCGGGGAGCAGGCGGTCTTCGACCTCGGACTGCATCGAGTTCATCCGGAGCTGGTCAAGATGCTGGGCCAGCTGCGTTTTCGCTCGTCCTACGCGCAGAACCTGCTCCAGCACAGCATCGAGGTCGGCTATCTGGCGGGAATCATGGCCTCGGAGCTGGGCGTCGGCGTGAAGCAAGCCCGACGGGCCGGCCTGCTGCACGACGTCGGCAAGGCCATCGATCACGATGTCGAAGGCTCTCACGCCAAGGTCGGCGCCGATGTGGCCCGGAAGTATGGCGAATCGGCCAAGGTGGTTCACGCCATCGGGGCGCACCATCAGGAGGAGCCCGCGACAAGCGTGCTGGACCTCCTCGTCGATTCAGCGAACCGGCTCAGCGCCCAGCGCCCGGGAGCACGCCGCGAGCGGCTCCACACCTACGTTCAGCGCCTGCATGATCTGGAGCAGATCAGCCGAACCTTCGAAGGCGTGGATCGCGTGTACGCGATCCAGGCTGGACGTGAGGTACGGATCATCGTGGACAACGTGACGATCAAGGACGAGCAGGCCGTGCTGCTGAGCAAGGAGATCGCGAAGAAGGTCGAGGAAGAGCTGGCCTACCCCGGCCAGATCAAGGTCTGCGTCATCCGCGAGACCCGCGCCACCTCCACCGCCAAGTAGCGGACGACGGTTGCCACCTACCCCGATCTGACCGACAATCTCCGGCCATGCGAGTCCTGTGTATCGGTGACATCGTCGGCAAGCCTGGTCGCGCCGCCATTCGCCACCTCCTCCCCGGGCTGATCGATCAGCACCGCGTGGATCTGGTGATCGCGAACTCCGAGAATGCCGCGGGTGGGGTGGGCCTCACCACCGCGACGGCCAAGGAGCTGCTCGGGCTACCTATCGACCTGCTCACCAGCGGCAACCACATCTGGAAGTACAAGGAGCTCCACCCGCTGCTGAACGCCGAGCCCCGGCTGCTCCGTCCGCTGAACTACCCCGACGGCGCCCCGGGACGGGGCGTGGGCCTGATCCACAAGGAGGGGCTTCCACCCGTCGCCGTGATCAACCTGGTCGGCCGCATCTTCATGGAGCCCGTCCCCTGCCCGTTCGAGGCGGCCGAGCGGGCGCTGGCACAGCTCGACGGCCAGACATCCATCGTGCTGGTGGAGATCCACGCGGAGACCACCAGCGAAAAGCGTGCACTGGGGCATTTTCTGGCCGGACGCGTCACCGCCGTTTATGGGACTCACACCCACGTCCCCACCGCCGACGAGGAGATCCTGGCCGGCGGCACCGGCTACATCAGCGACATCGGCATGACCGGCCCATACGATTCGGTCATCGGCATGACGAAACGGGAGATGGTCACTCGCATGCGCACCCTGCGGCCCGTGAGCTTCGAGGTAGCCCGCGAAGACGTCCGACTGTGCGGGGTGCTGTTCGATATCGACCCCCAAAACGGCAAGACGCTCGAGGTGCAGCGCGTCGCCCAGCCGCTCCACTCCGCCAAACGAAATCGGACTTGACCCGATGAACCTCGAACAACAACTCGACTACCTGGGACGAGGCGTGGTCGGCAGAGTCTGGGCCGACATGCGACAACCGCTGGCGCACAAGCTGCAGCGCGGCCAGCCGCTGCGGGTCAAGGTCGGGTTCGACCCCACGGCCCCCGATCTGCACCTGGGGCACACCGTGGTGATGAACAAGATGCGCCAGTTCCAGGAGCTGGGGCACCACGTGATCTTCCTCGTGGGGGACTTCACGGCGATGATCGGCGATCCCACGGGCAAGAGCCACACGCGGCCGCCGCTGACCCGGGACGCGGTGTTGGAGAACGCCGAGACCTACAAGGCCCAGGTGTTCAAGATCCTGGACCCGGATCGCACCGAGGTGGCGTTCAATAGCGCCTGGCTCGGCCAGCTCAACGCCGAGGAGATGATCCGCCTGGCGGCGCAGTACACGGTGGCTCGCCTGCTGGAGCGCAACGACTTCCGCACCCGCTACCAGGCCGGCCGACCCATCGCGGTCCACGAGTTCCTCTATCCGCTGCTCCAGGCCTACGACTCGGTGGCGCTCAAGGCCGACGTCGAGCTGGGGGGCAACGACCAGCTGTTCAACCTGATGGTGGGGCGCGACGTGATGAAGGAGTATGGACTCGAGCCCCAGGTGATCCTCACCACCGAGCTGCTGTTCGGGACGGATGGCCACGTGGAGGGCGGCGAGCTGGTGGGGGAGAAGATGTCAAAGTCGCTGGGCAACTACATCGGCGTCGACGACCCTCCCGCCGGGGAGAACGGCATGTTCGGCAAGCTGATGAGCGTCTGCGACCCGCTCATGTGGCACTACTACAACCTGCTGTCCAGCGTGACACCCGACGCGCTGGATCGACTGCAGGCCGGTCATCCCAAGCAGGCCAAGCAAGCCCTGGCGCACGAGATAACCGCTCGCTACCACGGCAATCAGGCGGCGATGGAGGCGGCCCAGGAGTTCGAGCGTCTGCATCCCACCGCCGGCGCGGACCGCGGCGTACCACAAGATGTGCCCCGGCTCGAGCTGACCCTGGAGCAGGACACGGTGTTCGTCTCCCGGCTGCTGGTGGACGCTGGCCTGGTCAAGAGCAACGGTGAGGCTCGCCGGTTGATCAAGCAGGGTGGAGTGCAGGTCGATGGTGAGCGGATTGACACCGACACGGCTCAGCTCCAGCGTGGTGGCGACCACCTGATCAAGGTGGGCAAGCGTCGGTTTCGGCAGGTGTCGCTGCGCTGATCCAAACGAGACCCGGGCCCACAAGGCCGGCAGCTCAGGGAGTCGTGATGAGAATCGAAGGCAAGGAGAACCTGACCCACCCCGCGCGACTGGTGTTCGAGACGATCCGGGACCGGACCCCCGATCTGGTGGCGATCCTGCCCAACATCGAGGGGGTGGAGGTCCTGAACCGGGAGGTTGTCGGACCGGTGGTGCGGCTGCACAATCGGTGGCAAGGGGCGCAGAGCGACGTGCCCGCGGTGGTCCGGCCGTTCGTCAAGAAGGAGCTGATCTCGTGGTTCGATCGCGCGGCCTGGAACTCGGACACGCTGAGCTGTGAGTGGTCCATCGAGGCGGTGGTGGGGCGGGACTGCTTCACGTGCGTCGGCAACACGGTGATCACGCCCCGCGGCGAGGCAGCATCGGAGTTCACCCTCGTCGGGGAGCTGACCATCGATCCCGACCGGGTCCCGGGGGTGCCGCGCTTTCTGGCGCGGAAGCTGCGGGAGCCGCTGGAGCGGTTCATCGCCCGGGCCATCAGCCCCAACCTGACAAGCATCGCATCGGCCGTTCAGAAGTACCTCGACACCCGTCTCACCCGGTAGCCGTCCTCGACGGCAGGAGGTCCCATGCGCGCTGTTTCGTGGACTGCAACTCTCATCGTGCTGTGCGCCACGCTGGCCCACTCTGCTCCACTGCAGCAGTTCGGGGTTCCAGCGCTGACCCGCGCCGATTTCAACCGCCTCGCGGTACGGGCCGACCTGCCGCTGTTCTGGATCGCAGACCGCAACAAGAACCGGTTGCTGGATCCCGAGGAGCTCGGGGCCACCGGGCAGGGCAACGTGCTCGGACCCTACGTCGCGCGGGGCAAGTTCACGCCTCGGCTGATCAAGAGCTACCAGCAGTTGGTGGAGCTCCGACGACAGTCCTCCGTGCGAAAGGAGCTCGACGGGGGGCGGCCGACCCTGCTGCGGACCGACCTGTCCAAGGCCCCGCCGCAGGACAAGGCGTTCGTGAAGGAGATCGTGGCCGCCGCCCGGATCATCGAGAGCCTGTACTGGCGGCAGACGGGCGCGGCCCGGTATGCGACGCAGCTGCGCCGCCTGGACCCGGCGAGCCGAATGCTGTTCTGGCGCAACCACGGGCCATGGTGCCAGAGCCCGGCCACACGCGGCGACGCGTTCTGCAACGCGCTTCCCAGCTTCCCCCAGCGACGATCGGAGGCCTACCCGGCGGATATCGAGCACGACGAGAAGATGTGCAAGATGCTCCAGGCCAGTCCGGACGCGAAGCAGCTGCTGAATCCTTTCACCGTCGTGAGCCGGGTGAAGGGCAAGCTGGTGGCGCTGCCCTACAACACGGTGTTTGGCCCGCAGATGCGCCAGGCGGCCGCCCGGTTGAAGGCCGCCGCGCGCGCCCTGGCCCGGGATCCGAAGGAAAAGGCGCTGCACAACTACCTGCTGGCGGCGGCGCAGGGATTCGAGACCAACAACTGGGACGCGGCCGACGTGGCATGGGCCGCCATGAACTCGGACAACAGCAAGTGGTACCTGCGTGTGGCGCCAGACGAGGTGTACTTCGACCCGTGCCAGCAGAAGGCCGGTTTCCATGTCTCCTTCGCACTCATCGATCGAACCCTGCTCTCGTGGAAGAAGAAGCTCACGCCGCTGAGGAACGTGATGGAACAGGATCTGGCCCGCCTCATCGGCAAGCCGTACCGCGCGCGACGCACCAGCTTCCACATGCCGGACTTCATCCAGATCGTGCTCAACGCGGGCGACGCCCGACACCCGCTGGGGGGCACCATCGGGCAGTCGCTGCCCAACTGGGGTCCCGTGGCCGAGAAGGGCCAGGGACGCACCGTGGTGATGACGAACCTCAACACCGATCCCGATTCGCAGCGGATTGACACGGAGAAGGCCCGCCTGCTGCTGGACGGCAGGACCATGGCGTATCACACCAGCGACCCCACCGTGGACGTGGTCAACATCATCCTCCACGAGGCGACGCATAACTTCGGCCCGCACAGCGACTTCAAGGTCAAGGGCAAGGTGCCCAAGGAGATCTTCGGCGGCAAGGTGGCCTCGACGCTGGAAGAGCTCAAGGCCCAGACCGGCGGGTTGTGGTTCCTGCAGCTGCTGAGGTGCAAGGGGCTGATCGACGAGCGGAAGCTGAGGCAGGCCTATGTCTCCGCCATCACGTGGGCCTTCAGCCACATCTCGCGCGGCATGTTCTCGGCCTCCGGCAACGTCCAGCCCTACAGCCAGCTGGCGGCGATCCAGGTCGGAAGCTTCATGCAGGACGGCGCCCTCACCTTCAACGCCGGCAAGTTCACCATCAACTTCGATCGGCTGCCCGGCTCCATCGAACGGCTGATGCTCCAGGTTGGGCAGATCAAGGCCCGCGGGGACCGGAAGGCGGCAGAGACGCTCATCGACCACTTCATCAAGGGACGGGGCCATCGACTGGTGCACGAGGAGTACATCGCGAAGATGCTCCTGCGCTACCCCAAGGGGACCTATCTCTACTCCGTGGTGTTCTGAAGCGACGGCGCTCGAGCCTCATCTCGGGTGAAGGGCTCGGCCACGGGGACGGGCAATCCCAGCTGCACCAGCCGGAGCCACTCGATCCGTGCGCGGTGAGCGGCCCAGGCGAAGGCCCAGGGCACGAACACCACGCCGGTGACGAATACCATGGGGGGCGGAACGCACAGCAGAAACAGCCCGGGCATGGTACTGGCGAGGGTGGTCCATAGCACGGCCCGGAAACCACGCGCCGCCCCCACCACCGGCTGGCCCGCATCGATCTCCCGTCGCAGGTGGATCACGTGCAGCACCGACAGCACCCCCAGCGTGAGATGGGCGTGGCCGACGATCACGAGGCTGATCACGATCCATGTGTTGAAGTCACCCACCTCGAGAAACGCGAGGCTGAACAGGAAGTGCAGCGACAGGGGCATGACCAGGGACAGCACCACGAGGGGGAGCGCCAGGCTCGCCCGTTCCAGGCGGTGTGTGCGCAGCACCATCTCGCGCAGCGCCCCTCCCGACTCCAGACGCGCGAGGTCCAGAAACACGTCCCCCGTGGGCTCGTCGCACTGGCGCGCCACACGCCTCAGATGCAGGGCAGCGACCCCCATCGCGCCGACAAACACCAGCACCATGGCGAGCCAGCTCAGCAGCAAGATGGTCGTACCGTGGCGTGGACCGCCGACCACGTCGAACAGCAACAGCATAAACCCGGCGAGCCCGGTCACCGCGGCCCAGATCCGGGCCTGTCGATAGGCGTAGAGCCGAACCAGATCGGCTGGAATGACGCCTGGAGCGGCGCTGCTTCTCAGCCCCTCGAGACGGCACCTCGCCGCGAAAAGGTGATCCTTGTAGACTGCCACCTCTTCATATGGTGACCTCGGCATTGCAGTGTCGCAACCCGGCCAAACAGAAATGTAGCCCAGCGGGCAGTCAGCCGGGATGAACGGTCGCAGAGTCGTGGCATCAGTGAGACGGAGTAGCGCTCATGAGCAAACACCACGTGGGACGTGGAACCACACGCCTGGCCTATGAGCGACGGGGCAGCGGAACCCCGGTCGCACTGGTTCAGGGACTTGGGCTTTCGGGTCGAATGTGGCTCCAGCTCCCGGGGGGGCTGGTCAAGAGCGGGTATCAGGTGGTGATCCCGGACAATCGAGGAACGGGAGACTCCGACGCGTCGTGGCCACCCTACACCATGGGGCAGATGGCGGACGATCTCGCCGCAGTGATCCGCGATGCCACGGAGACCCCAGCCCTGGTGGTCGGGATCTCGCTCGGGGGCATGATCGCCCAGCACCTCGCGCTGCGACATCCACAGCTGGTTCGGGGGCTGGTGCTGGCAGCCACCACCTGCGGTCCCCCGGTGGGCCGTCTGCCCGGCCCGCTGGTGGCGTGGACGCTGATTCGCTCTCTGCGCGGCGACCCATCCGCGGTTCAGCGGGTGCGGGAGATGATGGTCCATCGAGATACGCTGGCCGCCCATCCGAACCTGTTTGCGAGGTGGGAATCGGTGATCAAGCAACAACCGCTGCGCTGGCAGGGACAGCTGGGGCAGCTGGCCGCCGCGAGCCTGCACAGCACGGGGCTCCGGCTGCACCGCATACGCTGCCCCACCGTGGTGGTCGCCGGAGAGGACGATCGGGTCGTCAACTCCAGAAACTCGAGGATCCTCGCCGCCCGGATCCCCGGGGCACGGCTGATGATGCTCCCACGCTGTGGCCACGCCTTCCCGCTGGAACGTCCGGATGCCCTGCCCCGCGCCATCCGGCTGGTCGAGACCATGGACTCACGAGGATGAGGTGGCGTCGTCGGGTCGCGCGGTCTTCTCGCCCGGGCGCGGCGGCAGCGGCAGCCCCCGGCCATGGGCGATGCGCCGCCCGATCCATTCCCCCATTTGGGGCAACGCCGTCGCACCGAAGATGATGACCAGGATCACGATGATCCCGAGCAGATCCATCAAGCTGGGCTGAAGCTCCATCAGGCCGCGCACATCGCGATACTACTCGAAACGCACCTGGCTGCAAGCGCGATGCAAGACACGCTACCCCGCCTCGGTGGGAACTGCTAGATTCGCTCCCGATGATCGATCCCCCAATCCCGATGCTCGACCTGAAGGCCCAGTTCGTCACGATCCAGCACGAGGTGGAACAGGCGGTGCTGGAGGTGCTGCGCCAGCAGCATTTCATCCTCGGCCCCGAGGTGGAGGGGCTGGAGCGCGAGCTGGCGCAGCAGCTGGGAGCGGCGCATGCGGTGGGGGTCTCCTCGGGCACCGACGCCCTGCTCATGACCCTGCTCGCGCTGGGAGTCGGACCGGGGGACGAGGTGATCACCAGCGCCTACTCCTTCTTCGCCACCGCCGGCTCGATCCTGCGCACCGGCGCCCGGCCAGTGCTGGTGGACATCGAGCCCGACACGTTCAACATCGACCCACGACAGGTGGCCCCCTGCACCACCGAGCACACCCGGGCCCTGCTGCCGGTGCACCTGTTTGGCCGCTGCGCCGCCGTGGAGCGACTGCGGCAGGTCACCGAGCTCCCGCTGGTAGAGGACGCCGCGCAGGCCATCGGCGCCACCCGTGACGGACGCCAGGCCGGAACGCTGGGCCGCGCCGGGTGCTTCTCGTTCTTCCCCAGCAAGAACCTGGGCGGCTGCGGGGACGGCGGCATGGTCACCACCGACGATGCCGAGCTGGCGGCCACGCTGCGCGCGCTGCGGGTTCACGGCCAGCGCAAGGGGGGGCGGTATCAACACGAGCTGCTGGGCGGCAACTTCCGGCTGGATGCGATCCAGGCCGCGGTGCTGCGGGTCAAGCTCCGACACCTCCCG
>Ga0210044_10007732_pt1 | contig 13598 bp, 11 predicted proteins | sample CryGey13umfilter_2_FD_183959 | JGI IMG/M metagenome (GOLD analysis project Ga0210044, IMG submission 183959) | Groundwater microbial communities from aquifer in Utah, USA - Crystal Geyser 4/9/14 3 um filter (SPAdes) (version 2) | ecosystem: Environmental > Aquatic > Deep subsurface >... | reverse complement strand
TTAGTGTTGTAGCCGGACTGAGGTTCGGAATTGCCTTTGGAGGCGGAATCCGCTCTCGCGCTCGTAATCGCCTGTCGCTCCGGCGGTCGATATTGTGGGTGTATCGATTGTCCCGATCTTTTATTGCCGTGGTCGACCATGTGGTTGAGGGTGGGTGAAGGCCTCTAAAGGGCACTTGGGTGGCGATGATCAGGCGGCGGTCGAATATTGAAAGGCAGACGAACCCTTGATGGGGTGCGTCCTTGATCGAGTGCGTTTCGCTTTGCTCCGCATTCGTGATTGAAGGCATTGCTTCGATCATCCCCCCTGCCTCGTCGGCCCAATAACTATGGCTTGCCGTGGTTATGTTAAATTCAGGCCTTGCGTGCTTCGAACCGAGCTACCTCAAGTAATCTGATCGGTTGCTCTTCACCCGGACGGGGCACACCGGTCATGGCGACTATCGTCCTATGTGGAACTGGCGTGCAATATTGAATTGAAATCGGAGAGGGTTAAATGCGATTTGGCAAACGCAAGCGCTCTGAACAATCGGAGGATCGGCCTGATTCCGATCAATCCGAGGCGAAGGATTCCGAGCGTGAAGATCAGATGAGGTACGACTGGCCTTTCACGGTTCGGGATCGAAGGGTGATGCGCGCACTTTCAAAAGTGCCGCGTGATGCGTTCATACCGCAAGCGCAGCGAAACCGAGCGAGCGAGAATCGTGCCCTTTCGATTGGGTACGGTCAGACGATTTCGCAGCCGTATGTCGTGGCGGTGATGACGGAGTTGTTGAATTTGACGCCGACAAGTCGGGTGCTTGAGATCGGGACCGGGTCGGGGTATCAGAGCGCGATTCTTGCGGAGTTGGCGAATGAGGTTTACACGGTGGAAAGGATTGAGGCGTTATCGCAAAAAGCGCAGGCGGTCTTGCGGGGGCTTGGTTACGGGGGAATTCAATTCCGCACCGGTGACGGTCGGGAGGGTTGGCAGGAATTCGCACCGTACGACGGCATTATTGTAACGTGCGCGGCGAGGGAGGTTCCGGCTCCGCTATGGGATCAGTTGAAGAGTCCGGGCGGTAGGATGATTATTCCGATAGGAGATTCTCCCGATAATCAGGAATTGATGCTATTCAAAAAGACGGCGGAAACAGACCGCCCCCCCACTCCTCAGCGCATTTTTCCGGTTCGCTTTGTTCCGATGCGGTTCGGTGACGAAGACAATGCAGAGGGGTGATTCTTGGAATCATCCTGTTTGAGCGAAGAGCGCGCGGATTTCCATCCTCGTCGACTTCTTTGACTGTGGGTGGGATGACATTGGTTGTCATATTGATGATGAGACGAAGTCATTATTGGTACATATATGATGCCCAGTACCATTAGGATGGTCATCGAACGTCGACGGGCCATCTTGCGTTTTTGAGAAAAATATCCCAACAGTCATAGCGTTCGGTGGCGAGTCGTGCGGAAACGAGCGGGTTGACGCGCGGCTTCTTCGGCTTTTTTCTGAGGGGCATGCCGGCTTCTTCAGGAAGGCGTCCGCCTTTTCGAGAGTTGCACTTTCGGCATGCGGTGACGAGGTTGGTCCATGAATCGCGCCCACCGCGACTTCGGGGTACGACGTGATCGATCGTAAGATGTGAGGGGCTTGCGCGATGATCACAATACTGGCACTGAAAGTAATCGCGAGCCATGATGTTTCGGCGGTTGAGTTTGATTTGTCTCTGGGGGAGGCGGTCGTACGTCAGGAGTCGGATGATGCGAGGCACGGGTATTGCGAAGCGGACGGTGTGAACCCAGTCGTCGTATTCGTCGGTTTCAATGTTTTCCTGAAGGATTCCGAGTTCGAGCCAGGACGGAAAATCGTAGTTGTAGAAATGGCCGTTTTCGACGGAGATGACTTCAGCGAGATTCTTGGCGAGAAGTTGAAAGGACCGTCGCGCGGGGACGATTCGGACGGCGAGATAAAGGCGATTGAGTACCAGCACCCTTCGAGTGAGGGGCGAATGTGAGAGCGTTCGATGTTGCGTCGCCCTGACCATGAAATCAACCCGTCATCGTTTCCGACGACCGATGTTTGAACTATCGGACCAGCATGATGTTAGGGATGAAGGGCCTCTGAAAGCAAGCCCCCCCACCATTCCCTATCTTCGGCCGTCGAATGTCGGGTCATTATGACGCAAACCGTTGTCTGGCGGTTTTTGGTTTGAACCCGCCGGCTCGACGCTCCTTGTTGATTCTTCTTCTTTCCCTGAAGAAGTCGCTCAGGAGACGGCCACAATCTTCGGCGAGAACCCCGCCGCAAAGTTCGGGTCGATGATTAAGCCTTTGGTCGGAGCAGATCTGGTAGACGGATTGTATCGCCCCGGCCTTGGGATCGGAGGCGCCGTAGACGAGGCGTCCGACTCTTCCGAGGACGATGGCCCCGGCGCACATGCTGCACGGTTCAAGGGTTACGACGAGAGAGCATTCGTTGAGGCGGCGTTCGGTGAGTCGTTCTGCGGCATGTCGAATGGCTCTGATTTCTGCGTGTCCGGTCGGATCGTGGTTGGTTTCGACGAAATTATGGGCTTCAGAAATGATTTCACCATCGCAGTGAACGAGTGCTCCGATCGGAACCTCGCCGATGGCCGCCGCTTTTTTCGCCAGTTCGATCGCTCTTCGCATCAACGCGATGTCGATCGAGGTCGGTTCATATCGGACGGTATTTCGAGATGATCTACGTGTTCGAATATCCAAACTTCCGTGTCCCCCGGTGCCATCAATTCTCGTTGCGGCCTTTGAACGATGACGGACGAATGCCTCATCGAGCAGGCGAATCAGGGTCGTAATCATTTCGACACTCCGGGTATCGGTTGAATTCTGTGGGTCGTATCGAACATCTCTTTTGTTTCGATGAAATGGTTCAAAATAATCTTATCGCTCCCAAGGTTTCCGGCCCAACGGCGGTGAGTTTGTTGTGCGCGGGAAACATGCATCCGGAAAGAATGTTCACCTCGTTCACGGAATTGGAGGCGGATGTGTTTGGAGTGTTTGAAATCAAATCCGACTCGTTACTTTCGGACGGCTCCTATGGGATGCAGCAGAGTTCGGGCCTTAATCGGTGGATGTACGTCAGGGTTCATTTACGCTTCGAGAGGAGGGGAAAATCCTGAGGAGGATGATCCCAAGTTCGTACAGGAAATAAAGGGGTACGGCCAACGCTATTTGGGAGACGACGTCGGGAGGAGTCAACATGGCTCCGGCAATAAACACAAGTAAGAAAGCGATTTTTCGTTTGGATTTGAGCGTCTTGACATCGACGATTCCAACCCAGCCGAGCAACAGAAGTACCAACGGGAGTTGAAACGCAATCGAAAAGGCGAGGATGAGCGCGAGAACGAGATTGAGATAAGAATGCAATTGGAACTGCTGGGCCAGACCGACATCTGTCATGAAATCGCTTCCGAGAATTTTTCCGTCGGCGATCATGATACGAAACTGATTGAGCCGAGTATCAAAATAGACATCGCCGGGCTTCATGTTCCACGGCTGATGATCCAGCATGGGGACCTGAAACCCTTCGATGGGAATCGTTTCACGGGTAGATTGGTCGGCTCGAGGCGGAGCGGTGGAATCAGCCGATTGAGCGTTGGTGTCCGGCGTGTCGACCGCCTTCGAATCTTCGGTGTTCGTCAGATCGGGCGCCTTCGTGGGATTGGTCGTTGGTGGCGGTTCCTCGACGAGAGCAAGACTTGGACCGACATCGAGCGATTTACCGAATCGGACGAGCATGCGAAGCGAAAGCGGGAGTGCCACGGTAAAGAGAAAGGTAACACCGATGATGACGAGAATAGCACTGAAGGGGACGAGCAAACGAGCAAAGCGGCGTTCGTGTTCGTGGAGTCCAGGGGCGACGAATCGCCAGAGTTGATAAACGATGACGGGTGCAGAGAAAACGAGTGCAGCAACAATCGAGATTTTGATGTAGGAGACAAACGCTTCGATCGGAGAGAGGGTTTGGAGTCTGAATGGGAGATGTTCACTGGCGAGCGCCCATTGCACGGGGCGTAGGAAGAGTTGGAGGAGATCACCGCCCCAGATGAGGCAGGGAATAGCGACGAGAATCGGTGCGATCAGGCCGCGAATAAGGCGAGCGCGCAATTCTTCGAGATGGTCGCCAAACGGCATGACAAACTCAGTTGGTTCCTCGGATCGCGTCATTGCGTGGATGGTAGGAGGGATTCCGCGGCGGTCAGCCATGAGGCGGCGAGTGAGTTTGAGTCACAATCGTTGTGAGGCGCGTGATTGCACGGCCACGCGCTGCGGAAGCGGCGGCCACCGTCTCGGCGGGACAACAATAATGACGACATTCAGACAGATTCTGTCGACCAGTTTGTGTGATACCCGGGAATGGGATCTATTTTTCCCCAAGCGGAGGCATAGAGGTCGCTTCTGACGGGGAGGTAGCCGGGGTATTTGGTTCGGGCTTGTTCAACGACGGAACGTTTGAGTGTGACCAGTGAGATTCGATCAGTTGAATCGATGAGAACATCACCGAGCGGGCTGACGGCAACACTTGGTCCGCCGATGAGAACGCCACCTTCCGGAGCAGGGCGGTTCACTGAGAGGATGTAAGCCCCCGATGTAATGGCAAGTGCGGTAAAGACGATGCGCCACCGGTCAGCGGTGGCGAATTCGGTCGCGCGTGGGTTGATGACGGCTTCGGCGCCGGCGGCGGCGAGCGCGAGAGCCCCCTGTGGACGGTTGATATCGGAGCAAATCTGGATACCAAAGCGAATTCCGAAGGCATCGAGGATTTCGGATGGTTGAGAGCCGGCTGAATAGTGAGAGGTCTCCCAGAAACCGGGTTCTTCGGGGATGTGGCATTTGCGGAAAGAACCGATGAGTGCGCCCTTCAGACTGAAGAGAAGGGAGGTATTAAAGCGGTCCCCGGTTTCGGAGTCTTTGATGATAGCTCCGCCGAGAAGACCGATTCCCACGTCGGCTGCGGCGTCGGCCTGTATCTGGTATCGTGGCCCCTTCATGGTTTCAGCATCCTCATCACGAAGATTCTTGGTGGCGGGAGCCCACGGGTTCAGTGGGATTTCGGGAAGCACGACGAGTTCTGCGCCCGCATCCTTTGCTTCTCGAAGCGCTGAGCGCAAGCGTGACTCGGCGTGGTCGTCGAAGAACACTTCACTGATCAGGGCAACGGTCAACGAAACGGAGTTGTTCCGGTCTGCGGTATCTCTATTCATGGTGTGAAATTCTACACGATAAGGTTCAGGTGATCGGAACGGACGGCTGACAGATCGTTAATTGAGAAATTGAACCAATGTAGCCCGTCGCAACGAAGCCGAGGTGGATCGGTCATGCAGAGGTGTCGGAAGATTGCCCCTTGCTTCGTCGGCGACGTTTTATTCTGGGTTCGGTGCCGGTGAGGATTCGGGAGATGTTAGCGCGGTGGCGAATCAGGATGAGTGCGGCAAGCGAGACGGTAACGACGAGGAACGGCCAAACACTCTTGATTTGCCAAAAAAGAGAAGCGTCGGGATTGACATCGAGATCTCGGGGGACTCTTGCGACGATGAGCCAGGCCGGGAGACTGAGCGCTCCCGCCATACTCGCGAGACTGACCATGCGGGAGAATCGGATAACGACGAGCCAGACGACGACCGCACCGAGCGCAGGCCAGGTAAGGAAAGGGTAGATTCCGAGCATGACGCCGAACGCGGTTGCGACACCTTTACCGCCGCGAAGTTTGAGATAAAGGGGGAACATGTGGCCAAGTATCGCAGCAATACCTACGCCGAGCCAGAGGAATTGTGATTCAGGCGCGGGAGTTGATATTTCGACCTTCTGCCAATGCGTGAAATCGACGAGACCCGTACGGACTCCGGCGATGAGAGCGGGCAAGAGGCCTTTAAGTACGTCAAGGACGAAACAGACGATCCCCCACTTCTTGCCGAGCACACGGCCGGCATTCGTCGCTCCGATATTTTTCGAGCCACTCTGGCGAATGTCGATCCCTTGCATTCTTCCGAGCAAATACCCGAAGGGAATGGATCCGAGGAGGTATGCGATGAGAAAGAAGATGATCCACTGCGCGAGATCATTCATGTTCGACGTTTCCTTTTACAACACCGGTACGGTATTCCTTGGCATCGGGAGAATCGCCGGGTAGGTTTTCTTCGCATACGGCGGAGGCACTGATGGAGGCGAAATGGGTCGCAACATTCGAGGCCGGGGAGGTTGGTAACGCCGCGAGTGCAACCGAATCGAAAGGGTCGGCCAGGAGTTGATCATGGAGGAGAGGGATGCCGCGCAATTCGCAAATGAGGTTTTCCAACCGATCAATGAAGCCAGAGAATTGCATCGTGGGCGCTAAATTTTCCGCAGCGGCCGTGGCGGATCGTCTTCGTTCATCGTCCGTCAATTCCTGAATTGCTTTTTGAAGAGAGACGGCGTCGTAGGGGGTGACGATGCGCCCTGCCAGCCCAAATTCACGAGAGCGAATGCGATCCGCAGCGGCAGTGTTCGATGAGACGATGACGGGTTTTCCAAATGCGAGGCATTCCCATGTGAATCTGCCGAGATGTGAGAGGATGGCGGGGTTGATTCCGACATCACAAGCGGCGAGTAAGCGTTCAGGGTGGTCGGTTCGGCCGACGATTCGGATGCTTTCAAGGTTTCGGAACTCGGTAGCGTGCCGGTGGAGCGACCACTGACCTTCGGCGGCGAGAACGAGTCTCACGCGGTTTCCGGGAATGGAGGTTGCTGCTTTAAAGAACGCTTCGATGGCGTATTTCGCACCGTGCCAGCCGGCGCGTTTGCTCGCCCACAGGAAAACGATGTCGTGTTCGGAGAGTTGGAGCGCTCGCCTCGTTTCACTTCTCATTTGTTTCAGGGATTCAAAATCGGGAGGCGGTTGAAATGAGGAGGCGCCGGGGACGACTCGGACGCGGCTTTCTAATTTCGGGTAACAGTCGACGAGTGCATCCTTCATACCGCGACTGGTCGCGCCGATCATCCGAACGCGCTCCGTGTCTTTTCGAAGTGTGGACTCAATGAATTTTCTTTCTGCGACCGGTGGATACAGGTGGAGGGCTAAAGCCCAAAGCGGATTGCGATGTTCTCGGAATTCGCGGGCGAGTCGCGTCTGTATCCAACCGGCGATGGGGATCACAATCTGTGCGGGGATCGCTGCGTGGAAAGAGATGGAGACGTCGTAGTCGATGTCGCGCAACTGACGAATGGCCCAATGTCGAAGAACGGCGAGTCGGTGAGATTCTCCGCGGACGAACGTCCTTCGAGAATGGAAGGTCAATTCAGGATAGAGCGACGCGTCGGCGACGGAATCGCAGAGAATGTGAACGTCGTGATCGCGCTGCGTGAGAGCGCGGCCGATCGAAGTGATCCATTCGCCGTGAGTTCCTCGCAGGCGTCGAATATGTTCGTAGGCAAGTAGGATTTTCAACGTATTGCGACCTTGTGGAAGACGGAGAAAGGAATTGTGCCGCCCGTCTTTTCGTGACTTCATTATTGCCGATACTGTTCAACGGTCCTGTCCGGGATCGGAGGTGGCGCTGGGAATCTTAAACGCACCGAAATGCTGGGCATACTCCTCGGATACGATCAGTCGTATTGTGAGGAGTCGGATGCCCGCTTTGAGTCGATTTTTTCGCTGCTCCTCAGTCGAATCGGCGGATGTGTCGATGAGGCGAGAACCGCGTTCGAGTTCGGGTCGGGTCGGTTGGCGGTTGAGAACTCTCCAATAGGTATCGCGGACTCGGTCGGCCGGTCCGGGGTTGCGGTCACGCACGGATCGGTAGAATTCGCCGCTGGTTGCGAATTCGAAGACGGGGTCCGACACGATTCTTATTTGACGGAGTTTTGTCATCCAGCGATCCAGTTCAACCCTTTCGTCAATCGGGCGGCCGAGGATTTTCAGGTATATTTCATGGATCGTGCTGGATGATTGATCGTCGGTCATCGGCGGCGGAATTGGAGTTCGAAACGGAAGGGCGAATCCGATCGGCAGAGTTATGGTCAAAAGACCGACGATCGTCCACACAAGGACTGATCTTGCGTTTGAGGGTTTCTTGGTTGGGTCCGCATTCGATTCCCTCGGTTCACGGCGCAAACGGCCGGCCAATCGCCAAGACGGGCGCTCGCAGAAGAACGCCGTGATCACGCCGGCGACGACGTCACTCGGATAATGGGCGAGTGCATGAATGCGGGCCCAGGCGACGATTAGACCGAGGATGACCCAGAGGTATCCGATTCGGGTGTACGCACGGAGGACGGCGAAGACGATGACCCAGACGGCGGCGGAATGGCCGGAGGGATAGCCCTCATGCGCAGTGCTGGGTCCGAAGTAGAGGAACGGATCGCCGGAATCGCAAGGCCGGACTCTTCCGATTCCGTGTTTGAGAAGGAAGACGATGGCGGAGGAAAGGACCAGCGCGATGATTCCGTCGAGCAGGTATCTTGCCCCTTTTTTCCAGAGGACGATGAGGCCGATTGAGATGGTTGCGAGGTGGATGTATTTACTCTCGAAATCTTCGATATTCCAGGCGAAGGATGGCCAATTGATATTGAAATAAAGGCGGAGAAACTGGATATCTGTTGCGATGAGTGATGTCAAAACAGCGATGAGCGCGATCGGAACCCACCAATGGATGATTCGGTTGGCCGGGCGAGGGCGAAGTTGGGGTTGGGATGGATTCAAGGTTGTTTCGGGTGGGTCGCTCAAATTCGTCTTTTCCTACGGGAAAAGGGGAAGTTGTACAGATTGATCATTGCAGTTCGGTTGGTGTCGTTTATGCCGATTCCTGTTTACGTGTTAGGTTCGAGAATATGACGAATGCGGTCACGAGCATCAGGACCGCCATACCGGGAGCGGAGAGATTCTGACAATCCACGGCAAAGGCGATGAACAGACCGACGATCAGACCGGGGGCGGTTGCAGCAAAGGGATCGACAACCGCAGAGTGAAGCGCCGATCGAAATCCGCTGATTGCAAGCATGAACCAGAATGCGAGGTAGAGGATCCCGCCGGGTAAGCCGGTCATGACGGCTGCATAAAGAAGGGTGCTGTGGGGATGATTTCGGACGGGGATTTTCTGTGTGTTTTGGTTCGATTCGGAATCAGACGATCGAAAGGCGCGATTTGCCTCGTCGAAATACGATCCGACGCCTATTCCGAGGATGGGGTGTTTGCGAAATAGTTGCGTTGAAATCTTTGCTTGCATGATCCGGGCACCGACGTCGCTACGGTAATCTCCAAGTGTGAGGGCGGCATGTGTTTCATCGACCAGTTGTCGGAAACGTGCGGACCAGTTGGATCCGATTGACCAGGTAATAGGAACGAGAACGACTATGGTGATTGCGGCCAAACCTAGGCGACGTTTGACGGAAGTATGCGGTGAACCGATCCGGAGTGAGGTGAAAAGGACAATCGGCCAGGCAACGATCGCTGCGAATGTGGCGCCGCGACTACCGGTGAGTAAGAGCGAGATGATCGAGGCGAAGAGGAAAACGAGATGCGTCATTTTTAGCCGAATCCCGTTTTGACGGCTGATGAGATTTGCGATGGCGGTTCCGCCTGCCGTCAGGGCGAGGATGGCGGTAAGACTGGGATGCAGGAGACCGGGCGACCGCCCTTCGACGATTCCGTGAAAGCCGATCTTCTTACACCATTCGAAGTTGAAATACTGGCCGGCTTGGACGGCGGCTGCGATCAACACTCCGAATCCAAGCGCATAAGACAGCCATTTGAATCGCGATTTCGTCAGAATCGGCCAAATAAAGACGATGATGGGCCAGTGCGTTCTCAGATTGTAGATTTCATCGATTCCCTGGTTTCGATTGACGGACCAGAACAGGGTAACGATGGTCCATATGGATGTAGCAAAAAGGACCCACATAAGCGGTGAAGAGATAAAGAGGCGTCCGACGGAACGATAAGTTACCCAGATTCTCGAAGTCGAGTAGATTGCGAGAACGGTGAACGCGATTGCTTCAGGCGCAGGTCCGATCGGAAGCACGAAAAGATACAGGCAAGCGAAGGCGAGATGTACGCGATCACCGATCGAGTCGCGCCGCCGTGCGGTGTCAAGAAGTTGCTTAAGTGTGTGATTATCCATTGCATTTAGTTGACGCCGAGCCGAAGTGAGGCGACGATTGGGTCGCGGAGATTGGGCGGCATATGACAATACCGAGGGGAACGGCCACGTCCAATATCAGGTCGAATCCTAATATGTTGAAAGATTTTTTTTGAATGAATAAGCCGTCCTGCCGATTTGATGCGTAAGAATTGCTGTCGCGGCTGTTTGCCGAAGTAACCCTCCGCGACGGATTCGGGTGGATCATCGAACGATATGGGATCGAAGCCGTTCGAATCTCGGCTAGGCAGCGAGGGTTGGACCATGAACGATGAGACTATGACCACGTCAACCGCAATTAATGTTTCAACACCCAAAGAGGGTTGCGCGGTCATACGAACGGGCCGTGTTATCGACGAGCGAAACGCTGAATCGCTTATCAATCGTGTTCGCGAACTCTCGGAGTCGGGCATCCGGTTCATCATTTTCGATTGCACTCAGTTGGAATACATTACATCGTTCGGATTGTCCGTTTTTCTTCGTACTCGAAAGATCATGCGTGAGGCGTATAGCGACACGACGAAGGTGCGAAGCAAGACGACAGAGAACAGTCAGAACGGAAAAGTCTCGAAGGCGACGGACGCTCCCGTGCGCGTTCGCCTGTCTTCGGTCGCATCGCATGTCTTAGATGTATTACGAACGGCTTGCCTGCTCGAAATTCTTCCGGTATTCGATGATGTCGAAGCCGCGATGGCGCCGGTGGGCTGATCGTTCATTCCGTTGGCCGGATTCCCCGCGTTCGGTTTGGAACACCAACCGAATTCTCGGATTCATTCTTCATCTACGAATTACAACCATTTCACGCCAATCACCTTTTTAAACCCGCGCCGCGGCGTGGCGAATGGTGCCGACGCATCCTACAAATACAACCTGAAATTTGAATGAATCCGGACGCCCACGCGGCAGTTTCGTCGATGAGTTGGTCCGGCTTTCTTTTTGATGCGAAAGAGCACACCCGTGGCAAACCTTAATTCGAATTACGGCTACTACCGTTTCCCCACCATCGCCCGGAATTCGGTCGTCTTCATAAGCGAAGATGATCTGTGGGCGGTTGATCTTGACAAGGATAGTCAGCAACCAAAATCCGCAGCACGGCGACTGAGTGCGAATCCGGGTTCCCCAACAACGCCCGTTCTTTCGCCGGACGGGAAACAGATTGCCTTCATTTCACGCGATGAAGGGATGCCTGAAGTGTATGTAATTCCGGCATCCGGTGGGACCGCGAATCGATTAACGTTTCTCGGAAGCAACACGCGCCTTGTGGGGTGGCATCCGGCAAAAGCGAATACCGTCTTATTCGTTTCGGACGTCGGCCAACCGTTTCTCGGTCATTTTCATTTGTATGAAATCTCCGCCAAGGGCGGGTCGCCCAATCCGCTAAACCTGGGTCCAGCGTTTTCAATTTCGTTTGAACCCCACGGCCACGGTTCGGTGATTAATCGAAACGGCGGCGGACGACGATCGGCTGACCCGGCGATGTGGAAGCGCTATCGCGGAGGCACGGCGGGTCAGATCTGGATTGATCGAAACGGGAAGGGCCAATATGAACGAATTCTTGCGCACCTGCGTTCCGATCTGGCGAACCCCATGTGGATCGGCAAGCGCATTTACTTTCTCTCCGATCACGAGGGGGTGGGGAATATCTATTCGTGTACGCCGAGCGGAAAGTCGATCAAAAGGCACACCAATCATGGTGACTATTATGTCCGATTTCCGAAGACGGACGGGATGCGCATCGTCTACGCCGCAGGTGCGCAAATGTATGTGTTTGATTCCCGCGCCGACGAACGTACTGCCGTGAAAATCGAAACGCCGAGCACGTTCCCGCAACGGAATCGGAAGTTTACGGATGCAGCGCGCTATCTCGAATCTTATGATCTTCATCCGAAAGGACATTCGCTTTGCGTTGTATCACGAGGTAAGCCGGTTACGTTTGCGCTATGGGAGGGAGCGGTGAACCAACTCGGAAGCACCGATTGCTCGGCGAGATTTCGTTTCGCGCAGTTTGTCGGAGACGGCGAGACGGTGGCGGCGGTTTCGGATGAGTCCGGGGATGAGCGCGTCGTTCTTGTTCGGCCGAACCGTTCGCGTAAAGTGATTTCACGATCGTTTGATTTGGGTCGAGTGATTGATATGAAGGTGGCACCGACTCCGAAGCCGACACGATTGGCGGTGTGTAATCATCGGTACGAGTTAATTATCCTGGATTTGTCCGCGACGAAGCCGAAGCAACCGAAGGTGGTTGACCGGTCGAAATTTGACCGGATCGCGAACTTTGCGTGGTCGCCGGATGGTCGTTACCTCGTGTATTCGTTACCCGATTCGCCGCACACCGCGGGACTGAAGGTTTACGACCTCAAAACCGGAAAGAAAGCGGACCTGACGAATTTCGATTTTCTCGATACGGCCCCAACGTTCGACTCGGAAGGTAACTATCTTTACTTCATTTCGTATCGCGAGTTTGATCCGGTTTACGACAATCATTTCTTCGATCTCGGTTTTCCTCGCGGAATGCGGCTTCTAGCAATACCGCTGCGTCGAGATCTTCCGTCGCCGTTTGAACCTCAACCTCGCGCTCCGGGAGCACCGGCCGGGTCGGAGAAGAATGACGGCCCGAAAAAGAACGGCTCCTCGACGCCACCCAAACGACCGCGTGTGCGAATCGATGTGCGTGGAATTCAGGATCGAGTTGTGGCCATGCCGATTCCGGAAGGCCGATTCGGTTCGATTCGCGCGATTGAAGGGAAGATTCTGTTTTCGTCGTTTCCAATTGAAGGTTCACTCGGAAGTTCGTGGGCGATGGGGGGCGCGCCCGATGCGAAGGGTGTGCTTGAATGTTGGGATTTGAATGAACAGAAGCGCGATACGCTGGTATCCGGGATTACTTCGTTTGAGGTGTCGCGCGATTCTAAGACGCTTTGCTACCGTGCGGGCAATCGGCTGCGGGCCTTGAAGGCGGGGACGAAACCGCCGAACGAGCCCAAGTGCAGCGAGAATAGTCCCTCTCGCGCGAGCGGATGGATTGATCTTTCGAGGATTAAGTTGTCAATCGAACCGGTCAATGAATGGCGACAGATGTTTGTCGAGGCGTGGCGACTTCAGCGCGATCAATTCTGGGTTGAGGATATGTCGGGAACCGATTGGAAGAAAGCACGCGATCGATACGAACCACTGGTCGCGCGCGTTTCGTGCCGAAGCGAGTTTTCGGATTTAATGTGGGAATTACAGGGTGAACTCGGCACCTCTCATGCCTATGAAATCGGCGGCGATTACCGTCAGACCCCCCCCTACCGCCAGGCGTTTCTTGGCGCGGATTTGCGCTTTGACAACAAAGCGAACGTATGGCGAATCACTCGTATACCGAAGGGCGATTCGTGGCGGGCGAACGCAAACTCGCCGCTGAAGGCCCCGAATGTGAATGTCAAGGAGAATGATCGGCTGTTCGCGGTCGATCATCATCGTGTGAATC
>Ga0210044_10007729_pt1 | contig 13599 bp, 10 predicted proteins | sample CryGey13umfilter_2_FD_183959 | JGI IMG/M metagenome (GOLD analysis project Ga0210044, IMG submission 183959) | Groundwater microbial communities from aquifer in Utah, USA - Crystal Geyser 4/9/14 3 um filter (SPAdes) (version 2) | ecosystem: Environmental > Aquatic > Deep subsurface >... | reverse complement strand
CAAGGTCTTTCTGTTCTGTGCTCAAGTCACCGAAGTAACAAAAGCCGCAAAACAGTGAAGCTTTCACTCTCATCATCGGGCGAACCCTAGAAAGCCGATATGCAACCAGTTAAACGCCGAAACGCCCAAACCGCCCACATATCTCTTCAGATATCAAATTGTCAAAGAGCACGAAGACAAAACAAAACCGGTGCGCTGCACTTCCAGCGTAACCAACCGCCGCATCTTCAGTTCGCCAGACTTTCGTCTGAACCGCGACGTTGCCGCTGCGGTGAGGCGCTGTTTACGGAGCCGCGCTGGCCGCCGCAAGGGGAAAAAACAGCCACGTCGCATCTTTTTTACAGGCGGCGGAATGTTGCGCAACATCTGGGGGGTCGGGCAATTTCCGACACAAGACTGCCCCGGTGGCGCGCAAGATCATTGCGCCGGTGCTGCAGCTAGCGCGCGGGTGCCGGAGTGCTGCGGCGCAGCCGAACGACTCGCAGCCCCAGCAGCAGCATGGCAACCGCAAAATAGAGCATCGGCTTTGGCGTCCAGGCCTTGGCCAGCACCAGATAATGCAGCGCCGTCATGAAAGCCGCAACATAGGCGAGCTTTTGCAGGCGCCTCCAGCGCACCGGGCCGAGGCGCCGCAGCGACAGGTTGTTCGAGGTGATCGCCAGCGGCACCAGGGCGGCAAACCCCACCATGCCGAGGATGATGTAGGGCCGCTTGGTCAGGTCGGCTCCGATCTCGGACCAGCGCAGTTGCAGATCAAGGAACATCCAGGTTGCCAGGTGCAAGCTGGCATAGCCAAAGCACAACAGCCCCAGCGCCCGGCGATAGCGGATCATCACCACCCCGGTCAGGTCGCGCAGCGGGGTCACGCACAGCCCCGCCAGCAGGAACTGCAAACCAAGGTCACCCAGCCGGTGCTCGATCGCCTTCAGCGGGTCAGGCCCCAGGTGCCCGGCCGCAACCTGCCAGATCAGAAAGGCGAAGGGCAGCATGCCCAGCGGATAAAGCGGCCAGGCGGGCACCCGGCGCAGCAGGTCGTTGATCCGCTGCGCCCACATCAGAAATCGACCGCCAGATCCTGTCCGGCGTAAAGCCCCGCCACCTGTTCGGCGTAGCCGTTGAACATCAGCGTATCCTGACGCGCCCCGAACAGACCCGCGCCGATCCGCCGCTCGCTGGCCTGTGACCAGCGCGGATGATCGACGGTCGGATTGACGTTCGAGTAAAAGCCGTATTCGTGGGAACTCTGCATGTTCCAGGTGGTCTGCGGCATCGCATCCACCAGGCTGATGCGCACGATCGCCTTGATCGACTTGAAGCCGTATTTCCACGGCACCACCAGCCGCAGCGGCGCGCCGTTCTGCTTGGGCATGGTTTCGCCATAAAGCCCGGTTGCCAGAATCGCCAGCGGGTTCATCGCCTCGTCCAGCCGCAGCCCTTCACGGTAGGGCCAATCGAGAATCGCGTGGTTCTGCCACAGCATCTCGTCAGGCCGCAGCAGGGTCTCGAAGGCCACGAACCTGGCCCCCGGCTGCACCCCGGCCCGCTCCAGCAAGGTTGCCAGCGAAAAGCCGATCCACGGCACCACCATCGCCCAGGCCTCGACACAGCGCAGCCGGTAGATGCGCTCTTCCAGCGTGACCCCGGCCAGAATATCGCCCAGATCATAGCTGCCGGGCCGGTCCACCAGACCGTCGATCTGCACCGCCCAGGGGTCAACCGTCAGGCGCTGCGCATGGGTCGCGGGGTCCGACTTGTCGGTGCCGAACTCGTAATAGTTGTTGTAGCTGGTAATGTCCTCAAGACTGTTGGGGGCGTCAGCGGTGGAATAGGGGCTGGGCACGGTGGCGATTCTGGCCGCCGCCGGCCCGGCAAAGGCCAGCGCCCCTGCCCCGGCCATCAACTGACGGCGGTTCAGCCACATTGCTTTTGGTGTCACGTCCGACCAGTGCAGATCACTTGCGAATCCCCGGCGCATCCTTGCCTCCCCTGCGTTGCCTATGGGGCAATCTGGACGCTTCACGGCAAAAGGCAAAATCATCTTGTCTCACAATCGTGGGACAGCACTGAAACAATTGCGCCAGGCGGCACCGCTGCCGCCTTCGGCGAGGATATTTGGGCGAAGATGAAAGGGGAAAGGCAGGTGCCCTTCCCCCCTCGCCTTCAGTGAATCACCGCGTCCTGCGGTTTCTCGCGGCGCGAGGCGCTGATGCGGTCGCCGATGATCAGGCCACCGGCACCGGCGCTGATCGTCACGGTAGCGCCATCCAGCACGTCGCCCGCCAGAATCATGCTGGCCAGCGGGTCTTGCAGGTGGTGCTGGAACACCCGCTTCAGCGGCCGCGCCCCGAACACCGGATCATAACCCTCGTCGGCCAGCCAGTCCCTGGCCGCCTGATCCAGCACCAGGCTGATCTTGCGCCCGGCCAGGCGTTTTTCCAGCAGGTGAAGCTGGATCTCGACAATCGCCCCCATGTCGTCACGGCTCAGCCGATCGAAGATGATCTGATCGTCCAGCCGGTTCAGGAATTCGGGCCGGAAGTGTTGCCGCACCGCTTCCATCACCTCGGCTCGCGCCGCCGTCGGGTCGGCCCCGTCGGGCAACTGGCTGAGCGCATAGGCCCCGAGATTCGAGGTCAGCACGATCAGGGTCTGCTTGAAATCGACGGTGCGGCCATGGCCATCGGTCAGCACCCCGTCATCAAGCACCTGCAACAGCACGTTGAAGACATCCGGGTGGGCCTTTTCCACCTCGTCGAACAGCACCACCTGATAGGGGCGGCGCCGCACCGCCTCGGTCAGCACCCCGCCTTCCTCGTAGCCGACATAGCCCGGCGGCGCGCCGATCAGGCGGGCAACGGCGTGTTTCTCCATGAACTCAGACATGTCGATCCGCACCATGGCGGCATCATCGTCGAACAGATATTCCGCCACCGCCTTGGTCAGCTCGGTCTTGCCGACGCCGGTCGGGCCAAGGAACAAAAAGCTGCCCAGCGGGCGCTTCTCGTCGTTCAGCCCGGCCCGCGCCCGGCGCACCGCGTTGGCGACGGCGGTCAGTGCCTTGCGCTGACCGATCACCCGTTTGCCCAGTTCCTCTTCCATCCGCAGCAGCTTTTCGCGCTCGCCTTCCAGCATCCGGCTGGTGGGAATGCCGGTCCACCGTTCCACCACTTCGGCAATCTGCTCGGGGCGCACCGCTTCGGACACCAGCGCGTCGCCTTCGCGCGCCTCGGCCTCACTCAGCCGCTTTTCCAGCCCCGGAACGATGCCGTAGGACAGCTCGCCCGCCCGCCCCAGATTGCCGTCGCGTTTGGCCTGATCCAGTTCGGCGCGCGCCTTGTCCAACTGCTCCTTGATGTCGCGCGCCACCTCCAGCTTGTCGCGCTCGGCCTGCCATTTGGCGGTCATCTCGGATGATCGCTCCAGCAGACCGGACAGTTCCTTCAGCAGCTTTTCCAGCCGGTCCTTGCTGGCGGCATCGTCTTCCTTCTTCAGCGCCTCGGCCTCGATCTGCAATTGCAGGATCTGGCGATCCAGCGCATCAAGTTCCTCGGGCTTGCTGTCCACCTCCATGCGCAGGCGCGAGGCGGCCTCGTCCATCAGATCAATCGCCTTGTCGGGCAGGAAACGGTCGGTGATGTAGCGGTGCGACAGCGTCGCCGCCGCCACCAGCGCCGCATCGCTGATCCGCACCCCGTGGTGCAGCTCATACTTTTCCTTGATCCCGCGCAGAATGCTGATGGTATCCTCGACCGTTGGCTCGTTGACCAGCACCGGCTGAAAGCGCCGCGCCAGTGCCGCGTCCTTTTCGACATACTTGCGGTATTCATCCAGCGTGGTCGCCCCCACGCAGTGCAACTCGCCCCGCGCCAGGGCCGGCTTGATCAGGTTGGCGGCGTCCATCGCCCCGTCGGATTTGCCCGCCCCCACCAGGGTGTGCATCTCGTCGATGAACAGGATGATCTCGCCCGCAGCTTGCGTGACCTCGTTCAGCACCGCTTTCAGCCGCTCCTCGAACTCGCCGCGATACTTGGCCCCGGCGATCAGCGCGCCCATGTCCAACGCCATCAGCTTCTTGTCGCGCAAGCTTTCTGGCACATCACCGTTGACAATGCGCAGCGCCAGCCCTTCGGCAATCGCGGTCTTGCCCACGCCGGGCTCCCCGATCAGCACCGGGTTGTTCTTGGTGCGGCGCGACAGCACCTGCATGGCGCGCCTGATTTCTTCGTCACGCCCGATGATCGGGTCGATCTTGCCCTCGCGCGCGGCTTCGGTCAGGTCGCGGGCGTATTTCTTCAACGCATCATAGCCTTCCTCGGCACTGGCGCTATCGGCAGTGCGGCCCTTGCGGATGTCGTTGATCGCGGCGTTGAGCTTTTGCGCCGTCACCGCACCCGCGTCCAGCGCCTCCTTGGCCTTCGATTTCACCATGCACAGCGCCATCAGGATGCGCTCGACGGGCACAAACGAATCCCCGGCCTTCTTGGCCACGGTTTCGGCCTCGTCCAGCACCTTGACCAGCCCCTGATCCATGAACGGCTGCGCGTCACCGCTGACCTTGGGCAGCTTGGCAAGCGCCAGATCGACCGCCTCGACCACCCGCGCAGGCTCGCCGCCCGCGCGGCGGATCAGGTTGCTGGCCAGCCCCTGATCGTCATCCATCAAGGCTTTCAGCAGGTGTTCCGGCCCCAGCCGCTGGTGACTTTCGCGCGCCGCAACCGTTTGCGCCGCTTGCAGGAACCCGCGCGAGCGCTCGGTGAATTTCTCGAGGTTCATCAACTGTCTCCTTTGCCAAAGCGCCTGACCTTCGCGATGCCCGGCAGCGGCACATCGTCATGGCAGACCTTGAGGCCAAGATGGGAAGCCCCGCCCCTTGATGCAAGATTGCCACAGACCGCCCCGGTCGATTTTGCGCCGTCCTGCCGCGCCCCGGAAAACTCCGCGCCCCAACCCGACTCGACTTGTGCCTTCTTCTTTGCCCAAATACTCCACGGGGGTCCGGGGGCGTGAAGCCCCCGGCGCCATTGCCGACCACCAAGGGAGCCTGACCATGCCCGATGACCGCCTGATCGTTGCCCTCGATGTGCCCAACATCGTCCAAGGGCTGGACCTCGCCTCCCGCCTCGGTGACGCGGTGTCGTTCTACAAGATCGGGCTGGGGATGCTGACCGGCGGCGGCTTTGCGCTGGCCGTTGATCTCAAGCACGAGCACGGCAAGCGGATCTTCCTCGATCTCAAGCTCTTTGACATCGGGGCCACGATCGAGGCGGCGGTGCGCGGCATCGCCCTGCATGACCTCGACTTTCTCACCGTGCATGGTGATCCGCAGGTGGTGCGCGCCGCGGCGCTTGGCAAGGGGGCGACCAGCCTGAAAATCCTCGCCGTCACCATCCTGACCTCGCTCGATCGCGCCGACCTTGACGAGGGCCTGATCCGCCCCGGTGATATCCACGCCATCACGCTTGAGCGCGCCGCCCGCGCGTTTGAGGCCGGGGCCGACGGGGTGATCGCCAGCCCGCAAGAGGCCGCCGCGATCCGCGCCCTGCCCCAGGCGCAGGGCAGGCTGATCGTGACCCCCGGGGTGCGCCCGGTCGGCGCAGCGAAGGGCGATCAGAAGCGGGTAGCCACCCCGGCGCAGGCGGTGGCAGCAGGGGCCGATCACATCGTGATCGGTCGCCCGATCTGGCAGGCCGCCGACCCGCGCGCCGCAGCACTGGCGGTGGTGGCCGAACTGGCGGGCAGCCGTTAGCGCAGGCGCTTTTCGGTCTCGTAGGTGATGTTGAACAGCGACGGCGGGTATGACCCACCGCTGACCATCTCGCCCAGCAGGACCGTGGTTTGCCCGCCCGCATCATCGGTGATCACCCATTGGCGCAGGGTGATCGGGTCGGCGGTGAACACCAGCTCGATCTGGCCATACTCGGGGTGTTCCGGATCCTGCGCCTGCACCCGCGTGGTGGGGCCATCCTCGAAATGACCCACCACCATCCGGGCCGCGCCAAGATCGACCTTCGCCGCCAGGATCAGGTTCAACGGGGTGCGCTTCAGCGGATACTGTTCCGGCGGCTGGTTCGATTTGGCGTCGAAAATCGCCACCTGCCCGCCGGCCGCCAGCACCAGACTGCGGTCGGGCGGCGCATATTCGAACCGCACCCGCCCCGGGCGCTTGATGATCAGCCTGCCGCTGGCCGTCGTGCCATCACCGTTGATCTGGGTGAACCCGGCCTCGGCGGTCGATATCCCGTTCAGGTAGCCCGAAAGATCGGCCAGCGGAATCGGCTCGGCCAGCGCCGGGGCGGCAAAGGCAAGCAAGGCAAGCGGGGCGAGGAATATGCGGGCTATGCTCATGACCCCCATATAACCGCTGCGCCAGCGCCCGGCACCCCCCATCCGCACACAAGGCCGCGAGCGGCTACCAGACCCGCGCGCCACGCCACGCCGTCAAAGTCGTCCGGTCAGCACCAGCACCAGCACGATGATCAGAATGACACCGATCACGCCGATCCCGCTATGGCCGAAGCCATAGCCATAACCGCCGACGAGCCCGCTGAACCCCCCGAGCAGAAAGATCACGAGCAGGATCAGAAGTATGGTTCCCAAGGACATCATATGCCTCCATGGCTTGAAAGGTTCACCGCCGCCTCATTTGCCTTTGAGCGCATCCTTGATGCCGCCCACGGCGTTCTGCACAGTCCCTTCGATCTTGTCGGCGCGGCCCTCGGATTCCAGCTTGGCATCGCCAACCGCTTTGCCGACTGCCACCTTGACCTTGCCTTTCAGCACCTTTGCCGAACCGGCAATCCTGTCCTTGTCCATATCGCATCTCCTCATGAAACCGCAAAACCCTGCGTGGCGCGCAGGGCTTCAGGATACGCGAAACATGCGCCAAGTGGTTGATCTGGATCAGCCCGCACAAAATATCCTCCACTTTCAGGCCCCATCATGACTCGGCCTGCACAACGCCGCTCAATGCTCGGGCAGCAGGATCTCGCGCTTGCCGACGTGATTGGCCGGGGTGACGACGCTGTTGTCTTCCATCTGCTCGACCAGCCGCGCGGCCTTGTTGTAGCCGATCCCCAGCTTGCGCTGGATATAGCTGGTGGAACACTTGCGATCCTTGGCCACCACCGCCACCGCCTGATCATAAAGTGCGTCGTCACTGCCGTCGCCGCCCAGCCCCAGCACCATGTCGATATCGTCAGCGGCACCCTCGTCAACCCCTTCGACCACGCCCGACATGTAGTCCGGCGGCCCGTAGGATTTCAGGTGGTTGACGATTTCCTCGACCTCTTCGTCACTGACGAACGGCCCGTGAATCCGGGTGATCTTGGCCCCCCCCGCCATGTAAAGCATGTCGCCCATCCCCAGCAGTTGTTCCGCCCCCTGTTCGCCCAGAATGGTGCGGCTGTCGATCTTGCTGGTCACCTGAAAGCTGATCCGGGTCGGGAAGTTGGCCTTGATGGTGCCGGTGATCACATCGACACTCGGGCGCTGCGTGGCCATGATCAGATGAATGCCGCTGGCCCGCGCCATCTGCGCCAGACGCTGGATGCAAGCCTCGATTTCCTTCCCGGCCACCATCATCAGGTCGGCCATCTCGTCCACCACCACCACGATATAGGGCAGGGTGACGGGCTGGTATTCATCGGTCTCGAACACCGGCTCGCCGGTGTCCACATCGAACCCGGTCTGGATCGTGCGCTTGAAAGCCTCGCCCCTGGCCAGCGCCTCGCGCACCCGCCCGTTGTAGCCCTCGATGTTGCGCACCCCAAGCCGCGACAGCTTGCGATAGCGCTCCTCCATCTCGCCCACCACCCATTTGAGCGCAACCACCGCCTTTTTCGGGTCGGTGACCACCGGCGACAGCAGGTGCGGGATGCCGTCATAGACCGACAGCTCCAGCATCTTGGGGTCGATCATGATCAACCGGCATTCCTCGGGGGAAAGCTTGTAAAGCAAGCTCAGGATCATGGTGTTGATCGCCACCGACTTGCCCGAGCCGGTGGTGCCCGCGATCAACAGGTGCGGCATCTTGGCCAGGTTGGCAATCACCGGCTCGCCGCCGATGTCCTTGCCCAGCGCCAGCGGCAGCCGCATCGCACTGTCGCCGAAATCGCGGGCCGACAGAATCTCGCGCAGCACCACCTTTTCGCGGTGCACGTTGGGCAGTTCGATCCCGATCACGGTGCGCCCCGGCACGGTCGAGACCCGCGCCGACAGCGCCGACATGGAACGCGCAATGTCGTCAGCCAGACCGATCACCCGGCTGGCCTTCAGCCCCGGCGCGGGTTCCAGTTCATACATCGTCACCACCGGGCCGGGGCGCACCGACACGATCTCGCCCTTGACGCCGTAATCGTCGAGCACCGATTCCAGCATCCGGGCATTTTCTTCCAGCGCATCGACCGACAACTGGTGGCGCTGCGTCACGTCGGGGTTCGACAAGAGCGACAGCGGCGGCAGTTCATAGGCGGGTTGGTGGTCGTCGAACTTGAGATGCGGCTGCGCCTCGGCTTCGGCCCGGCGCGAGGGGATGGTCGGCTTTTTCACCGCCGCCAGCACCAGCCCCTTCGGCTCGATCATCAGGCGCGAGGCCCGCAGCACCGGCAGCGGGGCAAAGTCTTCGTCCGGGTCCGGCACGGAAGCAATGCAGGCCAGATCAGCGGCGTCATCCTGCCCGTCACCGGCCCAGTCCTCGGGGTCTGTCCCCACTGGCTGAACCGGGATCGGCATCCCGCGCCTCGGTGCCGCAAACGAGGGCAGCGGGCTATGGGCGCGGGTCACCGCAGGCTCGCGCCGGGCAATGGCAGCGCTGATTGGTGACAACTCGACCGCCGACGTGGGCTGACCGTTCTGCGCCCGCACCCGGATCGCATCCGAGATCCGCGCCCTGATCCGGTCTGCACTGGGCAGATCGGCATAGCTTGCGGCGTCTGTCAGGCGCGGCGGCAAAGGGGCCGGGGCCGGGTCGATCACCCGCCGCATGAGCTGCGGCATCCGCGCCAGCAGGCCGTGGCGCTCGCGCGGCTGAGCCATCTCAACCGGCATCGCCACCGGCTGCGGCGCAACCGGCCGAGGATCGGCGCGCAGGCTGGCCGGGCGGCCCCAGGCCGGGGCGGCATCAATCACCGGCTCGGCCGGAACCGCAGCCGCTGCACGGCGCTGGTGCCGACGCGCTTGCAGCGCCGACGCGGCGCGGGCGGTGCCGATTGCCGTGCGCCCGGCCAGCCACATCGCCGCCGCATAGCAGACCACCAGCCCGACCAGCAGGAACCGCCCGATCGCCCGCAGCTCGCGCCGATCAAAGCCGGTGACAAACAGCCCCAGCCCCAGCAGCCCCAGCCCCGACACCAGCGACGCCAGCTTCAGCCCGAACCCGGCCTGCACCGGGGCCACCCCCAGCACCGCCCCCAGCACGGTATCCCCGAACAACCCGCCCAGCCCGAACGAATGTGCCCAGTCCGCGCCCGGCACGTGGGTCGCGGCAAACACCGAGGCCAGCGCCACCGCGATCACCGCAAACACCGCCCGGCCAAGGGCGCGGTCTTCACCGCGATGCAGCATGTAGCGCAGCCCCCAGGCCGCCAGCACCACCGCAATCCCCCAGGCCCCAAGCCCCGAGATGATCATCAGGGTCGAGGCCATCGCCGCCCCTGCCCGCCCCAGCAGGTTCTGCACCGGCGCATCGGTGGCCACCATCCAGCCCGGATCCTGCGGCGAGTAACTGCCCAGCAGCGCCGCCACCGCCAGCGCCAGCGCGACCAAAACCACGCCCAGCAGCTCGCGCCCGCGGCGCTCGAGCATCGCCTGGGTGGTCTGATCGAGAAGCGGTTCACGCCGCCGCGCCTGATAGGATGCCATGCAATCCGTCCTTACCCGTAAAGGCAGTCGCGCAGCCTGATCAGCCCGCGCTGCATCTCGTCCCTGGGGGCGACCAGCGCCACCCGCACATAACCCTTGCCGGGGTTGCCCCCGGCCACATCCCGCGAAAGATAAGCCCCCGGCAGCACCCGCACGCCGGTCTCGCGCCATAACTTCAGCGCCGCCGCCTCGCCGTCCGCGACCGGCAGCCACAAAAAGAACCCGCCCTCGGGTGACGCATAGCCCTGCATCCCGGCGAAAATCCGGTCGGCCAGGGCGAACTTTTCCTGATACATCGCGCGGCTGGTCGCCACATGCGCCTCGTCACTCCACGCCGCCTCGGCGACACGCTGAAGCGGCAGCGGCAAAGGTGCCCCGGCAAAGGCACGCAGCTTGCGCAGCGCGGCAATCGCGGCCACCCCGCCCGCGACAAAGCCCGAGCGCAACCCCGGCAGGTTCGAGCGTTTGGACAGCGAATGAAACGCCAGCACCCGCTCGGGATCGGCACCCACCGCCGCAGCCGCCTCAAGCACCCCGCAGGGCGGTGCGCTGCGCCAGATGTCGCTGTAACACTCGTCCGCGAACACCTGAAAATCGTGTTTTTCCGCCAGCGCCAGCAGCCCCGCCCAGTACGCGGCGTCGGCCACCGCGCCCTGTGGATTGGCGGGTGAGCACAGATAGGCAATCGCCACCCGGTCCAGCACCTCGCGCGGCAGGGCCGCGTAATCGGGCAGAAATCCGGTTGCAGCCGTGGCCGGCACATAAATCGGCTCGGCCCCCATCGCCAGCGCCGCCACCGCATAGACCTGATAGAACGGGTTGGGCATCAGCACCACCGGGCGCGCGCCACCCTTCAGCTCGGGGCACAGCGCCACGGCGGCGTTGAACAACCCCTCGCGGGTGCCGTTCAGCACCATCAACCGATCCGGCCCGACCGTCACCCGATAACGGCGCGCAATCCAGCCACTGATTGCCGCCAGCAGCTCGGGCGTGCCATCGTTCGGCGGATAGACGCCAAAGCCATCAAGATTGGCGGCCAGCACCCGCCCGACGAAATCGGGCATCGGGTGGCGCGGCTCGCCGATCGTCATGGCAATCGGCGCGCCGCCCGGGGTGTGCGCATCCAGCAGCTTGCGCAGCCGCGGAAACGCGTAATCAGGCAGTTCGGAAAACCGCTCGGGAAAGTTCATTGCCGCCTCATGCGCCAGGGTCGTATCGCCCCGTTTGCCCCACGATAGCCACTCGGGCCCGCGCGGTCCAGAAAAACCCAAGACCCGCCATGGCTTGCTTGGCGATGTTGTGACTTTTTCGCCCGCGTTGCCGCCGCTCATCAGCCCTTCGCGGGCCTCGAAGCTGATCACCGCGAAGACCGACCGCCAGGAAGGGATAAGCGCGCGGCTACCCCAGCGCGCGCTCGACCGCCACCCCCAGCCGCAACAGCCGCTCTTCCTGCCCCGGCCCGGCCATCAGGCTGATGCCGCAGGACGGCTGCCCGACAGGCAGGGTCAGCACACACAGCCCGAACATGTTGCCGATCCTTGTGTTGCGCAGCGCCACCAGGTTTTCGCGCACGTAATAGTCACTGTCGTCCAGCAGGCGCTGCGCATTCGGCGGCAGGATCGCCGAGGTCGGCAGGATCACGGCATCGTAGGCAGCGGTCCTTTCCGCCCAAAGCCCGCGCAACGCGCGCAGCCGCCGCCAACCCGCCACATAATCCGCGGCGGCCACCATGGCCCCCGAGCGGAAACGCTCAAGGATACGCGCGAACATCAGATGCGGCGCCGCCTCGATCACCTCGCGCCAGATGCCCCAGGCTTCGGGCGTGAACAGGATCTTCGCAAGCTCCATCGCCTCGATCACTTCCGGCACCGCCCCGGTCTCGAGCCGCGCCCCGGCCCGCGCCAGCCGCACCACCGCCGTCTCGAACCCCTTGGCCGGGGCCTCGCGCAAATCGTCGAGCGCCAGCGTCTCCAGCACCAGCAGCCGTTGCCCGGCAAGGCTGGCCCCGCCCAGGTCCGCCGCCCGCCCGCCTTCCAGCGCCGCCAGCAGCAGCGCACAATCCTCGACCGAACGCGCCAGCGGCCCCACCGTATCAAACTGCTCGCACAGCGGCACCACACCCCGCAGCGACAGCCGCCCGTGGGTGGTCTTAAGCCCTACCAGATCATTCCACGCCGCCGGTATCCGCACCGACCCGCCGGTATCCGACCCGATCGCCGCCGCCGCCAGCCCGAACCCGACCGAGACCGCCGCCCCCGACGACGATCCCCCAGGCACCGCCAGCGGGTCATTGACGCAAGGCGGCGTCGCCGTCACCGGGTTCAGCCCCAGCCCGGAAAACGCAAGCTCGGACATGTGGGTCTTGCCCAGACAGACCAGCCCCTGCGCCGTCGCGTTGGCCAGCACCTCGGCATCGCGCGCGGGCACCCGGCCCGCCAGCAGCGCCGACCCGGCCTCGCATGCGGTTCCCGCCGCATCGAACAGATCCTTCCAACTCAGCGGCACCCCGTCCAGCAACCCGATCCGCGTCCCCGCCTTCGCCCGCCCCGCCGCCGCCATGGCCATCGCCCGCGCCCGGCGCGGCGTGGTGCGGGCATAGATGCGCGCCCCGTCGGGATGCGCGGCAATTGCCGCAAGGTAGGCCTCGGTCAGATCGACCGGATCGATCTTCCCCGCCCCGATCCCGCGACCAAGATCGCCCGCCGTCATTGCCCGCCATGCGTCCGCCATCGCCGTGCCCCCTGCGTTGACGCGAAGCTAACGGCTCCGCAGGCCATGGACAATCCCGCGCGCACCGCCATATTGGCAGCATGACCCCGGACACGGACATCCTGATCGTCGGCGGCGGGCTGAACGGCCCGGCCCTTGCGTTGGCGCTGGCCAGTGGCGGCGTGAGCGTAACCGTGATCGACAGCCGCCCTGCCCCGGCCCGCGCCACGCTTGGCTTTGATGGCCGCGCCTATGCGCTGGCGATTGCCTCGAAGCGCCTGCTGACGGTGCTGGGGGTGTGGCCACTTGTGGCCGACCGCTCGCAGCCGATCCTCCAGATCAAGACCAGCGACGGGCGCGCGGGCAGCGGCCCCTCCCCGTTTTTTCTGACCTTCGACGCCGCCGAAATCGAGGAAGGCCCGATGGGCTTCATGCTGGAAGATCGCCACCTTTACGCGGCTTTTCTGGCGGCCATGGCGGAAAACCCCCACATCACCGTGATGTCGGGCGAAACCGTGGTGGCGCAGACCACCACCGCGACCAAGGCCGAAGTCACCCTTGCCTCGGGCAAGACCCTGCGCGCCCGCCTGCTGATCGGCTGCGATGGCCGCAGCAGCGGCACCGCCGCCCGCGCCGGGATCACCCGCACCGGCTGGAGCTACGGCCAGACCGCCCTCGTGACCGCCATCGCCCATGAAAAACCCCACCGCGGCATCGCGCATCAGTTTTTCATGCCGTCTGGCCCGCTGGCCATTCTGCCGCTGCCGGGGGGGTACCACTCGTCGATCGTGTGGTCACAAACCGACGCCACCGCGCGCGCCATCGCTGCCCTGCCCGATGACCAATACCTTGCCGCCCTGCGCCCGCGCTTTGGCGATTTTCTGGGCGCGATCAGCCTCGCGGGCGCGCGCTTCAGCTATCCGCTGAACCTGACGCTGGCCAACAGCTTCATCGCCGAGCGTCTGGCGCTGGTGGGCGACGCCGCCCACGGCGTCCACCCGATCGCGGGGCAAGGCCTGAACCTTGGCCTGC
>Ga0210044_10007727_pt1 | contig 13601 bp, 14 predicted proteins | sample CryGey13umfilter_2_FD_183959 | JGI IMG/M metagenome (GOLD analysis project Ga0210044, IMG submission 183959) | Groundwater microbial communities from aquifer in Utah, USA - Crystal Geyser 4/9/14 3 um filter (SPAdes) (version 2) | ecosystem: Environmental > Aquatic > Deep subsurface >... | reverse complement strand
TCTTACCAACTCCGCCTTTACCTGTAAAGAAAATAGATTTGGTCTTTCCGTTTGGCTTGATAATGTCATCAATAGAATCCGGTATGAAATTATTAAAATGAGCACTTAATAACTCACCATTACCAACTGAATAAGTCTGCCTAGCTGAATTATCAAATAAATCTTTTTCAATATTTAATATTCTCTCAATGCCTTTAATCTCGCCGTCGCGCTGATACATTTTTCTGATTTTCAAGGGGAAATCAGATTCAATAATTTTGATATACCTTTGCTGCATATCAAATCTGCTTTTGAAAAAAGGATGTTCACAGACTTCTTCGGGAAGCATTCCGTTAATAATCAATTCAACATTTTTAATACCTATTTCTTTTAATTCTTTTGATGAACGTTTTGTTTCATAAACAGAGGTTTCTTCCGGTTGAAGAACGAACATAAAAGTTGTTCTTTCTGCATCGGCTAATAAATTTGTCGCTTCATCATACTTAACTTTATTTTCCTGAATAGATGCTACCGGACCGATGCAAGTGTTGCCTTGTCCTTTTGCCGATTCTTCAATATGCTTACTCCAATCAACCGGTAATTCGAGAAGACGAATAGTGTGTCCCGTTGGCGCTGTATCAAAAATTACTACATCATATTTCTCACCCTTACCTTCTTTTTCAGCAACAATAAAATCAACAAACCGATCGAATGAAGCGATTTCAGTTGTGCACGGAGAATTGAATTGTTCTTCCAAGACTGCCATTACACTTTCGGGCATAACTGCACGCATTGGTGCCAGTATTCTTTCACGGTATTCTTCCGTTGCTCTGTCGGGATCTATTTCCATTCCCCATAAATTATTTATGAGTGGAGTTATTTTATGTCCTATTTCTGTTTCAAAAACATCCGCTAAATTACTTGCCGGATCGGTTGTAACGATTAATGTTTTTTTACCTGCATTTGCATAATGTACTGCGGTTGCGCAAGCCATTGTAGTTTTACCAACGCCGCCTTTGCCGCTGAAAAAAATATATTTTGTGTTGCTCATTGTTTCTCCTTTTTAATGGAACGCTGATCGAGCGGATTGAGCTGATCAACGCTGATTATTTTTAAATTCATTTTTGAAAATTTTTCTTTTGAATTGTGGGGTTTTACCAAAATTTAATAGTAAACCAACTTCACAATTTGTTGCACGTAAATAATTTGTTAACTGGGCTTCGTGTTCCTGACAGATATTTTCAGCCGCTTTTAATTCAATTATAATAAGATCTTTAACAATCAAATCAGCAAAATATTCACCAACATTTTTATTTTTATAAAAGACTTCAATCTGTTTTTGTCTTTCACATTCCAATCCGAGATCTTGCAATTCAATTAACATAGAGTTTTCGTAGACTTTTTCTAAAAATCCATATCCGAGTTTATTATAAACATTATAAAATGCCTTGATAATCAAATCAGTAATATCTTTATGTAATAATTCTGTCTGCATAAATCCGTTTAAATCCGCTAGATCAGCTAAATCCGCGTTCTATTCTTTCTCTTTTGCATAATTAATAAGTTCATTAAAAGTTGGGTATTCTTTTTCTTTCACAACTTTACCATCAACCAAAGTCAATGGAAGAACTTCAACGCCGTTTGATTGCAGACGCTTCATCACTTCCGGCTGCTGCATAAACTTTGCTCCCTGTTGACTAAGCAAATATCTTTCGATGCTTACTTTCCCGTCAAGTCCCTTTTTCAATTTTATAATCGCCTCGTTGATGTCGAGCAATGCCGGATCAATATCCGGTCCGCATAAACCGCTTGGACAGCACATCGGCGGGTCGAAAATTTCTATTTTCATTTTTGTTATTCCTTTATTTTTCATTTTGTCATACTCGCAAAAGCGAGTCTCCAGATTGTTTGGTGATCATCATCTATTACAATGACTGTCCGTTATTAACAACAACCGCTACCCGAACCACCACAGCAGCCACCGCCATTGTTACCAGAGTTGCTTGGTTTCACATTGACTGCTTGTCCGCCAAGAATAGCAAAGCCACCAAATACTTGATTAAGGTTTTCACTTCCGCATTGTTCGCAATGTATTTTTAAGCCTTCTTCTTTTTCTTTTATTGTTGCTTTTACGTCAAAATAATAACCGCATTCTTTGCAGTGATATTCATACATCGGCATAGTTTTAATTCCTCTCTATATTATTGTTTGTTCCAACTACCGTAATGCTAAAAATTCCTTTTAGATTATTTTTGTATTCTTCAACCCCTTTTCCCGACAGATAGAGAGATAACAAATCTTCCGGCAGCTCAATTATTTTTGATTTCTTTATTTCGATATTACTAAATCCGGCATCACTTATAATCTTCAAATATTCTGTTTGCTGTAAAGCTCCTGCTACACATCCGGCATATAATTCTGCTGATTTTTTCAGCTCTTCATTTAGCTCGCCTTGAATAACAACATCAGAAATGCAGAAATGAGCGCCGGGTTTAAGTATTCTATAAATTTCAGAAAATGCTTTGACTTTATCTGGCACAAGATTTAAAACACAGTTGCTTACAACAACATCGGCTGCATTATCGGTAATAGGTATTTCTTCAATATCGCCTAACCTGAATTCAACATTTTTGAACCCAAGCTTTTTGTTGTTTCTGTTTGCTTTTTCAATCATTGCTTCTGTCATATCAATTCCAATTACTTTTCCTTCATTACCAACAATTGACCGAGCAATAAACACATCATTACCGGCGCCGCTGCCAAGATCAACAACAGTATCACCCTTTTTAATTCCGGCATACTCTGTTGGTAAGCCGCAGCCAAGTCCTAAATCGGCATCGGCTACATGTCCATCGACATTATTATATTCATCACCAATCATTGAAAAATTAATTAAGCCAGAACTGCTGCAGCAAAATGAAGTAGGACCGCAGCACCCTTGTTGTGTTCCAATTGCAATTTCTGAATACTTTTCTTTCACAGTTTGTTTTATGTTATTTGATGAATCCATATTTAATTCCTTTCTTTTTCTCTGCTGATTAAATCTTCAGCTAATTTGTAAATGTCATTGATAGGTCTTTCTTTAACTATTTTACCAATCTTAATTGCTTCTTCAATTTCTTGAATTGTGCATCCGTTTTTTATAGATTCAGCAAAATGGAATCGCAGACAAGGCAGACAGTTGCCTCCAATAGCTGCACCAATTGCAATGAGTTCTGATATTTTAGAATCGAAAATTGATACTGGGTTTTCCATAATGGTCTATGCCTTTACTTTTTGTCTAATCATTTTTAATAAATCACTTTCAGGGATAATTCCCACAACACATCTGTTTTTTTCTCTGAGCAGCAATCGTTTATTCAATCGGGCTTCATCTTCTGAAAATACTTTATCAGTGAGAAAAATTTCCAGAAAAGAAAACAGAGTATTGTTTTGTTTTATTTCTTTGTTTAAGCCGTAATAAATCCATGTTCCTTCTTTGGATGAAACAAGAAGATTTGCTTTTTTTATTTGATTAATTGCTTTCGATGCGGCATACTGGGGTATTTTTAATGCATCCATTACTTCACAAACACAAAGGTTAGTTTTGCTTTTTACAAAAAGATTAACAACCCTCAACCGTGTTTCGTCTGAAAGAGTTTTTAATATGTAACTTATCTGTTCCAATTTATCCTTAAACTATATGCTTAAATGTGCATGTAAATATATGCACTAAAATGCATGTATGCAAGCTCAAGAAAAAAAAATGCAAAAAAAATTTGATTGAATTAGTTGTAAAGGGACTTTTGAAAAAACTTTCTGATTTATTTTACTTTTTTAACAGAGAGTGAAGAACCTTCTGTTCCGGCATAAAAAACAACAATTTCTGCAGGAATGTCCCCATTGTTAATTCCGAAATGAAATTTGCCTACCACTTCAATTAACGTATCACCGGCTTTGAGATTCAATGTATCATTTGTTTCTGTTATTACGGTTAAATTTCCGCTAAGCATTATACCTGCATTAATTACGGGATGCTTGTGCCATTTTAATATTTGTTTCGGAGGAACGGTAACTCTTAAAATCGTAATTTCAGGTTGTCCTTCTGAATAAGAAGGTAATGTATTTCCATCCCAACTTTTTGTTGATTTTGCAAGAACTCCAACTTTTACGCTGTCAATATTCTGTGCGAAAATTTGTGCAGTAAATAAGAATAACGCTAACAAACAGTATCTTTTCATATGTATACTCCAATTGAGATTAGAAAATATTGAACTTTTTACTGAATTACAACATTATTTATTTGAATTTTATAATTGAGTACTTAAATTTCACTATCCAAAAGTAAAAGGAGAGAAAAGTGTTAATAGCCGTTCCTAAAGAAATTACAAAAGGTGAGAACAGGGTTGCTTTAACCCCTGAAGTAGTTTCAAAATTAATTAAAAAGGGTTTTGAAGTTTTAATAGAAAAAGGTGCAGGATTGAATGCCGGCATTACAGATGAACAATTTGAAAAAGCCGGAAGCAAAATTGCAAACACTACCGCTGAAGTTTTTGGAAGCGGAGATTTAATCTTAAAAGTTCAAAGACCACAGTACAATGATGAATTGAAAAAACATGAACTGGAAATGATGAAAGAAGGACAACTATTGATTTCTTTCATGTATGCACTACATTATCCACAGGATGCTGTGAAATGCAGCGAGAGGAAGGTTAACGTTATCTCAATGGATATGATTCCTCGAACAACTTTAGCTCAAAGAATGGATGCTTTGAGTTCGCAGGCTAATATCGCTGGTTACAAATCCGTTATTTTGAGTGCAAATCATTTGGGGAAAATATTTCCGATGATGATGACGGCTGCTGGCACAATTCAACCTGCACGAGTTGTAATTATGGGTGCCGGTGTTGCAGGACTTTCAGCACTTGGCACAGCAAAAAGACTTGGTGCAATCGTTGAAGTTTCTGATATCCGTCCAACTGTTAAAGAAGAAGTTGAAAGTCTTGGCGGAAGATTTATTGAAGTGGAAACTACTGAAAACATGCAGGACGAAAGAGGTTATGCAAAGCAGGCTTCTGAAGAATTTTTGCGAAAACAAAAAGAAGTAATCTTCAAACATGTTACAAATGCTGATATTGTAATTACCACTGCTTTAGTCCCTGGCAAGAAAGCTCCAATTCTTGTTACCGAAGAAATGATTAAAAATATGAGACCTAATTCAGTTGTGCTGGATATGGCTGCAGAATTCGGTGGTAATTGTGAAATTAGCGAGAATAATAAAACAGTTATCAAATACGGAGTTACAATTATCGGTGAGCCAAATCTTCCAAGTCTTGTTCCTTTCCATGCAAGTGATATGTATGCAAAAAATTTATTGAATCTTATTGATTACACAAGTAAAGAAGGCAAATTTAACCATAACATGGAAGATGAAATTGTGAAAGGTTCAACGATAGTAAAAGATGGTCAAATAGTTAATGACAGAATTAAACAAGTTTTGAATAATTAAAATAGAGGAACAAATGGACGGAAATTTTTTGATGTTAGTATATGTCTTCGTTCTGGCAATATTTGTCGGTTTTGAATTAATCAGTAAAGTGCCGCCAATTCTTCATACACCATTGATGTCAGGCTCGAATGCAATTTCAGGAATTACAATCGTCGGTGCACTCTTAGCTGCGGGTGCAGAAGAGATGACATTGAGTACAATTCTTGGATTTATTGCAGTTATCTTTGCAATGATTAATGTTGTTGGGGGTTATTTAGTTACGGATCGAATGTTAAAAATGTTCAAAAAGAAGTGAGTTAAAAATGAAAATAATTATTGAAATTAGTTATCTCGTATCGTCAATCTTCTTCATTTTTGGAATAAAATTATTGAGTTCACCTAAAAGTGCCAGAAAGGGAAATTTTCTTTCGTCTGTCGGTATGTTGATTGCTATAATTGTTACTTTGCTCGATCAACATGTTCTTACATATGAATGGATTATTATTGGAATAATTATCGGCGGGTTGATTGGCGGATTTATGGCATTCAAAACACCGATGACCGGAATGCCGCAGATGGTTGGTGTGTTAAATGGTTTTGGCGGCGGGGCTTCAACCCTTGTTGCGTTATCAGAATTTTATAAGTTAGGATTGAATGTTCCAACTCAAACCGGAATTGCAATATTTGCAAGTTTATTGATCGGAAGTGTCACTTTCACAGGTTCAATGATTGCTTTCGGAAAATTGCAGGGGATAGTTTCAGGAAAAGTAATCAGATATCCATTGCAACATCCGATAAACCTGTTGCTATTCATTGGGCTGATTGTTGCCGGTGTTTTTTTAGTAATTTATCCATCTTTAAGCTGGCTTGTCCTTGCAATCACATTTGTAGCACTTTTACTCGGAATTTTGCTTGTACTTCCGATTGGAGGTGCCGATATGCCGGTTGCAATTTCATTGTTAAATTCATATTCCGGAATGGCTGGTGCAACTACTGGTTTTGTTCTGCAAAATAATGAATTGATAATTGCCGGTTCATTGGTTGGTGCATCAGGAATTATTTTGACTTTGATTATGTGTAAAGCAATGAATCGTTCTTTGTTGAATGTTGTGCTCGGAGGTTGGGCTTCTGCAGGAACAACTCAAACAGCATCAACTACTTCAGCGAAAGGACAAGTTAAATCAGTTGATTCAGAAGAACTTGCAATGATTTTTGATGCAGCAGAAAATGTTATTATTGTTCCCGGTTACGGAATGGCAGTTGCGCAGGCTCAGCATGCTGTTCGTGATTTGGTAAATATTCTTGAATCAAAAGGGAAAAAAGTTAGATTTGCAATTCATCCTGTTGCTGGAAGAATGCCGGGGCATATGAATGTTTTGCTTGCAGAAGCACAAGTTTCCTATGATAAGCTTCTAGCGATGGAAGATATAAATGATGATTTTCCTAATACAGATGTTGCATTAATTATTGGTGCGAATGATGTTGTTAATCCTGCTGCACGTCATGATAAAGCAAGTCCAATTTATGGAATGCCGATTTTGAATGTTGATTATGCCAAAACTGTTATAATCAATAAACGTTCGATGAATGCAGGTTATGCAGGAATCGAAAATGAATTATTCTATTATCCTAATGCATTGATGTATTTTGGTGACGCAAAAGAAGCTGTAAATAAATTGGTTCAGGAAATTAAACAGTTATAAAATAAAAATGCCCATGATGATAAAGTCATGGGCATTTATTCTATTCTACATTTTGAATTATACATTAAAAATTCATTTCATTACAATCATTTTCTTTGTTTGAATAAAATCTCCGGCTTTTAATTGGTAGAAATAAACTCCGGTGGATAATGTTTAGTTGATAATGTAAAATGATACAAACCCGGTTTCTGAATTTCATTAACCAATGTTGCAACCTCTTTTCCAAGTATATCATACACTTTTAATGTTACGTGTATGTCACTCTGAGCCAGTCGAAGAGTGACAAAGTAGTATTTTGGATAAAATCCTGGAGGTTTAGAAGAAGAACTACTTCCCGTAGTGAGCATAAATTTTCACTGACCAAAATAGATTTTAAAATGAATTCAAATTATTAAATCTATAATCATGCCTTATCAAAATAATAAGTCAATATAAATTCCAATTGAATAATTGGCTTTTTAATCCAAATTTTTCATTAATGGATCGTGGCATTAAAAATGAAACCATCTTTGTTCAATTGGAGAAATTTTGATAGAAAATCTTACATTAGCTGATAATTTGGTTTTAGTGCTATACTTTATAGTCGTTCTGGCTATTGGGTTGCTGTCAGCTTATGGAAAAGATAAAAGCACCAAAGACTATTTTTTAGCCGGCAAACAAATGGGCTGGCTTGCAATTGGTGCTTCTTTGTTCGCTACAAATATTTCAAGTGAACATTTGGTTGGTTTGGCAGGTGTTGGAGCTTCACGTGGAATTAGTGTTGGCTATTTTGAATGGTTTGCAATTTTTATCCTTTTTTTCCTTGGTTGGATTATTGCTCCGATTTTTATTAAATCAAATGTTTACACTGTTCCTGAATTCTTTGGCAAAAGATTCGACAAAAGGAGCAGAATTTATCTGACATATGTTTCAATTGCAGTTTATCTATTAACTAAAATCGGTGTAACACTTATTGCATCCGGTTTTTTGCTTAATCGTGTTTTAGGCTGGGATATGTTTTCTTCTACTGTTTTCATAGTCTTAATAACAGGATTATATACGGTTATCGGCGGACTGAATTCAGTAATGAAAACACAGATTTTTCAGACGATTATTTTAATTGTCGGCTCACTCCTGCTTACAATTTTTGGAATTATGGAAGTTGGCGGTATCTCCGGTTTAGCTTCGAAAATGCCTGAAAAATATTTTGAAGTTTTTAAACCAATCAGCGATCCAGACTTTCCATGGACAGGAATAATTTTGGGTGCTCCGATATTGGGAATTTGGTACTGGTGCACTGATCAGTATATTGTTCAGCGAATATTGGCAGCAAAAAATATATCTGCTGCCCAAAAAGGAACTGCATTAGCTGCGGTTCTGAAATTTTTTCCGATATTTTTATTCATCATTCCAGGTTTGATTGCAGTAATTTTATATCCGGAAGTCAAAGGTGATGAAGCATACGGATATTTGTTGAATGGAAATTTCCTTCCGATGGGGATTAAAGGAATTGTAATTGCGGGACTTTTTGCTGCGGTTATGTCTTCATTAGCCTCAGCATTTAATAGCTCTGCTACTTTAATAGCAATGGATATTTTTAAACCCAGAAAGCCAAAAGCCTCTGAGAACGAGCTTGTTCTCATTGGCAGATTATCTACAACTGCTTTAGTTCTTTTTACAATTGCACTTGTTCCGTTACTAAGGATGATAAATTCGCAGATATACATTTATCTGCAGTCGTTACAAGCCTTCATAAGCCCTCCAATAGCAAGTGCATTTATATTAGGCGTATTTTGGACTAAAGCCAATAGTCAAGGTGCTTTCTGGGGATTAATTATTGGTGGTTTTATAGGTTTTTTAAGAATAATTATCAGTTGGATTAATCCTGCTTTTGTTAAAAGTGTTTTTATACTAAACTTTATAAATGAAATCAATTATCTGCATTTTGCAATATTTCTTTTTATTCTCTCCAGTTCAATTATTGTTTCAGTTAGTCTTGTATTAAAAAAAACAGAATCTTTTAACGGTGAACAAGGTTTGAATTATACAGATGAGAAATTGAAAGTTAATATTCTCTCGCAAATAAAATAACCTATGTGCTTGTTGTAACATAAATAGAAAAATTTTTATGTCATTTGCGGGAAGCAATGAATCAATCTCCTGCATTTGTAAAGACTCACTAAGTAAAATATTTCGCAAGAATAATTACTAATAAATTATATTTGAGGAAAGAATCAGGTAGAAAAAGTGCTATCAATATTTCTATAAATCTCTGTATGCTAAAATGGAAAAAATCATCTCGCTGATAATAGTTATTTTATTCAATTCAATTATTTATTCTCAGTTTAATGAAATAGAACTGGATAGATATACAATAAATGAAGGGTTATCAAATAATGCTATTAACAGTGTTATTCAGACTTCTGATGGATATTTATGGATAGCAACAAAAGATGGCTTAAATCGTTTTGACGGACAAAATTTCAAAGTTTTCAAAACCGACTCAAAAACAAAAAATGCTCTGCCAGAAAATTATATCATGTCGCTGTATGAATCAAAGTCAGGAACGCTTTGGGTTGGGACTTGGGGAGCTGGATTGTGCCGTTATGATAAAATTTATGAAAAATTTATTGTGATTGATAAAAGCCGGAATAATGATTTTGTCCAATGCATAAATGAAGATGATGATGGCAATATTTGGTACGGCACGGAAAAAAATGGACTGATGAAATTTGATATTAAAAAAAATAAAATTTTTTCATTTGATGATTTCAGCGCTAAAAAACTTAAATCATCTGCAAATAATATTATAGCAATCATTCCTGATAAAAGAAAAAATCTTTGGATTGCCTCAATTGGAGGAGGTTTAATTTGCTATAATTACAAACAAAATAAATTGCAGCAATTTTTAAGCGGGAGTAATCCTGACAAGTTGAAAAGCAATTTTGTTTGGGAAATTGTTTCTGAGTCAGATTCAACTTTCTTGGTAGGGACAAATATAGGAATTCAGCGGTTTAATTTTCATACAAAGAAATTTTCTGATCTCAATGGAATGAGCAATCAAAACCAAAAGTTATTAGCAACAACAATCAGCAGAATTTTAATTGATAATTTTTCCAAGATTTGGATTGGTACATATAATTACGGTGGTATCTTCATAATTGAGCAGAAGAATTTTAGACCTGCAAATTTAATTCATTTACAAAATGAGTATGGTAATCCGCAGTCATTAATCTGTGGTAAAATAAGATGTTTATACAAAGATAAATTCGGCAACATTTGGATTGGGACAGAAGACGGGTTAAATAAATTTCCAAATCAGAAAAAGTTTGTACGCTTCAAAAACATGCCGCATAAAAAAAATGGTTTGAGCGGAAATGTAGTAAGCAGTATTTTGGAAGCGGATGACAATATTTTATATGTTGGTTATGGTGGTAATGGTTTTGATAAGATTGATTTAAAAAATAATTCATTAAAGCATTTTGGTTATTCTCCCGTCTCTGGTTTGGGATTAAGCGATGCCGATGTTATTTGCATGTTTAAAGATAAAAAAAATAAAATTTGGGTTGGCACTGGCAGCGGCGGCTTAAATAAGTTTGATCCGGTTAATAACAGATTCAGGAGTTTCAGGCACGACGGAAAAAATCCATATTCAATCAATTCAGAATGGGTGCAGCAGATTTTGGAAACTTCTGACGGGAAATTATTAGTTGGTACAAATGATGGGATTCAGATTTTCGATCAGGAGACAGAAAAATTTTACAATTATCAGCCGGTGAAGATGAACAATTCAAATAAATTGCCTTCTATTTTTTCTGTAAACTCTCTCTTTGAAGACCGCGAAAGGAATATCTGGATTGGAACCTGGCTCAATGGATTATACAGATATGATCCGCGCAAAGACACGCTGATAAATTATTTGCCTGATTCAAAGCAGAATTCAATCAGCGGGAATAAAATTTCGTGTATTTATCAGGATGCAAAAGGAATTATTTGGATTGGTACATTCAATAATGGGCTGGATAAGTTCAATAAAAAGTCTAATGAATTCAAACATTATAAAACTTCAAATGGTTTGTCGAACGATGTGGTTTTTGGAATATTGGAAGATGAGAAAGGGAATCTTTGGGTCAGTACATTAAAGGGACTTATAAAATTTGACCCTGAAAAAGAAAAATTCAGAATTTATGAAAAGGAAGACGGACTTGTTGAAAATCAGTTTAACTGGCATGCTTATTATAAAAATTATAAGAATGAAATGTATTTTGGAGGAAAGAATGGATTCGTCAGGTTTAATCCCGATTCTATAACTGTTGATGATAAAAAATTTCCTGTTGTCTTAACAAATTTTAAAGTCTTTGATAAAGAAGCTGCTCTTCCTAAATCATTACCAATGACAAAGGGAATTATTCTTGAAAGCAATCAGAATTTTTTTTCAATTGATTTTACAGCACTGGATTTAATGCCTACGCACAAACATATATTTGCTTACAGGCTCGAAGGGATTGATCCAAGTTGGGTTCAGTCGGTATTCAGAACAACAGCATTTTACACAGATATAAAACATGGAATATATAAATTTTCAGTTAAGGCGATGAATTCAGACGGAATCTGGTCTCCGGTAACTTCAATTGTTATTCAGATCAACCCTTCTTGGTGGAATACATGGTGGTTCAGAGTTCTTTTAATGATTTTTGTTCTGGCTTTGCTTTACATTGGATATAAAATCAGGATGAATCAACTTCTGAAAATTGAAAGAATCAGGTTTAATATTGCCAGTGATTTGCACGATGAAATCGGAAGTAATCTTAGCAGCATTAGTGTTGACAGCCAGTCTTTAATTTTGGGAAACACTTTAAATGATACTGAAAGAGAACTTGCAACCGACATAAGCAAAACTGCAAAAGAAACGGTCGATTCCATGCGGGATATTATTTGGTTCATAAATCCGAAGAATGATTTGAACGAAGATATTATTTTCAAGATGAAGCAAACAGCTGCTAAATTATTACTCGGTATTGAATGGAATCTTTCTGTTTCTGAAAAAGTGAGAATGGATTTATTTAATCTCGAAATCAGAAGAAATATTTTTTTGCTTTATAAAGAAGCTCTAACAAATGTTGTAAAGCATTCTTATGCAAAAAAATGTCAGATTCGCATAGATGAGGATTCTGCTAATTTTTATCTCTCTGTTGAAGATGATGGAATTGGATTCGATGACAAAAAAATAAAACCATCCACTGGTTTTAGAAGCATGGAAAACCGTGCAAAAAATATAAAAGCGGAACTCGGTGTCAGCAGTAAGCCTAATGAAGGCACTTTGGTCAAACTGGTGTTTATAAAATAACTTAAATGTGGTATAGACAGATTTAATTTTTTACGTTAGCTTAACAACAATAAAAATATTATGAAGAAAAATTTGAACAGCGAAAAAACAAAAAAACAAATATCCATTTGGTTGGTTGAGGATAATACACGATACAGCAAAACTCTTGCAGGATTAATAAACAGAACTGAAGGTTTAATTTGCTCAAAGACATATTCAAATTGTGAAGATGCTTTTAGTGAAATTGAATCTTCGCAATCACCGGATGTTATTCTTTTGGATATTGGTTTGCCCGGTATGAATGGAATTGAAGGAATAAGTAAATTCAAAGATTTTTTCCCGGATGTGCATATTTTAATTTTAACTGTTTATGATGACAACGATAATGTTTTCGAAGCACTTTGTGCAGGAGCTTCAGGCTATTTATTAAAAGATTCCGCACCCGTTAAAATAATTGATTCGATTCGTGAAGTTCTTGCCGGCGGAGTTCCGATGAATATGAAAATTGCTCATAAAGTCCTGGAAATGTTTACTCATCTTAAACCAAAAAAAAATGATTATGGTTTGACCGAAAGAGAAAAGGAGATTCTGCAATTATTAACCTCCGGATTAACACAACAGCAAATTAGCGAGAAATTATTTATCAGTTTTTATACTGTTAATACTCACTTAAAAAATATTTATTCGAAACTTCATGTAAATACCCGTGCGAGTGTTGTATCTAAAGTATTTAGAGAAAACATACTCTAAATACCATATTTGCGGTATTGAGTAATCCAACTTTCAGTTCTATTTTTATTTTGTAATTTCCTAATCTCTTGCATCAATTTTTAACAACATAATGAGGTCATACATGAAAAAAGTCTTTTCTGTTTTAATCTTCTTCTTTTTTATTTCAATATCTTTTGCTCAGGTTCCAACACAAAAAGGGTGGTGGGAATTTGATGACGTAAACAATCTTACTAAAGCTACAATTGGGAATGATTTGGAATTAGTCGGGTCGCATACTGCAATAGCCGGTCCCGATGTTTCAAATGGTGCTGTTACTATTGGTCCGGGCAGTCATTATAAAATGACGCACGGAATTACTCCTGGTGAAGGGCAAACAAAAGTAAACCAATTTTCACTGCAGCTTGATGTTCGTGTT
>Ga0210044_10007722_pt1 | contig 13610 bp, 12 predicted proteins | sample CryGey13umfilter_2_FD_183959 | JGI IMG/M metagenome (GOLD analysis project Ga0210044, IMG submission 183959) | Groundwater microbial communities from aquifer in Utah, USA - Crystal Geyser 4/9/14 3 um filter (SPAdes) (version 2) | ecosystem: Environmental > Aquatic > Deep subsurface >... | reverse complement strand
CGGAGACGATCACCCGCGCCTCGGTCAGCTCCGGCCGCTCCGATTTCGTCTCCTGACGCGAGACGAACGCCGTACCCCTCGCCTCCGCCGTGACGGCCACCTTCTCCACGGGGGCCTTCGTTCCATACATCGCCACGGGATCGAACGCCGTCTGCCGCACCGTGAACAGGAGCGGGCTACCGGATAGCTCCACCGTCCCGATCGCATTCCCCGCGTACATCGGGCGCTTCACCCGCAGCGCCTCCCCGTCCTTCGTAAGGCCGACGATGTCGCTCGCCATGGGGGCGTCGAGGAGTCCGGACAACCGCGGCATGAAATCCTTCCCGAACGTCGAGGCCGGTGCGAACACGGCGCCGTACCCCTTCGCCTTCACCACCTGCGCCACCGCGCCCGCGGTCGTCACCGCGAGGTATTTCGCGAACGCCGCCCCCTCGCCCAACAGGACCTTGCGAACGCCCGTACCGGCCGCCACGTCGGCCACCGCCGACACGCCGTCGCCCAGGACCAGCGCGTCCACCTCGCCCCCGGTCAGCCCCGCCAGTGCCTTGGCCGCCGACACGACCGACAGCGTGTTCTTCTTGAAGACCCCTTCCTGATGCTCGACGACTACCAGGATGTCCGCCATGCGAATCCTCCTAAAGGACCTTTGCCTCGGATTTCAGCTTCGACACCAGCTCCGCGACATCCGCCACCCGGCCGCCTCCCGCGCGCAGCTTCGGCGGCGCGTACGAGAGAACCTTCACCTTCGGTGTCGTGTCGACGCCCAGCGACGCCACCGGGACGAGCTTCATTTCCTTCCTCTTCGCCTTCATGATGCCGGGGAGCGACGCGTACCTCGGCTCGTTCAGCCGAAGGTCGGTGGTCACCACCGCCGGAAGCGCCACCTCGATCGTCTCCAGCCCGCCGTCGACCTCGCGGGTCACGTTCGCCTTCCTGTTGTCCGCGGCGAACTCGACCCTGGACGCGAAGGTCGCCTGCGGCCACCCGAGCAGCGCCGCCAGGATCTGCCCCACCTGGTTGTTGTCGTCGTCCACCGACTGCTTCCCCATCAGCACGAGGTCGGCCTTTTCGTCGGCGACGACCTTCGCCAGCACCTTCGCGACCGCCAGCGAGTCGAGGTCCGCCCCCGCCTCGACCAGCACCGCGCGGTCCGCGCCCATCGCCAGCGCCGTTCGCACCTGCTGCTCGCTCCCCTTCGGTCCCACCGTCACGACGACCACTTCGCCGGTCAGCTTCTCCCGGATCCGCAGCGCTTCTTCCACGGCAATCTCGCAGAACGGATTCACGACCATCTTGATGTTGTCCAGGACGATCCCGCTCCCGTCCCCCTTGATCTTGACCTTCTCGTCGGGGTTGGGAACCGGCTTGATGGCGACCAGGATCTTCACGTCGCACCTCCCAGGGGATTCAACGCTTCGAACGCCATAACATATCGGGAACGCAGATCAAACGCAAGAATGAATGACGGTTCAATTCGTAACGGCGCGGGAAGAGGGGGAATTTTTCCGCGTGAGGAGGAAGGGAAGCTGCGAGGCCGCGGCCACCGCGCCGAAGGCTCCCGTCGACCCACCCGTGAAGTCGGCCACCCAATCGTAAAATTCCATCGACCGCCCGGGGATCCACTGCTGGTGAAACTCGTCCACAGCGCCCAGAAAGGCCGCGAACAGAAGCGCCCACAGCACGGCCATCGCCGCGCCCTTGCCGGATTCCATGCGCCAGAGGACGAACAGGAATCCCGCCCCTCCGTAGAAACCGAAGTGGGCGACCTTGTCCGCCCCCCGGAAGGTCGGGCCGAACTGAGGGTTCGGGATGGACGTCAGCGTGAGGGTGAGCGCCACCCACACCACCAGCACCCCAAGATACAGCCGCTCCCGTGTCACCTCAGGCGCGGTCCTTGCGGACGTACCAGCGGTCGTAGAACGACTGGTACTCGCCGGACCGGACCGCCCGCCACCACGGTTCGTTGTCGATGTACCAGCGCACCGTGGCGCGCAACCCCTCCTCGAACGGGACCCGCGGGACGACGCCCAGCTCCGCCCGGATCTTCGAATCGTCGATCGCGTACCGCCGGTCGTGGCCCGGCCGGTCGGGAACGAACTTCATCGACCGCTCGTCCTTCCCCATCGCGGCGGTCAGCAACTTCGTGATCTCGATGTTCGTCCGCTCGTTTCCCCCGCCCACGTTGTAGATCCCGCCGGGGCGCCCCCTCAGCAGCACCGCATCCACCGCCCGGGAATGGTCCTCCACGTGGATCCAGTCGCGCACGTTCCCCCCGTCGCCGTACACCGGCACCGGTTTCCCCTCGCGCAGCAGCGTCACGAAGAACGGGATGAGCTTCTCGGGAAACTGGTACGGGCCGTAATTGTTCGAGCACCGGGTGACGAGCACCGGCAGGCCGAACGTCTTCCCGTACGCCCGCACCAGCAGGTCCGCCGACGTCTTGCTGGCGGCGTAGGGAGAGTTCGGCGCAAGCGGCGACTCCTCGGAGAACTTCCCGGTCGCCCCCAGCGAGCCGTACACCTCGTCGGTCGAGATCTGCAGATACCGGGCGACCCCGCTCTTCCGCGCCGCGTCGAGCAGCACCTGCGTTCCGAGGATGTTCGTCCGCAGGAAAAGCGACGGGTCGTCGATGCTGCGGTCCACGTGCGTCTCGGCGGCAAAATTGACGACCGCCTCGGGCTTCTCCTCCGCGAAGATCCGTGCAATCCCGGTCGCGTCGCAGATGTCCGCCCGATGGAAGCGGTACCGCGCATCCCCCGCCACGTCCGCCAGGTTCGCCAGGTTTCCCGCGTAGGTCAGCTTGTCCACGTTCACGACGGTCCAATCGCCGTGGGCGCCGAGGATATACCGGATGAAGTTCGAGCCGATGAAGCCGGCCCCCCCCGCCACAAGTATCCGCATCAACGCGCGCCCCCTTCCGGATCGATCATTCCAAGATACTCCCCCACCGCGTCCTCCCACGGCCTCGGCGAGACCCCGGTGATCGAGCGATACTTCTCCTTGCTCAACACGCCGTATGCCGGCCTCGGCGCCGGGTACGGCAGATCCCGTGTGTTCGCCGCGGACAGCGATTCCGTCGACAACCCGCAACGCTCGAGCACGAACCGGGCGAGGCCGAACCAGCTCGTCTCCCCTTCACTGGAGAAGTGGACCGTCCCGCGCGCACGCGCCTCCAGCAGCGTCCGAACGGCCCGCGCCAGGTCCCTCGAGAACGTCGGGCACCCGACCTGGTCCGACGCGACGCGAAGCGGTTCCCTCCGCCGCGCCTTCCCGAGGATCGTGCGGATGAAGTTCCTCCCGGCGGGGCCGAACATCCACTGGGTGCGCACGAGCAGGTGGCCACCCCCCCCCTCCCGAAGCGCCTGCTCGGCCGCCCACTTCGTCTTCCCGTACACGGAGAGCGGGTTCGCCGGATCCTCTTCCCGGTACGGACGCGAGGAAGCGCCATCGAAGATGTAGTCGGTGCCGAACGTGACCATCAAGGCCCCGCGCTCGCGGCAGGCACGTGCGACGTTGCGCGTCCCTTCGACGTTCAGAAGGTTCGCGATCGACGGTTCGCTCTCCGCCCGGTCCACCGCCGTGTAGGCCGCGCAATGGATCACCACGTCCGGATGGAACCCGTCGACCTCACGCCGGCACGCATCGGGGTCCGTCACGTCCCACTCTTCCCGGTCGGTCGCGCGGATCGTGGCGGAACGATCGAAGACGCGCGCGATCTCCTTCCCGAGCAGGCCGAGCCCGCCGGTGATCAGCAGCCTCACGTCCTTCGCCCGGTCTTCCCGCCCTCGACGTTCACCCGTCCTTCCTCGCCCACTTGTAGGGGATGTCGTTGTCGTGCGGCGGGACGCGGAACTCGTCCGGCGCGTCGTACTTGTAGGTCTGCGTGCAGACGTTGATCAGGAACGCTTCTTCCTCGCTGATCGTCTTGAAGCCGTGGTAGACGAGCGGCGGGATCCGCAGGACGATCGGCCGGTGCTCGCCGAGGAAGAATTCGTTCACCTCCCCCTTCGTCGGGGAGCCGTCCCGCGAATCGTAGAGCACCACCTTCATCATCCCCTTGACCACGCAGAAGTGGTCGAACTGGACCTTGTGGTAGTGCCACGCCTTGACGACGCCCGGGTACCCGGTGGTCAGGTACACCTGGCCGAACCGCATGTAGATCTCGTCGTCCTCGCGCAGGATCTCCATCAGACGCCCGCGTTCGTCCGGGAGCACTCTCAGCTGCTTCACCATCACGCCATCGATCATCTCACCCCTCCCCGATCCCCGGTCCCGCTTCCGCGGAGTTCTCAGGAACGCGCCGGCTCGGCGGGCCCGTGGTTCTCGTGGGCCTTGCGGCCGATCGAGTGGTAGAGGAACCCGCGCTCCCGCATCTTCTTCGGGTCATAGATGTTGCGCCCGTCGAAGAGGACCGGCTGCCGCATCAGGGTCTTCACCAGTTTGAAATCGGGCTTGCGGAACTCGAACCACTCCGTGGCGATCACCAGGGCATCCGCCCCCTGAAGCGCACCGTACGACGACTCCGCGTATTCGATCCGGTCCCCGTACCGCGCCCGCGCCCCCCCCATCGCCTCCGGGTCGAAGACCGCCACCGATGCCTTGGCGTTCAGCAACTCGTCGATGACATGGAAGACCGGCGCCTCCCGCGTATCGTCCGTGTTCGGCTTGAACGCGATCCCCCAGACGGCGAACCGCAGCCCCTCGAGCTTGTCGTTGAAGTGCCGCTCCATCTTCCTGAAGAAGCGCTTCCGCTGCTCCTGGTTGATATCCTCCACCGCCTGCAGGACGGAGAGCGACGATCCCGCGTCGGACGCGCTTTTCAGCAGCGCCTTCACGTCTTTCGGAAGACATGACCCACCGTACCCCAGCCCCGGGTAGAGGAACTTGGGCCCGATGCGCGAGTCCGACCCGATCCCGTCGCGGATCCGGTCGATGTCGGCCCCCACGGCGTCGCAGAAGTTCGCCAGGTCGTTCATGTAGGAGATCTTGAGGGCGAGGAAGGCGTTCGCGGCGTACTTGGTCACCTCGGCGCTTTTTTCATCCATCACGATGACCTTGCTGCCGGTCTGCAGAAACGGCTCGTAGAGGTCCTTGAGGGCCACGATCGCCCGCTCCTCGCTCGACCCGATCACCACGCGCTCCGGCCGCAGGAAATCCTCGATCGCGAACCCCTCGCGCAGGAACTCCGGGTTCGACACGACGTCGAACGCGAACGACGGCCCCGCGTTCTTCCGGATCGCCGCCTGCACCTTGTCGCTCGTCCCCACCGGAACGGTGGATTTGTCGACCACCACCTTGTACCCCGCACCCGGGTTGCGCGCGAAGATCTTCCCGAGGTCGTCCGCCACCTGGAGGATGTATTTCAGGTCCGCGGAGCCGTCGTCCCCGGGGGGCGTGGGCAGGCACAGGAAGATGATCCCGGCGGGAAGGACCGCCTTCTCGAGATTTCCCGAGAACGAGATACGATCCTTCTTGAGGTTGCGCTGGTAGATGTCGTCGAGCCCGGGCTCGTAGATCGTCACCTGCCCCGCGTTCAGCTTCTCGACCACCTCGGGGTTCGTGTCGACGCAGTGCACGGTGTTTCCCCGCTCGGCGAGGCACACCCCGGTCACCAGCCCCACGTACCCCGTTCCCACGATCGCGACGTTCATTCGGGAACCCCCGTGATTTCAAGTCTCACATGATTCCAGGTGTCTTGATCGGCTGAGAATACCTCAAACTTCAGTGTGCGGGAAGTCCGGAAGCGGAACCGGCCGACGCCGGGGTATACTTCAACGATGCCTTTCCTCCTCCGAAGCGTCCCCCGACGCCGGGGTGCGTGGATCGCTCCCTGTCTCCTTCTGGTCGTCGCATCGGCATCGATTCCGGCGGGAACCGCCCGCGCGATCGGCGGGCCGCGGGCAGTCACGGTTTCGGTCGAGGGGGAAGTCCGGCGCCCCGGCAGCTACACCCTCCCGCACGACGCGACGCTCTCCGCCCTGATCCTCGCCGCCGGCGGGTATACCGACAACGCGGACCTTGCGGGCGCGATCCTTCTGCGGGAATCGTCGAAACCCGTGTCCGCCCCCCTCTCCCATCCACGGCTATTGAAGGGGAGTCCCGCGGACCTGCCCCTTACGGACGGCGACACGCTCCGCATCCCCGCACGCACGCCGGGCGCCCCTGCCAGGAGACCTCCCCGCCCGGCCGGCGACGAACCGTTCACCCGCCCGAACAACTTCGGGGTGACCGGTCTCCTCGAAACCCCCAACGCGCGCGTGATGAAGGAGAACCGGTACCGCCTCGGCGCCACGCAGGTCCACCCGTACCGATACTACTTCGGCACCGTCGGCCTGTTCGACCGGCTCGAGGTGAACGGCCGTGTCACCCAGGTGATCGGCGTCCCCGGGTTCGACAACAACACGTCCTACGGCGACTTCAAGGACAAGGCGGTGGACGCGAAGTTCCAGTTCCTCAAAGAGGGGAAGTACCTGCCCGCGCTCGCCCTCCTCATATCCGACCCGACCGGAACCCGTATTTTCGCCTCCCAGGCGATCGTCGCCAGCAAGCAACTCTTCCCCTTCGACTTCTCGTTCGGCTTCGGCAACGGCCGCGTCGGGAAAAGCCCCCTCCCCCCGCAAATGAACGGGTTCGATGTCGAGCTGTTCAGTAACCCCGCGAAGTGGGCACGCGAAGCCCTCCCGTTCGGCGGCATCCAGTATGCCGCGACGCCATGGCTCTCTCTGCTCGTGGAATACAGCTCGATCCGCTACGAACGCCAGACGACCGACCCTGCGCAGAAAAAACATTTCCCGACCGCCGTCCGCTCTCCGTTCAATTTCGGCGCCCGCGTCAAGCCGCTCCAATGGCTGGAAATCGACGCGAGCTGGCAGCGGGGAAACGAGATCGGCCTCGCCGCCTCCGTCGCCTTCGACCTCGGCCGTCCGCTGGTCCCGATTTTCGACCCTCCGTACCTGGAGACCGCCGAAGCGTCCCGCGCCCCGCTCCAGGACCGGATCGCCTTCGCCCTCGCGAACGAAGGCTTCAGCGACATCGCCGTTTCCGGCGACGCGTTCACCTTGCGGGTCGACGCGCAGAACGACCGGTACTTCTTCGCGCCCCGCGCCGTCGAGGCGCTCCTCGCCACGATCGCCCCGTTCGTCCCGCCGAACGTGGAGTACGTCCGGGTGCAGCTGAAGGAGAACGGGATCCCCGTGGCCGAGGCGGCGACCATCGCGACAGCGCTCTCCGACGAGGGAGGAGGCCCTCCCTCCGTCGACCGGATTCGCGCCGCCGCCGGTTTCCGCTCAGGGAACTTCTACGCGCCGATCCGCCCGACCACGCACCGCCGGTGGTTCGATTACGGGCTCAAGCCGTCCTTCGAGGCGTTTCTCAACGACCCATCCGGATTCTTCAAGTACCGCGTCGGCCTGGCCGGGTCGCTCAGCGCATTCCCCTGGCGGGGAGGGACCGCGCTCCTCGGCATCGAGGGATACCCGTTGAACAACGTCTCCACCTCCAACGCGCCGCTTTCGATCCCCATCCGCAGCGACGTGGCGGAGTACAAGAAGGAGCAGATCACCCTCGGGCGGCTGCTGTTCGACCAGGTCGTCGCGACGCGGGAGCCGGCCTGGTTCCGGGCGGGAGCCGGGCTGCTCGAGACGATGTTCGGCGGCGTCGAGGCGGAAGCGGCGCTCCCCTTGTGGAACGGCAGGGTCCTGGCGGGCGCCTCCGGCAGCCTCGTCCGGAAGCGCGCGCCCGACGAACCGTTCGGGTTCCGAGGCGACGGGCATTTCCACACCGCGCTCCTCCTCGGGCGCCTGAATCTCCCCGAGATCGACGCGGCGATCGACGCCAAGTGGGGACGGTTTCTCGCGGGGGACCGGGGGGTGCGGGTCGCGGTCTCGAAGTTCATCCGAGGCGTGACCCTTTCCGCCTGGTACAGCGCCACCGACACGGGGGTGTTCTCCGACCCGTACAACCGCGGTTACCACGACAAGGGGATCTCGGTGGAGATCCCCATCCGCCTCTTCACCGGACGGGACTCGAAGACGGCGTACCGGTACAGCCTGTCGCCTTGGACGCGCGACGTCGCACAGGACATCGACCGGTACCTGCCGCTCTTCGACCGGATCGGCCGAAACGCCGGAGTGCTCCTTGACAGGGACCGGGGATCGATATATCGTTCCACAAGATAGTACGGTGTTTCCAACGGAGGTTCCCATGAGCAGAAACCGTCCGCGGTCTGCGTTGAAGTGCGTTATCGCGATCCTGTGCGCCGTTTCTTTTCTGACCTTCGCACAAGGAGCCGTGACGCAGGCCCTTGCCGCGGAGGAATGGGAAACCTGGCCGAAGAAAGCGCCCGAGAGCCAAGCGAGCGGGGCCGCAAAGGCCGGTGAGGACGGCGGGGCGAAGACCTACGCGGGGATGTCCGCGGGAACGATCGGTTGGATCGCCGCCGGAACCGCCCTTGTCATCGGGATCGCGATCGCGGCCGGCGGGGGCGGAGGCGGAGGCGGGACCACTTCCAAGCATTGACCCACGAGGGGGGCGTTCTCATGCCCACCCCTTGCCCCCGATCCATGCATGCCCCGATGCGGTACCTACGGCGCGTTGCGCCGGCCGCTTTTCTCGCCCTGTTGATATGCCTGCCCGCTCGAGCCGCCTCCCCCGAAGACCACCCCGCCGTCCCCTCGATCCTCTCCCGCGCCGAATCCCTGTTCCAGTCGATGAAAGCCCGCGACTACCCGGCGATCTTCGCCGTCCTCAGCGCGAAATCCCGGGAGACGATCGTCGCGGAGACGACGTCCGCCCTGGCCGCGGCGGCGAAGCAGGCGCCACCGGGGAAGGCAACCGCCACCGGATCCCCGTCCGCCCCGGCGACGAACCCGGCTCCCGGCCTCGATGCGGTCCGCTCCGATTTCGTCGCGGGCGGGCCGATCGCAGGCGTTTACTGGGACGCCTTCCTTCGCCGCTTCGACCCGGACGCCGCCCTGGAGCACAGCCGCTGGGAGATCGGCTCCGTGGGGAAGGACCGCGCGGAGATCCTCCTCACCCACCATGGCGCGGACCGCCCGGCAAGGTTGAAAATGTTCCTTGAAGACGGCGGCTGGAAAGCGGGCCTCGTCGAAACCTTCTGGTCCCGTTAACCGGAGAACAGGGGGTCAGTGGATGGACTGGGAGGGGGGAGCGGCGGGAACGCCGTGGAATTCGTACGCGGGGCTGTATCCTTTCACGAGGGCGTCGAGCTTCTCGACCACCGGCAGGCGGTTGCCGGCCTGCGCGGCTTCGATCAACTCCTCGAGCCGTCGGGCCCAGGCCGGGAGCATGATCTCGCTGCCGATCAGCTTCATCACCTTCGGGTGGGAGGTGCGCATCGCGTCCTCGCCCTCGACGATCAGCTCCTCGTGCAGCTTCTCTCCGGGGCGCAGGCCCGTGAAGACGATCTCGGCGTCCACGCCCAGCTCTTTCCCGCTCAGCCGGATCAGGTTCTTCGCCAGGTCGAGGATCTTCACCGGCTCGCCCATGTCGAGGACGAACACCTCGCCGCCCTCCCCCATCGCCCCCGCCTGCAGGATCAGCCCGGCCGCCTCGGGGATCAGCATGAAGTAGCGCGACGCCTCGGGGTGGGTCACGGTGAGCTTCCCGGTCGTCTCTAATTGCTTGCGGAAGATCGGGATCACGCTCCCGACGCTGCCCAGGACGTTGCCGAACCGGACCGCCACGAACACCGTCGATTTCCCTTCCCCGTTCATGTTGTGGATGACCAGCTCCGCCACGCGCTTGGTCGCCCCCATCACGTTGGTGGGCCGCACCGCCTTGTCCGTGGACACGAGCACGAACCGCTCAACGCCGTGCCGGGCCGCCGCTTCCGCGACGATCCGCGTCCCGAGGACGTTCGTCTTCACCGCCTCCACGGGGTGCATCTCCATCATCGGCACGTGCTTGTACGCCGCCGCGTGGTAGATCACGGCCGGCCGGTAGGCGCGCAGGACCTCTTCCACACGGAGGCGGTCCCGCACATCGCCGATCACGGTGATCAGGTCCAGGGTCGGGAACTTCCGCCGCATCTCCATCTCGAAGGCGAACAGGGGGCTCTCCGCGATCTCGAAGAGGAGGAGTCTCGCGGGCGACAGCCGGGCCAGCTGGCGGCACAGCTCCGATCCGATCGACCCCGCCGCCCCGGTCACCATCACCGTGCGTCCCGTGACGTGGCGGTGCAGCAGGTCGGTGTCGAGCTCCACCGGGTCGCGCCCCAGCAGGTCTTCCAGGTCCACGTTCCGCAACGCGCGCACGCTGACCTTTCCGTCGATCAGGTCCCCCACCCCCGGAAGAATCCGGAACGTGGCGGAAACCTCGCGGCAATGCTCCACGATGTGACGGATCACCGACGGAGCCGCGGACGGGATCGCGATGACGATTTCGTCGACCTGATGTTTTTCGCAGAGGTCCCCGATCCGCTCGTGCCCGCCAAGGACCTTCGCTCCATGAATCCGGGCGCCGATCTTCCCCGGGTCGTCGTCGACGAACCCGACCTGCTTCATCCCGAGGGAGGCGTTCTCGGAGATTTCCCTTGCGATCATCTGCCCGGCGGCGCCCGCCCCCACGATGAGCACGCGCCGCACGAAATCCCGCCGCTGCCGTCCCAGGGTTTCCCGCCCCGTGCGGACCAGGTAGCGGAAACCCAGCACGAACAGGAGCGTGTTTCCCCAGTCCAGGATGTAGATCGACCGGGGGAGCGGATTCGGCGGCCAGAAGGCCAAGATCGCTCCGTAAAAGATCAGGGACCCCAGCGTGCATCCCGCGGCAACCGGAAGGATGTCCTGGATCGACACGTACCGCCACCACCCCTGGAACAGCCCGAAGGCATAGAATCCGAGGGCCTTGGAAAGGAGCAGCACCGGGATCGTCCCCCAGATCACGGGGAGGTAGATCATGGGAACGCTGAAGTCGAACCGGTACAGGAAGGCGAGGTGATATGCGGAGACGAAGATCGCAAGGTGGAGCAGGAACTTCACGATCATCCTCTGGCGCAGGACAAAGTCCGCCGAGGGGGTAAAAAGCTTCGCCATGCGGGAACGCACGGGTCGGGCCGGTTTGTCTGCAGACATCGGGTTCCTGACCTTGTTCTGTATTATATTCCTACACGATAGTTAAACTTGCGCGCCAACGAGCTTTACCACAGCATCCACGATCCCCGGATGTTTGACATAGTAATTACTTTCCAAGGATCGGCCCGCCGGGGCAGGAATATCGGGAAGCGTGATCCTGCGGATGGGGGATTTCAATGTCTTGATATCGTTCTCCGCGATGATGGCGGAAACCTCGGCCGCCAACCCGCACGTTTTCCAGCCGGAATCCACCACCACCGCGCGGCCTGTTTTTTCCACGGATTTCAGGATCATGTCCACGTCCAGCGGCTTGACCGTTCTCAGGTCGAGGACTTCGGCGTCGATGCCGCATTTCCCCAGCTCGGATGCGGCCTTCAGGGATTCGCCGACCATGAAGGAGGAGGCGATCAACGAAACGTCCTTCCCCTCCTTCCTGATGGCGCCTTTCCCGATCGGGACCGAATACAACTCCTCGGGAACATCGCCCTCGGTATCGTACAACCACCGATCATCCACGAAGACCACCGGGTTGTCATCCTTGATGGCTGCCACCATCAATCCTTTGGCGTCATAGGGCGTGGCCGGCATGACGACTTTCAGGCCCGGCGCATGCGAAAACATCGCATGAAGGGCCTGGGAGTGCTGCGCGGCCTGCTCTCCGCCCCGGTTGATCACTCCCCAGAAGACGACGGGAACGGATGCCCGGCCCCCGCTCATATAGGACCAGTTGGCCGCTTCGTTGACGATGGGGTCGAACGCGTAGAGCATGAAGTCCATCCTCGGATGGACCACGACCGCCCGCATTCCGGCCAATGCGGCCCCGACGGCGGCTCCGGTCATCGAATTTTCCGAAACCGGCGTATCGATGATCCTTTCCGCTCCGAATTTCTTGATCAACCCCTGGGCGGTGTTCCCTACGTACCACGGGCTTTTCACGCCCTGCCCGATCAGGATGACGGACTCGTCCAGGCTCATCATCTGGTGGAACGCCTCGTTGATCGCGAGGCTGTAGGTCAGCCTTCTAGTTTTTGTAGACATACAGGCCCAACTCCTCTTCCCGCGGGAAGGAACTATTCCGTGCAAAGCAGTGCGCATCGAGAACTTCTTTTTCCGCTTGCGCGTGGATCTCTGCAAGTTCCTTCCGGGAAGCAATCTTGTTCTTCAAAATGTGTCTTTCGAGTTTTTTAATGGGGTCTTTCTTCCGCCACTTCTCGATTTCCTTCGGTGGGCGAATATCGGTGTGGGCCCCCTGGATATTGTCGTCCGGCCCGACATGGCCGTGCATTCTGTAGGTAAGACACTCAAGGAAGACGGGGCCTTTCCCCCTGCGGCACAGGTCCACGGCGTTCCGCGCTGCACGATGAACCGCCAACACATCGTTCCCGTCCAGCCGATGGCTCAGTTCGCCGAACGGGATGCCCAACTCGTAGATTTTCCGGCTGACCCTGATCTCATCGATCGGAAGATGCGTGGAATAAAGGTTGTTCTCGCACACAAAGATCACCGGCAATTTCCGTAACGCCGCAAAATTCAGCGATTCGCAGAGAACCCCTTCTCCGGTCGCGCCATCCCCGAAAAAACTGACGGCGACCCGATGATCGTTTCTGATTTTTGCCGAAAGGGCGGCGCCCATCGCCAAGGCGATCGTCCCCGCGACGATCGGTACGGATCCCATCATCCCGACCGAGGGGTCGATGAGGTGCATCGACCCCCCCCTCCCTCGTGAACAACCGGTTTCCCGGCAAAAAACCTCGGCGACCAACTCCCGCATCCGGCCACCCTTGGCGAGGAAATGCCCGTGGGACCGGTGATTCCCGAAAACATAATCCTCTGTTTCGAGGGCCGCGCAGATCCCTGCGGCGACGGCTTCCTGCCCGGTGCACAGGTGCACGGGACAGCGTATCTCTTTACTGAGAATCGGATCGACGAAACCTTCCTCGCACGTCCTGATGCGCACCATCGTGCGGTACAGACCCACTGTCGTTTCCTTGATCATAACGGGTTGCTCCGATGCATGCATTTCCGGAGTTTTTCCTCCAACGCGTCGATTATTCTAGCCCGTAAAAGGACCGCACGGTACGGATGACATAGTCGATTTCCTCATCGCTCAATTCCACGTTCATGGGGAGCGAGCATACCTCGCGGCTGAGAGCTTCCGTTTCCGGAAAACCGCGGTCGACAAGTTTCAACGCCTGATGCTTGTAATACGGTTTCCGGAATTGCGTCAGCACCTCGATACCGTTCTTCTTCAGATATTCCGAAAACCCGTTCCCCTGCTTCGCGCGAAGCGTGTAGTTCTGGTACACATGGTCGAAACCGGGCTTGTCATAATGGGGCAGCAACAGATCGGGGATGTCGCGCAAGCCGCGCCGGTACCTCTCCGCGACCGCTTTTCTCCTCTCGATCGCGGCCGGGAGGTGCCGCAGCTTCACGTCGAGAAATGCCGCCTGGAGGTTATCGAGCAGGCAGGTGAATCCGTGGCCATGGTACTCTCCGGTCTCCCGATCTTCCCCGTTATAT